>Ga0209491_10000256_pt1 | contig 105088 bp, 74 predicted proteins | sample BON02_FD_187213 | JGI IMG/M metagenome (GOLD analysis project Ga0209491, IMG submission 187213) | Freshwater microbial communities from Lake Bonney liftoff mats and glacier meltwater in Antarctica - BON-02 (SPAdes) (version 2) | ecosystem: Environmental > Aquatic > Freshwater > Ice > Glacier... | reverse complement strand
AGGTCAGCTTTGCTTACAACTTCCACGAAGTGTAGACACACGTTGACCGCGCATTGGAATCGACGGATGTGATTACTAGATTTTGACAAGGGCCGTCAAGGCCAGTTTCTAGAAAAAGTATGAAACGTTTGATTTCAAAGCCAGGAAAGTGCTAGCAGAGTTTGTTATGGAACCCAACGATGCAGAGGAAGCCTCGGATTCTGACTTAGATGTGCTGTTTTTTGAACAGGATTGCCTGGTGATTAACAAGCCAGGTGGAATCTTGACTCAAGCTCCAGCAGGGATCGTAAGTATCGAGGCACTGGTACGCCAAATTTTTCGTAACACGACGTCGGACGCCAGTAATGTTTACGTGGGAATGCCCCATCGTTTGGATCGCCCTGCGTCGGGGGTAATGCTGTTCGGACAGTCCAAGCCAGTCACCAGAAAGTTGGCCACTCAGTTTGAGAAGCGAACGATCAAGAAGACCTATTGGGTGATCGTGGAAGGGATCGTCGCAAACGCTGAGGGTGCTTGGTCGGATTGGATGCGAAAGCTTCCCGAACAGCCTCAGTCAGAAATCGTGGAAGCGTCTCACCCTGACGCTCAGAATGCTTTGCTTGAGTACAAAGTGGTTCAACGCAGCGACCGTTTTAGCTTTCTGCAAATTGCCTTAGAAACGGGGCGAACCCATCAAATAAGATTGCAAGCTGCCAGTCGAGGATTTCCCGTTGTGGGGGATCATCAATATGGCGCTGTGGCGACCTTCGGCCCACAAACGGATGACCAACGTAAACGTTGGATCGGACTGCACGCTCGCGAAATCGATTTCTGGCACCCTCGGTTACATCGACCCACCATCGTAACTGCCCCGCTTTCGCAGTATTGGCGAAATGCAGATTTTGGGTTTGATTTCACACAGATTGAATCAAACGAGTGAAGGGGTTCGCAACTGGGGCAGCATTTTTAGGCCGTGACTAACGCCCGATAATACTCGATCGATTTCTTCAGCCCCTCTTCCAAGCCCACCAACGGTGAATAGCCAAGGGTACGGTTGGCAAGAGAAATGTCAGCCATACTGTCGCGAATATCGCCTGGCCTAGATGCTTCGTAAATCGGTTGAACGTCGGTCCCTAAGGCTACGTTTAGTCCAGACATCAGTTGATTCAATGTAGTGGAGCGACCATTGGCCATGTTAAAACACTTTCCCGCAGCCGCCGGGTGTTCAGCCGCCAGTAGGTTGCCCAGAACTACATTTTCGATGTAAGTAAAGTCTCTGCTTTGGTGCCCGTCGCCGTAGATCGTTGGGCGTTGACCACTCAGGATCTTTGAGATGAAAATCGGAATCACAGCCGAGTACACACTTTCAGGGTCCTGCTTTGGACCGAATACGTTGAAGTAACGCAGGGTCACAGTTTCCAAGCCAAACGTTTCAAAGAACGCACGGCAATACTGTTCCCCACCTAGCTTTGCAACGGCGTAGGGGGAAAGCGGTTGGATAGCGTCGGTTTCTCGGTTCGCCGAAAAAGGTTGGTCGCCGTAGCAACTGCTAGATCCAGCATAAATAACCCGTCGAACGTCGGCTCTTCTTGCCTTGTCCAAGATGTTCAAGGTTCCATCAACACAAGCTCGATTCACTTCAAACGGCTTCTCCACACTAAGCGGCACCGAGGCCAACGCCGCTTGATGAAAGACGATATCGATTCCCTTCATCACCTGGGTGACCGCATCGGGATCGGCAACGTCACCTTGCACGAACTCGACGTCGCTGGCAAACGTTGACATGTTGTCCAGTTTGCCCGCTGAGAGATTGTCAATAATACGAACCGAATCACCTCGGCGTACCAAGGCTTCTGCGATAGAGGACCCGATAAAACCGGCACCACCGGTGACTAGATACTTTGCCATTGGTTTGGATCTTTCGATGGACGGAATTGGTATCCAAAGTTGCTTACTATGCAATTAAAGATAGCAGCGACGCGGCTTCACGCAACCGCTAAACCTACCTTCGCAACTGTAGCATTCCTATAGGTAGTTGAATCAACAAGAACGAAAAAGGCACGGTCGAACAAGTTCGACCGTGCCATATTTTTCGTCAAAATCCGAATTGTCGGAAATGGACCCGCTGACAGTCCAGCACAAAACGATGAAAGCCCTAGTTACAGCAACTTGCTACCGGTGGGCAAGGGTTGATCGGTGCACAAGCTTGTGGGCAACAAGGAACCATGACAGGTGGGCAACAAGGAACCATTACAGGCGGGCAGCAAGGCATAGCTACCGGTGGGCAAATTTGTATCGGTGCTACAACCCGAACAGCAGCCTTCTTAGGCACTTTGAATCGAATCTTGACCACCCGATACTTCTTCACAACCGTCCGTTGAGGTGGGCAAGTTGGAACGCATGCCACAGGCGCGGGGCTACAACCCTTGTTGCAGCCAAATAGGTTAAGAGATGCCTCGGCGTCGGCCGGCGACATTGTGCCAGCGGCTATGGCTGCACAAAACAACGCAACAAATTTCACTTTCAAACTAACCATTAATCTCTCCCGAATACTTTGTCAAAAATCTAAAATTATCCTAGGTCCCAACCACAGACAAACTCAAAGTCGTCAAAGTACCAATATTACCGAAATTAACCAGGAGGCAAGGTGGGTGCCCTAAGTACACAAAAAAACCTCGGTTCGGAAACCGAGGCTAATGTGACTTTTAAATCTACCAGTTAAGACTACAGGTAAACCCATGTGTAACCACTGATCGGAGCAGGAGGATTAGGCACTGGAACCGGAGTTGGGATGCGGTTGTTGTTGTTATCAACCGAGTCGATAATTTCAGTCAACGCCCAAGCACCAATACCAAGGCCGATTAAGTTACCAACTCCACCGAAGTTGCCACCCAGTCCGCCACCGCCACCACCGAATCCGCCACCGCCACCGAATCCGCCACCACCGCCGAAGCCGCCATAACCAAAGTCTTGGGCAGGCAGGCTCGGTCCTGAAACGATCGGTTCATCGATCACTTCTTCAACAAGGATCACTTCCTCAACGATTTCGTACTCAACTGGGTCTTGAACCATCGTTACGAAAAATGAATCAGATTCCTGAACCTTGCGAGAAACCGTTGTGTAAACCGTTTCGGTTGGAGCAAACGCTTCGTTGCCAATAACTTCAACAGCAACCGTAGCGAAACCGCCAGTGCCGTCAGCAACGAAAGAATACAAACCTGGCTGAACGCCACTTAGCTTGAAGCTTCCGTCTTGAGCGATTGTTGATTCAGCTACGACTTGATCGCGGCTGATCAAACGTACCATGTTCTTGCCCATGTTTCCGTTGAACGCAGTGACTTTGCCAGCGAAGTCGCCATCCACGTTCAAACGAACGCGGTCAGATGAACCACCAACTTCTGTTGCACTATCTTCGGTTTCGCGAACGAATGCATTCGCCTTGGCTACGAATGGTTCCAAAGCACCATTTCGAGGAGCGGCAAATACGCCAAGCATGTTTGAACCCGAAGCGGAACCAGCAGCAACGACTTCCACGCCGAAAGTAGCGATCGAATCCTTACCAGCTGAAATGAACGTATACTTGCCAGGTTCTACGTTCGAGAAGCTGAAAGCACCGTCAAATCCAGAATTTACACGTGCCGCCAATTGGCCGTTCTTTACAAGGCTGGCGACCGAGTTGCCAACCGCAACTCTTTCACCTTCTTCATTGAAGGTATTTACCAAACCACGAACCATGCCGTTATCCGACAATCGTACCACGTGGCTTGTTAGAACCGATCCGCTTACCGGCTCGGCTTTCGCTGAAAGACTCAGCCATTGATGGGCCGACGCTACTGCAGTTACCGTCAGTGGCAATGCCAAAACGTATACAGCAAGTCGAAGTAGAGAGAAAAATTCTTTCATAATCCTACCTAAAAACAAAAGGTGATCACAAGTGTTTCAGTCTTACGAAACTTTACACAATAAGTCACGATTGTGCATTTTGATTGCAATTCAACACCAGAAAAACCACTCTAATTGCAAAAAAATTGTACCCCGTTAACCGAACAACTACAAAGCCATCACGCTAGCACTGGAGTCCCAGCGAATACCTGCAGCTTTACTATTTATATCTAGTATAACCCCTAGAGTCAACTATCGAATGTGAAAATGTGGGGCTTAGGAAGAATAAAAGCCCCCATTTCGAGAAACTGTTCAAAATGGGGGCCAATTCTCGGATGTCATCAGATCAAGCAGTTGTTTGATCTAGAATTCAGCTCCACCCAATTGACCTTGGGCCGATTTGGCGGCTGCACCAATCATCTTCAAGATGTCGGCATCCATCTCGCCCCGCATCGATTGACCGTTCTCAATCACCTTCGAAAAGATACTGATACGGTCATTTTTGGAATCAAAGTCGGCAAGGATCGAATCGATGACGTCTTTGGCTTCAGGAATGTTGGAGGCAAATTTCATGATCGGCAGCAAACGCACATTGTACTGGACTGGGTACTCTGAATTCGATTTGCTGTTGCCCATGATCGCTTCAACTGTGGGGCCAGGATCGTTTCCGATGGCCATGTAGGCTTCTTCGCCTTTTCGGCCCATCATCACAACGACGGTTTCGCCTAGCATGTCGATCACTTCTTGATCAACGCCTTCGGGCAGAGTTACCGTAAACTTGTCAAACGAAATTCCAGCAACGCTAACTTTTTCGGTTTCCAAGGCTACTTCGTTTTGAGACTTGGCAATCCCGGTTACTTTCTTAACGAGTGCGTCAAATTTGGAGGCATCTGAAAGGTTTCCGCCAAACATGAAGTTGGCTGAACCGGCATCCATCATCAGCGTGCCGCCGAAATCAATGAAACCACCGTCAATGGTACTTTCAACCAAGGCGAAAATATCGTCCATCAGGCCTTGGACAACTTCTGCTTCGTCAGATGACATTTGGCCGTCGCCCTCTAGTTCACTTAACGCGTTGGCCTTCAGGGTGCCCACTAGCGACTTCATGTTCTGCTTGTCTTCTTCCAGCAATATGCCGAAGCCGTTCATGTTCAAGGCAGCTGAATCGACAAGGAACTTGCCAAACTTGCTGGTTTTACCCTTCATCGCTTCGGCCTGTTGAGCCAATTTAGAATCGGGAAGACCCGTGAAGTTCAGGTCGAAAATCAACTTGTCGGTCGATTCAACAACGCCCATGCCCACTTCTAGTTTGTCGCTGTTTTGAACCATGTCGACCAGTTGCTTGATTTGCATTTCATTTGCATCTCGTTGCAGCATTTCCAGGTCTCCGCCGTCCATTTCTTCCATGGCTTGATCAAAGCCTTCACGCATTTGACTAATTGCCATCTCGCGTAAATTGGCTGGGATTCGCTGTACAAATAGCTTCATGCCCATTGTGTAGTCTTGGGCCACGCCGTTTAGTAGCGTTTCGGGGTTGGCTGGCAAAGAAGCAAGGTGTTCCTTCGTGTCCGAGATGAAGGCGTAGCCACCTTTGGCAGTGATGACGATATCTGCATTAGGACCTTCAAGGAAGTAAAAATCGCCATCTTCATCGACATTCATGCCGAAACCAGATAGTTGATCTAAAACCGAGTCGATGTCCGAAACAGGAACCATGCCTAAGACACGAGGTTCATTGCCTTCGAACCAAACAACTGCACCCATCGGCTTCTTCAAGTCGACGCCCGGCAAAAAACCACGAGCCATCATAGGAACCATGGCGACCTGATCTTCGAAGCCGGCCTTGGTGCCAAGATATTTGATGTCCGCCAGTTGGCCATCGATTTTCTTAAATGAAACGATCGCGGCCGGCTGATCGGCTGAACTTTCCTGCCCATAGGCTAGGAAAGGTGCTACTGCTGCAACGCAAACGGTTGCAATCGACAGCTTTACTTTTCGAACAATTGAATTCACAGTGTTTCTCCACAAGCGACGTGAGTTACCTAACTACCAATTACTTCTTTTTATTCAAGTCAATCAGCCAAAAGGCAGTCCATATCTTGGTTGATCAACTAGTTTTTCTGTCTTTTGCCCAACTTCAATTGGCTTGCCAAACTTACGGTTGCAGCCAAATTGTTGCAGGGATCGTTGCTGCTTTGTATTGCCAAATTTTGCCAATACAAAGCTAATTCAGGCAAAGCCTTTGCTTTCGAAACGCCCGCCTGTCCCCTGGTTACCTTGGGTTTCTAGTCCAAGTTCCAACAGAATTTAGATTTTAGCGTCATTTTGCCCAGTTAAACAGATGCTAGAAAGGGTTTGTTTGGCTGTTGACCCGTAACCAATTCGGCGTGCGAATTTTCCGCCAAATTCAGGCCGCTTTATGGCTTAACCTAAATTGACAACGCGATGTTGCTTGGCTTTATCGCATCTTCGATCGTTGAACCATACTTTGGGTTCACTCTTGCGAAGTTGCGCAGAGTCGAACGAGGTGATGCCGGCGATTTGCCAAGGCTTTATCGGTTTGGACTACGAAAAAGTGGCCGGCTTCGTTTGGCAAGAGGTTGCGTTTGTCGCCGCAAGTTTCCTCGGCCTAAACCTGTAGCCCATGACATTTTCATCAGACTCGCTTAGCCGCCAGCGTCTATTGAGTTTCAAGGACTGGGCAGCAATTGTTTTTTTTAGTTTCGATTGGGGGAATTGGTGCCAATCACAGCAAGCGGTCTAGTGGGGAGAACGCATTGGCCTTACAAAAGCTGGTTCGGTGACGTCGTGCCACAGGTAACGCCGTTTCAGACGCCAAGAAACAGAAAAAGCCTTGGAATTCCAAGGCTGGTAACTGTTTTCTTTGGCTCGGGTCACATTCAAGCGGGGTCGGAGTCGTTTCCCAAAGCAGGAATCAAGGTCAGGCTCACTGTGCCCCGATCCTCTCTAGTCCCAGACTTGCCCGTGTCCAATTTCTCTTGCAGCATAACCTTTTGCAGCATGACCCATTGCAGACCACCCGTTTGGGGTGGTCTTTTCTGGCTAAGCTTTTGCGTAAGCCTTACGCGGTGGCGAAATTGGTCCTAAGGATAATCCGCTTACTTTCGCAAAACGTTCTTTTGAACCGTCGTCCAAGTACCGGAAACCAACGCGACTTGGCTTGTTGGTCTTTGGGCAAAGAACCATTACGTTCGACGCATCCAACGGCATTTCCACACGCAGTCGGCCACCCTGGGGGTTACGCTGGCTCTTTTTGACGTGCTTGTAAACCATGTTCAAGCCTTCAACGGTAACCCGGCCGTTTTCGTGATTGACTTTCAGGACCTTGCCAGTGGATCCACTATCATTGCCACAGATCACTTTGACGTTGTCACCAGCATGAATCTTCATCGTTCGACTCTTTAAGATCGGCTCTTTGGAAATACAATACCAACCTAAAAAACGGTTGTTTGCAATCTGCTAAACTATTGCCAAGTAGTCACTTAGGTCGTAACTAGCCATAAAGCATCGGCATCGCCAGCGGATTTGAGTAAGAGATACTCGTGGATTCAGGGCGTTTTGTCAAGGGAAAGAAGGGGTGAAGTGGGCCGAAACTCAGCGATTAATGCTGCGATTTTTCAACCAAGCCTCGAATTAACGCTACTGTAGCGGCCTTCAAGCGGCTGTTTGCCCAATAGGGAGCCAGCAAAACTTTACCCAATCGATTACGATTACTGTCAAATTTCAGCCGGAAATCCACGCTGTGAAAGCCGCCAAATGTACGTTTTTTTAACAAGAGCCACTCAATGAGCATTCAACAGGTTAACGATTTCGAAGAACCAAAAGGTTCCACGGTTGAAGAATCCGAGGTGATTTGTCTTGGCTTTGATCGATGGTTATGGCCATTGACGCTTCTGGTCTGGTTGGTCGTCCTACCGTTTGGAGCTTTTGTTGAGTATCTGGGTGTCTATGACTTTAGGCAATTCTCATTTAGAGGCAATGTTCGCGGCAATACTGATCTGGTCTATCACGCCGTGATTTGGGGAGGCTTGGGATTTGTTGGCACTTATTTCTGTGTCCTGGCGGCTGCGTTTCCAATATCAGCCGACCGGCTAGGTTCACGTATGATTCGTTTTTCCTTAGCCGTGTTGTCAGTCGTCGGGTTATTCCTGGCGTCGTCGGGTTGGCTAACGGATCGGTCTTGGGTTGCGTTGGCTCAGTCGTCCAGTTCCCTGTTCCAAGTACAGCGAAGCTGGGAAATTGGTATGTCGCAGATGTGGCAGATGCTGCTGGTGGGTGCGATGAGCCCATTACTTGTGATGGCGATCTTTGGTTTCATCAATCCGATACTCGCAAATGTAGCTTTATTTCGCCGTTCCAGAAACCTTGGCCCTGCTGCAATGGCAGCTAGGGCAAAAGTAGAAAACGCGAAACGGTTGAAGAAAATCGACTGGGTTTGGCGAATTTTAGTTTTGTTCTTTGGGTATGGGTTGGTTCGAGTCGAACCTGACTTGTTGATGCAAATGGAGTCCAGTTCGCTGCTTATTTTATATGTTGGGATCTTAAGTCTTTTGTTTTACATCCCGGTTGGGCTATCGGGTTTCATGCCAAATCGAATTCTTAGTTATGGCGTCTTGCTGCTGTCGATATTGATCGCAGGAGTGCCGGCGTTCCTTAATGGTGAAGTGCTCGGGACTGTCGTTGGGGTATCGTCAAGCACCGTGATTAGCCGGTTAATTGTTGGCGTAGCTTGCTGTTTATTTCTATTTGCAACGTTGTTGTTGATGTTCGAAGGCTTGCCATTTCACCTAAGAAGTGGCAAGTCTTTGCCGTCTGCCGAAGCGTTCAACTGGATTGAGGCTAAAAGTAAGAAGAGACCAAAGAAGTCGCGACCACTGGTCCTGGCGGGTGTCTACATCTTTATGTTTCTATTGGCGTCAATTTCGCCCCATTATTATTCCGTGCCGGTCGGGTTTCTTCAAAATTTTCGCGGGTCTGATTTGCCAATTTTGTTTGCGAAAATTCGAGCGATCAACAAGGGGAGCTTGTGGACGTTTGACCCAAGGCTTTCGGGGGTTCGCAGTGAGTGCCCGGTATGCCAACTGCGAAGCGATGGAACGGAACGTGCTCATTCGCAATACACCCTATTGCCAAGATTCAAGGTTTATTGAATTGGAGCAATGGCTAACAAGCAGTGGGTATCCGCACCAAGTCAATAGTGTCGTGCCGTTAAAAACGATTGGCGAAATCGAAATTTTGGTCGCTCAAGGGGCGCTGGAAAGTCCACCGATTGACGGCAGCAACATCGACTCCGAAGCGTTGTTGGCATTGTTGGGCAAGTTTCCAATATGGCCAACATGGCAGCTTTCGATCGTCAATACCCAGATTGATGACAATTGGTTAAAGGTAATTGGTAGTGTGTCGTATTTAAATTTTCAACAATGTACTTTTGAATCTTGCCGTGATTTCCCCGTCAATGGATCTTGTTTTTCGCTTGATAATTGTAGTTTTGACGATGAATCTTTGGCTAGTTTATTAAAGTCTTCTGTTTTTTTAACATTCAATTGTCAGACCCGAGTTTGGCGGGGATGAATGAAGATCAACTGGTCTGCATACTGCTTCGAGGGCAAAGTCAGATCGATTTGGCGGGTGATTTCGACGCATTTGATCAGCAAATTAAAGCGTTGGGGTGGAAGCGACTTGATGTGAAGGACGGGTCGCTTCAACTTGTAGCTGACTACTTTGAGCAGACAGGCGGTCGCGTTCCCAAGGGAAAAGATACCGCAGCTTTTACGTCCAACGATGACGGACAGGTGACCAGGCTAAAAGTCAACTTAAGCTCCAAACTTGCGGTAGAACTATTGCGATTCAGGCTTCTGGAAAGCCTTGAAATCAATGTCAAAGATTTGGGTTTAATCGACCGACGGGGTTTTTCGGATTTAGTTGATAATGAAGCCTGTTTTCCAATACTTCGCGAACTGTCTCTGAGGGGGGCTCGCGAATTTATGGAAACTGATAGGGAAAAGATAGCGATGTTTGAAAAAATTCTTGCTTCGCCTCAGCTGAGGGTGTTGTTGATCGATTCACCGTTACCCGATTTTTGTATGCAGAAGGTGTTGGCACTGCCTGAGCTGGAAGAACTTGGATTGGGTGAAGCCGGGTTAACCGATAAACTGGCGAAGGAGTTGGCGAATTTGAAACGGTTGAAAGTCCTGAGTGTGTTACCTGAAAACACGACTGTTGCTTTTTCAGGCAAGGTAGACCCTGTGTTTCAGAAGTGGAACCGGGCTTTGAGCAAACACGGTGCGAAGTTCAAGTTACGAGTGGTCAGCGAACCTTCCCTCTTACCCAACAAGGGAAAGCTTGATGAGCGTGAGTTGCTTCTTGTTAAAGAGTATGATCTTGGTTCAAGCAGTGACGAACGCTCTGACGAGGAATAGCCTTTGAAAATCACCTATGGCAATAACGTCGTCTAAGTAGGGCCGTTCGATTTCTTTGGGCTCGGTTTGCTAGTTTCCGGCTGGCTCTGGGGCGTCGAGTTTCGTGGTTGGACGTTTGGAAAATAGCCCCAAAATTAGACCGAGTGTAAAGACGGACAGCACCAGAAATCCCGAGATCGCATACTGCTGACTGATCACGTATTGCACGCTCTTATAGAGCATGAACAGCGATGAAATTGTGAAAATCAAGGGCGTGATTGGGTAGCCGATGGTCATCACGGGTCTGGCGCGATTGGGGTCGGTTTGGCGCAGCACGATCAGGCTGAGTCCCACCAGAGCTAGGAACAGCCAAAAGAAAGGCGAGCTGACGGATACCAATTCTTCAAACGGGTTGTCCTCTTTAAAGATCGAGGTATTCAGCGAAAAGTCGTCCAGCGCTGCGCGTGAGAGTCCAGCACACACCGCCAGTAACAGGATCGTGGCAACGGTCTGCGCTAACAACGCTCGGGCGGGTACCTGTGTCGCCTTGTCCCATCCACCTAGCCAGGCAAACACGTTGTGCTCCTGTCCGGCGGCGTAGTAAATCCTTGGGCTTGTGATCAGCATGGCATTGACCGCTCCAAGGCAGGACAAACTAACCATCAGGCCGAGAAGTCCCTTGACCCAATTGCCCCACCCCCAAGCTTGCAATCGGCTGGTAACCACATCCGCCGGCGCATTCTGGGAACCGGCTAAACCGTCAAGTCCCAAGTTGGCGATCATGACATAGTTCACCAGCAGGTAGATTGTTGTCACAATGGCCAAGCCACCTAGTAATGCCCGAGGCAGGTTTTTTTGCGGTTCTTGGATTTCCGCGGCAACGAACGAAATATCGTTCCAGCCACCAAACGTGTACAGCACAAACACCAATGCCATCATTAGGCCGGAAACCGCCACAGTCCAATCTTTAGTGCCCTGCCCTGCTTGGCCAAATGCCGCTAATTCATCTTCAACTTCAGGGGTTGGTGGACTTGAGGGTGCCTCCGCCGCTGCCTTCTCCGTCACTGGGGCCTCCGTCACTGGGGCCTTTGGGGTGCCTGTCAGCGAATTTGGGATAGCGGTTTGAGCATCGCTTGAAGCTGGGGACACGTTGATTTGCACGGCGGCAGGACCTGCGTCGGGTGTGGGTAATAATCCGATGATGCAAAGCAATAGCAGGCCGCCCACTTTGCTGAGAGTAAGAATGTTTTGCGTTCGCTTGCCAGCCGAGATTCCCATCAGATTCAAGCCCGCCAACAGGAGCACGGCAATCGAAGCCGTTGCGAATTGCCCGATCTCTCGGACCCCAGGCAATGCATCCTGGGCAAACATTGCAAACGTAATTGCCATCGCTGCAACATTGGCTGGGCGAACAATCCAGCCTGCTGTCCAAGCGAACATGAAAGAAGTGTATCGCCCAAAAGCTTGCCGCAGGTAAACATAGTCACCGCCATCTTCGTTGTAAGCGGTGGTAAGTTCCGCAAAGCAGAGTGACCCAGAAAGGGCGATCAGTCCACCCGCAATCCACGCAACGGCCAGCATTGCCAGCGAATCCACTTGCATCGCTACCAGTGGGGGCAAGCGGAAAATTGCGGCGCCGATAATGGTTCCAACAATAATGGAGATGGCGTCCCGGAGTCGAAGTTTGCGATTCGGCCCTGAAAATGTCTTTTGCGATTGTTTAGCAAGCGTAGCCGAGGCCGCGGTTTGCTTGGAATTGACGTCCCGGGGCGATGATGATGGATCAGAATTAGGCGACAAGAGCGGTGATTCCTTCGGATTTAGCGGCCATTTGGGCCTGATGCACTCGTCAACGGCAATCGCGATACAATGCGGTGGTCTGGATTGCCTGCTTCGGAAATTAGAAGCGATACGCGGGGCCGTTAAAAGTCGTCGTCTGGATTGAACACGCCGGTTTAAAAGATGCTGGACGCTGTTTGGCGGAGGTTTCCGTGGGAAGACGAGCGTTAGGTGCTTAAAAAAAAGTCATCCGACGCTATGATATTGAGTTATGACAAACGAAACGAAACCTGAAAATCCGACTCCTGTCGACGGCCCTAATCTTTCGGCACTCCGAGTCCTATTGGTGGACAACGATTCTGCGCATGTCTATGCCATGACCGAGAGTCTGGAACGAATCGGCTTGACCTGCGTTTCTGCGACCTCGGGGCCCGAGGGGGCGAAGTTAATCGAGAAAGAGTTGTTTGATATCGTTGTTACTGACTTAGTGATGAGCGAAATCGACGGCATGAAAATTCTGGAATTGGCTCGGAAGAAACTTCCCGATGCGGAAGTCATTTTGGTGACGGGACACGCGTCGGTACCACGAGCAGTCGAAGCGATGCAGCACGGGGCGTACAATTTTCTAGAGAAACCGATCACGCCCAAACGCCTGCAAGCGATCGCTCGACGAGCCGCCGAAAGCTTGCTGTTGCGGCAGCAAAACCGACAACTTCAGGGACGGTTAGATGAACGGTTTGGTTTTGAGAACTTGATTTACGCCAGTAAATCGATGCAGCAATTGGTGGATCGTTTAAAGCGGATTGCACCTACCGATGTTGGTGTTTTGATTACAGGCGAAACGGGAACGGGCAAAGATGTGATTGCGCAAGCGATTCATCAAAACAGCCCACGGCGGAAAAAGCCGTTCGTGGCAATCAACACCGCTGCGGTTGCCGAACACCTGGTCGAAAGTGAACTGTTTGGGCATGTAAAAGGCGCTTTCACTGATGCGATTGGCGACCGAGTGGGTAAGTTCGAATTTGCCAACGGTGGTACCTTATTCTTGGATGAAGTTGGCGACATGCCCATGCCGACTCAGATCAAGTTGCTGCGAGTCTTAGAAGAACGCAAGATCACTCGGGTTGGCGATAACAAAGCGATTGATGTGAATGTTCGCGTTTTGGCGGCGACCAATAAGGACTTGGAAAAAGAGATTGAACAAGGCCGCTTTCGAAGCGATTTGTACTATCGATTGAAAGTGGTGTGCGTACACTTAGACCCTCTGGATAAGCGTCGCGAAGATGTGATTCCGTTGTCAGATAATTTTCGCCGACAAGCCAACAAGCGTTACGAAAAAACCATTACCGGCTTTAGTCCAGAACTTAGCCGTTGGCTGTACCATTTTCATTGGGTGGGCAACGTTCGCCAATTGAAGAACGTGATCGAGAGCATGGTGGTAATGGACAACGATAACTTTTTGGATATGGATGACTTGCCGCCCGATCTTTACGACCCAGAGGAGACCAATCCGATTGCGGAGATTCCTGAATCCACAGGCGGCAGTCCAACCTTCTTGATTGGCCGTCCGCTAAAAGAAGTGGAAGAGTGGGCGATCGGCGAGGCGTTGAAAATTAGCGGTGGCAATCGCGAGGAAACTGCAACGAGGCTTGGGATAAGCGAACGGAATTTGTATCGGAAGTTGAAGGAATACGACTTAAGTTGACCGCACGCTCAACTGGCGGCAAGTACCCAGCTTAAGGGATGGACCGATGCAGCAAGTTGGGGGTGTTCAATGTGCCAGAGATGCAATGTGCCAGAGATGCAATGTGCCAGAGATGCAATGTGCCAGGCACCTGAACCGGTGCCGAGTGGGGCCGTCGCGAATCAGCGTTCAACGGTGTGCAACGGTGTGCAACTGTGTTCCCACGGTGTTCCCACGGTGTTCCCACGGTGTTCCCACGGTGGCGTGCCATGTTTCGTCGGAACTTGAATGGCCAAGACTCCCTTAGAAGATTCGCCAGTACTCATGTTGCCCAAAGCGGGCTGCCTGCTCATTTACTGACTGTGACTTTGTTACCAAACACTTAAGTTCAAAGGATGACCAAAGTGCCTCAGATTCGCCAATTGCCAACCAGTGTGATCAATAAGATCGCTGCTGGCGAAGTCATTGAACGTCCGGCCAGTGTGGTCAAAGAATTGGTCGAGAACAGTGTTGATGCAGGCGCGTCGCGAATTGATGTGACCATTGAAAAAGGTGGTACCGAACTGATTCGCGTTGCGGACAATGGTTGTGGTATTGAAGATAAGCAATTGGAGTTGGCGGTCACCAGTCACGCCACTAGCAAGATCTTTTCTGCCGAAGAGTTGTTTTCGGTCAGCACGATGGGTTTTCGTGGCGAAGCGCTGGCATCAATCGCTGAGGTTAGTCAATTTATTATTCGTAGCCGAGTGATCGAATCTTCCAGCGGTTACGAATTGATGGTCAATGGTGGACAGCGTCAACCGATCGAACCTTGTGGTTGCCCAATCGGTACGATTATGGAGGTTCGAAATCTATTCTTCAACACGCCGGTACGCCGGAAATTTCTGAAGACGCCGCAAACCGAAACGGGGCACATTACCGAAGCCTTTACGCGAATTGCGTTGGCCAACCCAATGGTTCACTTTACTCTGGCGCACAACAATCGAGTGATTCATGAATTGCCCGCCTCGGAAAACTGGGCTCAGCGGATTGGGCACTTTTTTGGCGATGAAATTCAACAAAACTTGATTCCGGTAAGCAGCCAGCACGACGAAATTTTGATGACTGGATACGCTGTCAGTCCCACGGTTAGCCGCTCGCACAATCGAATGCAATACTTGTTTCTCAATGGCCGATTTATTCGAGACCGTGCGTTACAACATTCGTTGACCGAAGCTTATCGCGGTTTGTTAATGACGGGCCGATTTCCGATCGTTTTTTTGCAATTGAAAATGCCAGCCGATCAAGTAGACGTCAACGTTCATCCAGCGAAACTGGAAGTCCGCTTCCTAGAGAGCGGTCGATTGTACAGCCAGTTGCTTGGCACGTTGCGAAGTCGATTCCTGTCGGCAGACCTTACGGAGAAAGTGCGGGCTGCAGGTGGGGCCAAGGGGCTAGAGGGGCAGGCACTTGAAAACGCGAGAGCAGGTTTGCATGATTCAAAATCCGGCCAGCAGTTGTCGGCAATGGCCGCAAGTTTTAGCGAACCTGTGGATCAAGAGCAAGCAGCGTGTGCCTCTAATATTTTGAACCAAAAGCGTGAAGCTGTGGGGGCATGGGCCAGAGGGCCTCATCAAGGGGTGACTCAAAAGACGATTGTCATTTCAAACGTTGCCGTATCTAATAATTGGACTCAAAACTTACCAGCTCAAGATTTGTCAACTCAAGATTTGTCAGGTAATTCGGACGGCGATGAATCCTCGATGTTGCGCGGGGGATCGTCCGATCAGCGTGGCCGTGCGACTTCCCATTCCTCGGTTCAACCACGACCTTCATCGCCGGCAACGGTGAATCGGGTCGATTCGCATCGATTGGGAGCGTTTGGCAATTTGCCGAATGTTCGTGAGTTCCAAAAATTTCCACCGCTCGCGGGGCCAACGTCGACCGCACGACAATTAAGTGGCGATGATGCCAGCGGATTTACGTTTTCGTCGGAAGTTGGGGCGGAGGAAGTTCCGTCTGTTGGACCGGCGGCGACTGGCAGCGAATTGGACAGTGTGCATTTGGACAGCGTGCATCCCAGCCATGCAAAGATTCCCACGTCGCATATTCGCGCGGCAAACCGAGCGATCGTGTTGCAAATTCAAAATCGATACTTGGTAACCGAATCCGAAGAGGGCATGGTTGTGATTGATCAACACGCGCTTCACGAACGGATTTTGTACGAACAAGTTAAAGAAAAAGTCTTGGCAGGAAATCTTGAATTTCAGAAACTCTTGGTGCCTCAGCCAGTCGATTTGACGCCCGCCGAGGCGGCTGCATTGCTGGACGTGAAAGACGAACTTATCAAGATTGGATTGGGTGTGGAGGCCTTTGGGGGCAGTACAATCCTTATAACCTGTTACCCGTCGATATTGGCGACCCATAATATTCCGGAGCTAATCCACATTATTGTTGACCAGCTAAGCCAGGGGAAACAACGCCCGGATCCTCAAGATTTATTGGAACATTTATTGAGCACGATCGCGTGTAAAGCCGCAATAAAGGCGGGAAATCGCCTAAGTAACGAAGAAATGCAAGCGCTGATCGAACATCGACATCTGTGCCAGGATGCTCATCATTGTCCGCATGGTCGTCCTAGTTGGCTGGTTTTTTCTCGAGAAGAACTGGATAAAAAGTTCAAGAGGATTTGATGGACCTCTTTTTGTGAAGCACAATAGGATGGCAAAGGCTGGATGATAGCCAAAGGTCAGAGATCAGTAATTGTCGGCCCAAGGCGAATTCCCAATTCGTTCCAGTAACGGCCTCCTTCATTCAAATTTCTATTCCGATACTTCTCTATGATTTGCGTAACAGTTGCTCGTGGTCGCCATCGAATGGTTCTAGTCGAACATCAGATGTTGGCAGACCAGAAGATCCCGTTGACCGAATTGCGTCTTGATTTTTTGACGCGAGCGGTGGAATTGCCGCGATTGTTACGGGATCGCCCGACGCCTGTGGTAATAACTTGTCGTCGTCCCAAAGATGGTGGACGTTGGCGATACAGTGAAGATCAACGCATGATGGTTCTACGCACAGGCATCGCGATGGGTGCCGAGTATGTTGATCTGGAATGGGACGTGGCAACCAAGATTCCTCGGTTTGGTGATACGAAGAGAATTGTATCGTATCACAACTTTCAGGAAACTCCAGAAAACTTGCCTGCGATTTGGGAGAAGATGAAAGCGCTTGATCCCGATGTGATCAAGATCGCCACGATGGCGAATTCGCCCGAAGACAACTGGACCACACTAGGAATCACTCGCGACGCGGATGTTCCGACCATTGCTTTTTGCATGGGCGACATCGGAGTGCCCAGCCGAATTTTGTGCGGCAAGTTTGGTGCCCCGTTTACTTACGCTGCCATTTCATCGGAGAAACAATTGGCGCCGGGGCAGATCAGCTTCGACAAAATGCGAACCACTTATCGCTATGATGAGATTAAGAAGTCGACAAAGATCCTTGGCGTCATTGCAGACCCTGTAGTTCATAGCATGAGTCCTGTGATTCACAATGCATGTTTACATGCCGATGGGTTGGACATGATTTACTTGCCTTTTCGAGTGCCCAGTGAAAAACTGGAGGAATTCATTGAGCAATGTGCGAAGTTTGACATCACGGGTCTTAGTGTAACGATCCCACACAAAGAAAAAATTCTACGCTTGGTCAATGATATTGATAATCATGTATCAGCGGTCAAGGCTTGCAACACGGTTCTGTTTCGCGGCGCTTTGAGAAAAGGGGTTAATACAGACATCGGCGCGGCGATGTATTCGTTGAAGAAAGCGTTAGGCGTCGAACAAGACGCCAAGAAACCGTTCGCAGAGAAGCGGGCGTTGATCTTAGGCGGGGGCGGAGTCGCAAAAGCGATTGCCTGGGGGCTGATGGATGCAGGGGCTCGAGTCTATGTGTCTTCACGCAATCCGCAACAGGCTCATGAAATAGCGGTCGATTTGAAGATCGAGTCGGTTGATTGGGGAAATCGCCATTCAACCAAATGTGACATTCTGGTCAACGGAACGCCTGTTGGCATGTTTCCGAACATGAACGAGACGCCTTTCCCTTTGACAGGGCTGCGTGAAGGCATGGTCGTTTTCGACACGATTTATAACCCTCAGAATACGCTGTTGATCAAGAATGCTCGCGATGCTGGCTGCCAAATTGTGACCGGTAGCGAAATGTTTGTCCGCCAGGCCGGCATGCAATATAAACTCTTTACCGGCAAAGACGCCAATCTAGAGTTAATGGCCGAAACGTTAAAGCGAGCGATCAATCCAGCGAAGTACTAGCGAAAGTTGGCTCGCTTAACTGCGGTTCGCAGTCCCGCGGTTAAGTTGTAAACCATGGTTTGGGGCCTTAGTCATGTTCTCGCACATCCCTTCGGTTCCCAGGCCGGTAGGCATTTTGGTGCATCATGCCCTAGTCGGGGCGTCACTGCATCTGATGTCATCGCATTGCAGCCAATCCCTTTAAAACTCTTGTCGGGCAAAGTAGATACAATTGAAGATCATGATGACACTGGCAAAAGCGATGCTTGACAGCAACGGTTGCCAGGGGCTATCGGTCTGAATCTGCATCGTTTCTACAGAAATGTCGGGGCCACCTCCGTTGGCTTGCTCGTTTCGCCCAGCATCCACTTTCCCGTTATTGGCAAGGTGTTCAATCAGAACATAACATTCGTTGGGTTTCGGGAACAGGAAGTAAACGGGTTCGACGCCCCAGTCAAAAATTCTTCGCAACCAGCCTGTGGATGGTCGAATCGAATCGACTCTCGTTCCTGTTTCGGTGTCAAAGGTGGTGACGTTATCCACGCCATGGGCGATCACCAATTGGTTTTCGTCGTTAAAGTCCAAAGCGGTTGGGATTTCCGACAAGAGTGTACGCTGCTTTAACTCTTGGGAATCAGCATCAAATAGCCACAGGCTTCCACTACTGTAAGACAGCGCGGCAACTTTACCGTTAGGACTTACCGTTGCGGCCAGCGGCACACCTTGATTTTTCATATCAAATTCTGAAACGGGTTTCAACGTTTCGCCATCGAAAACAATCAGCGAACCGGCTCGCAACGGAACCAAGACGTGCCCGTCCAATGCCACAATTGGTGTGCGGTTGGAGAATGTCCACTCCCAGGGAATGCTGAATGTCAGGTCGGGTTGATAGGTACCATCATCACTTCGAACGGCTCGCGACAGAGTCGAACGTCCCATGATGTAGAAGTTCCCCGTTTGCGAGTCGTAAGCAAGACGTTTCATGGATTCTGGGCCGTCCATCGACAAATTGCCAGCGGGCAGCCACAGGTTCGGCGAGTCCGGGCCGGGCTGATCTGCTGCCGCATCTGAATCTGATTCCAGAGCCGCGGCTTCCTTCTCGTCAGTCGGCAATGTCTCTTCGCCGGCGTCAGTTGTTGTGCGCACCGACTTAGGAGATTCTTCTTGAGTCTCGTCCGACTGAAAATCAGCAACCTTTGCCAGTGCAGTACTTTGACTTGGAAAAGCACCCTTCGACGCGTCCTGCAGAATCTGAAACCCGGGTCCGGATAACCGGTACACGTTTCCATAACTAGAAACAGCCAATAGTTGTTCAGGTGCTTCCAAGATAAATCCAATACAGCCGGCGGGTAGTTGGCCAATCGTTTTGGGAGAGATCATCTCCTGGTCATTGTCCACGCGTGCGACCCCCATCGTTGTTGACGGAGCCATGTTGTTGGGTGCCTTGGGGACACCACCGACCAGGAGGCTGAGCGAGGGTAGGAAAATCGGCTTCGCATAGCGAGGGAAAACGGACATCGTCTGAGTCATCTCAAACGCTTCGACTGGCATGCTCTTGGCATCAAATTCAAAGAAACCAATTCGCCATTGGTTATCGCCGTCCAGGATTTTCGTTTGTCCGATGGTGGTTTTTCGCAGGACTCGGTCGGCTACCGCCTGAACTTCAGCGGTTCGGTCGAAAGCCACAAGACCACTGTACGCATAACGCGAAGTGCTAAGGCTATAACAGGTCAGCGCGAACAAGATAGTGACAATGATCGAAATGATTGCGTTCCGGAAAACCAAACCCGTCGCGACCGTCAGCGAGAAGTAGATCAGGTAAATCGCAACATAAAGCGGAATGCACCAAAGGATTTCATTCATCCAGATCTGGAAACGAACCCCCAAAATAAACCAGATGCCAGTAAGGAACATCGCGCTGATAATAAAAATAAGCAAACCGCTTCCGATATATTTGGTAAGCAACAAGAAGACGCGAGACACAGGCTTACTTAGTAACAAGTACAGGCTGCCCTCTTCCAACATTTGGGGGATCAGGGATGCGGTGACCAGAACGGCCAGCAATAATCCCACGGTCAGAAAGACTTTGTCCAACAGAAACGGGGTCCAATTTCGGATGACCTCTTCCAAGCCCAGTCGCGACATTGGAATCGAAAGCAACGTGTTGCCAGCGTAGACGAGTGTGGCATTGGTGTCGCGTGGAGCGCGGATCTGTCCGCGAAACGCCTCTTGCAGCAACAAGCGATTCAATCGTTTCTGATATTCGGGTTCCAGGGAATCTTTGCGTTGCCACAATTGCTTGGCTTCTTGGCCGTCGATATTCCCTGTCCAGTAATCGTCAGCCCAGACCGAACTGTCGGACACTAAGGTTTCCATCACGTCGGCCAATTGGTTTCCACCAGATGACCGTCGTCGACCTGGCCCACGCCCTGCTTGGGTTGCGGTTTGGCTAGTCGCCAAGCGACTGACCGTCTCTTGATCCTCTTTGGAGAGTTGTTCCCAAAAAAGTTTCGCTGCATTGGGTTTGACTTGAGTCGAGGATTCAACCCATTGCTTGGCTAGGGTTTCGGGTCTGGTAATTTCTGAACCGTTTACCGAAAACGCAACACGCTCTTGATAGCCGAAGGGAAACAGAGCCAACAACAGGACCACGACCCCAATCAGTTCAACATACAGCAATCGCGAGGCCATAGTTGACCAGAGCGATTCTTTCATAATGGCGAGGAATTCAGACATCTTGTTTGACTTACCGTAACAATGGATTGTTGAACTGAAGGAGAACGATTTAGAACCAATGCCGACCCGTGGCACTTATAGTCAAGGACCATGTCGAACGGTTGTCATTGGCCAACGCAGGAAAACGAAAAAGGGGGCAGGCATTCTAACAGGCAAATTCAAGGAAGCTTGCAAGGCGGTTGCCGCCAAATTTTTAGTTAGACGCTGCGATTTCCAGCCTTTGCCATACTGCGTTCTTGTTTACCCTTGGTAGCGCTACTGCTGTGTCCCACCAATTCCAAAAACGCAGTCTCAAGCGTGACTTTCTCTGGGACAATCGAGCAAATACTAATGCCTGCCGCCCGCAAAAGATCGATTCGCTGATCTAATTCCAGTTGGCCCGGCACTGCCACTTTGATTTCGATTTTCCCGGTTGGGTCAGCGTTGACTAAATCGCGAGCCAACGGCGTCGCATCGGCTTGAAGCTGCTGAACCTTTTGGGCGTCGAAAAGCGTTTCGATGGTTTCATTTGACGCGGATACTAGAATCTTCACTTCCAGTCCACGGCTGATTCCACTGCCTTGGTCCATGAAACCGCCAATCTCTTCAACTCGGCCGCAATAGCGCAGGTTTCCTTCGGATAGAATCGCCACGTCTTGGCAAATTTGTTCTACCTCTTGAAGCAGGTGACTGTTCAGAAAAACCGTGACCCCGAGGTTGCTGAGTCGATGCAAAATTTCGCGCACACTGGCCCGAGCCTTGGGATCCAGCCCGTCGGTGGGTTCATCCAAAATTAACAATTTAGGATTGTGGATCATGGCTTGTGCGAGGCCCAATCGCTGGACCATGCCTTTGGAATACTTGCGAATTAACGAATTTCCCCATCCTTCCAATCCGACAAGTTCCAACATTTCGTCGCGACGCGCTCGTACTTGTCCGCCCGTCAAACCACTCAGACCACCGCAATAGGCTAACGCTTGGTACCCGGTCAAGTAACTTGGCAATGAAAGACGTTCTGGTAGGTAACCAATGGTCCTGCGGGCTCGTTGACTGCCAGCGGGCAGCCCGAAAATGGTGGCCGATCCCGACGAGCCGCGGATGATGCCTAGCAGCGTTTTGACAAAGGTTGTTTTACCCGCTCCGTTTGGCCCCAGAAGACCAAAGACCTTTCCGGTAGGAACGGAAAACGTTACGCCATTGAGTGCCTGAAACACTTTTCTGCGGAAAATGCCTTCGCGATAAGTTTTGCGAAGATCCACCGCTGTGATGGCTACCTCTTCTGAATTTGCACTGTTCAACTAAATTTACTCCGATGTTTTTATGAAAATGCCCAATGTTTTTATGAAAGGCCCGAGGACTTTTCAAACAGGCCCGAGGACTTTTCGAAAGAATTGACCGTTACTCCTGGCGAGGCAATTTGTCGGGCTTGTTCAATAGGTCTGGCGTAAAATGCCGTGATTCATTGCCGTCACAAGATTCCGAGCTTCGCGAACGGCTTTAGGGTGCCTGCTTACAGCGGTATTCTGACAATGCTACCAAGCCCAGTGCCTGACACAAGCACCACGCCCTCACACTTGCAGGACTCCCCAGGACTGACCCTTTCAAGGTCCCTTGTCCGATCCCTGTTGATTTCAGTTCGCGGGCAATTCTAAATCGCGGGCAATTCTTGATTGGGAATCGAGGCACAAGAAGCAGTGAACCTGGACACCACTTGAAGTGGGCTGTAAGGACAATCTTAAGCATGTTGTCAGCAATCGCCGACCACGTGTTTTGCAATGGCAGGCCTCTACAGGCCCTGGTGAATCAACGATTGGCCACGGTGGATCACCCATGATTGGGTATTCTCACCTGGGTTATACCCTCGAAAAACGGCTTAAGTTTCTCTCGAAATGCAAACTTGAGCGTGATATCCCTTGGCCACGCCCTACCCGGACAGGGCGACAAACCGCATTTATCGCCAACTAAAATGTCGTAGGTTGCCGATAGTTCGTCCGATCAACTAAAATATTGCATTAGCTGGTGACAAAACGAAACTTTTGTTTGTAAGGCGTCGATTGGCAAAACAGCCGCCAGTTTGAAGTGTCGAGTCAGGCGTACTACGATTGAGCGGCTTTTGATGCTACTGGACTTTGGACTTTGGACCTTGGGTTATGGACCTTGGGTTATGGACCTTGAGTTATGGACCTTGAGTTATGGACCTTGGGTTATGGACCTTGGGTTATGGACCTTGAGTTATGGACCTTGAGTTGTGGACCTTGAGTTGTGGACCTTGAGTTGTGGGTTGTGTGGGGCGTCTGGGGTTGGATTTTCACCTTCAAATGATCCTAAGCTTGATCTTTACGCCGTCGAATGATTCAATGCCCGAGTGTGGTTTGTTCGGTTAGCATTTGCTTGTTTTCCTGGCGACGAAGCCTTGCCAGGTGTTTTCTTTTAGAAGTCGTATCTTACTATGCTTGAGCGACGAAGTTTAAAATTGCCCATCACCTTGGGTGTCGTTCTAATCGTGCTAACGTTGTTGTTGACAACAGGCTGGATCTTGCTGAACGTCTTTAAGGCAATTGAAGATCCTAGTCCTGGGCTGTACTGGGTTCTCTTGACCGTGGGAGCCATTTGTTTTCTGGTGGTTCTGATTGGCATCATTACCTACTTGGTCTTATCTGTTCGCGTGATCAATCTAACTCGCAGGCAGTCGAATTTTATTGACGCGGTCACTCACGAGTTAAAGACACCCATCGCGTCGCTAAAACTATTATTGCAAACACTGAACGCTCAGGAAGTGACTGATGCTGAACGAGCAGAGTTTTATCGTTTGATGCTAGGTGATGCCAATCGTCTTGACTTGATGATCAACCAAGTCTTAGCTGCGGCTCGGCTTGATCATTCGTTAGATTACGCGACGTTGCCGGAAGTGCGTTTGGATCAGTTGGTGACCGAAGTCGTCGAAGAATTTCGAAATTCATCTTTGGAAGACACTCAGATTCTACTGTCCACAATGCCAGTAGAAGTTCGGGCGTCGGAGAGTGAATTAAAGATTGTGGTAGGCAATTTGATCAGCAACGCGATCAAGTATGGCGGCAGTCCTCCGAAATTAGATATCAAGCTTAATGCCATCGAGTTAAGCAAGGTGGCCGTACTTCATGTGCAAGACAATGGAAATGGAATTGCCCCGGGGGATCGCCGCCGAATTTTTCAGCGTTTTGTTCGCTTGGGTAGTGAACTGGAACGACGCCAAAAGGGGACGGGGTTGGGATTGTATCTTGTAAAAACGATCGTTGATCGGATGCGAGGTCAGATCAAGGTGCTAAAAAGCGACGCGAAGAATGGTACGGTCTTCGAATTGCGACTACCATTGGTCGTTGGACCAAAAGAAGTTCTCAGGGAAGTGCCAAGTGATTCGACTCAGCAAAAGGGTCCTGAAGTTGCCGATCCCAAAATTGAGAATCCAATGTTGCAGTCCAGTTTGTCCGGAAACTTGAAGCAAGAGGTGTAGCCAGGAATATTTTGCGACATCATTATTAAGGACTCGGTTATTTTCTGGGGCTCTTTATTCCGTTCACCGTTCCTCTCTATTTTTGGCAAATACATGTCCTCGTCAGACCCCGCTGATCGTCGTTTGGAAGAAGAACGTTTTCTTGGTTTAGAAGAAGTTTGTTTGTCCAACCCGCCTGCCCCTCAGGTTGCTACACATTCGAGTGTCCCGGCAATTTATCCGGCGGCAGTTTATGGATGTGAAACCACATCGCAAGCGGATTCAATTTTGGGGGGAACGTCGGCCGGATATGTTTATCAACGCGACGGACACCCTAACGCAGATCGACTGGCCGAGAAATGTCGGCAGTTGCATCATGCTCAGCGGGCTATCATCACATCCAGCGGTATGTCCTCGCTCTCTGCGATCGTATTATCCCAACTTTCGGCTGGCGACCACATACTGGTTAGCAACCAACTTTATGGACGCAGCAGTGTCTTGTTGGTCGACGAATTGGCTCGTTTGCAAATCTCGTGTGACGTGTTTGATCCATCCGACCTTTCGTCGCTTCCTGGGTTGGTTCGTGAAGGTCAAACGAAGATCCTGTTCGTCGAGACGGTTTCCAATCCACTATTAAGAGTTGTAGATATCTGCCAGTTGGTCGAAATTGCCAAGAAGATGAAGTTTCAAGTTGCGGTGGACAACACGTTTGCGACCCCCTACTTCTGTCGTCCCCTGGAGTTGGGAGTTGACTGGGTTTGGGAAAGTTACAGTAAAATGCTCAATGGTCACAGCGACTTGATGATGGGCATGTTGTGCGGGCGAGATTCGCTTTGGCAACGGGTTCCCAAGGTGGTTGCGGCATGGGGGTTGGCATCAGCGCCCTTCGAATGCTACCTGGCCGAACGGGGTTTGATGACTTTTGGCGTGCGGATGGAAGCAGCCAGCAGGAACGCCAGTCTAGCGGCAACTTGTTTGGAAACTGATCCGAAGGTCGCCAAAGTGCACTACCCTGGCCTTCCCAATCACCCCGATTGCGCGAAAGTTGACCGTTGTTTCTATCGGGGGCAAACGAGTGACAAAGGGGCGAGAATCGCTGGGAATGTGGTTACCTTCGATCTGGTTGGTGACGAACAATCGGTACAAAACTTCATGGAGAAAAGTGGCATCGAGTATTTTCCGTCGTTGGGCGAGTGCACGACAACTCTAAGTCACCCCTGCACAAGTAGCCACCGCCACTTGACCTCGGCCCAGCGACTACAGCTAGGCATATCGACTGCGACTGTCAGGCTTTGCCTGGGAATTGAACCTTGGGAAGTCTTGCAGCGAAAAATAATTGCCGGTTTATCGTAAAACCTGGGGTGAAATCCCGTTAGCGGCAGACGTAGGGACTGGACCGAACAGGCGTTGACCGTCTATGATTTATGCTCAAATACGCGTTGGTGAGAAGATCGCAGCGTAGGGAAAAGGCGCGTCTGCGTGAATGTACTCCAAAGTAGTAAACTTAGATGGGAGCCGTATGGCTAAAGACGATTCATTCGAAGTAATGGGAACCGTAACTCAAGCACTGGCGAACACTCGTTTTCGCGTCCAACTTGAGACCGGTAACGAAGTGATGGCCCACGTGGCTGGAAAAATGCGCAAGAATTTTATTCGGATTGTTCCTGGTGACAAAGTTCGAGTGGAACTGTCGCCTTACGACTTGACCAAGGGTCGAATTGTGTATCGCGAGCGTTAATTTGCGGCAAATTGGACCCGCCAGGGTTCAATGTTAGGTTTCTAGGACGGGGTGCCTAGGACGGGGTGCCTAAGATTCAATCAGACGAGGCTGGCCACGATAGGGTATTGGACGTCTGGGTATTACTTACCATCCGCTTGCTGGCAATTTCGAAAAGCCTAAGCATGCTCTCTGCGGAGAGACTGCGTGTTTGGGCTGATCGCAGGTACTGCCGTAGCCACTTCGCATGATTAGTAACTTAGTGGTGGTTTAAGTTTCCTAGTTTTCAGGTCATTCTCAGGTCATTCTCTGGTCAAATAGCACATGGACTTTGGGCCTGGTGTGGATTTCGCACTGGTCTGAAAGAAGCCATTTCTGAAGAGATTGATTTCTTTCCGCTCTGACTCTAGATGGTCGACTTCTGGCTGCGTGGCTTTCTAGATCCTCAGTACCTTGTTTTTGAATGCACTTTTGGCTTGCCATTTGGCTTGGGCATTTGTCAGATTGACGTTCTAGCAAATTTCTATCGCCAATTCAGGACACTGTTTCTTGAGGGCAGACCGCCGAGAGCTTTTCGTTGGTCCCTTGGGCGTCGACTAGATCTTCGAATGTGCACTAGTTTCTAACTTGGAATGTCAGAGGCCCCGAAACAGCCACTTTGCGTCCTTCGACGTCTTCGATCGTTATCTGAAGATGATATTTTCCAGGCGGCAACGTTGGCACGGTAATTGGAAGCAATAAATAGAAATCTTGTCGATGGCTGCGACATTGATCTTCCACCATCGTGTAGACTTTTTCGCTAACTTTAACGTGGGCATCATTGAAAATTGTATACGAGGGAACTAGCCGCGTTTGAAAGCGATCGCCCCTAGGGCCCGTCAATTTCTGAGTCGAATAGTTTTCAACTTCGCAGTAAATCAATATTGGGTCATTGGGTTTTAACATCGTAGAAGTGGCCAAGTCGTAATCACCGTACGACCGGATTTCGCTACAGAAATGAACCTGTTGCAATTTCAATGTGGCCTCAGACTGCAACGATGTGACGGCATTCTGTAAGTGGCTAAGCGCTTTGCTGGCACGGCGTGAATTGTTGATAAACAAGGCGTCTTGTTCGTGATCGGTCTGCTTCGTAATTTGCGTTAATGCAAATAATTGCTCTCTCCAGAAACTCTGCATTTGCGGTGGCAGCGATTCAATGGTTCTAACCGCCGCATCATGGTCGCTGGCGATCAACCGCAACAGGCGTAGGTAAATTTCAAGCGTCTGCTTTTCTGTGGTCTCTTGCGTTTTGTGAATCGTGCGCTCGAGTGAATCGATTGCACTGGTGATTTCCGTCTTCCACTGTCCTGGAAGAACATCGCCCTGCAATTCTTCCGGCGAAGTATGGGTTGGGGCTTGGCTTGAGGCCGTATTTCGTAATGGACGATTCCCATTGAGATCAAACGCAGGGATTTCCGCCGTATTTGTACCGGCTTTTTCCGTCATTTGGTGGGCGACCGACTGGTTGACCTGATCCAGCAACAAATTGGCAAGTGCCGAACCGGACGAAGGATCTTGATTGTTGGCGTTCGAAAAATTTCCAGTCGTTCTTCCAAACGACTGATTGGCCGATTGAGTCAGTGTGGCCAGTGACTGTTGCATCACCTGTGCTTGTTGTTGTAATGACTGCAATTCGATTGCATCGCGGCGTTCCTGTTCCAGCATTCGGTCCGCGTCCCGAATTTGCTGATCGCTTGACTGTGCATTCCGCGAAACAGAAGCACTGGGAAAACGATTCGCGGTGGAGGCTGCAAGGCGATTTTCAATCGCAGTTGCATCGCTTCGATCGGTACGCAATCGATTTTCGATGTTTGCACCAGAAGCGGTTGCGTTTGTGAATTGGGGCTGTGCTACGCTAGCTGAACTGTCTGTAACTTCGATGGTAATATTTTGAAGACTTCCACCGCTACTGGACGAAGCGGTCGTCCCCAGGAATTGATCCTGTTGGTTTAGCGATGGGGTTGTAGCGTGATGACGATCGCCGTGAGGCAGTTGCAATATCGAACTTTGCTCGGCAATGCCTGAAAGCTGGCGAGCCGAACCGCCTATCGAAAGGTCGGTTTGCCTGGAATCCGTCGGGTTGATGTTCGTCTGGAACCCGGCTCTGGCTTGCACGCTAGACGCTGATATTAAATCCTTGGCCTTGGCCATGGCCAAATCGTTCAAGTTCGGAGTTGCCGTTCCATTTTCTAGCGACCCACGTTCGCTTAATTGACTACCAGTCAATTGTTGTAGCATTGGATCGCCAGTCTTTGCCAACATTTCTGACAGTAATTGTTGAGACAGGCCATTATCACCACTCGCTTGACTTGAGGATTCAAGCGGGGCGTCGTTTTGATTGCTTGGCCGAGTGCGATCAACCAACACAACTTCGTCGCCAAACTTGTCTTCGTTCGCATTGTTGGAGGCCGCGGGGCCTCGCAAAAACGACGGCAGCATTCCTGTTTGTGAGATGGGAACACAACCTGTAAAAAAACAAAGCAGTATCACTGTCCAAGTGGGTGCGAGTACCCATTGGAAGCCCTTGCCCGATCCCTTCAATGATGCTGAGCCCAGCCCCAAGTCCAAGTCGAATTTCTGCGTAAATCGAAAGCCTTGTGCAAGTTTAGAACTCTGGCGAACACGAGTGTTTCGCAGCGTCATTGGGAATCGATTTATAGGCTTGATTTGAAACACGAGAATTTGATTCAATTTAACTTGTGAAGCGAAATGTCGATCAATGCTTGAAGCACGATGGACTCACTTGGCCCGGATGAGATCAGGAAAAACTTTAGCCAAAATGGATTGGCGATCGGATATTAGAAAAACAAGCCGATGGTGGCAAGTCAAATCAATGCTAGCGTTGATACCATCAATGCAGCCCAATATGCCACCCAATGCCCAGGGGCTTTCGATTTAGAGTGGCAGGCACGTAAATTGTGAACTTTTGCCATGCCTTCACCGCACATTTAGCTGAAAATAAAGCAGGCCAAAATCACGGCCAATAGCGAACTTGCCCCAATAATCAAGCGGATTTTGGTTCGGAAACTGGTGTGAGCTGCTAGCGGTAGCGTCGGAGTGAGCATCAGCGGGATCAAAATCGCGTACAGGCTTGGATAACGATAACCTAACGCCGAAAAGAGTGAACATTGAGTTGGCATCCAAAGAAACCAAGTCGCAATGCACGGCAGGACCACAAGGAACCAAGAATTTTCTGCGGGGTGGCGTTTCGTATCACCCTCCTCCCCGGTCTTTTCGCTGTTGGTGATTTTCAGTTCGTCCCAGGTCTTTATCAATTCAATTTTGGAAATTGGGAAAAAGAACCGCCCAAAAATTCGCAGGCAACACGCAAGTCCTAGCGGTATCAAGAATAAATAGCTAGCGCCTGGCGTCAGGATCACTGTCAAGCCAGAAAGACCTAGCCACAGCAGCCAAATGGCGATCCACAGCGACTTATCTTTCGTAATCATTTCGACGGCCGAACCAATGAAGGCCCAACCGATCAATGCCATGCACCAAAAAGCTAACAAGGCAGCATTGGGACCAAAAATTGCAACGTCGCGTCCCCAGAATGGGACCAGCCATTGACGTTGATCAAAGCCAATCCCGGCAATCCAGATCAACGTTGCCATCGTAAAGGTTAGTAGTCCCGCAGCAGACACTGCGAAGAGGAGGTCTCGCAGCGAACCGCGGCTGCAATAGACGATAGTGAATCCAAGAAGTAGCATGCAACTTACTAGCCAAACATAATTCCAAGATTCGGGCCACCACAGCATGACCAGACCTGCGATATCAAAATACACAGCATTGCTGGAGCTTGTCGGGATATCCGCTATATTGCGGTAGTGATTCAACAAGGCTAAGGCTGTTTTGCCTTGATGGTTCAAACTGTTTGGATCTAGGTTGTCGGGATTGTCTTGCGGCGTGTGATAATTTTTGACGTCTCCTACGAATGCGAAATTCAGTCCGTTCAAACTCGCTTTCTTGAAGACCATGAAGTCGGTGCCGTTGGGCATGTACTTGTAAACCTCGTACGCCAGAGATGTTCCTACCGGGCGAGGTGACAAGCCGGCAAAATCTCTTATCAGATTTTGGTTTCCAAAAGAAGTTTCGAACAGAAAGACAGCGCCATTGCTGCCTCGGGCTTCAAAGTTGAAAATCAAGTCGATTCGATCAAGCCAATCGCAAGTTTTTATCCAATGTTTGGCTCCCAATAGCCCGGCTTCCTCCCCATCGGTAATCAAGAATACAATTTCTCTTTTTCCAACCGGGCGTTCGCTTTCGATTCTGGCTACTTCAAGCAAAGCCGCAACTGCAGCCGAATCATCCCCTGCCCCTGGCCCGTTAGGATGTGAATCGTAGTGACAGGCGAACACTAGCAGTCTGGGCGCCGGTGTAGTGCTTTGGATTGAATCGTGTTCGGTCGTATCTTGCGGCGGTGCTTCTGCTTCGATAGTGGGTGCTGCGTCTGTGGGTTCTAAACGACCGCTTGGGAGGGTGCCGGAAGGTTTGGGGGGAAAGGGTTCGCTTTTTCGCCAGGCAATAATGTTCTGTAGCGGTGATTGTTTTTGCCAAATCGTCATTTCATCGCTGGGTTCGCAAGTGACTTGATAGCCGTACGATTCCAATTGTTCCATCAAGTAATCACGGACTCGGTTGTGCGAATCTGAACCTGTGGGGTGAGGTTGAAGATCTCCCGTAATTGCAAGCAGATGCGCCCAAGCTTTGTCTGGAGCAAAAGCCTGATTGTTGATTCCCGAGCCTCCGCCGGTTGTCCGAACGTTTGCAAGATTGGGAGCTTGAAAGCACCAGCTACCGTATGCTGCCACGAGGATGCCGCACGCAATGGTTAATAGTACCCAGCATCCATTAATGTGAGGTGGTTTAGCAATTGTGCAAGTTTGTGAGGTTGTCGGCACGGCGTTTTCGCAAACAATACGGGGCAGAAGGGGTAGGAATTCAAAGACTATTCAAAGGGAAAGGTGTCATCAACTTTTGCATGAGCCAGTTCTACCAAAAACGGGACCAAACGCTGGCAAACCTGTTCGGTAAGAAGGCGTCCTTTTTCAGCAGATGCGGCGTGCGGGTTTCCCGAACCACTATTGGTGGTAAGCAAGTGCCAGGGCCGGGTGATTGAGACCCATTTTTTTTGCAACGCTTCGAATCGAAGTTTTCGAACTGACCCAGAATCTGCGTTTAGCGAGCCATCGGCCTTTTTGGAAACCAGTTCGGGCAGGTAGTGCATGATGAAACTGGTTTCCATCTCGCCAGCGTGATCTTCAGCGTTTTCGAAGATGTCAAAATACACGTCCTGTAGGCAAGTGAACCAACTGCAAAGAAAAATGTGGACATTGGTTTTGTCGACCAGCTGGCGTAGAACAGGCTTGAAGTCATTCCCGCCATGGCTGTTGAGAATGACCATCTTTTGAATGCCGGCGCGTTGAACACTTTCAACTAGGTCTGCAATAACGGTTGACAGCGTCGACGGGTTCAAGTTCATCGCCAATGGAAATTGGCTCATGTTGGTTTCGGTGCCATAGGGAATCGTTGGCAGTAACAACGTTTTTGCCCCTTGAGCCCAGGCTTGGCGGCATAGCTGTTCGCCAATGATTGTGCCTTCATAGTAATCGGTTCCGTAGGGTAGATGCAGGTTGTGAGGTTCGGTGGCTCCCATCGGAAGCACCACTAAATCGTATGGGTTTTCCTTCACATAAGAGTACGGCGTTTCCGCCAAGACCCATGGTCGAAACTGGCCGTTGGTATTGACCAAGCGATCAAGTTCATTCGATTCAGACAAGGGAGTGCTCCTACAAGGCAACAAAGGTTAGCAAGTTACTAGGTGTTTGAATGACGAGGGTTGGCAAGTTTCAGTGTGGCAAAATTTTGGGCTGGTTTCCAAACATAAACGTTTGAAATATGGCTTGGGGCCTAGGCACGATAGTTTTCTATCGTCTTCGCGTGCGAGGCTGTGTTAATTTGTTCACTAGTGTTGCGTTTTCAAAAGATTGAAAGTCAACCCTGATCGATCGGTAATATAAGGATTGGCCAAGCCGATCATTTGTACTACATTCTAAGCGAAAACAACGCCTGTGCGAACCTTCGTATTGTTTGAAAAAGCCAGGGGCGATTCAAGTGTGGAATTGACGGAGGCGATTGATGAATATCGCGAAATACTGGGCGTTGGGGGCCGCAACGGGCGCCAACGGAATGACGGTTCGCGTGTGGCGAGGTTCAAATGACAGCCCCCAGCAAGCGGCGCAGTTAGCGGCCGCGGCAGCCCAAGAGGTTGCATTGCGGTTGGATAAGCAACCTGAGGGTGACCTGGATGCACAGCATTACGTTTACCAACGCAGGAATGTTCCCGAAGAATTAATTACGACCTACCCTGCTATGGATGGATCGATTCTTGCCGCGATTACTCGAAATCGTTATGGTGCACTCGTCTTAAATACCGCCGATGTTGCGATTATTGATGCCGACGTTGACTGGGCGTACCACCGCAAGTCAAGTTTTTTCAATTGGTTTGCAAAGCAAGCGGATCCATTTGAGAAACGTTTGGATCAGATCCGTCAGGCCGCAGCAAAGTTTCCTGATACTCACTTTAGAATTTACCGGACCCATGCCGGCTTTCGAATTATTGTTGCCAGTGAACGTGTTTTACCTGGTTCGGAATTGACTGGTGAGTGGTTTTTGGCATTTGCTGCAGACGCAAACTATCGGAATCTTTGCCTGTACCAGAAGTCTTTTCGTGCGCGTCTGACGCCCAAACCACGTAACATGAAAATTGCCACGCCTTCGGTTTTCTATCCGTATTCGCACCAAACCCAGATTGAGTTCGAATCCTGGTTAAATCAATACCAACAGCAGAGTAAGGCGTATCAGGTTTGTGAATTTATCGAGCGACAAGGGCCTGATCGATTCGACCCAGAGGCCCAGTTTTTAATTCAATTACATGACCAAGCCTGCGGCATTGACCAAGAATTGCCGCTGGCCTAGGTAACTGAGCGGACTGGAAGATGCCGTCTCTTGGCTTTACGGCGGTTGTAACGAGTGGGATTCCAGCATTAGCAAGTGGCTTCTGGATTGGGTGGCAAAAAGCCCAAGTGCAACCCTCCGCAAAGTAGGCGATTGCGATTACGATGTTTGGGATTAAGTTTGCCGGTTTGTAGTGCAAAGAAGGTTTGGTGACGTTGTTGCTGCCTACATCAATTGAAATTTCAGGAGTAGTTGTGTCACAATTAAAGCGAATTCTGGTCACTGGTGGTGCTGGTTTTTTGGGCTCTCACCTTTGTGAACGGCTAGTCAAAGAAAATCATGACGTGATTTGCCTTGACAACTTTTTTACCAGTCAGAAAAAGAATGTCGAGCATCTGTTAGGTTGCAGTAACTTTGAACTGCTTCGTCACGATGTGACTCGGCCGCTGTGGTTGGAAGTTGACGAAATTTTCAATTTGGCGTGCCCTGCCTCACCCGGCCACTATCAATACAATCCGATCAAAACAATGAAGACGTCGGTGATGGGAGCGATCAATTTGTTGGGGATGGCAAAGCGTTGCAATGCCAAGATCTTGCAGGCTTCAACCAGCGAAGTGTACGGTGATCCCGAAGTTCATCCACAGACCGAGGATTATCGTGGTAACGTTAATCCGATCGGTCCACGAGCTTGTTATGATGAAGGAAAGCGGGCAGCCGAAACGTTGTTTATGGACTATCACCGAATGAATAAAGTGAAGATTCGTTTGATTCGAATCTTCAACACTTATGGTCCAAGGATGCACCCGTTTGACGGCCGAGTCGTTTCAAATTTTATCCGCCAAGCTCTTGCTGGAAACGATATCACAATCTTTGGCGACGGAATGCAGACGCGTTCATTCTGTTACCGAGATGACTTGGTGGATGGCATGATTCGCTTGATGAATGCGAGTGATGATACGGTCTATCCCATCAATATTGGGAACCCTGGCGAATACACAATCAAGCAGTTGGCAGAGAAGATCATTCAATTGGTAGGTAGTAAGTCGAAATTGACTTATCATCCTTTGCCTACCGATGATCCAACTCGTCGTAAGCCTGACATCACATTGGCAAAACAAAAACTGGGTTGGGAGCCGACGATTCCGTTGGAAGAAGGGCTTTCCAAGACAATTGAGTGGTTCAAAACTGTGGACATCGAACAATATCGTCCACCGACCCCCAATTATTAGTCCCATTGGACTGGTATCGGCAGCGGGTAAATTCGGGGCCAAGCCGGTGACCAAAAACGAAGCCAAGCAAGCGATTGCAGTTCGGGCTTGCCGGCTGGAAAAGTTGCCCTTACATGTGGTTTTTTAGCGGGTTTGGGCTTCTAGTTTCTGCTCATTGTTGCTGGGTTTCACCGCTACTGGGGTTGTGCTCACCACTTGAACTGCGGTCTGCTGCAGCGACGACTGTAGACTGAAAAGGAATTGGCTGGCTAACCTTCGAAGTGAGATAATGGGTCGGTCGGAATCTGGAGTGGGTGCATTTTCTTTGAAGCGGAAAACCGATGGCACGCGTTTTAATTACTGCTGGTCCAACCCGAGAGTACCTAGATCCCGTCCGATTTCTTTCTAACGCATCCAGTGGGCAGATGGCCTTGGCTATCTGCAATGCTCTATTAGGAATGGGCCATGAAGTGGTCGTGGTCAGTGGCCCGGTTTGGGTCAGCTATCCATCAGCGGCGGTCGTGGATCACGTGGTGTCAACGGATCAGATGTTGCAAGCTTGTCTGAATCGAATCGATCAATGCGATGGAGTGATCGCAGTGGCCGCCCCATGCGACTTTCGACCCGTGGCATTCTCGAATGAGAAAATTAAGAAGAAGCATGATGTTCCAACGTTGAGTATTACGTTAGAAAAAACGCCAGATATTTTGGCGGCATTGACCGTTACGAAACCTTCTGCCTGGTATGTTGGCTTTGCCCTGGAAACCCATGATGGTATTTCCAACGCCGTTCAAAAACGTAGAAGCAAGCGGTGCGATTTTGTCGTCTTGAATGAAGTCACCGCTATTGGCTCAAGCCAGACAAAGCTTCGAGTGATTGATGCAACCGAAACCGTTGCTGTTGAAATCAGCGGCACCAAAGATCAGGCCGCCCTGGAATTGGTGACCCATATTCAGCAAACGTTGATTGATTCTAAATAGGTATTCGACGACGTGGGCATCGCAAGGATCTTCATGCCTTTTGTTGCAAGGAAGTCCAGATGCAGGTTAAGTTCTTTTTGCATTCACTGTGCGGTGCTTCGCATAAAAAAAAGGCGAAGCTTCCTAAGAGAAGCTTCGCCAAAAATTGAACCGTCAGTGACTAGCGAACTTAAGTGGGATTAGACCATTGCGGTCGCTTTTTCGCTTAATTCTGCAGCCTTCTTGGTGGATTCCCAAGGGAATTCGTCGCGACCAAAATGGCCTCCAAAAGACGTTGCGGTGTAAATTGGGCGTAGCAAGTCTAGATACTTGATGATCCCACCAGGTGATAACGGGAAGATTTCCTTCACCAATTCGCAGATGGCAGAGTCATCGATCGTTCCGCTACCTTGGGTGTCAACGTGAACACTGACAGGGTCGCTGACGCCGATCGCGTAGGCCAACTGAACTTCGCAACGCGTCGCAAGGCCCGAAGCAACAATGTTCTTAGCAACGTGCCGAGCCATGTAGGCTGCACTGCGATCAACCTTAGTTGGGTCCTTGCCGCTAAATGCGCCACCACCGTGACGACCCCAGCCACCATAAGTGTCAACAATGATTTTGCGTCCGGTCAAACCGCAGTCGCCGTGTGGTCCGCCAATGACGAAAATACCCGTAGGGTTGATATGGAAAGTCGGTTCGGTGGTCACCATTTCGGTGGGAAGCAATGGCTTGATGATCGTGTTGATCACAAAGTCTTTGATCTCTTGTTGCGAAACTTCAGGTGCGTGCTGGGTCGAGACAACAACGGTGTCAATGCGAACAGGCTTCAAACCATCGTACTCAACCGTTACTTGGCTCTTGCTATCTGGACGAAGCCAACTAACTTCGTTGTTTTGGCGAGCTTCACTAAGGCGATTCAAGATCTTATGCGAAAGCGAAATCGGCAATGGCATGAGTTCGGGCGTATCATCGCAAGCGAAGCCAAACATCAGTCCTTGATCGCCAGCACCGGTTTCTTTTCCAGAACCTTCATCTTCATTAACGCCTTGGGCGATGTCCGGGCTCTGCTTGTCAATGGTCACCATGACCGCACAAGTATCGCCGCTGATTCCCATGTTGTCATCGGTGTAACCTGCACGACGGATGGCATCGCGAACCACTTGTTGGTAATCGATTACGCCGGTGCTGGAGATTTCACCAGCGATAATGGCAAGACCCGTCGTTACCATAGTTTCGCAAGCAACGCGGCTTTTGGGATCCTGAGCTAGGAAGGCATCCAAAATGCTGTCCGAAATTTGATCGGCCAGCTTGTCTGGGTGCCCCATGCTTACAGATTCGCTTGTGAATAAATATTTGCCTGAACCCACTTCAGTGAAACTCCTGTAACAGATAAACAAAAACGCCTGGATGGAAACTTCGAAAGGAATTCTACGTAACCAAGCAGACCGATACAAACTATATGGTTTGGGTGCCTAATAGCGTCTGAGCACCCGATACAGTTTGAACAGCTTATGGCTTCGATTGAAAACGCAGTCTGCTTTCACCTAAACCAGATTCGGCCGCGGCATTTCATCGTGATAAATTTGTCGTGTTCGGTTTGTCCCGTAAATTCGAACGAATTCAGGTCCGAGGTTCACTCGGCCAAATGGATTCTGTCAGAATCAAAATGCAATACGGAGGGTCCCGATGGAATTTGCATCTAATCGTCGGCCAGGATCTGAAAGCAATCCTTGCAATTGCCTGAAAACGCAAGCGAGACTTGCAGCATCATTGTAGTGAAATTTCGACTGAACTCAACGGGCTGAACACTGGTTTTCCGCCCGTAGGTAAGTCCAGTTGTAGGCGAGTTGTAGGCAGGTTTCAGGAATTTGGCGACCGGTTGCCCATAAACTTGGGCAAGTTTGGTGAACCGCTGTCAGCGACACTCAAAAGCCTGTTGCTTGATTCAAGGGCGGTCATGTTCACCTCAAACATCGATTGAAATGACAAGCAAAGCCTTTTGATGCGGCCTTGGTTCAGCGTTCAAGAATCGCTTTAAGGGCTAGGATTGTAGCCCCAGTCGCTCCTTGCTGTTGAATCGCTAACTGTTGGGCATTGCAACCCAAGGCTTCGCGGTAGCCAGCGTCGCGGTAACATTTGTGTACAAATTCTGCCATTTCTTTGCCATCATGAACCACAACCGCGGCCTCACTAGCCAGCAGCAGTCCAACGATGTCGCGAAAATTTTTGGTGTTTGGGCCAAACGAAGTGGCAACTCCAAAGCCAGCAGGTTCGATCATACTTTGGCCACCTCGATTTCCCAAACTGCCACCAACATATCCAATGTCAGCGGCCCCCCACCAGTGACTCAGTTCACCAATGGTGTCCACCAACAGAACCTCCCAGTCGGGTCTGAATTCAGAAGATTGGTTTCGCGCCCAAGGGGATGCCAAAGTGCTTACTTGCGAGCGGCGGATGTAGTGGACTCCTGCTTGTTGCAGCAATTTGTCAACTAATTTGAATCGTTCGGGATGACGCGGTACGATAATCAGGCGCAATGCAGGTAGCTGGGATCTTAGTTCGCAGAATGTGGCAATGACCACGGATTCTTCAGGTTCTGAAGTGCTTCCGGCAAGCCAAACAATATCGTCTTGTTTGATCCCGACCAGCATTTGCAACGCGACCGTCTGAGCGTTGTTACGTTGGGTGCGGACGGCATCAAATTTGATTGATCCCGCCAAATGGACCAGTCCGTTTGGGACTCCCAGTTGTGTGAATCGATCCGTGTATTCTTCGCTCTGGGCAACCACCAGTTGTAGCTTCGAAAACAATGAACGCCCTATCATTCCTAGTCGTTGATAATTTCTGAAGCTGGTGTCGCTTAGCCTTCCATTTATGACGGCGACAGGAATGTTTTTTTCGCGCAGTAAGGACAGTGTATTCGGCCAGACTTCCAACTCCGTTAGCACCAAAGCAACCGGACGTAGTTGCCTGAGGACTCGATTTATCGCCCAACTGAAGTCGATTGGAAAGCGAAAAGTGATGCAGTCTTTGAAGCGTCCAGACGCAAGTTCTAACCCGGAGTCGGTAGAAGCCGAGATTGCGATGCGATATTGAGGGTATGCTTGGCGAATCGCTGGGACGAATGTGCCCAGTAAATTGACCTCACCCACACTAACAGCGTGAATCCAAAGTATCGCTCGTGCATCCAGCGTAGAATCTTGGGTATCACGAAGGTCTATTTTGGGGCCGAGTAATCGTTCGTGCCAACCGCTGCGTTTCTTCTTGCCCGCCAAATGCCGCCACAGCATCCATGGCAACATTAGCGATATTGCCAAAAAATAGGCAAGGTTGCACAACCAACGAGCCAGAAAATTCATACCTAACAATGTGTTGGAGTAAAATGTGTTGGAGTAAAATGTGTTGGAGTAAAATGTGTTGGAGTAAAATGTGTTGGAGTAAAATGTGTTGGAGTAAAATGTGTTGGAGTAAAAAAACAAATTTCTACACAATGTGTGAAGCTCCAGCAATGTGTTGAAGCTCCAGCAATGTGTTGAAGTCGTGAAGGACAGGAAGTTTACCCGCCCCGAACGCTCGGTCTGGTCGCGAAATTCAAACCGGACCCATTCATTCTGCTTGAACACGATCTACTCGCTGTTCATATGGCACTGCTTATACTTCTTACCGCTTCCACACGGGCATGGGTCATTTCGTCCAACCCGTTCACCCACTTTTCGGATTGTTTGAACTTTTTCTTCCGATCGATTGGTTTGCGCGTTGTCGATCGCTTGTTGTTGACGCAAAGTCTCTTTGCCAATCAACATCTCACTGTCATCCAGCGTTTCAACAGAGCGTTTGACTTCAATCGTTTTCGGTCGAGAATCCACCAGTGTTGTTTTCACGAAGTTTTCGTTTAGGTGTTCCACGCGGTAGACTAAGTCAGTGACTCGTTCTCCGATCGAATCCCAAAGTTTATCGAACAGGACCTTGCCTTCGCGTTTGTATTCTACCTTCGGATCCATGGCGGCCATGCCGCGTTGTCCCACAGCCGAACGCAGGTGATCCATCACCAATAGGTGGTCTTTCCACGCCGAATCTACAACTTCTAACAGAACCATTCGTTCCATTCGCCGCATTTCTGGATGGAAGCGATCGTGTACCCAAGATCGAAGACGCAGTTTGCAAGCGTCGGAATCCAAGCCTCGGAATTCTTCTGGATCCAAGGTATGCCCAACCTCTTGGCCTAGCCACAGGGTTAGCGCAAGTAAATTAGAATCAATGTCGCCAATCATCTTGACGGGTTCGATTTGAATCTTGGTGATGCGTTTGTTCAATTCTGTTTCAACATCAGCCGAGTGACTTTGAGATTCGTTACTCTTAACCATCAAGTATTCATAAACTTCGTTCCGTTGCATACCTTTTAGGTCTTCGACCGTGATCGGTGTGTCAAAACGGCGGGTCGCCCAAGCCGAAAGTTCCTGACGGTCCAGCGTGCCAATTTCGTCTTGCGAAAACCGCGTAATTGCCGCGATTAAAGGATAGCTGGCTTCCTTTTGGTTATAAAGTTGGTGCCCTTCCTTCGCCGCTTCGGCGATGATTTTCGGGCTTTCTATTTTTCGAATGGCGTCCATGTCCAGGATGACGCCAAACTTGTCCTTCAACCAACGAACAGCAACTTTCTTTCCATAATCCTGCTCCAGCATCGGAGCGCCTTCGCTAAGGTCCATTTTTGCCAAAGCATTTTTGGCTCGGTCGATCAAAAATTCGGCCAAGTCGTCGCGTCCAATTTTCTTCAATTCGCGATCAGTGATTTCAACTCGCCATCGAGTTCGCAGGATTTGCGACATCGCGTTCCAGTTCCAATCCAACTGCGCATCTTCGTCACCTTCGGGAAGGTTCTCATCCAACGCCGCCAAGAGGTCGGTCTCGATTAATCGTTCTGCTTCGTCGACAGCACAGCGATTGGCTGTATCGAAATCCATGCCGCGGAAGTCGCGACCTTCCATCGGCGTACTCAGGCGTAATTCATTCGAGGCATAGTTTGCGAACATGTCCAAACCGAAGGTTGGTGCCAGAGAGATTTCTAATCGGTGCTCGATTTGGTCCTGGATCATATCTTCGATCAGGTCACGACAGTTCACACCATCCAAAATTTGCTGGCGATAGCGGTAGACTCGCTTTCGCTGCTCGTCCATGACCTCGTCATATTCCAACAGACTTTTTCGGGCCTCGAAGTGCATTTCTTCGCGTTTCTTTTGAGCTGCATCCAGACGCCGCGACAGCATTTTGCTTTGCAACGCATCTTCGCCAAGTTGGCTACCTAAGAATTTTTGCACCGAAGTTCCGCCAAAGATTCGCATCAAATCGTCTTGCAGCGACAGCAAGAATTGGCTGTCGCCTGGATCGCCTTGGCGTCCACAGCGACCGCGAAGTTGAAGATCGATTCGTCGGGCATCGTTTCGTTCGGTACCCAGCACACAAAGTCCGCCCAAGCTTTTGACGACTTCGCCTTCTTCGGACATCTTTTCGCGTTTGTCGATATCTTCGACCAGTTCGTCCCATTCTTCACGCGGCACGTCTAGCCGAGTAGCGTACTTGCTTTGCAATTGTGCCCACGCCAAGTTTTCAGGGTTTCCGCCCAATACAATATCGGTACCCCGCCCTGCCATGTTCGTTGCGATGGTCACCGCACCAATTCGGCCCGCCTGCGCGATAATCTCTGCCTCGCGTCGATGGTTCTTCGCGTTTAGCACTTCGTGCCGGATTTTCTTTCGCTCGAGTAACTGTCCCAGCAATTCGCTTTTTTCAATCGAGTTGGTACCGATTAGAATCGGACGACCTTTCCTTTGCACACGCTTGAGTGACTTGCGTTCAAGAGTCTTCGTCTGACCATCGACTTCAATGGTTAACGAATCATCATCTTCGCTAGTTATTTTGCCTAGGATTCGTTCGTCGTTGTTGGTTTCGACAAAATCCCAACGATGCAAGGCATCGACTTCGCGAGCCACAGCATTCCATTTCGCCTGTTCGGTTGCATAAATTAGATCTAACTTTTGGATCCGCTTCATGTTGCGATTGGTGGGGATTGCGACGACGTCTAGCTTGTAAATCTTCCAGAACTCGGGTGCTTCGGTTAACGCCGTACCTGTCATGCCGCTTAGTTTTTCATACAGCTTGAAATAATTCTGCAGCGTGATCGTTGCCAGTGTCTGCGTCTCATCCTTGATCTTCACTCCCTCTTTGGATTCCACTGCCTGATGCAATCCATCGCTCCATTGCCGACCATCCATCAGGCGGCCGGTGAATTCATCGACAATAACGACCGCGCCCTCTTGTACGACATAGTTGACACCTTCTTTGTAAAGAAAGTTGGCCTTCAACGCGTTGTCAACCAAGTGCGGCCATTCCATGTTGCCGGGTGTGTAAAACGATTCTACGCCGGCCATTTTTTCAGCCTCGCGTACACCGTCGTCGGTCAAAGTGACGGCATGATCCTTTTCGTTGATCGTGTAATGCTTGTCAGCTTTGAGCGATTGAGCGATACGATTTGCTTCATCGTAAAGCCGTTTCTGCTGATGGGCTGGGCCCGAGATAATCAACGGCGTTCGAGCTTCATCGATCAGAATATTATCAACTTCGTCAATGATCGCATAATGCAGCGGACCTTGGCTCTGTTGCATTTCTTTGGGGAAGCGATTGTCGCCACGTGCTGCCGGGCGCATATTGTCGCGCAAGTAATCGAACCCGAACTCATTGTTCGTACCGTAGGTGATGTCGCATTCGTAAGCTGCTTGACGGTCAGCCGCTCGCATGTCCGATTGAATGGTGCCAACCGTCAGGCCCAGCCCCATGTACAACGGAGCCATCCATTCCATGTCCCGTCGAGCCAAGTAATCATTCACGGTAATCACGTGAACGCCCTTGCCTGTCAACGCGTTCAGGTAGGCAGGAAGGGTTGCCACCAGCGTCTTACCTTCACCGGTCACCATTTCGGCAACATTGCTACCATGCAAAACCATGCCACCGATCATCTGAACATCGTAGTGCCGCATGCCTAGAAAGCGTTTGCCCGCCTCGCGACAAAGTGCAAACGCTTCGGGTAGCAAGTCGTCTAAGGTCTCTCCAGCAGTCAAACGTTCTTTGAAACGATTGGTTTGACCCAGCAGTTCCTCTTGGCTCATCTTCGAGTAACGATCTTCTAACTGATTGATCGCCTCAACTTTACCTTGATAGCGTTTGATGGTTCGCGCGTTGGACGATCCAAAAAGCGCAGTCACGCCCTTTTCGAATCCGCCAAGAACTCCGTTGAAAAAGCCGGAGACTGCATCAAAACCTTTTTCTAAGTAATCCATATTCGCTACCAATCATGAGGCAAAGCTTCAAACCAGTTCCTTGGGTGGAAGTCTTCGCCATAGGTGTTTGTAACCTTGTTGCGTAAAGTCAGACCAAGCAATGGTCTGGATCTTGCTAATTCTACTTAATTACATTCTAAGGCATTCATGCCCTATATAAATTCTGCGATCCAAATTTCGTAATCAATTACGCCGCCTGAGTCACAACGCGATGCTAAATCACCGCGTCATTCATCCTGTTGAAGAATCAACGACCCACTGTTCAGACCGTTCTGACGGAAACGAAATCCAGTTTACCCGCCAACCGCGTGCGTAAGATCCATTGAGGGCTACAGGATCACCGTAATGGCAAACACGCCAAAGCCATCGCTCAAATCGAGACGACTTTCGAGTATCTCTAATATTTCCGTCAAATTGAAGATTGTCCCACGTTTAAAACCGTCTGCCCAGCAAACTTGAATCACTCTCGGGAAAAAGCAATGAAGTCAAAATAGCTTAGCCTGCTCCGACCCGACGATGCAGAACCGTTTCAACGCAGCCTCAAGTTGCAAAACAATACCTACCAAACAATGGATTGATTCCAAACGATAGTTTGGTCAAAAAGCCATTATACTACGCCCGCCCGCCAGGTAAGCGACCGGTTCCAAGCTCTGGAAAACTGGCCCCTGAAAATCTAGCCCCTGAAAATCTGAGTGATCATTCTGTCAAATAGGCAGAATATCGTGTTCCCCACGGAATCCAAACGCGAATTTCATACCAAAGCCGCAACGTTGCGCCAGCCCGCCGGACGCTGAGTGCCAGCAAAAGTCAGTGAATTGCCGTGCCCCCTGACGCTCGCTTGGTTGTAAGTTGTTGTGTTTCAATGGTTTAGGTGTTTTCTTGGCTTCGTGTTTTTGCCCTCAGCTAGTTGGCAAAAGCACGAATCAACCCGAAGCCCTTTTTAAGGAAAGTGCTTTGGTTCCAGTGTAAAGACTATCTGAGTATGTGGATTGGGGTCAACGCCGCTACTGATCTAGGCGTGTATTATTTCCGCCAAATTGTCGTCGTTGACGGTAAGACCATATTTTGCCCACTCAACGCTTGCCGTTTTTTTCTCTATACTCCAATGGTAAACACACCATCGGACGCGGCGGCGAGTGAAAATACCAAGGGTATCTCTTGAGCCAACATGTGTTTGAGTCAAAGAACTTACGAGAGGAAAGACGCAATTGACAGTTCGGAAAATCCCGAGAAGCGTCGATATTCGTGGCAAGTTAATCTTGTTGGGGACTGGAACCAGCGTAGGTGTACCTGCATTGGGGTGTGGTTGCGAGGTGTGTTCAGGGAACGATCCCAAGAATAGTCGCACGCGTTGCAGCGCGATTTTCGGCCTGCCCGAAGGTAATTTGTTAATTGATACCCCGCCAGATCTTCGCCAACAGTTGGTTCGCGAAGGGCTGGGCTTGGTCAATGCTGTCTGTTTCACGCACGAACATGCGGATCATATTTTTGGTTTGGATGATTTACGCTTGATGCAATTCTACTTGGGGACTCCTGTTCCTCTTTATTGCAATGACGTGGTCGAACAACGCCTGAGACATTCCTTTGATTATGCGTTCTCGAATCGAGCGAACACCCATGCGGGCGCCGCACCCAGTTTGCAATTTCATTCGATTGATCGTGATCCCTTCGAGGTGATGGGCACTCGGGTCCAGCCAATTCCACTAAAACATGGCCCTTATTTCGATGTGTTGGGCTTTCGCATTGGTGATGTCGCTTACTGTACCGACGTTAAGGAGATTCCTGACGAATCCTGGGGGTTGATGGAAGGTCTGGACACGCTTGTCCTTAGCGCCCTTCGCTTCGAACCTCATCCTACCCATCTAAACTTGGAAGAGGCGTTGGAAGTCGTGCGGCGTTTGAAACCGCGTCAAACTTACTTCACCCATTGTGCTTGTCATTTTGACTACCACAAAGTCAACGCAATCTTGCCGCCAGGGGTCGCCTTGGCTTATGACGGGCTTCAGATCGACCTGCATTAGCCTTTGCCGCTTTGATTAAATGGAATCAAATGCTGCTGCAAGCCCGCAAACTTGCGGCAAAAAAGCTCAAACTTGCGGCAGAAAGACTTGTGCGGCTTTAAGCCTAAGAATATTTCGTGTGTTGTTTGAAGTGCCTGGCACTTGTTTTTGTTTTCAACTAGCGATATTTGTATTTCGTCTTATTTGCGGTAGTCTTGGCTGCGATTGAAATCATGAAAAATGGCGGCCACCTGTCTGCAAGTGGCCGCCATATTCAGTGGTGATTGCTAACGAAAGTTCGCTTAGCTTTTGCCAATCATTTTCGAATATTCGGAAGTGATTTCCAGGACTTCGTCTAAGTAGAAATTGCGTTCAATTTCGTCCTTGGCACCGTTGATCTGTTTATTGATCGTGTCCTCGTCTTGTTTTTCTGCGCTGAATTCTTTGCGTTCAGCCAAATACGCTTCCTTGTTCAACGTAACCGACTTCTTCTCTTTCTGCTCGATGTATCTTGCGATATCCCGATCCAATTCTTGGAAATCCTTGGACAGTTGGCGTCGCGAGGCACTGGACGTGTTTAGTTCCTGAAGCAAGTCATTATTGACCATGGCCATCTTGTCAAACTTAGCTGTTGGGATGCGATCGAATTCCATCGCGTATTCCAAGTCGGCTTCGCCAACGTCCATGTGCGTGCTGATGGAGGGTAACACGATATCAGCTTCCACACCTCGTTTTTGGGTGCTATCCCCGCTTGGACGATAGAATTGCTGGATCGTAATTTTCAACGCACCCAAAGTCGTGGCGGTTGCCGCTTCGTCCCGGCTAAGGTACTGGGCTGCCAAATTTAGCAAGTTCTGTACGGTTCCTTTCCCGTGAGTCGCTTTATCACCGACCACAAGTCCTCGCCCATAATCTTGAATTGCACCCGCCAAAATTTCGCTGGCGCTGGCACTGAACTTACTGGTCAAAACCACTAGTGGGCCGCTCCAGGCCAAGCCGCCTTTTGTGTCATTCAATTGTTCGATCTGACCCACAGGATCCTTTACTAGAACCACTGGGCCTTGGTCAATAAACAGGCCAGTGCAGTCAATTGCTTCACGAAGGCTACCACCGCCATTCATACGCAAGTCCAAAACAACCGCATCTACGGCATCTTTTTTGAAGTCTTCGAGTAATTGTTGTACGTCACGCGTTGTGCTGCGAAAATCGTCGGTCTTGTTGCGAGCACCTTCCATGTCGGCATAAAAGCTTGGTAGTTCGATCACGCCAACCTTAAACGGTGAACCATCGGACTTTTTGCCTTGTTCAAATACTTTCCCTCTGGCAGCACTATCGGTTAGTTCAATTTGTTCGCGAACAATCGATATCGTCTTAATGCCAGGAGTGCCTTCCCGCATGATGCCAAGGCGAACCGTTGTTCCTGCTTTGCCACGGATCATACCCACGACGTCCTTCAGACGCATGTCGGTAATGTCAACCATTTCGCTGCCCGTGTCCTGGCCAACCGAGACGATCTTGTCATCGATCTTGATGTCGCCACTCTTTTCAGCGGCACCGCCGGGAACAACACGTCGAATCGCTGTTAGGCCATCGTCGGTGCTTTGCAGTGTTGCTCCGATTCCTTCCAGATTTAGACGCATCATGATTAAAAAATCGTCGTAACTGGTAGGCGACATGTAACTGGTGTGAGGATCGTAGCAACTGGTTAGTGACGTCAGGAACATCTCGCTAACATCTTCGTCGACGAACTGGTGCATCCGTCGCTTCAGCGATCGATAACGACGGTGTAGCTGTTCGCGTGAATCAACAACCGGGGTCACCTTGTCTGGGGTTCCTGGTCCGGCGGTTTCTTCGGCTTCGCCCTTTTCCGCCTTCTCCTTAGCCGCTTTCTCGTTCTCCTCTTTCTCGATGTCCAAAATCATCATCGAATACTTGATTCGCTTCCGCCAACGATCTCGCAATTCCGATTCGCCCGCGCAATATTCAAAGAGATCACGATCGACAATCATCGTTTCATCTAAGGTGAAATCGAAATCAGAATCAATCAGTTCGTCTGCCACAGCCACTCGTTCATCGACTCGTTCTAAGTAACGATTGAAGATGTCATATGCAAGCTGCAATTTTCCTTCAGGCCAGGCTTCAAGAATTTCCGGAGTCCGCGCCTCAAACTGGTCGATATCTGCTTTATAAAAGTACATCTTCAGCGGGTCCAGAGTCTTGAAATACATTCCAAGTCCCTCGCCGGCCAATGTCCTATCGAATTTCTTTTTGGACAGATGAAGTTGATTCATCAATTGAAAAGTGTCACGACCGATAATCTTCAGAAGACGGTTTTGCTGTTTGATCGTATCGTCGTTGCCGTTAACCACTTTCCGTTGGTGGGTCGCTGCGACAAGCGATTGATTCTGTTCAGCATGTTGCAACGCATAGTTGCCGCCAATCAGAGCAGGCACCATCAACACACCCAGTGCCAAGGCTGATTGAAGTCGACGGGGTTGAAGTTTTCGAAACGTCATATTTGTTTCCCTGAGTCCAGGAATGAAGAATTGTAAGTTATGTTCAATGTGCCGAAATTTGTATTCGCCGCGTTTGGTCAAGGCCGTCATACAGGTCAAACTTTCCCAAGCCCGTTCAATGCAAGCACTTTTGCAGGTAGTGACGGAAGGTCAACCATTGGTTGGTTTGGCTCGAACTTGCTTACCCAGGAACTTGCCTGCTCCTGAGTTTTCAGTTGTCACAAATGCTCCTTGTTGTAACAACCCAGGACCGGAATTTTGACAATCATCTCGGGAGCGCATTTTCATAGTATATCGTTTCGGCCAACCACTAGGGTGGTCCTCACCCCAGCGACCTCGATGTCTTTGGTTACTATTAAACCGCAATCCTTGCACAAAAATGCTTGTAAGGGGTAGGTAACCGCCTAACAATCGTAAACCTTACTAGATCGCCAAGCAATATTGATTAACCTTACGATGGGGGTGGATTTCCTTGAATCCGACAATGCGAAGCTTGAAGTTATTCGCTTGACGCCTTGGAAGTTGGCCACAAAAAAACGATAATACGGCGAATTGTGCACAATGTTGGGCAGCCGAAAATTATTTCGGGTAGCTTTTTGGCGCAGCATTTCCTGTCTGCTTCGGCGAGAAGTGCTTGCCAAGGCGATCTGGTTTCTGGTGCCAACATGAATAGCCAATTCGATTGCGAATGTGATTCGGGCAGGTATCACAACCATCCAAGATATTGAGATTTGCCAGCATATGACCAGTTCAAAAAAAGTGACCAGTGTCGGACTTGAAATGAAGGTCGGGCCAAAAAGCGGAGCCCAGTTTGAACTAGATCCAGCGATTAAGACGTTGGTCGGCCGAGGCATGCAATGCCAAATCCAAATGCAGGATCCACAAAGTTCGCGAATTCACGCGACGGTTTACTTTGAAGAAGATCGCTGGTGGATCCGAGATACAGAAAGTTCTAATGGGACCTTCGTCAACGGCCAACGTGCCAACCACGCTCAGCTTGAAGTGGGCAATGAATTCCGAATTGGTTCGACGATTTTCTGCTTAGTTGAATTGTCGTCGGGGAAGGGCGCGTCTGACTTTCGGTCGACAATCAACCACACCATCGTTTCGGATCACTCGTTAAAGGACGGCGAAACAGGCCAGTATACGCTCGGTTTTCTGAAAGAAATCTCGCACGGCGAAGATTTTTTCTTTCTCTTTCAATTGGCGGTCAAACTGCTGACGGCCAATACACCAGATCAAGTTGTCAAAATTAGCTTGCAGCGATTGGTGGAAAGAACTAACGCGAATGTTGCCGGTTTCCTGTGGCTCACCGAAAGCGGTCAACTGAAACCAAAAGTCGTGTTCCCTGAAAACGATGCCGAGAATCTACACCTGCAGCCTAAGTTGACCGAACGAGTGATTCAGCAACGCCGCGCGATCCGAGTGGAACATGAGACAGAAGTTGGCAAGAAGGATTTTGTCGACTCGATCTGTGTGCCGGTCGCTCGGGGGGAAGATGTCATCGGGGCGATTCATCTGTATCGACAAAATCAAAAGTTCCGAGACGAACATTTTCGTTTGGTCTGTTCGGCGGCCAATATTATGTCATTGGCTTTGGCACGCGCGAATCGAGAGGCGGTGCTGGAGGCAGAGAATGCTCGTTTGTCAAAATCGACAGCCGAATCCAATGAATTGATCGGTCAGAGTAAGCCGATGTTGGACCTGCGCACCAAGATTAATAAGGTTGCCAGAGCCACCGGGTGCGTGCTGATCCGTGGCGAAAGCGGCGCGGGTAAAGAATTGGTTGCCCGAGCGTTGCATCGAATGAGTCCTCGTAATGACCGCCCATTATTGTCGGTCAACTGCGCCGCGATTCCCCGAGATTTGGTGGAAAGTCAGTTGTTTGGGCATAAGAAGGGGGCGTTTACTAGTGCGGATTCTGACCACCAAGGCTGGTTCCAACAAGCCGATAGTGGCACGTTGTTCCTGGATGAGGTTGGCGAATTGACGTTGGATGGACAGGCCAAACTGTTGCGGATTTTGGAAGGGCATCCCTTCCTTCCAGTGGGTGGTACCGAACAGTTGACAGTGGACGTCCGGGTCATTTGTGCCACCAACCGTGACTTGCGAGATTTTGTAGCGGAAAAGAATTTCCGCGAAGATCTATACTATCGCCTAAGTGTTTTCGAACTTTACGTACCGCCCTTACGCGATCGCGGCGTCGATATCAAATTGCTTGTCGAGCACTTCTTGAGTGTCTTTAAAGAAAAGCATGGTCGGCCTGATTTGAACTTGTCCGACGACGCGACGCAGCGTTTGCTAAGTTATCAATGGCCGGGTAACGTACGGCAATTGCGAAATGTGATTGATAGTGCCGTCATTATGGCCGATTCGAATTTGATCTTGCCCGAAGATCTTGGATTGTCCGAGCCGACTGGAGATCGAATGGAATCGCTGCGGATTGATCACTGGGAACGAAAGTTGATTACCGAAGCGCTAAGTCGAACTGACGGAAGTGTTCCTAATGCGGCGAAACTATTAGGCATCAGCCGAGCCACTTTATATCGCAAAATCGAAGAATACGGTATCCAACGCTAGTGTAGAGTCAAGTTGCAGTAACAGCGGGCGGTGTCTGGGACGGCGTCTTTTGCCAGCAAATGCGAACATGATTCAATAAGTCATGACCCGCAGACTGGTACATTTGACTTGTACTGTACATTTGACTTGTACTGCTAGAATCTAGGTGAAGAACGAAAGCTTAGTTTGCCTGTTTTGCCACGGTATTGTGTTAGATTCGCCGAGGCGCTAGATCTGACGAATATTTTTTGCCCCGCTCCTCCTTACTCTTAGAATCTTGAACGAACTATGACATTCGACGCGTTTCAGTGCCCGTTGACAGGCAATCGATTGCAACAGGCTGACCAGGTGATGGTCCAGAAAATCAATGACGCAATCCATAGTAAGTCGCTGATGGATGCCGATGGCAATCTGGTTGAGAAACCCGTTCAGGGAGGCTGGTACAGCCAACAAGCCAATCGTTTTTATCCGATTCGTGATTCCATAATTTGTTTGATTGTCGAGCAAGCTTTTGATTTGGAATCACTGAAGTAGAATTGGTGTATCTTTCTGCAATGATACGTTGGATGAAGTCATATGAATGACTGCTCGAAGTTGGAAATGGGTGGTCATTGGGGATTTGGAAGTTAGATTGGCGACAGGTCCGTTCGACTTCTCTTTGGGTTTGACGGGTGCAACGGCGGGAGGATTCAAGCCCGCCAAATAGGGCTCACTCTTAAGTTGCGAGTTACATGGAGTTGCAAGTTACATGGAAATGAAAAAAACAATCTTCAAACGGATTATTGATGGTGAAATTCCTGCGAAAATCGTCTTGGAAGATGATGATTGTCTAGCCTTTGAAGATGTGTCACCTCAGGCACCCGTTCATGTTCTGGTGATTCCTAAAAAAGAAATTCGCAGTCTTGCGGATGTCGAACCAGCCGACGCGGTGTTGATGGGCAAGTTGATGATGTTTATCCAGAAGGTGGCCATCAATCTTGAATTGGAAAATGGTTACCGCGTGATCACGAACATTGGTGAAGACGGAGGGCAAAGCGTCCCGCATCTCCATTTTCATGTTATGGGTAAGCGGGCACTCGCTTGGCCGCCCGGTTAGATCGCTAGGTAAAAATCAGCAGAGCGAACAATCTGGAGGGTAAGATTCCCCGGTGTTAGGTTCGTTCAATATCCCGTCGGTAGCCATTGAAATAGGGGACGCAGAGGTTGCGAATTCATGTCGCAAAGTAGAACCTTGGCAAGCTGGTCGTACGCCGCGTTCACTTGGTTTGTGATTTATTTTGGGTTGCTAAAACCGGGACTTGCTACCAAAAAAAAGCGACAAGGAATTTCTGAATAGAATTCCTTGTCGCTTTGATGATCTTTGGGTTCTTTAGTGACCGCAGCTACAACTGGGTTTGGCTACCGTGATAGGTCTTGCCATCGGAATATGCGGTTGCCGATAGGTTTGGGCCACCGATTGGGTAAATTCGCCTTCAAAAATTTCGCTTTCGCAACCACCGTCACATTGGTCCGTGCCACAAGTACCGCAGCCACCTGAGAAACGTACTCCTGCGATGCCGCGAAGGGTGTTGCGAACCGGCTGCCTGCCTGGGCGGTACATCATGTGGTTGCACTGTCCTGTGAAGTTACCACACTGATCGCACGGATCCGGAGTCGGTGGCGTACTGATCCATTCGCCGATGTAAACTTCGCCGCAGCCATCGCCGCACGCAAAGCGGCTTTTCAATCGTTCCAACAACGGCGTACCCCAGTTTGCTCCCAACGGCATGGCAGTTCCGCCAATGCAGCGATCGCAAGGCGGGGTGCAACCGGCTCCACCGTCGCAGCTATGGCTAACACGTGACCCGGCCGAACCTAGGCGGCCGTGACTTGCACAGCTGGTACAACCTTCGTCACTTGTGTAGTCGGCATGCATCACGTGCCCACGATGTGGCATTGGTTCGTAATTCATTCCCGAACCTGCGAAGCGGTGGCCAACTAGCCCAGCACAACCGGGCAGCAAAAGGTTGATGGCAAGAATTGTAAGAACGAAAATTCGATGCATTTTTAGCTCCAAGAATGCCCTTCAAGCCCAGGAAACCAAGGCTTTGCGAAGGCTGAAGGTCATTACCACAGTCTTTTGTGATACCAATCCCTGTCGTTAAACATCGGTTACAGCACTTTGATTGGATCATTAAAATCGTTACAACACGTAAAGTTTTTCCATCTCGCCAAGAACCGAGACTTTGGGAGAACACAGATCGGGCTATTTGGCCCGAGTTATTTGGTAGCCGTTTGGGTTGGCCGCGGGCAATGGGCAACCGGTTTGCTAGATTTTTGGGAGCCGGGCGTTCTTGAAAGTTGGGTTGAAAGCAAAAGTGATGAATCAAGGCAAATCAATCAAACTGGAATATTTGCATCATATTTCGGTCAATTGTTGGGACGTTGAACTGTCGGTACGGTTTTATTGTGACGTCTTGGGTTTGGCCGAGATTGAGAGACCGCCGTTCTCTTTTCCAGGAGCGTGGTTGCAGGGCTTTGGTCTGCAAATTCACCTGATACAGGCTCAACAGGCAGCTCCTGAGCAAACCGCAGAGATCAACTCGCGGGTCTTCCACTTGGCATTCTTGGTGACTGATCTAGATGCGGCAGAGGAGAAATTGCGGGATCGAAAAATTCCGTACGTTCGCAGAATCAATGCGGCTCAAGCTGAGCAGATCTTTTTTCAAGATCCGGCAGGACTGAACATTGAAGTAACTTCGGGTTGATCTGGAAATCACACCCGTTGGAGCTTTGCAGGCACCATGAAAAACTGGTTTCCAAACCACAAACGTGAAACGAATTGAAAGGGCAGTTTTTATGCTGCAACTAACTGGAGAAACTGGCAATGCAAGTTGAAGCAAACCGTCAAACACCGATGCGAATTCAAAGTACCCTGTTTGGTGCAATGTGGGTTCTGTGGTTGCTGTTGGCAACTGGCTGCGAAGGAACTTTGTCCGACCCCCGAATGGACAGGTTGGCGGGCGTTTGGAGGTTAGACTTTTCGATCAACGAGGATCTGGTCGATAATTTGATGGAGGGGAAGCAGCCTGAAGACCAGTCACTCTCAGAGAAATTGACCCGTGGCGCAGTAAAGAGCTTTTTGAAGGAAAAATTACCAGGTCTGAATAAGGCGATTACTGGAATGGCCTCAGATTCGATGCAACTTTCCTTTTCAGCGGATGGGACATGGGCTAGCACTACGAATCTGCCGATGGCCAAAGGTGAAAAGAAAGGTATGTGGAAGGTTGTCGAAGCGAGTAAAGATTCGATGACAATCCATTGCCAATGGACGGATCCGATTTCTAAGGAATCGCAGACCGCGATCGTTCCCATTAGCTTTTTGTCACCCGATCAAATTCGCCTCGTTCCGCCAAACATGAGTGGTACTGAAATGGAATTGACTTTCGATCGACAACCTGCGAAATAATGTTTTCCTTGCCGATGCTTTGTGTGTTGGCAAGAAGTTCGTTTTTTGGATAAATGGAGTTGCCCAGAAATGCGCGCGCAAGATGGATTGTTCAGAAGGCTTCGCTCGGTTTGCGATATTTCGTTGTTGATCGCGTTGGTTTTCGCAAGTATGGTGAGTCTTGGATGTGGTGGCGGCGACGCTGCGAAGTCCGAAAGTGATAAAACGACGTCGTTCAAAGCATCGGGTAGTGATTCGACTGCGGAATCCAATGCAACGATTCCTGTGGGGTTGGCTGCGGTAAGTCCGCAAAACAACCCAGGCAATCTGCCGGTTGCCAATCCCGCTTTGGCGGAACCACAAATCGATGTTGCGGAATTGTTGAAACCGGACCCGAAGAACCCATTAGTGGGTTCTTGGTTAGGGGCGGCTGATCTTGACCAACAGGTTTTGCAACAGAAATTGGCGAAGCTGCCACTTGAGGAGCAAACGCAACTGTTGAAAACCGCGCAAATTTTTCTAACTTATCAAGTCGCGATGGACTTCTTCAGCGACGGTCGACTGGGGATGGTCGTTCAATTCGCGATCGATGGAAAAGAACAGGTAGCCAATGCGGTTGGCACTTGGAAAGTGATCCAAGTTGATTCCGATTCAATGATCGTGGAACTGGTCGAACAAATGGAAGGTGGAGAAGCAACCACCAATCAAGTTAGATTGGCGATTTCACCCGATGGACAACAGTTGGCCAGACCGACCGAGTTGGATCCACAACTGGCCGTCTGCGAACCGAAATTTGTGTTCTCGCGAATCCCAGAAGACTTTATGTTGCAAACGGAAATCGCAACCCAACCAGAAGTGCAAACGCTGAAATAACGATCAATCTCAAACATGGGTTGATTGCTTCGTTTATCGTTTTCGTGTTTGGTAGTCAATTGAATTTTTAGAATAGAAGCCCGTCAAGATGAGTTATTCTTGGCGGGCTTTTTCGTTAGGAAGTCATCATTTTTGGCACAATCGCCGATCTTGCCCAGTCTAAGTCGTCACAGTTGCGGTCGTCGTAACCGCGACCATGACCTTGATAGGTTCTTGGATGCCGACCGTTTTCGCGTGATGGAACAGCCGTATTTTCATAGATTCGTTGACTTCCTGGCCGGAGTGAACCAGCAAAGTTCCATCGCGGGTTACAATGTCCTGCGCCAAGATGCAATCGTTGGGCCACGTTTTCATGGTGACTTCTTTGACGACAAAACGAGTTTTTAATTTAACCACCTCTTCCAAGGCAGCGACCACTTGTAGGTCGTAAGAATTCTCATCATCTTGGATCATCGCAAAGGCTCGTTCGGGTAATTCGCCCTGCTCTAACGCCGAGTCGTACGCCATCACGACTCGCAAGATGCGAGCCCCAATTGGGATGTCATCTCCTTGAACTTGATCCAACGGGAAGCCTGTTCCGTTGTAATTCTTGTTTTGATACTTAATACACTGAGCGGCATTCTTCAATCTTGGAATGTGTCCAATCAGACTTTCGCCAATGGTTGGATGTCTTGAAAAAGTGTCCTGCTCTGCTTGGTTTAGTGGCACTTTTTGTTCCACTTTCTTTAGGACTTCGTCGGGGACGGCAATGGTTCCGATCATCGAAAGCATGGCAGCGATTTCGCATTCCCAAGCGTTGCGAACTTTCATTTTCTGAGCGATTTGACTGGCTAGTCGTCGTATTATGGCAGCTCCGCCAAATGCACTTGGGTTGACGATCGACAAAATGTCGGTCAACACAAGCATGCTACCCGTTAGGGTTTGCGTCAACAGTTCATGTTCGGAGACAATAAGTTGGTAATGGCTGATCGCTAGTTCCAAAGTTTGGATCAACGTTTGTGGTTCACAAGGCTTGCTAAGGAAGCGAAAGACTTACCCTTGATTCACAGCATCGATGATGGCTTTTTGATCGGCATTGCCCGAAAGCATTATTCGCACAGTGTTTGGAGCAATTTCGGTAACATGTTTTAGGAATTCGACACCATCCATGCCAGGCATGCGCAGGTCGGTCACGATGACCGCATACGGATGCTCGGCGTTTCGGACCATTTCCAATGCCAGTTTGGAACCCAAGGCAACATGGACGTCAAAGTCGCTGCGCAAGCAGCGACTGTAACCTTGCAAAATGTTGCTGTCGTCATCTACTAAAAGGACTCGGTGGTTCATCGGTTGGTGACCTCATTTGTATTTTCTAAGACAGCGAGTTTCAAGGTTTCGATATGCTTTTTCCAGCCGAGTCTGTCGATTAAAGTCGCGTCCACTTCGGCTGTAAATTGTTCATGGTTCTTGGTCAGGCGAAGCTTCACTAAAGCTTCGGCAATATGGACTAGGCACGCCGCATTTTCGTCAGGGTGACTGGATTTCGCAGGAGCATGATGAAACAGAACTGATTCCACCAAAGAAAGTGGCAAGCCCCATAAGTCCAGAATGTAGGCTCCGACTTCAGCGTGGCTCATGCCCCACGTAAATTCTTCGGCTTCCCATTCGGGCATGGAACATTGTTCTGCTGCCTCGCAGATCGTTTCATATTCGTGTTCATCACCGATTTGCATCAAGACCAACTTCCCGCAAGCGTGAAGCAGTCCTGCGACGAAAGCCAGTTGTCGTAAATGGTCACTCAAAGGAAGTTTTCTCGCCACTGCGACGGCCATTTTCGCGACTTGGACTGACTGATCCGTGATCGTTTGGATTTTTTGCAGTGAAATTTTATCCTGGAACTGGGAAAAGGTGCCAAACGATAAAGCAATGCCTTGAATGGTTTCTAGTCCAAGAATCTTGATCGCGTCACTGAGATCGGAAACTTTGCGTGCATAGCCGTAGTAAGAAGAATTAGCCAGTTGCATGATCTTGGATACCAAGCTGACATCTTTTGCCACGACCAAAGCGATTGTCTCTATCGAAGACATATGATCTTCGGTGGTTTGCGTTAGTTCCAAGTAAATGTTGGGTTTGGATGGAATGAAGCATTGGCCAATTATCTGTCGGCGCAATTTCATGTTAGGAAGTGACTCCTGAATATTGCACAGGCGAAGCACTGTATCGCGAATTTCTTCGGTATCGCTTGGTTTGGATATGATGCGGTGCGCAAATTCACGGATGTCACTGATTGAATGAGCATCGGTAGTGCCAGTCATCATGACTCGTGCGGTTTCGGGTGAATGCTCCTTAGTCAACATCAACAACTAGCAACCATTGATCCCGGGCATTTGATAATCGGACAAAATTAAGTCGAAGGAAACCGACTTTATCAGTTGGGCTGCTTCTAAGCTGTCTGATACGAACTGCATTGACCAACGATTACGATATTGGTGCAAGACACGGCGGACTGCGGCCAATATATGAGTTTCGTCGTCCACAAAAAGTATGTTTAACATGGTTCTAATCGCGATCAAAGTTCAGACGGTTGGACGGTTGAAGGTGGTTTCTGGGGCTGACGCAACTTCACAGGTGTCGTTTACGGATTTTTTAAGAGGATCGTGATCGGTCTGGTGCGAATTTTCTCTCGGGTCTAACGGCAACCGGACTTCAAACGTGGTCCCAACTCCGACGCCTGATTCAAAGCTAATGGTGCCGCCATGTTGGGTGATGATCGAGTGCACCATAGCCAGTCCTTGCCCGGTACCTTTACCCACTTCCTTGGTTGTGAAAAAGGGATCGAAGATTCGATTTTGGCATGTGACGGGAATGCCACAACCAGTATCGCTAATGGAGACGATCACGAACTTTCCCTCCTGCTGCCCAGAGAAGGAAATAAGGCCACGCTTCCCTGTTTCCTTATGAGTGTCTTGAACCGCATGAGCAGCGTTGACAATGAGATTCAAGAAAACCTGTTTGATTTCGCCCTTCAAACCGTAAATGTTTGGCCAAGGTTCGGGGAAGTTAAGCTGAACGTCGCAGACATACTTCCATTGACTGCGCGATACTTCGCGCGCATCGTCGATGACTTCACGAAGGTCAACTGCGCGGAATTCTTTCGCGCCCAGGTAAGAAAATCCCTTCATCGCTGAAACGATTCTCGCTACTTGTTGGATACCATGCATCGATTGAGTGACTGCCAATGGTAACTCTTGCCTCAGATAGTCCCAGTCGATGTCGGTTTGCTTCTTGGCGTTTGGAACGATCGTCTGCGATCTGGAGTCTAGGCTACTTTGAGTTGCTGGAGCCTCTGCCTGGTCTGCTGCATCATGACAGTCAATCCAGTCAACTAGCTCGGAGATCGAATCTAAGATGAATTGCAGGTTGTCGCCGACGTATTGGATCGGAGTGTTGATTTCATGAGCAACGCCGGCTGCCATTTGCCCGATTGTTTCTAGTTTTTGAGACTGGGATAGTTGCAATTGACGTTGAACCAACCTGCTGCCTACCTTCAATCGTGCCGATAGTTCGCCCGGCTTAACAGGTTTGGCAAGGTAATCGCTCGCGCCGCTATTGAGTGAAGCCACCATTTGGTCGCTGTCCCAGTGGTTCGAAAGCATGATGAAATAGACATGATTGATTCGTGCCGAATCTTGCAAACGCCTTAAGACGTCCAGGCCTTCAGGTTGTGTTGACGGGTAGGCGATAAGTGCCAAACGAATCATTCCACTCTTCAAATATTGCCATGCTTCTTCATTTTCCTGGCATGGAATCGGTTCAAAACCTGCTTCTTGAGTGATGTGCACCAACAGCTGCCGGGTTTCATTACAACTTTCGACAATTAGCACCTGTATGCCCGGCAATCCTTAGATAACGAACTCTCTGAAGCGGTGAAATTATTCAAAAGTGGATCGAAAGCACTGATGGGTATACGCCGTTAAAATCGATCAAAGGGGCGGGCAGTGCAAAATCGTATCGCCGTTTCAAGCCTTATATTTTCACCGAAGCAAAGGTAGGACGCGAATTGAGTTCGACATTGAAGCATTGGCAGAAGTGAAGTCGACAGAAAGAAAAGGTCAACTTGGATTTCGGATTCTTCCGATATTATCGATCGTGAATCTTGTTAGAGCTTCAGAAATGATATGCGAAAATCGTAGCGGGCGACAGGTTTGACAATTCTTAGACTACCGGTTCGCTCCGGCATGCACGTGAATCCTAAATCTTGTACCAAACGTATTAGGTTGGACCGTGGAAGGGGCCTTAGCTATTCTTCCAATGACGTTTTTCGATCTTCCTACCCTTTGTTTTCTGCAAAGGCTTCCGGCTTGCCGGTTCAACCCAAATCAAGTGAAGGCCGTGCTACCAATACCAATAGGTCCGTTGGAAATGCAGTCGTGTTTGCGATTTGTAAATGACCCTGCCCCTTCAAGCCACTTGATTTCTAGACACGCCAACTATCTTAGAACTTGGCTGCCGATGTGATAACTATGACAGGTTGTGCAAGAGTTGCTGTTTCCGTTGGCACGATGACAGGAATCACATCGATGTCGTAGGATCGCATGGAAGTCCGATTTGCAGGACTCGAAATTCTGATCCTGCGGGTCTGGTGAAACGTCAGATGTGCTTGCGGAGAAAGGTGTTTCCAAAAGTTGATGGCAACTCGAGCAGTCGTTCAAAACTGGCTGTAGCATGTGTGGAGCGTGGTTGAATTTGGTGAACTGGCGAATGTTTGGGTTTCGATACGAGGCGACCCAGGAAACACCCAGATTTGACTTGCGAGAGCCTTGTTTCCATTCGGGATTGGCTCTGGAAATGGTTTGCCAGGTAGCAACCTTGGATGAAGCCTTTAGGCCCATTGCCGGCGAATGGTTTTCTTGGGTCGATAGCGTTGCACTTGCAAAGATCGCAGGCAATTTGTTAGTGCCTTGATCCCTAACCAATTGGGTGCCTTCATCCCTAACCAAGTTGCGGTCTACGTCGGAAACGTCAAGGCTGTCTACTTCGTTCTGGGCAACTAAGTTGTCGGGATGATTCACAGGGGTTGTGGAGCGAACCCGCTTAAGTTGATGACATTGCATACAATTTCCCGGACTATCTTTTGAACCAAGTCGGTTGAACAACTCGGCGGCTAAGGGTTGTCCCTGACCCGATTTCAGTTTCTGTTGGGCTGCCAGATTGATCCAATGCGTTGCCCAAGTGTCAGCATGACCTTGGATTTTGTAGCTGATCGCAAAAGCCTGGTCGTCTCTTCCCCAGCCAAGCATTCTGGCATCGATTTCTGGCGCCTGAAGCAATGCCCGGCTTTGATCAGTGCGAGTGTCGAAATTTTGGTCGGGTGATGAACCATTGTCGGCCGAACCTACGACCTTGGAATGGTTCGCTAGGTTGGCCGGTGGAGTCGGCGGAAGCCGAACCGCGCGGTTGTTTCCCGCAGTTGGCGCATTATTGTCAGGCGTGTTACTTACAGCCAGATTGTTTTGAGCAGATTGCGCTGGTGCTACTGCGTTTGGTGCTACTGCGTTTGGTGCTACTGCGTTTGGTGCTACTGCGTTTGGTGGTTGACTATTTAACGGATTCTCCGCCAACCGTTCAGCTGGATTCACCAAAATCGGGGGTCGAACAGGGAATTCCTGGGTCGTGCGCGACGGTGATTGTTCAGCAATCGGTGCAGGTGCTTGGCTGGCTTGACTGCTTGTCTTAGGGCCGGTTTGTTGCGTTGTTTGAGTGGGTTGTGGCTGTGAATTTGATGTGACGCTTGGAATCGCTGCTAGGGGGTTTTCTGCCAGTAGATCGTTTGAATCAATCGAAGGTTGTGTTTGCCTGCCAGTTTTGCTAGGTGCATTTTCTTGTAATCGTGAATGTTTTGGCGAAGGCTTTGCTGCCGGTCGATTTGTCGACTGGCGTTGGCTTAGGTTGTTGGATGGCACTTGCCTTTGAGGCGCAACCGTTTCTACATTTTGCTTTCCGGTAGGTAGCGGATTTTGTGAATCGGACGCCGAGGGTGTTTGTGAAGGAGCGTTAGCGTTGCTAAACTGCCCTGCCAAAGGGTTAGACGCTAGAAGGTCTCGAAACAGTTTAAGTTTGCCATAGACGGGGTTTTCAGAGTCGATGATGGCCGTATGTGTTTGCCCGGCATACCTTGGGAAACAATCATTCAAATCAACTTCGCTCAAAATCGATGGGAACCATTTTTTTCTAGCGTCTTGGAAAATTGCGGGCGAAAGACCATGGGCCAAACCCTTTAAATCTTCGTCGTCCAGCTTTTGGTCAAATACGACTTGAAGGCGTTGCCGAATCGCCTCGTGCCCGCGCCAGGAGAAATCAACCATCAACCGCTTAACACCCATGACAATACTGGCAACTGCCGCCAGTTGTTCTTTGTTTTCAGTATCCAGATCCAAGAGGTCGAAGTTCGGCCCTAGCAGGTTTAACCCTCGACTTACTTTCGGGTCGGCTTGTAAGAGTAGGCTCATGATGGCTGGCAATTGTCCATCAAAATCAACAGAAATATCCTTTGGCCATTCGCCAATCGGGATTCCTGCGTCCGTGAATACCTGGGAATTGATCATGGGAAGTTGCAAAAAGGCCAGGGGCGAATCGGCACTCAGTTCAATCGCACGTTGGTGACAACTGGCGCAGCCAACTTCAAAAGATACCAAAGTCTTGACATTCCCTGCAGGATCATCTTGATGGCAGGCCCTGCAAGTGAATGTCTTGCTTGCCTGCACGAAATGCTTCAGTCCGTGTGAGTTATGATCGAACGCAATCGAGCGTTGAGATTGCTTGGGCCAGTTCTTAAATTCAGGATGATCCAATTCAAAACTATGAAAGGTAGCGCTGTGGCAAGACTGGCATTGAGCATCGGTCATTGCTCGCATATCCACCTGTTTGCCATGGTGTTCGCGATGGCATGTGGAGCAAGAGAGTTCTTGGCCTGGTTGGAATGATCGACCCAGAACCGCCAGTGTCCAAGACTGTCCATCGGTAGCGGTTTCTCGAGTATGCTGGGTTACGGTTTCTAAATGTTTGGGTGGAAGACCATGGGCAACCAGTGCGAATTGTGACTTCAAGTTGGTTTGGTGGCACTTTAGGCAGAGATCACTTTGCGAATGTGTCGCAGTTGGATCATTACCAGACACACCGAAAATGCTTCCAATCCATTGTCCAAGGCTTTGGTGAGCATTGGCGTGGCATTCGGCGCAGCGGTCGTCACCTTTGTGAATGAGTAAGGCAGCATGTTTCGAACTGAGGGGACCTGGGACAATAAATTCTTTCTGGCGCCCACTTCCAAACACGATCAACAAGAAGCCCAGGGCAATGCACGCCATGGAAAAGCCGAAGACCTTGCGTTTCAACCGCAGCGATCGGGTAGGGACGCATACTGTGTGCGTATGGCAGCACTTCCCGTCCTTGTCAGGTCCTGTTTGACAGACACCCCCGCGATGTTGTGGTCGGCTACACTGCCAAGCACCTTCGGTGATGTTCGGGACGCACTCGGCGCTGGCGGTGCATTTTCCTTTGAAGGTTGGACCGAACGTACACGGGCATCCTTGAGCAAGATGCCCACATTCCCAATTAAGATTGGGTCGCAGGTAATTATTGCAAAGGTCTTCGCTGCGTATACCTTTTGGGGTGCTGCTCATCGAAGTCCTCCATCAAACGCATGAGCAAGAACTGTGTGCAACGCGGCTAGAACCAGCAATGCGTAAGTACACCCAATATGAAAGAACAACCATAGTTTTAACTTGCCTTGCAATGCAAAGTGAAAATCCATGTCATCTTTCTTTTGTACCAATCGGCCTAACGACATCGCTGAAGGGCGTAATTCCAGCGCCAGGTAGCGGTCTAACTTACGCAAGTCTTGCATCAATTCGCGTCGCGTCCGACCCGTGGGGAATGCCAGGTACCAAAGGGATCTAGATTGAGTGAAAAACGGTAATAACCGTGACATGTAGAAGTCGGTTAGCGTGTCGCTTTGCGTACTGGCTTGAAGCACAATTTGTTTGGCTTCCAGCATTAAAGCTCTTTGTTGAACAGGAAGTTGTTCAAAAATGTATTCTTGCTTTGTTGCGGTCAATCGTTTGGGGTAAACTCTTGTAATGTATAATCCGTAAACGCCACTACTGCTTATCATGACGAACATTACTGCTAATAACTGTTCTAGCGGACCTTGTGGAATGCGGAAACCGATGTGTACCAAGAAGAACACGAAGGATCCCAGGGCAATGTAGATGTGTAAGTGTAGCCAAGCGGAACTAGAGCCCAAGAAACGAAGCACTGAAAGTCGTTTTCTCAAGCTGTATAACGCTAGGAAAACCACCGCACCTAATAATACATACCCCGTAGAAAATCCGGTATCGCCCAGGCTGTTGTGCTGCAGCCAAACCAATGACAACGCCAATGCCAGGGCTGATAAGAAAATGCCGATGTGTCGAAGTCTTCGTCGGGTAATTGATTCAACTTTTGTGCTATTCATTTTTTGATTCTACTTCAACGGCAAGATATTCTGCTGTCGCCTATTACGAAACGACTAACGAGCCAACCATTGACTAAGGACGTCTACTTCCCGCATATTCAATCGAACCAAAGCGTCGTGAGGGCAAGCGTTTTGGCAGGCTGGGCCGCCGCTTTGATCGACGCATAAATCACACTTGGTTGCCTTGATGATGGGCAATTGGTTGTCGTCTACCAACTGACGTTGTTCACGATCGAATACTTCGACCATGCGAATATTGTCATAAGGGCAACTTTGAGCGCAAGTTCCGCAACCGATACAGGTCCGATCGTTTATGTTAACGACCCCTGAACCATGTTCTCTGGCAATGGCCCCTGTTGGGCATCCGATCATGCATACTGGATCCGTGCAATGCATGCATGCATGGGCAATCATGTGGTTCCCAACGATAGGGCCCTGGCGAATGAAACGTGGGTTACCATCGTGGGCATCGGCACAGGCGCGAACGCAATCGTCGCAACGTGTGCAGCGATCCAAGTTGATCAACATGGCTTGTTCGCCATTGATTAATCGACGTTGCACTAACGTTTCAATGCGATCCCCATCCATTTCACTGCTCATCGCATTGGATGAGGTTGGGCTTGAAGAACTTGTGCGGTGGAACGTGGAATAGGCCGCTTTGACTTTGGGGTCCAAGTCGGGAAGGATATATTGTTCGACAACTGGAGTTGGGATGAACAGCACATCAACGTAACCCATTGCGCGTAACGAATATTGCCAAGGGATCGGAGATTGGGTCGGTGGATTCGGCGACAGGTTGTTCAGGATCTCTTTCATGCCAAAAACATCACCCTTTCCGATGTAGGAAAAGGTACGATGCCCATCACCGTAACGTTGACTCACACGAGCGAAACCATTGCGAATCAGCAAGAGACCTTCAGCGTAGTCACCTTCACGGGCAATGATTGGTTCACCATCGATTTGACTGGCTACATCCTTTTTGGACATCGTGCGAAATTTGTTTTGCCAATCGAAATCGCCATAGGATTTGAATTCAATCGATTTGGTAATCGCATCAATTGATTCTTCAGGTAGACCGTCCAGGAGATCGGTTTCCCAAAGGTGAGAATTTAGACTGTGATCGCGATACTGCTGGGCGGTATATTCGCGAATTGCCGGCGAATTCTTCATTAAATCTCGCAAGCCTTGCCAGCGAATTTCCAAGAGTTCAGAGCGACCATTTGAAAAGATTGTCGCGCTGCGAGGGCTTCTGGTCAGTGCCGCCATCTCACCGAACAGCTCTCCTTTACCCATGCAGGCAATTTCGTCAGGACTGAGGATTCGGGGGATGTCCTGCAAGAAGATACGTGTTTGGCCTTCGCGATCGACTCGAGCCCCCGTTGTATCAGTGTCCTTAATTTCTTCGTGATAATTTCGGGCTTCGGGGACGGGCGAATTGCCCCATATTTGCGAGACGAGTTCAAACCAGTTTTTTTTCTTGCTCGGCGTACGTCCCAAAAGTTCGCGAGGAAGTGAACGCAATGCAACAGAAATTTCCCCATTCAGAATCAAGAACGCACTGCTACCGTAGTCGCCTTCGCGGATGATGATGTCACCGTCATCATAGACATTAATTCGGCAGTCATTTTTCAACAAACTGCGAAGAGGGATACTCTTGGGAAACTGAGCTTCGTCCATATCTGCAAACGGAGGCATCGACATGATCTTGTCAACGTCTGCATTCGACATTTCAGGACCGAAGGGTTCATCCCATCGGTTGGGTCGCTGTGTGATCGTTAGTTGTTTCACGTTCAAACTCGGTTGTAAAACTTGTTCAGAAATCGTTGAACAACGGACACTACTTATATTTGTATTCGCTCTTGTCTGGAATTTGGCGATCAATAGCGGCTAACGTGTTGCCATTGGTATTCTTCGCAAATTCAATGCCCGACTGTTGAATGGAATCCGCAATCGCCAACAATGACTGTTGGTTATTGGTCTTCAAGATGGCACCGGAAAATGCGATCAGTGCATCTTGAAGGTAGGGATTATTGACGTCATCTTGAATCGCTTTTAATTTCATGGCCACCTGAGCTGCCCGGTTGGCAACGGTCAGTCCGTATTGGCTTTTTTCCGTCGCTAAAGCTGTTGCCCTGGTGCTGAATTCTAAATCTGCCAGTAAACCAGAGATGAACATGACCCTAATGTTCTCAGGCGTGTTCTCTGCGTTTGAGGTGTTGTTTGTTCTTAAGAAGTTGTGTCGATTCATGCCTTGGGACCAGCTGACCAATTCAAATTCTAAGCTGCCCGCTTTGTGGCCGCCGACGTTTACCAATTTTTCATTGGGTACGGTATGGCATTGGAAACAGCTGCGAGCAACCAAGAAAATGTTCGCTGGGTTTCTCATTCCTGTAGCGATCGAAGCGGCGCGACGTTGTTCTTTGTGCTCAGGCGATTCCAGATTCTTTAATACGGTGGGTCCACCATAGTCATTGTGCAAATTGATCCAATCATTGGATGCACCATGGCAAGATTCGCAGGATACGCCGGCGATAATCTTTGGTTGCCCACCCGTGGCTTGACTGGTGTAGTGACAGTCTAGGCAAACATCGCCTCGTTTGATCGACTGCAATCCCATTTTGCTTGCAATGGCATTGGCCTCGGGTCTGCGGTGCAGCTGTTCAAACGTCTTGGAGTGTGGCGTCTGCAACCAGACACGGACTTCGTTTTCATGGCATTTGGCACAACGCATGGGTCCGCCGACCTTGGTTGGGTCACATTGGGGAGGCTGGGCACGTGTAACCTGGGCAAGGCAAAAAAAGATAACCGTAGCCGTTAGCATCCGCGTTAGGAAAAGACGGAGCGAATTTAGGTTCTGTGATTGCATGTGAAACTCTCTTGACCGATTTGTTGGCAACGAATTCGCTGCAGGGTTCTGCGTCGGACTTAAACATCCAGTTCGACATTGCCATCTGGTTGTGCGACACAGGGAAGGCAGGTTCCAGGTTCGATGTCGCTAGGCGGTTTGGCAATATATTTGACTTTCCCCGACAGTAATCCAACTTGGCAGGTCCCGCAATTTCCACTGCGGCAGCCCGAATCCAGGGCCACTTCTGCGGCTTCCGCGGCTTCCAGAATGTTCTCGTACCCGTCGTGCCAAGCGACCTCTGTTTCGGATTTAGCAAATTTGATTTTGGCGACGGTACCCGTTCCTTCGGTTACTACTTTCTTGATTTCTGACTTCTTGATAGATGCCGGGCCAAACGCTTCGAAGTGAATTTGATTTTCAGACACACCCCAAACAAGAAGGTCCTTGTAAAGGGATTCCATGAAAGGTCCTGGACCACACATGTAAAAATCAAACTGGTTGTTAGGCAGCGCTCGCTTGAGAATCTCCACCGACACTCGACCGTCCACATGGCAGTCTTTTCGGCTAATGTCTTCGGGCGTCGGCGATGAATAACAATTCACCACATTGAAGTGGTTGTGACTATCGGCAAGCGTTTTTAGTCGTTTCTTGAAAAGGTGGTCGTTGCCGTTTTGCACGCCGTATAGCAGTAAAATTTCGCGTTTGCGGTTAGTTGCCAAAACGGTCTCAATCATGCTAAGCATCGGAGTGATGCCCACGCCACCGGCTAGTAAAACAACGGGGCTTTCACGATCAAGGTCCAGGTAGAAGTCTCCGTTAGGTGCTTTGATGTCCACGGTCATGTTCTCTTGCAATCCATCATGGATGAAATTGCTGATCCGTCCCGGTGGTAAATCTGCTTGGTCGCGTGGCGCAGGAATTGCCTTGACCGTGATGCGGTAATAGTCGGGGTTAGGGCCAGCACTTAAAGAGTAACAACGTACAAGGGGTTTGGCCTGATTCGGCAATTGGAACTGGATCGTCAAGTGTTGCCCCGGACGGAAGGTCGGGATCGCAAGACCATCTTGAGGGACTAAGTAAACAGAAGTTGTGTTGCGAGTTTCAGATACAATTTGCTTCACAACAAAACGTCGGAAGCCTGTCCAGGCTGTGTTGGGATTTACGGGCTTGGGCTCCACGGTAGCCCTGGCTTGGACCTCTTTTTGCAACATTTCACGATGAAGTTCCAATACCTTGGCTTCGGTCAGACCTTGCTGAAGCCCTGAAGCGACCCAAAACGTTAATTGCGCAATGGCTAACGCAATGAGAAGAACTCCAGCAATCGTGATCAATATTTCCATGTGAGCAAACCGTAGCGATGCAGAATCTGGAATTCATGAATGAATCAACGTGCTAGCAATACAACAGGCTGGCAACTGGTACCTTTGAGAAGACTATCGGCAAACCCCATCGCTATTTTTACTTCTAAACCCGTTGCTAAAAAGTTCTGACATAACGCATGTAGCACCTGTACTGATTAGAAGGTTTAGGTGATTAGCAATCATCATTGCGTTCAATTTACTGTAGGCGTTATCGGAGCAAGTCGCCTAATCCTAGTCTAGATTTTCTGCCCCCGGATTATGGAGACCCTAAGATGATTGAAATGACCTTTTTGAATCAGAAGCAACACTGTCAGGTAACCTTACTGCCGGGCAGGTACTTGCTTGGTTCGAATCCGTCCGAGGTCCCCGATCGTGAGTTTTGGCCTGAGGACTTGCGAAAAATCGTCATTGAAGATGCCTGGGTGGCCTGTGAGCAAATGTTGCTGACTTTGAATGAAGCGGGTAACGTTGAGATTCAAAATATGGGACGTCCGGTATTGTTACCAAGCGGCCGCCGCATCAAGTCAGAAGTGCCTGAGACCTTCGCGGTCCCCAGTCATTTTTCCATCGGAAAGACCCGGTTTTCTTTGCAACCGTCTGAGGTCAAATGGGTCCATGACGACACATTGACCACGATCACTCGGCGTTTGGCTGATCGAAACGTGTTTTTAACATCAAAAGAATCAACGGAACTTGAAACACAATTTCTCAAGTCGCCACCTGCGGCGGACACACTGATTCATTGGTTTGATTCACTGAACCAATTGCAGCGTTCAACTGTGGGGAGTCGTGAATTTTTCGAAAATGCAGTGCAATGCGTGTTGGATCCAGGCGGGTTAGATTTGGGATTGATCTTAACTCGAGGCGAAGATACCTGGGAAATTGCAGCCAGTCATGTCCCCTTTCCAGAAGCAGGTTTTTCGTTTCGGCGGGATTTAGTCAAGCAAGTCATCAACCAGAAGCGACTTTGGTTTCACCTCGGCTGTGAGGAATTCTGTAGTGAAAACGAATTTAGTCATCATTGGGTGGTGGCCGCTCCCGTGCTGGATCAAGTTGGCGACGTGGTTGCAGTGCTTTACGGTGCCCGCTTCGAAAACCCTTACAACAATCGGCACGGCATTCGCCCGCTAGAAGCGCACTACATTCGGATGGTCGCAGATACGGTTTCCTCTGCGATGACTCGAGTTCAAGCCGAAGTCGAAGTGGCTCGATCACAAGTGTTGTTGGAACAGTCTTTCTCGCCAGTGGTTGTCGAAGCTCTTCAGCGTGATCCGGATTTGTTGCAGAGTAAAGAGTGTGAAGTTACTGTGCTGTTCGCTGATCTGAGACAGTTTTCCAAGATTTCAGAATCGGTTGGAGCTTTAACGACACATCATTTGCTACATGACCTCTTGGAGAAATTGACAGAGATTGTGGAAAAACATTCGGGCGTAGTGATTGATTACTACGGTGATGGTTTAGCGGCTTTTTGGAATGCGCCCATTTCTTTAGATGATCATGCTTGGCATGCATGCCATGCTGCTTTGGAATTGCAGCGTCAGATGGAAGAAATCAATGCCACTTGGCAACCGCAGTTAGGCAGACCGTTGCAAATCGGTATTGGTATTCACACGGGAATGGCTCAGGTTGGAAATTCCGGTTGCCAGCGCAAGGTAAAGTATGGGCCGCGAGGTCATGCAGTGAATTTAGCCAGCCGATTAGAATCCGCCACAAAACATTTTCAAGTGCCGATCTTACTTTCTGGCGAGACGGCAAGTGCCATAAAAGATCGCATGATGACCATGCGTATTTGCAAAACCATGGTGCCTGGAATTCGCCAATCTATCGATATCTATCAGTTGGTTGCTGGTGACATTTCAATAAGCAAACTAAAGTTTATCGAACGATATCATGACGCACTGTCCAGCTTTGAAGGCGGCCGACACGCGGAGTGTTTACAGCAACTATGTGGACTGCTTCAAGAGGATGATGTTGAATTCCGAGTTGACTACCTGCTGGGCCAACTAGAGCTGGCGGGAAATCGCGAAGGATGGTGCATTCCAGATATGCAGCAACGCCTTTGGACTCGCCAGAAGCCAGCGGTTGATGAAAAACTAGCAAATTCTTATGCCGCGTTGGCAAACGACAAATCAGAGGAGTCTTCACGCTCTTAGGCACAGTGATTATGGTTGTGTCTTTGATTATGGTTGCGTGAGCGTCACGCAGTGCTTGCCGCCTTTGCGATTGGTGAGCTGTAAAGGTTGATCTGTGCAGCATGCACGGTGCTTCACATCATAGCCTGGCAAGCCACAGTCCAGGCGAGTTCAAATGCCCAAAAGCAAAGCACTGCACCTAAAGCACTGTAGCGAAACCTAAGTTTGGATCTGACCTTGGTGAAGTCGCATCGTCTTCTGAAAGCGATCCGCAAGGCTGGGGCTATGGGTGACACAAAGCAACATGCTGGACTCCTTGGCCTGTAAATCCAGTAAAAGGTCCGCCACTTTTTCGGAATTTGCTTCGTCTAAACTTCCCGTTGGTTCGTCCGCTAGTATCAAGTCGGGTTTCAGCAACATCGCCCGGGCCACGGCAACCCTCTGGCGTTCGCCACCGGACAAACGAGCGGGTATTTGATCGGTTCGATGGCTCATGCCGATTTGTTCAATCAACAAATCGGCCCGTTCCTTGATTGCGTCCGTCAGTTCACCGTGCGCTAGTGCTGGAAGCAAAACGTTCTCGCGAACGGTCAGTTGCGGCATCAGGTGGTGATCTTGGAAAACAAAGCCAATGGACTTGTTGCGAAACGCGGCCAAGTGTTGGTTGGACAAGTCAAAAGGAAACGTGCCGCCCAATTGAACGGTGCCCGAAGTTGGAACCTCAAGCGTGCCTAAGATGTAAAGCAAAGTACTTTTTCCGCATCCACTTGGTCCCACAATCGCAGCATTTTCGCCACCGCTAAGCGAGAATGAAATGCCGTTTAGGATCGTTGCCACTTGTTCACCGTTGGAATAGGTCTTGACCAGATCTTTGGCAATTAAGCGAACCTGTGAACCTTCACCAGTGTTTCGAGTCTGTGGTTTAGCGGCTTGGTCCATGGTGTGCTGACCTAAATGACAAAGGTGGTACGAAAAGCCCTGCATGGTTGCCAGGGTAAACAGTTTCTGTCTTCGTTTGCGGTTACAAAAGACCTGAAATCAATGCCTCGGTCCCTAGCCCATAAAAAGAATATTCTACGTCGTGGCCTGGATCCAACAAAGCACCTCGAAAACCACCCTGATCGGTCCGCAGTTGCGTCGCGAATTCTTGCATCGCTTTGAGATCCACTTCGCTTGCTGCACCAAGGTCTTGTAGCGTTAGCAATCCGGTGAACGTGCTAAGCAAATCGGCTACTGGGATGCGAGTGTTGGCGCGGATACCACCTTCTAACGTTTGCATGTCGCAAAGAAAGTCGACGGTTGCTTGAGCCGTCTCTTCGCTAATGGAATCCAAGATAATAAGCGACGCGATTGCGGCAGCGGTTGGGTTGGTACTGGATCGTTTTCCGACCCTTACTTCTCGGAACGCACCATCACCCGATTTTTGGCTGTTCAGAAATTGAACCGCTAATTCAGGTCGCGGGATGGATTGGCCTAACAATTCGTATGCCAGTATCACTAGGAAAGTCTGGTAAGTGCTGCCCATGTTGCCCTGGGTTGATTTGGCGTACCCGCCGTCATCTCTCCGCAATTGCTCCAACATTTGTAAGACACTACTTTGCCATCCTGTGGGCATGTTGGCAAAAACATCGTGACCACTGGCGGCCTGCAATTGAAAACCTGCAAATAGAAAGCTAAGCAGATCCACCAATGGGACGGTGCGACGCAGTTGATTGGTTAAAAAGTCACCGGCCTGTTTGGCTGAATCACCATGCAATTCACCAAGGACGGCCAGACTGCGAATGGCAAACGCCGAATAGTACAAGTCGCTCTCGCCTTCGCGACCAGCGAACCCACCATCTTCCTGTTGCAAGTCTAGAAAGTAGTCGGCGTGTCGCTTGATTTTTTCTTCCGGCCAAGAACCGATTCCGCTAGACAAGCGAATCACAAGGCTTTGCAAGTATCCGTTCATGATTTTTCGTTCAACAGAGATTCTAGGTGCGAGCGGATTTCTACGGGGATCTTGAGTGGCTTTGGCGGCAAATCATGTTCAATTTCGCAGCAAACGGTCGTCAAAGTTCCTTCGGCAATCGGGCGCGTAGTATCGTCAAACCAAGAGGCATTCCTGATATGGCCGATATCATGCGGTTGACCAAGATTGCGGTCCGTGGGTAGTGTCGTACACAACAGATTCACGCTGGAAGGTGCGAGGAAGCGAAAGCGAAAGGTTGCACTAGAATTCCCCAATTTCACGACGTCCAATTCGACACCAAACACTTGCTCGAATTTCAAGGGTGAACGATAGTCGCAGGTAGCATTCACTCGCGGCCAACTGACCGTTTGCGGTCCAATCTTTTGCACGACGGACCAATTAAAGCCTCGAAACATCTCATGTTCGGTTTGTTCCATCCAATGGAAGAAGACCGAATAATGAGCGATCCCGGCGGCGTCGGTATCTCTGAAGTTTACGCGTCGAAGTGTTTGAAAATACACGCTAAAACTTTCTCTCGCTCATGCTTGAAATAGTCGAATTTTGGCAAGCATCCAGATACATTGTCATGCGATTGCTGCTTCGCCCAAGGTGACTTGATCGGATGCCTATTCTGGTCGGAAATGTCGTAGACCGGTAGCGGTCGAAGGTGGCATTGCAGGAGCGCGACACGTTCGAGAGAACGCGTTGAATCCAAAGTGATCGGATGTTGCTGAGAACCGATGGGTCAGTCCATAAAAAAACCAGGCTCCGACAAGAACCTGGTCTTCATTATACATTTTTATTGGCAAAGCAGTCGCAGAAGCCCACAACGGTGAGGCTCACTTGGCAATCGCTTAGTCGGTTAGCTTAAACAGATCGTGATTCATACCGAAGGATCACAGAATCAACGATCCCCGCAAATCTACCTGCAACTGCAGGCCAGGTTCTACATTCAAAAAATGCCGTTGCCCTGGAATAAGACCGCTTCAAATCGAAACAACCATGCAGATCAAGGTTTAGAAACTATTCACCGCAGAAACTATTCACCGCAGAAACTATTCACCGCAGAAACTATTCACCGCAGAAACTATTCACCGCAGAAACTATTCACCGCAGAAACTATTCACCGCAGAAACTATTCACCTACGTACGACATCAGACCCATAAAGCGAGCACGCTTGACGGCCATCGTGATCGCATGCTGACTAGTTGCCGAGCAGCCGGTTTTGCGACGGCCGACTATTTTGCCGTGGCGATTTACTAATTTTCGTAGGAATTCCACGTCTTTGTAGTCCACGTACATTGGACGCGGGCGTTCGCCATCAATGAATAGAGGATCTCGCTTTGCGGTACGAGCACGTGCTTTTGCCTTGGCTCGACGTCTGGCTCGGGTGCTAACCATATTCAATCTTGACCGAATGAGGAAATAATTACGGGACAGGTAAAATTTTTGCGACCGAAGCCTAACGACTCCCGCTTGGACGTTCTATTATCTAAATCTTCACGTTATTAGCAAGTCGCATTTTGATAAATTTCGCCAACCTGCGCCACTTAGTTCATTCAAAACCCTTGAATCGAGTGAATTTCTCGCAGATTAGTGAACTTCCGCTCAGTCGTTAAAGTCCTCAAAGTCCTAAATTTCTACCCTACTGTCCCTGAATTTCAAGCAGGTTTGCAGCTCGTTGGCAGCATCCTGGCAGCAAAAACTTAGAGTTCGGTAGTTCGAAGTCGGCTATTTAAACCGCCGAATTTACTTTTGCCCAAACCGTTAAAGCAAGTGTTTTGTGATGAGTATGACTCAAATTAGCGAAGCGGCTCGTCCTGCAATCCACCAAACCCGGCAGTGGCACGTTCTGTTGTTGCGTCTGTTAGATGCATGCTCCATTTTCTTCGGCATGTATTTTATCACGCGATGGTTTCCTTATCTGGATTCAAAAGCAACCACTGTTTCTTGCTTGGTCGCCTTCGCATCCTTCTCCTTCGTTGCCGAATTGTTGGGGCTGTATCGCGATTGGAGTAGCCTTGCGGTCACTCGCGAGACTGCATGCATGCTGCTGACTTGGGGCTGTTCACTTGTATTGCTGGCGGCCGTAGGTAACTTGAGCGAATACACTACCGAACTCTCTCTGTGGTCGCTTGGTATCTGGTTCCTGGCTACGCCAGTCGTTGCTTCGGGGCTAAGAATTTGCTTTCGCACGCTTCGCCGCTGGACCACCGACAGGGGAATTGGCGCTAAATCATTCGCGGTTGTTGGATGCAACGAACTAGGAGTTGAATTGGTCAATGCGATTGGAAAGTCGTCTTCGTTTAACCTTAAATTTACCGGCTTCTACGATGATCGACAGCCTGATAGGCGAGCTGATTTGCCACAGGATATGCCTTCGGTGGTAGGTAAAGTTCCTGAACTGATTCGTGATGCGAAAGAAGGGAAGGTGAACGTAATTTTCGTTGCCCTACCGATGCGAGCCGAAGTGCGGATCCGCACTATCTTGTCGGAGTTGGCGGACTCCACGGCGTCGGTCTACATTGTGCCAGATCTCTTTGTGTTTCAATTAATGCATTCGCGTTGGACCACGGTTGAAGGCCTTCCAGTGGTTAGCGTCTTTGAGAATCCGTTTTACGGTGTTGACGGTGTATTTAAGAGATTTCTGGACTTGTTCTTTGCAACGGTGGCTTTGATGATTTTTGCTTTTCCGATGTTGTGCGTCGCTATCGCTGTCAAGTTGACTTCGAAGGGCCCGGTTATCTTTCGTCAGAAACGTTATGGTTTGGATGGAAAGCCAATCACAGTTTGGAAATTCCGCAGCATGACTGTTTCTGAAAATAGAGCGGCGGTGAAACAAGCCACAAAGAATGATTCTCGCTTGACTCCGATTGGTGGGCTTCTTCGTAAAACTTCTTTAGACGAACTGCCGCAATTGTTCAACGTCCTTACAGGGGCGATGAGTATGGTTGGGCCGAGACCTCATGAAAGCTCGCACAACGAACAGTATCGAACCCAAATTAGCGGCTACATGCTGCGTCACAAAGTTAAGCCAGGAATCACGGGTTTAGCACAGGTTCGCGGCTTTCGGGGTGAAACCGACACGCTTGAAAAGATGGAGAAACGGATCGAATGTGACCATCAATATATTCGCGAATGGTCCGTTTGGATGGATCTGAAGATCTTGATAGATACCGTGAGGGTTGTGTTGAAACCGCAAAACGCCTATTAAACGCTAGATGTGTTATATTGGGGCAAAACGAAAGATCAACCGCGTCTTCCCTTGCGGCAGGCAGTAGCACCCGGTGTCAGGCACTAGCATCCTGAATCGCTCGACCTGAGATCAACTCCAGGCTGGTACCAAGGCTCCGACCCATTGCACTGATGTACTAATCGCCGCAGTTATTCTGTACAGAGAATCGCATGCCATGGTTCGGTGTAATTGTATGTGCTTAGAAGAGTCACCGACCCATCGCAGATCGTTGTATTCGTCGGGCCCACTGGCTTAAGCCCAAGGTGAAACTCCAGCGTTAGATGAATTCGTGAAAGCGAGTTACGAATTTTGGTAACTTGCGTTTGGGTTGTCCGCCGGGATCCGGGTCGACTCGGCGGATTTCATCTCCACGCGACCGACTGTCTTTTTCGTGTGGGCGGGTCTGAGGAATTTCCAACGCCGGCGACTCGATCGCTAAGTTCTCCTTGGCACGAACCTTGGATTCGTTTTGCAACGCAACAGCCCACTGTTCCAATCGTTCTAGAACTCGACCGTCGATTCCCCCAATTTCGGGAAGTCCGCTGACATCGTACGAGGTTTGATCGATCCCCATTTCATTCGAAGGGTCTTGCGCACCGATCGTGAATTCGCCTTGCTGGCTTCCAAGAACATCCATCGGAATTTCAGGTTCTAAATTCGAAGACCGGTTCGCAAATTGTTCGGCCAGCAACTGTTTCAGTTGCCCGATTGCATGAATGCCCTCGTCTAGCACAAGAATCATATCGCCTTCGGAACTCTTGATTGCTAGGCTAATCGCATCTTGAATCGCCAACGTTGGGCAATACAGATTTCGTACCTGAGAGTGGGCTTGGCTTAATAATCGAATCGACTCGGAGGCCGGTTGTTCGGCCGCCATGTCCAGCAACATTAGTTCGAATTCAACTTTGGAATCGTACAGCAATTGCAGCATGTGTTCCATTTGAACCGTCGTCTCACCTCGGTCGTTCTGCACTGGGGCAATGACTGACAATTTTCGGGCAGATGGAAACGCCATCTGATTTGTGTTTTTGTTTGCTGATTGGTTATTTTGCATCAGTGATTCTCTTGCACACAAGTTGCGGAGCGATTGGGATCCGACTTAAGCAGCCAGCATTCGGACGTCTCCCCAGACTGTTTTAAGCATCGACACAGGTCGTAAGAGAATCAAACCCTGCCGGAAAAGGTAGTATTGGCGAAGGATGATTGGCTTTAACTTCGGTAAGGCTCGCGCAGTATGGGTCGTTTGCGGCGTCTGATTGGTTTTTGTTTTCTGGCGGTTTAGCCCGTTTAACTGATAATCGGGCCAGCACGTCGATGGTGGCCAAGCACTTTTCCCGCTGCGTTTGGCTGGATTAGGCTGCTTGATTTTCAGCGGCAATCCGAGCAATGCCAAGCAAGTCTGGTGCTTGCTAAGTGAAAAATGGGGGCGGGGCGAAGGTATCGGTGAAGCGTTAAATTTGAGGAAATAGAGTGCATATTTTCTCCAATCAAAGGCTAGGAAGTAAGCGTATTTGGGCTCGAAACGCTGAATTCACCGTCGTTTGTGGCAGGTTGTTGCGAGTGCTCCAACCCATTACCCTACATTTGCGAGCTTAACGAAAGTAAACTAACTGGGGCACGGTAGACGATTAGCTGCAGTAGTTGGGGCGCGGACTTGGCCCTATTCCAAATGGCTCGCAGGGACTTGCGTTGATGAATTTTCGCTTAATCAGTCGATTTCTAGGTATTCTTTGTATCTTCTTCGGCCTCTTCATGATTTTCTCGTTGCCCTGGGCTTACTCTAGCATTGGGCAGCATACCGACCCCAAGTTGCTTCCGGAAATCCACCAGTCGGTCGACGCGATGCTGCAAGTGGATGATCCGCGTTTCGAGAGGGTGGGATTTTTCGCCCTGGTCAATAGTTGCGTTATTTGCGTTGCTCTAGGTGTGTTGCTGATGTCCCTCGGACGCAATGTCAAGGTCAAGCTATTTCGGCGTGAAGCCATGGCGATCGTCGGACTCAGCTGGATCTTGGCTACATTCTTGGGCGCGCTGCCCTTTTTTCTCAGCGGTACAATTCGCGGGCCGTCCATTCGGATTTTTTTAGGTCCGCAAGTGCCCGGCACTGCATCTGCCGCAAGCGTTTCGATTGCGGATGTTCATTGGCTTTCTTGGAATGCGTGGCAACCTTTACCCAATATAATTAGTGGAGAGCAACTGGAGGTCCTAACGGCGTTGGCAGAAAACGGAGCGGTTGGGCTAACCCGAGACCAGTTGGAACGGGAAACCAATAATCCCTACGTTGCGGATGTCGTCCGCGAATTGCAACGAATTCCCTTGTTGGAACCGTGGTTGATTTCGCCGGAAGACCGTGACAATGCAACTGCGGATCGAGTGGATCATTACCGGCTGCGATGGGCCAAAATGACCTGGGCTGATTGTTTGTTTGAATCGCAGTCGGGATTTAGTACGACAGGGGCAACCGTTCTGTCGGATTTGGAGGACCCCAATTTAGTGCCACATTGCATTTTATTTTGGCGTAGTAGTACTCACTTTTTGGGTGGTTTGGGGATCATTGTACTTTTTGTGGCGGTCTTGGGGCACGGTTCTGCCGGAAAGGCTTTGATGCGAGCGGAGATGCCTGGCCCATCAAAAGAAGGCTCGACCGAAAAGATGCAGCACACCGCATGGATTTTCACGGTGATGTACGCAGGATTAAATCTCGTTTTGACGGTGCTACTAAAGGTGATGGGGATGACTTGGTTTGACGCGATATGTCATGCGTTTGGGACAATGGCCACCGGAGGGTTTAGTACTTATAACGCCAGTTTAGGCCACTTCGATTCGCCGTTGATTGAGTATACCGTGACGATATTTATGATTCTGGCAGGAACAAATTTCACCCTGCTCTACTTCTTGGTTTTGTTCAAGCCCTTCCTGTTGATCAGGGACGCCGAATGGCGGACCTACATCGGAATCATCGTGATGGTGACCACGATTATTATTGCGGTTGGTATGCTTGGCGGTGACAATGGATTCGATTCATTCTCAAGTGCCGTTCGCTATTCTTTGTTTCAAGTCGTGTCGATCGTCACAACAACAGGGTACGGCACCAATGATTTTGATCAATGGAGTCAACTAAGTCGCCTGCTACTTTTATTGCTGATGTTTGTCGGTGGATGCGCCGGCAGTACGGGCGGGGGCATGAAGGTGATTCGTCACTTATTGTTCGTGAAAATCTTGCGATTAGAAATTGAAAAATCGTATCGCCCACGACTGATTCGCCCCTTGTTGCTGGGGGATCAAGTTGTCGATGATGCGGCGATGCGGAAGGGTATTTTGGTCTACTTTTGTTTGATTTTTGCTATTTTTGCGGCATCGTGGTTGTTGCTAATCGCACTCGAACCCGATTCGACCTGGGGGATTGATCCTAGCAATAAATTGATTGATAGCGCAAGCAGTGTCGCGGCAACTCTTCATAACATCGGCCCCGGTTTAGGAACCGTTGGGCCTTCGACCAATTATGGCCACTTCACGAGCACGTCCAAATGTATATTCACCTTGCTGATGATGCTTGGGCGACTAGAGATCTTTCCAATGGTGGTTCTGGCGTTTCCAGGATTTTGGCGAATTCGATAGTTGAACTTTTAGAATCGCTAATTCACCAATTCTAAAATCTGAGCGTCCAGTTAAATCCGAAATAGCCTTGGATACGACTTGCTTGGCGGTTGGCGTGACCGGAGTGGATTTGCACTAGACTTGAACTTGTGTGCCAGGAATGTTTTAACCGCAATTAACGGATGACTCGTACTTCCGAACCTTTGCCAAGGATGACAAGCAAGTCAACCATGTCCGATTCTGAAAGCATGACGCATCCGTTTCCAGGATTTGCCCCAGGTGAATGAACTACTAACAACTGGCCGACCACCATGCAGTAACGTCCGAATGGGTTTTCTGCCGTTAAAGGCTGGTAGTTTTGTCCATCGGCCTCGGCTGGAATACCTTGGGTGGAAACATGAGTGATCGTTTCGTTGGATGGTCTTTCTGGGGCCGATTCTCCGCTTTGGAATTTATATCGCCCTGCGTACAGGTTCTTCAGGAACAGCGTCAATTCCCCGTTGTTCATGTTAACTTCAGCACGAAAGGGGCCAGGCAATACTTTCAGGCTTACGCCAGCCTGCAAGGGTTGGTCAGGGCCAACGTCTTGACCGTATCCATTTATGTTTGCAATCAATCTTGCCGGTATTTGGAATTTTGAAGCGATTCCACTAAGAGTGTCACTGGGTTGCGTCACATACAATTCGCCTAAGGTCGGTTGTGTGGAATAGATGACTTCGCCAGCCAAGTTGTCCAGCCAACCAATCAGGTGTTCTCTGTCTTCTTGGGCTAACGGCTGATCGTACCATCGTGACAGATCTTGCAGTGCCTTGGCTGAGTTGCCCGACTGGAAATCGATCGCAGCCGCTTCCAGGGTCGCCTTTAACTGGGCCGTCCATGGAGACACGCCGGTCGTTCCCGGTGGTGGTGATATTCCAGAGTTCGAGTTTGGCTGGGCGTTGTTCAGGGGCGATCGATTCAAGGTTTGGATGGGCAAAAGATCTTGACTACCCCGACCTTGATCCAAGGTTGTCGCCGCGGGGGTCATTTCTGGTGCGGCAAACCCGACTCGCCCAATCTCCTCATTGGCTGGGTTGGGCATTAAGTTTTGACTTGCCGGTGGAAACGGCTCAGGATTTGTAGGGGCGTAACCTTCAGGTGATGTGGGTGGCGTTTGCGCCACCGTTGGGTTCGGAGAATTACCAAGTTGCGTACGTGTTGAGCCATTAGAGGCGGTGCCACCCATGTTTTCTGGGTTGGACAGGCCTCGTGGCATATTCGTATTCTGCTGTAGAGAAGAGGCGTTTGGACTACTGAAGTTATTGCCTTGCGAAAGACGATTGTTGTCAATCGTTGGCGATTGTGCTGGCGGCATTTGAGTGCCTTGGAAACCTTGCATCGATTGATTCTGCGTGGTTTGATTTAGGTCAGGCTGCATAGGACGGTTAGTCGCTACCGCTTGCGGGTCGATGTTCGCTTCCATTTGACTGTTGGCGGAGGGCTTTAGCGACGCTGGGTCGGACATGAACATTTGATAAGCGCCGTAAAAAACGCCCGCCAAAATGACCATCATTGAAGTGTTTTTTAATGCTTCCATCGGTCGAGTCCTCCTTGACTCAATTCATTCATTTAGGCAAATCGCCTGCTTCCACCGTCTTGCAGAGATCCGTCCACAAACAGTTGTTCCAACGCTTTAAGTGGTTCCGTTTGTCCCAAAGCGAGCGGGCAAAATTAAGACGACCTTTTGCCGTGGCAGCCTCACCCCTAGAGGTAACTGATCAAATTATGCCATTTCTTTAACTCAAGCCAGTTCAATTCACCAGAAATCCATTTTTCGTACCAGATGTTGCTAGCATCTTTGCGTTTACGAATCCCTTAGTCAGGGTTAGATTCGCTCGCAGTGTTGCCTCGGAGAACCGAACGGATGTGCTCTAGGCGAACTTGCAGTTCTTTTTCATAACCTCGATCCGAAGGTTCATAATAGTTTTTCTCCACGCCCAAATAGTCTTGCATTGCGATGCCTTGGTCGTGATCATGAGCATACTGATAGCCGACGCCGATTCCTAGTTCTTTAGCCCCAGCATAGTGGCCGTCACGCAAGTGCATCGGTACCGGAAGCACTTTGTTTTCTCGGACGTCTTTCCTTGCCAATGAGATGGCTCGGGTTGCTGCGTTTGATTTCGGTGCACAAGCCAAGTAGGTGACCGTCTGAGACAATGTCAATTGAGCTTCGGGTAAGCCGACAAATTCACATGCTTGCATACAAGCCATCGACAAGCCCAACGCGCTCGGGTCAGCATTTCCAATGTCCTCGCTGGCCAAGATCACCAAGCGACGAGTCAGGAAACGGATATCTTCTCCCGATTCCAATAGTCTGGCCAGCCAATAAACTGAGGCGTCAGCATCGCTGCCGCGAATGCTTTTGATCAATGCACTGGCAAGGTCGTAGTGTTCGTCTCCAGTCGAATCGAATTTTAGTGCGCTACGTTGCATGCATTCGCGAATCAACGGCGGTGTGATGTTCAGTGGTCGTTCAGGACTAGAAAGTACCGCGATTTCCAAACAGTTTAAGGCTTGTCTGGCGTCGCCTCCGGACAGTTCCCCCAATGTGGTCAGTGCCGATTGGGTGACCGTGATAGAATCGTTTCCGTAGCCTCGTTCGGCATCCTTGAGGGTGGAATCAATAAGTCCGACAATGTCCGGGGTCGTTAGCGGATGGAATTGAAATATTTGACTCCGGCTAATCAAGGCCGAATTTACCGCAAAGTAAGGGTTCGAAGTGGTGGCACCAACCAGGTCGATAACGCCGTCTTCGACGTCACCTAGCAATGCGTCTTGCTGGCTCTTGTTAAAACGATGAATTTCATCGATAAACAGAAGTGTCTTGGATTTTCCACTTTCGATTCGTAACTTGGCGTCGGCAAGGACTTTTCGTAATTGGGCGACACCGTCTGTAATGGCGCTAAGGCTGGCGTAGGCTTTATTGCTGGTGGTCGCCAGAAGTCTGGCCAACGTGGTCTTACCGCAACCCGGCGGCCCGTAGAGAATAATACTGCCCAAACGATCGGCATCGATCAAGCGACGTAGTAATTTGCCTGGACCCAACAAATGCTGTTGCCCCACAAATTCGTTCAAGGAACTGGGACGCATCCGAGCTGCAAGAGGCAAGGATTGGTTGCGAATTTCCTGTTCTTCCTTTGCAAATAACGATCCACTGAAATCCACTGCGTTAGAACCTCGAATTTAAGTTGTAAACGGGACCGGAGCAAAGCATGAATACAGAAGCAGGCAACGCCGGAAAACAAAGTTCCAAAGAACGCCGCAATTTACGAAGCACCGTTCTTTGGGTGTTACTTGCAATTATATCGTTTCCGCTGGTCTTGATGGGCATTCAAATTGACGACTGGCAGCGAGACTTTTCAATTAATTGGGCGAAAACTGCGGCCGATGCGAAAGATCCTCTTTTAAAACCAGTGCTGCTTCCGGGGAATGTTGCCGACGCCAAACAATTGATCCTTGAAGTGGTTAGTAAATTGAATCGCTGGAAAGCGTCGGTGGGTTCTGCCGAGTCAATTGAAGGTGATGCCGTAGTCGTCCGCTTTGAAAGGACAACTGGGTTAATGAGATTCGTGGATGACATCACTGTCCGTTTGTTGCCGCAAGCAAACGCAGTTTTGGTTGAGGTGGAAAGCCGATCGCGAGTGGGGAAAGCGGATCTAGGACAGAATCCGCGCAATATCAAAGAATTGAACGCGGCGATTCAAGCGGCGGTCAAGCAACAGGGTTAACGATCATTGCCTGTTCGAAAAGACCGCGCACGCACACTAATTTGCTGCCGACTCATTTGACACTGGTGGGCTAGGTTGGTGCGATTTAACACGCTTGAATTGAACTCGAACTAGCAGGTATTGCTTCAGTGCCAGAGGCGTGTTAACTATCGCGAGAGAGGCTGGGGTTTGTTCCAAGGTTTCCAACGAATGGACGCACGACTTGGGGCCCGATTTCGCTCAATAACAAACTCCAATGACATCGCTACCGAGTAAAAAAGAACATCGCGATCATGAGTAGCCATACCACATCTAGAAAGTGCCAATACCAGGCGCAGTGATCTACCGCCCAATGCTTTTCGTGATCATAGGCGCCACGATTTCCTCGGAAGTCGATATAACCTATGAAGACCACTCCGCCCAAGACGTGCAGCGCATGAATCAAGGAGATCGAAAAGCAGATACCGTGAAGCTTACGATAGCCCGGTTGGTCGCTAAACGAAAAATGCTCGGACAATAGCGTCTGCAGCCCTAAGGCCTGAAACACTAAAAAGATTAGCGAGAAAAACAGGCCCAAGCGAATGTATCTACGGAAGAGCAATTGTTTTTCATGCGCAATTCGCTTTGCCCCAAAATGTAGGAACACGCTGGTGATCAGCAAGGCAACCGTGCTAAACAGGAACGTGTCTGGCAGTTCCAACGGAGCGTAGGCGAATGATGCAGCGACGTCGTACTGCGGGTTCTTAATACCATCAATTAGTAACAGATAGATCGCAATGCAACCCAAGAAGAACATGGTCAGCGATGCGATGAACAGCCAGAATACTAACCGCGCTTGGTAAAGAGATCTGCGAACCCCGAATGTGTCGGGTGACTGCCTAAGCATTTCGAGCATCCAACGGTAAAATAGCGTTCTCGCCAAGCCAAGACTTGGCCATGCACGATTGGCTGAGCAAGTGAAATTTTCCAGCCATTGATCTTGAAACTACAGAAAATATCGATGCAAAGTTCGTTAGGTACCACGTTGTCACACGCTGTCACACGCTGTCACACGCTGTCACACGTTCACCTGACCCAGCGTTCACTCATGCCAAGCCAAGCGTTCACAAAAAGTCTGCAGCGAAAGTACAGCAGCGATCACAGTGCACCGCCCTGAAACCACCTTAGCAGCTTGGGTCCTTCCGACAGAGTGACCGTCCGCACGTTGCACAGAAAATCCACACTACGCCGCTTCTAACTACGCGAATAAGCCTGAAGCTTAAGCACCGCTAGTCGCACTGTGCCACCCAGGCCCATCCCAGTTCAGAACCTAGTGTACTAGGAATTGCCGCAAAAAAGATTCCCCGCTGGCCGAACCTAGTTCTTAGCTGGTTCTGGACCCGAGTAGTACTCGATGTTGGCTTCATTTTCGTAGCTGTCCATTAGGGTAAACCCGCAGAATAACGATACGAACAACAGAGATGAAAGAAAGACCAACGAGTTGAAACCCTTATCCCAAAGCATGTGCATAAAGAATAAGCAGACCAACGATCCCTTCAGGGTCGCAATGCCCATTGAGACCCAGATTTCAAAATGCCCCAATTGCAGGGGACTTGCCGCGATCCCCACCGTCAGAATGGTCAAAAAAATCAACGCAAAAAACGTAGCAAACAAAATCCAAGCCGGGCATGGATGTGCAAAGCCGTGGTCGTGATGATCAGCGTTAGCATGTTCTGAGTGGGTCGCCATCTGAATCTCAATAATCTGTTTTGGGCAATCGCGAATATCGCTCCGCCAAGTTGGGAAAAACTACGAATCCAGTTTCCAGTTCCAAAGCGGAACGCATCCTACTTAATCAAGTACATCAGCGGGAACAAATAAATCCAAATCAAGTCGACCAAGTGCCAATACAAACCCACAAAATCAACCGGGCCAAAATAATCTGGTCTCCAGTGCATAGCCAAAGATCGGTAGTAAATCCAAGCTAAGGCGACAATACCGCCCAAGATGTGGACCGCATGCAAGCCTGTCATGCAATAGTAGATGCTAAAGAACACACCAAGACTCTTGTCCGGTACATCGGACGCTTGGTTTGCCATGGTTCCACCCGGTGCAACGGTACCCGAGGTAGCGGCGCCAGGGACAGATTCTGCCGGGTGGTCAGCCGCAGCGTGGTCCGCTTCTGAATGGTCCGCTTCTGAATGGTCCGCTTCTGAATGGTCCGCTTCTGCCTGGTCATCTGCAGGTTTTACTTCAGGGTCCTGCTGGCTTTCACCGGCGGTACCATCTTGCAGCTGAACAGTGTTAGTTGTCACGTAAATAGTTTGAGTCGGCTGGTCGCCAGAATTTTCCGAGATCGCGGCCGACGGTACTGGAGCAGAATCCATCATTGCGTGAACCGCACCGTGATCATCGCTGTGATCATCGCCGTGACCATTGCCGTGACCATTGCCGTGCGAATCATGTCCGCCTGTAAATGCGGCCATGTAGCCTATGCCGCCGGCAACTCCCAAGAAGAAACCTAAGCTAGTGATCGCCATGCCAGCCATGAATTGCCCAACAAGCTTGCTGCCGGTGTTCCAGAAGAAGACTGAAGCCACTGTAAAGCCAACAAGAAGCAAAGCAAAAGGCGAGCTTAACCCAACCAAATACGGCGAAATCATTGCCTCTGGGTGTGCTGCACCCTCGACATAACTAAACATGTCACCGGGTAACAAACCGATGTCCCATTTGTGGCTGTACTCAACTGCCTTCACGCCCAAGAACGCAGCCGCACATACCATGGTCAAAAGCACCGAGGTCGCCGTAGTACGATTATTCCCCATTTGCGAGGCCCGCACTGCCCAGGCCATCGTCAAACTGCTAAACAACAGAACAATGGTGTTGATACCACCCAAGAATTTATCCAAGTGAACGTGAGCGTCCAGGAACACTTCAGGGCGATTGTATCGATAGATGATGTAAGCGACAAACAAGCCACTGAAGAACAAAACTTCGGTGATCAAGAATAGCCAAATACCAAGTTTCCCCGAGTCAAACTGTTGCTCTGCGGTATCAAAGTGGTGAGCAATGAAAGGAGCATGATCGTGATCATGACTATGTTCCGCCTCAACCAAGACGTTGTACTCGTCTTTCACTGCATTTGTCGTTGCCATCGAGAATTCCAAACCAATCGCAAAGTACGTTGTTTTAAACTGTAACTACTAACGAACCAAGTCGATTTGTGTTGCACTCCAAGAATGTAACGCAAATCGACCAGAATTCTAACCCAAAATTCCTTCGCCCTACAGGCTAATTAAGCCCGATGAACCATCATCTTACTAAACCACCGGCTGTTCTTCAGGGGCTGGTACCGGTTCCTTGCTAGGAATCAAAGGAATGTAGCCATCCACCGTTTCGTCGTAAACAATACTGCTAAAGTCATAAGGATCCGAAACGATCACGCGATGTTCAAAGTTGTGGAATGACGGCGGTGAACTGCATTGCCATTCTAAAGTCGCAGCTCCCCATGGATTACCACTAATTCGCTTGCCAAAGAACCAAGCATAAACCAGCACGCCAAATGCACCTAGAATTCCAACACCTAGAATCCAAGCACCAATAGTTGAAGCCTGATGGTAGATCTGGAAAGTTTCGTCGTAACGGGCGTAACGACGCGGCATGCCTCGACTACCCATGATGAACTGAGGGAAAAACGTTAGATTAAACCCAACAAAAACCATCAAGCACATTAGCTTTCCCAGGAATTCATTGTACATTCGGCCCGACATCTTCGGCCACCAATGGTAAAGTCCACCCAGCAAACTTGTCATCGTGCCGCCTACCATCACATAGTGAAAGTGAGCCACCACGAAGTAGGTATCGTGAAGCGGGATGTCAGTTACCAAAGCTCCCAACCACAGTCCCGTCAAACCACCAATACCAAACAAGAAGATGAACGACATGACGTAATACATGGGGGTCGAAAGATTGATATCACCACGGTACATGGTGCACAGCCAGTTGAATACTTTGATCGCTGAAGGTACCGCTACCGTGAATGTCAACGCACTAAATACCAGTGAAGCCAATTCTGACTGGCCACTGGTAAACATGTGGTGTCCCCAAACCAGAAAGCCCAACAACGCAATCGAAACGCTCGAAAGAGCAATAAACTTGTAGCCAAATACTTCCTTGCGGCAGTGCACGCCAATCAATTCACTGATCACACCCATCGCCGGCAAAATCATAATATAGACTGCTGGATGCGAGTAAAACCAGAAGAAATGTTGATACAACAGCGGATCACCACCATAGGCAGGATCAAAGATACCAAGATGCAAAATGCGTTCAACGCACAACAACAATAACGTGATACCAAGAACCGGCGTCGCCAGAACCTGAATAATACTGGTCGAATACAAACCCCATAGCAGCAAGGGCATCTTAAACCATGTCATGCCTTTAGGCCGCATCGTGTTGATGGTCACAATGAAGTTCAATCCAGTAAAAATTGAACTAAAACCCAAGATGAACGCACCTAAAGTCGCGGCAATCGTATTCGTGCTAGTCCGAACGCTGTAAGGCGTGTAAAACGTCCAGCCAGTGTCGAGACCACCCGTAAATAAAACAACAATGAAAAAGATACCGCCAATCCAGTACAGCCACAGACTGGCCAAATTCATTCGAGGGAACGCGACATCTTTCGCCCCTAGCATCATCGGTAGCACAAAGTTGCCAATGATCGCCGGTATACTGGGAATGATGAACAAAAACACCATCACCGCACCGTGCAGCGTAAACATCTGATTGTACGCTTGTTCCGACAGAAACATCTTACCAGGGGTATAGAGCTCGGATCGCAAAATCAGCGCGAACGCGCCAGCTAAGATCAGCGACCCAACCACCCCAAACATATACATGATCGCAATACGTTTGTGGTCTAATGTAAACAGCCATGACATCACACCGCTGCTGGCATTTAAATAATGCTTTGATTCTGCGTGGCCGAAAAGTTCTTGCTTTTGAGTGACTGCCGCCATGGTATCTGGCTCCTTGCTGCTTTGCTAATTCTATTCGTAAAAAACACTTCCGGCGGGGTTAAGACTCAAAGATGGTGCAATTGGATCACCAAGCCATCGTCGTCTTCCTCTGACCACTACTTAGAAGCGTCTTTCGAATTCACTTTGTCTGTTTCGTTACTTGTATCTTCAGCTTGACTTTCACTGCCTTCCGAGTCGGCAGAAGTTCCCAGAACCGCATTTGCTTCATCCAAACCAGTCGCTTCTTTTACCTCTGGCATGTTCAACTCACCATCCGAGACTTCTTTAATAAACTCGATCAACAATTTAATGTCTTCATCCTTCAATTTTCCATTGAAGGAAGGCATTTGATTCTGACGTCCAGCAACAATTTTCGCGCCAGGCTCCAAAATCGACTCGCGAATATAATTGTACAACTCCTCGGAATTCGGATCGCTAAAACTAAGCGAACTTCCATCAGTAAACTCGTGTTTGCGATCCAAGAATTCGCGGAACGTCGGCCCCGTCATGTCCTTGCCGTCATAAGAATGGCAACCAGAGCAATGAATCTTGTACAGGCGATTTCCGTTCTCTAAGGGTTGATGTTCGTCATTGCGCCAACGAACATACTTGCCCATCATCTCGTCCCAAGGTTCCGAATGAACCACGACATCCCGTTTCATCAGAGAATGCCCGTCACCGCAGTACTCTGTGCAATACAGGCGAAAGCTGTCACTGATTTTCGAAGGCTCAAACCACATCGAGTGATAACGGCCTGGCATGACGTCCATTTTCGCTCGGAATTCAGGCACGTAAAAACTGTGAATCACGTCGCGACTCTTCAGCCGCAATTGGACCGGTTGGTTGACCGAAAGGTGTAAAGTGTCACTCGAATCACCATTGGGATAATCAAACTGCCAACCGAATTGAAAGGCCGTGACATCGATTACGGGCGCATCATTGCGAGGGGTTTTCAGATTGGCATAGCCTTTGACCCCATAGGCGAAAATCCAGACCAAAATGATACTAGGGACGATCGTCCAAACCAATTCTAAACTAGTTGAATGCGAAGGGGATGGCAGCGGGGTGTATCCCGGGCGTCGACGGTACCACACCGCGAACAAAACCATCGCGACGATGATACCGACAAACGATACCACCGAGATCCAAAGAATTGCGTCGAACAGGAAGTCAACTTCCGGAGCAAAAGTCGAACCCTGTTCAGGCAACCAAGGTGATTCAGCAATTAAATTTGAAAAGTTCATAATTCCGCTCGCGAATTGTCTATACGCGTTTTCGATCTTGTAAAACCAACTAACTATCTAAAATCGCTAACTAACTCTATGGCTGGCAGTCTGTCTGAATCAGATCGCTAACTACCGACGTGAACCGAAATTAATCACTTCAGTTCAACCAAATCGGCCGCTTCGTCTTTTCCCAGCCCAGGATGTTTTCTGCTAACCCAGTACGGCACCAATGTGCTCAACAAAACAATGGTCGTAGCAATTCCCGCCAGCTTCATCAAAAACATCGCATTGGGCGTGTACTGGCCTGTTGTCGAATTGTACTGATAACAAGCGAAAACAAACTGGTTAATCGGACTACCAATCTTGCCTTCGGCCGCCTCGATCAAAGCACCCTCCAGCAATTTGGGTTCGACCTTAATTCCGTGAATATATCGGACAACTTTACCACCGGGACTGCACAGCACGAAAAGCGGAGGATGTACGTAATGCCCATTCGCTATTTGCTTGTACTGAAAACCAATGGTGTTCGCTACCTTTTGAATATCCTGTTGTTTGCCTACCAGAAAATGCCAGCCTGCCGCACTCTCGGGGATGTCGTACCAACCAACGTACTTCTCTTTACTTTGCCGGGCACGAGCTACCGTTTCCTTCGGATCGACACTGATCGACACGATTTCGAAGTCTCGCCCAGGTTGGAAACCAATATCTTTCAGCGTGTTGGTCATATTCTCGAATTGCACACTGCACAGCATTGGGCAATCTGAATAATTCAACGAAAGCATGACCGGCTTTTCGCCATCAAACAGATCAAAAAGCTTGCGGTACTCGCCGTTATCGTCGGTGAAACTCAAGTCCAGAGGCAGCATTACGCCGGTGTTTTCAATTACACCAACGCCCTGCTCATCCTTGGGCAATTCATTCAAATTGATTTGCCCAAACACTGACCCTGAAGCCCAGAACCCCAGCAAACTGCAACAAAACACCACTGCTACAGTCCACTGACGTGGCTGATTGGCATTCGATATATGTTTTGTAGCGGGCATGGCTAGGAAAACGTTCCGTTGAAACTAAAACGGGGCAACCAAACAACTCTTCTGGCACGAATGGTTACCGCACCTGTCAAATTAACCTTAACTCAAGCATTGGTTCGCGGTACCGGCTAAAACGCCGCACTTCTGTGATGCAGTGGCTCTGTCCAGCACGTGTTTATCGCTCCAAACCAGAGAACTGAACCTATCGAGCGACCTCAACTTGATCTGTCGAGACCGAAGCCTCCTCCGACGAACTAAATTGAGACACAATTTTTGTCATCGAATCGGAGATCGGAGTGATCTTTCGTTCTTCCGAGCCAGCAGCCAATAAAGACTTCTCGCCCGCAATGTACTGGGAAGACATCGTGACTGCGCCACTGTTGTTCCGAGCCAACTGAGCGTTCTTTAGTTGAAAATACAGTCCCTGCACTGCCGCGATTATCGCATAGGTCACCACGGCTGTGATAAGCGTCAGCATCAAAATCAATGGCGTGTTGATATCTTCGTAGTGTGGTTGGCCATCATGAACGACCGCAGAACTGTGTTTACTCATGGATCCAAATTCCAAATACAACGATGCTGGTGGCCAGCAGCTTTTTCAACCAAAAATTAGTCAACAACACAATTCTTCACGCAAAATCAATTGCCGCCGGCAACGTCAAGCTTTCGGTGAAGCAGCGATACTAGTGAACCTTGAAGTTCAGCGATTCACGCAATCGGGGATCCCTCAACGGGATCAACGAACGATCCCCGGCAATCCAACAAAAGAATGCGCTGTAAATCAAAGCCATGCCCAAAAAGCAACAGGCTTCCACAGGGCCAAACATGTGTTCTGGGGCGACCGGCGAGGCGACATCGCCTAGCAGTTGGACTTCCTTAAACGTTTCGTACATCTGCGGCATGATAATCCAAAAATGATCGTACCAGTGCATGACCAACAAGAAGATAACTGCATACCAAAGATAGTCTTTGCTACGCCGTAAAGTCCGAGGCATCATCATCAAAAATGGAATCAACAGGTGCCCGAAAAGTAAAATCAAAGATGATATCGCCCAACGCCCTCGCATTCGCGGCAAGTACCACACGGTTTCTTCCGGTATATTCGCGTACCAAATCAGCAGAAACTGACTAAACGCGATGTATCCCCAAAAGAACACGAAACCGAAGGTGAATTTCGCCAAGTCGTGGTAATGTTCGACGGTTACATCCTGGGAAACAATTCCATTCTTCTGCAAGATCAACAGGATCAAGATGATGGTACATAGAGCACCCATCATGCCGCCGGCAAAGAAGTAAATTGGGAAGATTGTACTAAACCAAGCTGGTGACAAAGACATCGACCAATCAAATGACGCAAAGATCACAGTGATCGCAAACAGCAACGTACTTGGAGCACTCCAGAACTGCATCTTCGCGGTTAGCTTTGAATCTCCATTTTCGTCTTGGATTCGAGACGAATTTAGGAAGAACGACGAGATTCCCCACCAAGCAACGAAGTAGATCGCTGCCCTTATCGTGAACGCCGTCGCGTTGAGGTAAAAATCACGCTTGCCTGGGTTCAGAGTGTCCTTCCAATAATCTGCATCATTCCAGATGTACAAGATTCCATTCTCCGAGCCATAAAGGCTGGGCAAAATCACTGCCAGCAAAATTGGCAAAAACAAAAGTGCCATCAGCGGAGTTGTCGCGGCCAAGATTTCGGCAATTCGGCGAACTGCAACGCTCCAGCCTGCCCGTGTCAGGTGCTGCATTATCACGAAGAACAACGCACCTAAACTGATCGACAGAAAAAACAAAAAATTAGTCAAATAGACGTGCAAGAAGCTAGTCCAGCCCTCTCCTACCGCGTTGGACAGTAACCACGAACCGACTACCAAGATAACGCCACCAACCGCGCCGAATACCAACATTTTCGAGCCTGCATCGCCCAATGTTACGATTGGCGACGTGATTTCGGCTTTCTTTGCTGCGTGCATGTTCCGTATCTTCTTCTTCAATGCTGTGTTGAAACAGCGAAAAACGCTAAGACTAAACTCTGAAAACAAGCAGATCCCTGATCGATCCGGCTGGTTTTCATCACGGTTAAAAAAAACTATTTTGACGCTTCCCTCGGAAATCAAAACCAAGCGAACCTCAAAACTATTCGATCTTGGGAACTTCTACCGCAGGGACAGATTCGGGTGAAGTCGCTTCAGTAGCAGGATCCGTTGACTTTGCTTCTTCTACTGCTTTTTCCTCGGTGGTCTCTTCAGCCGGTGGGGCCGCCGCAACCGCACTCACCGAAACCCACTCGCCCTTGTCGTTCTTCACTACCGCATCTTTGAACGACAGCTGTAAGGCTTTCATGTACAACACAATGTTCCAACGATCTTCCACTGGGATCTGAGCCCGATACGGCCCCATACCGCCTCGTCCGTTCGTAATGGTGTCGTAAATACGTCCTGCTGGTTGGGAAGAAACGGTTGGATCATGAAAACTCTTGGCGTTAATCCACTGTGCTTTGCCTTCAATGTTCAAAGCATTGCCACGCTTGTTGACCATGCCGTTGCCTTCACCGGTAACACCGTGGCAAACCGCACAATAAATGTTGAACCGGCTCTGTCCGCGTTCAATCGCCTTCTGACTGATTTCAAATTTTGCAGGAAATTCGGTTACCCATGCAGGTTCGGCCGGTGCCGCTGCGTCCTGAGTTAACGCTTTCGCGGTATTCACCAAATAACGACTGCCTGCCTCGCTCTGTTCACTGGGAACATTGGCAACTTCTTGGCTTGCGGAAGTCGCCTTGATTCCTTCGAAGTATTCGGAATCATCGCGAAGTCCGCCGCGAACCACGGTTCCCGGAACTAGCCCACGCATCACACGTTGATTTTCAAAGATGAAATCTTTCGTATTGAGATCCACCGCGATGTTCGGCGCCGCTTGTTGAGCCTTCGATTTGTGTTGCCAATCCATGTCGGGGTTCACGTGAAGACGTGGCAATTGATTGGTTTCACCCTGAGCCCGGTAAATCAAAGCTGGAGGCAGTACGCAAAAGACTGCCAATAAAATCAAAACTGAACTGACGAAAGCCGGAAGCCTTCGGTCGGTTAGGTCTTCCTCGACCTCTTCCAAATTCTCAGCGCCCCAACTTTCAAGTTGATTCTTAATTTCGCGTGGATTGTAATTCGGATCGTCCGCTTCGACCAACAAGAAGAAACCATTATTTGTTGCGGTTTTGAAGCGAGGAATGCGGTGCAGCGGATTCGCAAACTTAGGCAAACCGTTCATCACCAGCATGCCCAAAAAAGCGGCAAACGAGCTGGCGAGAACGATAATTTCGAAGGTCACTGGAATATTCGCGGGAAGGCTAAACAGAGGCTTGCCGCTAATGCGAAAGGGGTACCCAGGGAACGGGCCAATCGCATCCGTCGCGTTGACCGCGTATTGCAGTCCCAAACCAATCACAATGGCACTTAAGCCCACCGCCAATACAAAAAAGGGCAGCTTTGTGCGGCCGATTCCAATCGCAGAGTCAATGCCATGCACTGGGAAAGGGCTATAGGCATCCATCTTGCGAATGCCAGCCAACCTGGCCTGATTGCAAGCTTCTACCAATTGATCAGGGCCGTCAAATTCTGCCAACACCCCCACCAGGCGACTGGTCGGTTGCGGTTGATTCGGACGTGAAGTTTGTTCGCTCATCGTTTTATTTATCTTCTAAGTACGACTCAGATGAATTGCGTTCTTCAATCCACTAAATTCAATTCTGGACAACAATATCGCTCGTTACCCAATTCACGCTTCGTGGAAAACCTTTAACCCAAGAAGACATTCTTGGAGTCAAAGAAATTCTCCTGCCAAAAATCAATGTTCGTCATCATGGTGATCGGCGGGCATGATACCTTTGACTTCCGCCATCGCAACCACAGGTAGGAAGCGAAGAAACAAAAGGAACAGCGTCATGAACAAGCCAAAGCTGCCAATAAACATTCCAATATCAACCATTGTCGGGCGGAAATACCACCAGCTGGAGGGCAAGTGATCGCGAGAAAGTGAGGTCACCGTAATCACGAAACGTTCAAACCACATACCAACGTTGACCAAAAGGCAGATCGCAACCATTGCCCAAACATTTGTACGCACTGCCTTAAACCAGAACAGCTGTGGAAAGAAAACGTTACAGCTAAACATAATCCAATATGCCCAGGCATAAGGCCCGAAGGCACGCATCATAAAGGTTTGTGTCTCGGTCAACACTCCCGAATACCAAGCCAAGAAAAATTCGATCGTATAAGCGAAGCCCACCATTGTGCCAGTGGCAAGAATGATTTTGCACATGTTTTCCAAGTGACGCATTGTGATCAAGTGTTCTAAGTTGAACAAAGACCTAGCCGGCGCCAGAAGTGTAACGACCATGGCGAACCCGGAGAAAATCGCACCCGCCACAAAGTACGGCGGGAAAATAGTCGTGTGCCAACCGGGAACTTGCGAAACCGCAAAGTCGAAACTAACAATCGTATGAACACTTAAAACCAAAGGCGTCGCCAGTGCTGCCAAAATGGTATACGCCATTTCATATCGATGCCAAGCACGAGCAGAACCGGTCCAACCCAGGCAGGCAATGCCATAGATCATGCGCTTCCACTTGTTATTGGCGCGGTCGCGGAAGGTTGCCAAATCCGGAATCATGCCCATGTACCAAAACATTGCCGATACCGTCGCGTAAGTAGAAACCGCGAAAACGTCCCATAGCAAGGGGCTGCGAAAGTTCGGCCACATCGCTAAGTGCTCGGTAGGAATCGGAAATAGCCAATAGAAAACCCAAACCCGGCCAATATGCACGCCCGGAAAAAGCCCGGCACAAATCACGGCAAAAATGGTCATCGCTTCGGCTGCCCGGTTGATGCTGGTTCGCCAGTTCTGGCGGAACAAAAACAAAATGGCCGAAATTAGAGTACCCGCGTGCCCAATACCTACCCAAAAAACAAAGTTGACAATCGGCCAACCCCAAAAGGTTGGATTGTTATTTCCCCAGACGCCCGTTCCTGAAAAAATTAAGTGGGTCAGCAAACCGCCAAGCATCATCAATAGCGATAAGCTAATCGCCATCAATATGTACCAAATCCTGGGCGGTGCCGCCGATTCAGCAATCGCGGTAACCGTTGTCGTGACTCCACCGTAATCCAAGTCTCCGGTCACCAAAGGCGAGCGGTTGGTTGGGTCATCGTATGTGTTGTCGTAGACTTCGTCGATTGTCGTTGCCATGGTCTATCGTATTTCGTCTGTCGTGTTTCGAAAGGATTGGATTCGACTAATTTCATCACTAGGTAAGAACGTATTTCATCCTGGTTCTACTGGGCAGGTGCTGCCGTTTTGACCAGCATTGGATGAGGATTCCTTACCCTAGCCAAATACTTCAAACGCGGTACCAGATTCAATTCACCAAGGAGTTCGTAAGCGCGAACGCTCTTGAAATTCTTGGCAACACTGGATTTCTCTCTGGATGCATCCCCAAACACAATGGCGTTGGTTGGACAAACATCTTGGCACGCGGTTGTGACTTCACCGTCGATAAAATCGCCGTTGCGATAGTCACGGCCTTCATTCCTGGCATTGATCTTACCCGTTTGGATCCGTTGGACACAAAAGGTGCATTTTTCCATAACGCCACGACTACGGACCGAAACTTCTGGGTTCAGTGCCAGTCCCATCAGCTTGACATCACCATCCGGGATTCGCATCGCACCATCTAGACTGGACAATGCGTCTGGATACTTCAAGAAGGTGACCGCGTTGGAGTAGTTGTGGTAGTTGAAACGCCGAACCTTGAAAGGACAGTTGTTGCCGCAGTAACGGGTACCGATACAGCGGTTGTAAACCATATCATTCAGACCCTCGTCGCTGTGAACGGTCGCCGCTACCGGACAAACTTGTTCGCACGGAGCCTTTTCACAATGATGGCAGGTCACAGGCTGCATTACGACTTTCGGATTGTCGTACAGTTCCTGGCCCGGTTTTGGATTGTCCAATTGGTCGGTGTCACGGGGCAAAAAGTAGCGGTCAATCCGCAACCAATGCATCTCGCGACCCTTGATGACTTCCGGTTTCCCTACAATTGAAATGTTGTTTTCCGCTTGGCATGCTGTGACGCAAGCATTGCAACCAGTGCACTTATTCAAATCGACCGACATCGCCCATTTCGGAGCGTCGTAATAAGCAGGGCCAGGGGTCAGATCAAAGTTTGGGAAGTGATGACCCTTCTGCGGTGGCCAAGTATCATGTCCGTGACCGTGAGCATCATGACTTTCAGTATCATGACCATGATCATCTGCAGCGTGGCCGTTAGCCGTTTTTGAGTCAGCTGGCTTCGCTTCGCCGACCTTGGATGACGTCGCAGCAGTGTCGTCCTTCGCTCGCAAAGCCACGGGCGTCGCTAAAACGGCACCTAATTTGGCATCTTCGTCCGATCCCGCATGCTGCAAGCCCGACGCGGCATGGTCATGATTTGCGTCATGATCAGCAGCACCAGCAGGCAAGCCAGTTCCGTGTTCTTGGACATACTCAGCGTAGCTGGCGTAATCACCCTCACGAGCCAATCGGGGCACTCGTTCGTTCACCACCGACAGACTTAATGTGTCCAAGTAATGGTGCTCTTGAGTGGTTGCAATCGGGTCATAAGTTCCAGATCCCTCGATTGAAGCACTGCTGATGTGCCAGTTTTCTGCCCCGCGGACTAAATTGACATTCACCCCGACAGGTTTGCAGCGAATCGCTGCCTTTGTGCTTCCACCAATACGCCCGGCTTCGGTCCGGCCGTAACCGTAAGCGATCGCCACGGTTCCCGCAGCAGTGCCAGGAACCAGGTGGATCGGAAGCTTCAAAGCACTCCCGTTGATTGCAATCGATACGACCTGATTTTGACTAAATCCCCATGCCGCTGCGGTACTCGGCGAAACGATTGCCGCGTTGCCCCACGTCACCTTGGACAGTGGGTCGGGAAGTTCTTGCAGCCAACCACTGTTTCCAAAACTTCCATCAAAAACACTGCCCGGAATAAACACAACTTCCGCCAAGCTTGCGGCAAGAGTTGGTTTCGTATCCCAGTTGTTCTCTACTACCGGCAGATCCTGGTTAGCGATCTGCACGCTGGCTGGTTTGACCGCCGAATCGGCAATGAATCCATCGTGCAGGGCCTTTTCCCAGGCCACGCCTTCTAGGCCGGCTGTTTGCTTGACAATCGCTTCGCCGCTCGATGTATCGCCTGCCAACATTGCCAGCAATTGGATCACAGTTCTTCCACCAAAGAGTGGCAAGATCGCAGGCTGCCCAACGCAAACGGTACCGTCAAGCGAACGGCCATCCGTCCATGACTCTAAACAATGAGCCTGATTCAAATGCCAATTGCAAAGCTTAGCCGTTTCGTCTTCGTAGAGACCTAAGTGCACTGAGAACGGAACTTTCGCCAGTTTTTTACCGAGTTCCAACTTCGCAGGTGCCGAGTAGGCAGGATTCCCGCCAAGAATGAACAGTCCTTCAACGTTTCCAGCTTCGATGTTCTCGATCAAGTTTTCAAGCGACTCGAATGCTCCACCTGCAACGGGACCCGCCGCCGGCAGCATCGATACCGTTGAATCGATCGACATCAACTGACGATTCAACTTCCAAGCCCTTGCATGAACATTGGCCGGCTGATTGTCGCCAACGACGACGATCGACTTGCCTGAATTGGCCTTGAGGTCACTTACCAATGCCGCCAAAAATTTCTGCCCAGCAGTTTTCGTTTCCAATTCGCCCTCAGCCGACAACCCTGCCTCAATCGCAGCCAGAAAACTTTCAATTTTCGAACTGGCCAGCGGCAACCGCTCGTCTGCCATCGACGCGGTGACGGTCATGTAGCTACCGACCGACCACAACCGCGAGATTCCATCCCGAGTTTCGATGTCTCTGGTTTTCACGAAGTCACGAGCATATTCGGCCGAATTCAAATCCGTTCCAAACGGATCGCTGTCCAAGCAAACAACGACTTCCGCCTTGTCGAAGTGATAGCGAGGTACCAACGTTTCACCAAAAAGCTTTTTGGACGCAGACTTCACCGCATCATTGTTGACGGCCGAATACTCATACCATCCGGCACTGGGGTACTTGGCCATCAAGGCTTGCTTCATTCGCAAAACCGATGGACTCGAGGTCGGTTCGGTTAGAATGGCTAGGCCAGCACCCATGCCCGTAAGTCCCGCCGAACCGGAATCGATCGCTTTCTTGATCTCTCCCTCGAACTGTTCCCAAGTCGCCTTTTCCAAACGACTGCCGTTGCCAGCCTTGATTTGCATCGATACATTGCGGCTTCGATCCGGATCATACATTTGCAGCATGAGCGACTGCACCAGAGAATTGCCGCCCAGGCTTTCAAACGGGTGCAGCTGATTACCATCCACCTTAATCGGGCGGCCATCGAAAACCGTCGTTACCAACGAACGGGCGATTCCACCAATTTCACACAGTCCGCTCTTCTTAACCGGAACGCCAGGAATGTAACCCTCCGGCCGAAATGCAAACGGATGAATCACTTCTTCTTCGTAGCGGCAGCCTGACGCAGCAGCACCTAGTGCAGTCGAGGCCCCCATTAATTGCATCCAGCGACGACGGTTAAGTCCGTCAAGCATTTCACTGTCCGACTTCGGAGCCGCTTCTTTTACCAAAGGTAGTGATTTCATGGTTGTTCGATCTCTCAACGCCATCGTTGATTCGTCCAATTCAATTTTGACAACAAATTCAGCAACAAAACCTGGCCAATACCGTTCGGTTTAACAATCGCCGCAACACTACGCGCAACTCAGCACTACTCGCAACTCAGCCAGAAGCCCAAAATCGCGGCCATACCTGGAATCTGGCACAACTTCTCACTCGGGCCACCCAACTCACTCGACCACCGGTAATCCCAGCCCGCGAAAGGCCGCCTATCGATGGCAGGTCGAACAACTGATGTTTGGATTGATTTGCAGCTTTTCTTTCCAGTAATTTCCGTAAGATAGCTGATCTTCAAAAGTCACCCCATCAATAACCTGCGGATGCTCTTTGTCGACTACAAAGTCCAACTGGGTCGCTAAACTAGGGTCCCGCAAGTGGTCTTCTGGCTTCCGGTGGCAGTCCAAGCAAAACTTCATCGACAGAGTCTTCACTTGCTGAACTACCAGCATTTGATCCACTCGGCCGTGGCAAGACACGCAACTAACGCCACGGTTAATATGGGCACTGTGGTTGAAGTAAACAAAGTCAGGCAAGTCATGGACTCGCATCCAGTCAATTCCAGATTCGGGTGAACTGGGGTTAGCAACCAAGCTGGTCCGAACAGGCTCCAGAAGCTTACTGTCTTGATGAACTACCGCCAAAGTCCGGTCAGGGACCACTCGGTTTCCACCATGGCAATTTCCACAGGTTGCCGTAGGGGGCACTGCCGCATGGCCAGCAATTTCTACAGTGTTGTGGCAGTACCGGCAGTCCAACTTTAGCTGGCCAGCGTGGAGTTGGTGGCTAAATGGGACTGGCTGCTGAGGTTTGTGACCGACATTGATCGAGTTAGGATGAATGGCAAAAAACAAACATGTCGACAAATAACCACCGGCAACCACAGCGGTTCCCGCGGCAACGTAAAACAAACTATTTACCCAATTGGGGAAATTAAATTCTTGCATTGTTAACACATATCAGTGGATGCGGAGATTTAATAATTTCAGTCAATGAAAACGATCAATTCCTGCCAGCGGACCTATTCACAGTCCAGATCTTACCGTTATTTACTTTCGTCGCCTAACCGCATTGACTGAGTCAAATTGTCACTCAGGGCTGCGCTTGGATCTCTCGTTAAGCTGCATCTGTCAGGCAGTTGCAAGAACGGTCGGCGCTCGGATTCACGAAGACCGGGCGCCTCTGTTTTTACCCAAATCGACTGGTTTTCCCAGTCGCCATTCCCCCGTTTGCTCGCTTGGGGCAGGTTAAAGGGTTTGGCACTTAAAAAGTGCCGCCGATTTACCCATCAATTGGAGAAGCGTCGGTCACATTGATCAAGCGATCAAGCTAAACGGAGGTGCCTTTGCAGTGATCTCGGAAGAACTTCCCAGCGAAAGTTCGCTAATCAGTTCTGATTTGCCAAGTTGAGACATTTCGTCGCACTTGGTGAGCCGCACAAATGGCCTCATCGGCATGGATTCACTAATATACAATTTTGCTACATCAGTCAATCCAGCTGAACCGGACGCTCCATTGAAGACGGCCAAGTCACCGACTCGGGGAGGCTTCAATCGGGCGTTTGGGTGAGTCAGTTTTAGACCAACTATCTCGACGTTCGCGTCCGGAACCTGTCAAAACCCTGAAATCGACTGCCTGGCGGTTGGCCAGATAGACCCTTAACGTCAGGGCGATCAATCCCAATGGAATTTTCAGTTGAAGTTGCAAAGTCTGGCATCTGAGGGAACACGTTCTAATGCGGATTCCTAGGATTCCAGACTTTTACGCCCAGCGCCTTGGCGACTACAAAGGACAGGATTGCACCTCCAAAGCTAAGCAGTGCACCCATTTTCACGGAATCTAAGATTTCGCGCGGGGCTTTACTAAATGCTGCGTCACTGACGAACAGTGCGACTGTGAACCCAATTGATGCCACGCAGCCAACAGTGATGACTTGCCGATAGTCCATGCCTTCGGGCAAGCTTAGTTTGAAGACTTTTTCACCCAGATAGGTACACAGCGTGATCCCAACCGGTTTGCCAATCATCAAGCCTGCCAAAACTAGCCAGGTTCCGGCGGCAATGCCTTCCAGCGGCACTGCAGCATTGCAAAGGCCAAATAGCCCCAGGAAAATTTCAACCGGTGGTTTCCACCAATGTTCAAACTCGTTCAAAGTGTCGTCTCGATGCAACTCTTCTTTCGCAAACATACCCAAGTCGGTGTGAGCGTGAGGCATAAAAGGAATGATGGGGACCAATCCCAAAGCCGCATGGATACCGGCTTTGTAAAAGGCAAACCAGCACATGATTCCAGGGATCAGCAGGTACCACCAAAAGCTATGGATTTTGCATTTTCGCATGGTGAAGGTCAGAACCATGGCAACTAAAGCCAGTAACATCCACTGCAGTTGTAATTCGCCCTGAGGGTAAAAAACGGCGATAATCATCAGGCCAATCGCATCATCTGCAATCGCCAGTAGCAGTAAGAAGGCGATTGCCGGGTGCGAGCCGCCGAAAATTAGCCTCGCAATCAGATAGCTGAATGCGATGTCCGTGGCGCAGGGAATCGCCCAGCCTCCGCTTAGTTCCCCCCATTTGCCCAGCGCCAAGACGCCTCCGAGGTATATTACGACGGGGCCTACAACTCCGCCTACGGTCGCTAACAAGGGCAAGGCAGCTTTTCTCGGGTTGGACAACGACCCGCCTGGCAGCATCGCTTCCCACACTTCTTTGGTCGCAATGGCGAAGAAAATCGCCATCATAATGTCGTTGATAATAAAGTGGAGCGTTATCGGGTGGCCATGATCTTCATGATCCCCCTCCGAGTTGGTCGCCGCTTGATTATTTTTGTCAGTCTTGGCCGAGGCATCCTCAGTGGCGTCGTCAATTGCTTCGTGGCTGGCGTTCTCGGGCGATGCAGTGGCAGTTACTGGGGTGGTCGTCCGCAGATATTGCTGTGATTCATCCGTTTGATTTGGGTCTACCCGCTGGCTGTCAGCTGCAGTTTTCGTTGCGGCGCGGTTCAACGAGTCCGAGGGTGTCAAGCCAAAGGAGTGATTTTCCGTAGACTTGGTTGATTGGGATTTATTCTCGCCTGAATCCAGGTCTTTGGTGCCGCTCGTCTGGTTGTGTTCGTCTTCTGCACTAGGCCCGTCCGCGTGCCCGTCCGCGTGCCCGTCCGCGGATTCGGTAAACATCCGCGAAAGTGGAAAATGGAAGAAGTTGTGGTGCGTCTCGGGGCTAGTGTTCGCCCAAACGAGTGCCGAGAGGGCACCGACGATCAGGAAAATGCTGTTTTCGAAGAGGAAATTTATGGGGGCTTCGTCTTTAGTTGAGGTGGATGAGTGAGACATCAGTTCTTCTTCAAATTCGACGTTAATCGGGGCCAGTTTGGATTCGCTGCGTGAGGTATCTAGGGAATCAACAACGCATCGCAAAGTCAATAACTTGTCACAAAACCAGCGGGTCAATCTGGAACCCAATGGCCTTTGCCAGACGGCTGAAGGCCAAGCGTTTGGGACTCGCCCACATCAAATCGAAACGAAACGATTCAAAAATGAACAAGTCAAAGCCCGTTCCCAAAAGCTGCGATGCTGCTTTTGGATATCAGGCGAAACAGGGGCCTGATCCTTTGGTTCTGGGCTGCACAACGGCGTCAGAAATTGGCGATTAGGACACTCGAGAGTGGTTCCGGGCCATTTCCGGCAACGGCATTGCGAGGTTGGGTTTTGCGAGGTTGGTGGTTGCGAGGTTGGTTGTTGCCGCGTGATTGTTTCGGAGTTCGTTGTGGTGTAATTCACCACTTTTTAACTCAAAACGTATGTTCTAATCGTTTGCAAGGAATTCGAATATCCCAGTTCTTGAAATTGCCATCGGCAGCGTGTCGCGGCAGACTTCTTTCAAAATTTAACTCGTGTGATTCGTGGATTAACACCGATGGTAACGATTCGTCGAACCGCAATTTTTCAAGCCGCAGTCTTTCGTGCAATAACTTTGCAGGTGTCATGACCGATTGAGCCCGCAAGAATCGCCGCCGAGAACTTCGCCCCCTTGAATCTCAAGAGAAGTGAAAGGCCTGAAAACAGCGAGGCCGCTTGTCTGATATTCCGTGCCAAGTTCTTTACAATTGGGTAAGACTGGACTTGCTACGATTTTCCGGAGATTGGGACTCGTTCAGGTCTAGGCGTTTTCTTAGCAATTTTGTTACTCTGTAGCACAGGCTAATTGCGTCGCGTTTGGTGATTCGTTAGCCAGACGCCCATTTTTGAGACACTGCGGAGTATTTTTAGACTCGCACGGCTTTGGGCTACCGTGGGATACGTGGGTAGTCTGCGTTTGGGTTACCGGACTGGGACTTTGCCTGTAAGTTGCCGCAACCGTCATGATTTTGTTTTTGGTTATCGATTCGGAATAAGTAAATGAGCGATTCGCAAGGTTCGATAGTGATCACCGGGTTGGGTGTTATTTCGCCCTTGGGGAATTCACCCGAACAAGTTTGGGATGCTTTGATTAAAGGTCAAAGCGGCGTTACTCGCTTGGGAGATGTGTACGAACATTTGCCCACCAAGGTTGCGGGACAGTCGCTGGGCTTCACTGGCGACATTTCGCAATTTGGTGAATTGGAAAAGACGCTGCATCGATCAATCAAAAAGGGATTGAAGTTGATGTGCCGTGACATCCAAATGGGAGTCGCCGCCGCCCAATTGGCAGTCAACGTGTCCCGTGTGATGTCAGCCGATCCCGAAGCGGTTGCTCAGTTTGATCGGCAACGGGTTGGGGTGCTCTTTGGTTGCGATCATATTTTAAGTATTCCCGAGGAATTCACGAACGGCGTGAGGGCGTGTTTGACGCAGGACAAAAAGTTTGACTTTGATCAATGGGCCCAGAAAGGGCTTCCCAAAGTGGACCCGCTTTGGTTATTGAAATATTTGCCCAATATGCCGGCTTGCCATTTTGCAATTTATCATGACTTGCAGGGCCCGAATAACTCACTGACCGTTCGCGAAGCCTCAAGCAATATGGCAATCGCCGAGGCCCACTGCACATTGGCTCGCGGTAGCGCCGATGTCATGGTTGTCGGAGGAACCGGGGCTCGAGTGCATGCCTCGCGAAGTGTGCACATGGCCCTGCAGGAGCAAATCGCCCTGGGCGACGGTGATCCATCGGCCGCTTGCAGACCGTTTGCGGCAGACCGTTCGGGGATGGTCTTAGGTGAGGGGGCAGGCGCCATGGTGATGGAGACCCAGGAATATGCAGAAAAACGGGGTGCACGGATTTTGGGCCGCGTACTTGCAGGAGCAAGTTCGACGGTTGCCGATCAACGAGGTGTCCCTAACTTCCGAAAGGGTTTCGAAAACGTGATGCGATCCTTGTTGCAACAGTCCGGAATGGCGGTTGGCGGAGTGGGCCATGTTCATGCTCACGGACTTGGGACCACCCTGTGTGATCAGCAGGAAGCCGAGGCGATCAATGCGGTCTTCGGTCCAGACAAACCTGTGGTCGCCGCAAAGAGTTTCATGGGGAACCTAGGAGCAGGCGGCGGTTTGGTCGAAGCGATCAGTTCTATTTTGGCCATGCAACATGGCGAACTCTTCGCAGGACTGAACTGCCAGAACATGGACCCCTCATGCAAGATTAATCTCATTACAAAAGCGGGCGCCGATCCAGGAACCAGTTTCATTAACCTAAGCATGACACCTCAAGGGCAAGCCAGCGGCGTCTTGATCGCCAAGGCCTAAACGGCCTAAAAGGCATCTATGGCAGCGATGACTTGGTTGAAGCCCGCCAATCGGTTGGATGCCTCGGATTGAGTTCGCGGATTGAGTTCGCGGATTGAGTTCGCGGATTGAGTTCGCGGGTTGAGTTCGCGGGATGCAACATCCAGTTGCCAGATTTACCGTCGCATCACCAGATTTCTTATCGCTCCACTGGTGCAGGGCGTTGCTACTTGCTGGCAGCCTCCAAAGGCCTGTCATGGAATTTGACGGGACGACGTGGCTTTTCAGAAGGTCTATTCTTTTGCTGCGCTCCTCTTGTGGACGCTCATGCCGGGCTGCGATGGCGTTTTGCGGTGGCGTTTTGCGGTGGCCCCGCCAAGTCAATTGCTGGCCAGATCGCTCTTTAAAACTGCAAGCTTTGCCTCCTATCCAATTATCGTTGGTGGCGTCAATTGGACGCTAAAAGTGACGTCGCAGGCGCCGATTGTAGTTGAAACATCGGTTTTAGCGGATTTGACACCTTGGTAGGATAGTTAAATTGCCCTCGATTTGGTAATTTCGGCCCTGAAAACTTGCAGAAGGTTGTAGGGCTTTTAGAATATGATGTAGAGTCTACTAATAGCTCAGCCACCGTTAGTCGTTTGATCGCAAGGATCGGGACGGTTTCCGGTTCTCGATTTACTCGTCCGCCTCACTGGAGCGTCCCCACATGCCTTCGGAATTGATTCCATTTGACCAAGCCGCCGCAAAGCTTGGTGTTTCGGCTGAAAAACTAACCGAAATGCTGACTAAAAAAGAAGTGTTTGGATTCCGTGATGGTGCCAGTTGGAAATTCAAGATAAGTGAACTGGAACGAGTCGCCGAAGAAATGGGCGTATCGGTGGGCGGAATCTCGGAATCGGATGACGAGTACTCGTTGAGCGATAGTGGTTCGCCGGCAGAAAATCTGATTTCTGACTTAGACACTCCCGTGGAAAGCGAATCGGCCGAGTCTGACGTTCTTTTAGAAGCCAGCGATGACATGCTGTTGGCGGACAGTGGTGAATTAAAGTTTGATGAAAGCGGCCTAGCTTCGGTAATGGACGATGACCTGTTGCTTGATGACGAAAATGCATCGGGCACAGGCAAGTTGGGAAATCAAGCCGGCGATGAATTGTCGCTGATGGACGACGAATTATTTGAAGAAGATGAATTGAGTCTGCAAGACAGCGCTGGTTTGGATGACGGGTCGGATCTAAGTAGTGACTTCGCAGACAGCAGCGATGTGGTTGTAGATGACAGTGATTCAAATGCGTTAGAAGAGGACATGATCTTAGACGAGGAAGATCTGGTTGTTAGCGAAGCTGGCAGCGACGACGATGATTTTGCCTTGTCGGACAGCGGTATTCTTAGTTTAGACGACTTGGATGGCAACGCTGACGACTTCGATCTGGAACCTGTCGACGAAATGTTCGACGACCAGTCCAGTAGTTCACAGGTGATCGCGTTAGAAGATTCCGATTTGATGGATGAATCCAACGCAACGATGTTGTTGGGCAACCAAAGTGGTGACCTGGCCGCTTCTGATGATTTCGGCGGTGCGGCGATGCCGTTGGAATCGTTTGATGGACCGATGAACGGCGATCAAATGTCGCCAGCCATGATTCCGGCCATGGTCGAAGAACCCTTTTCGATCTACCAGATTCTGTCACTGACCGTCGCCTTCTTTACCACAGGTGGCTTGGCTCTTTTGGCTTTGAACTTGGCCCAGAACATGTGGCAACCTGCTGGATCTAGCTTTGACGGCACGCTGGCCAACTGGTTAGTTGAATTGATGCAGTTTAATAGCTAACCCGCTAGTGATCATTGTTGATTTAAGCAGCAGCGAATCGTGGCAATTGACACTTAGCACATTACACACTGGGCGGTGGTGGTTGGTTCATCACAGCCGATGCCAACGCCCAGTTGTTTGTAACTCGGTATTCCTTTTGAACTTGTGACTGGTGTTTTTGTCTTGCTGTTTTTATGGACGCAGGAGTACTGGCACTTCTTTTCACTTTCAGGCGTTCTCCAGCGACTGGCCCAGGGGTAATTGCCGAATTTGATGCATCGCCCAGTCAGGCCGTCTGCCCTAAAGGTGTCAGGGTGCGCCGGGATAAAACCGGTTTTGGATAGAGAATGAAAGTTTCTTACGAAGAACGAGTAGCCACCGACTTCGGCCTCCGGCGGAGGTGCGACTGCGATAACAACGTCGTGCTGAGCGTCCGTGCGG
>Ga0209491_10000253_pt1 | contig 105376 bp, 87 predicted proteins | sample BON02_FD_187213 | JGI IMG/M metagenome (GOLD analysis project Ga0209491, IMG submission 187213) | Freshwater microbial communities from Lake Bonney liftoff mats and glacier meltwater in Antarctica - BON-02 (SPAdes) (version 2) | ecosystem: Environmental > Aquatic > Freshwater > Ice > Glacier... | reverse complement strand
CTGCAACATTCTGAACCGCCGTAATCTCAAAATGCTCTAGCAGTTTTAAAGGCAATATTTGCCCGATTAATACATCACTTATCACACTACAAAACTAACTACTCCCCGTAAATTTCATGTGAGCCACAAGTACGCCTGCCAAGTGGAGTCACCAATATTTTTATAGTCTCTTTGAGCACGAGTGGGAGCTTACCAAAAGTCCAGCAGGAGCTCATCAGTGGGTGGCTACTAATCCTAAGATGATGTTTCCAGATGCTTTTGATTCTGCCAAAACACATACACCTACTATGTTGACTACTGATTTGTCTATGCGTTTTGATCCTGTGTATGAGAAAATATCACGTGATTTTTATGAGAACCCGGGTAAGTTTGATGATGCATTTGCACGTGCTTGGTTTAAGTTAACACACCGTGATATGGGACCGAATACTACGTACCTAGGGCCAGAAGCACCTACAGAAAATCTAATCTGGCAAGATCCAGTACCTAAAGCAAATTATTCTAAAATATCAGCAGCAGATATAGCTTCACTCAAAAACAAGATCATTAACTCAGGTTTAAGTATCAGTGAGTTAGTGGCTACTGCTTGGGCTTCGGCCTCTACTTATCGTGAGTCAGATAGACGTGGTGGTGCCAATGGTGCACGTATTCGTCTAGCTCCACAAAAGGACTGGGAAGTGAACAATCCCGTTCAGTTGCAGAAAGTATTGACGGTGTTAGAAAAAATACAAGCAGATTTCAACGCCAAGTTAGGTGCTAAAAAAGTGTCACTAGCAGACCTTATCGTACTTGGTGGTAGTGCGGCAATAGAGAGAGCGGCAATTAATGCAGGATATAAGGTAAATGTACCTTTTGATGCGGGAAGAACTGATGCCACAAAAGAGCAGACGGATATAGCCTCATTTGCTCTACTAGAGCCTATGGCAGACGGATTTAGAAACTACCTCAAAACGAGATATAAACTTACTACCGAGGAACTACTGGTGGACAAAGCACAACTGCTTACACTCAGTGCTCCAGAGATGACGGTATTACTTGGCGGTATGCGGTCACTCGGTACCAACTATGACGGATCGCAAAAAGGAATGCTCGGGATAGAAAAGGATAAGCTCGGGAATGAGTTTTTCGTAAATCTACTCAGTATGGATACCAAGTGGGAGGCTACTTCAGATACTAAGGAAGACTTCGTAGGCAAAGACCGAAAAACGGATAAGCAAAAATGGACGGCCACTAGAGCGGACCTTATTTTTGGGTCTCACTCAGAGTTACGTGCTCTAGCAGAGGTATACGCTAGTGCAGATGCCAATGAGAGATTCATTCAAGACTTTATAGCAGTTTGGTATAAGGTGATGAACCTAGACAGATTTGATTTGAAGTAATCAGGACAAAATTTTAAAATAGAAAAGCTAGCCCGAGAGGGCTGGCTTTTTTTATGGTACTTGGTTGATTATAAGTAGTTTTAGGTTGAAATTAGAAGGCTGTAGTCTGGATGTGATGCAGTACGTTAAATGAAGCTATGTATAAATTTATTTGGAACGTAAGATAAAATTGCCCTACCATTGCAGTGTACTAGTTTACTAATACACTAAAAATATCAAGATAATATGATTCAATTCAAAGACTTTCAATTTTACTACCGCAAGCATCAGCAGATGTTTGAAGGGTTAAACCTAACCCTTCAAAAGGGTCATATCTATGGCTTATTGGGAAAAAACGGAGCAGGTAAATCTACTATGCTCAAAAATGCCGTAGGTACACTCTACCCTAAATCGGGTTCATGTGAGGTGAACGGTGTGCTGAGCTCCAAAAGGAAACCGAGTATGCTCTCAGAGATCTTTTTCTTGCCAGAGCAAATCTCTGCACCTGAAGTGAACATCGACCACTTCATTAAAATGAATGCTCCTTTTTATCCCAAGTTTTCTAGAGAACTGTTTGATAAAGTGATGAGTGAGTTTGACCTAAAAACTGAGAATAAGCTACACCAATTATCTCACGGTCAACAGAAGAAGGTGTTTCTTGCTTTTGGTATAGCTACTCAGACAGACTGGCTACTTATGGACGAACCTACCAATGGACTAGACATACCATCAAAAAGTGCTTTTAGAAAAGTGGTAACCTCATTCATAGCGGATGACAGAGGCATAATTATATCTACCCATCAAATAGCGGATATAGAGAAACTTATAGATAGTATAGTGGTGATAGACGAAGGTAAATTGCTCTTGAATAAGAGCCTGCAAGAGATTTCTGAAAAACTAAGTTTCAAGCTGGTGAATCAGCCTAGCGAATCAGATCAACCGGCTCTTTATGAAGAACAATATGGAATAGGCACACGCGTGATAGAAGAAAATAAAACAGGTGAAGAGTCGCTAGTAGATCTAGAAATACTCTTCAATGCTGTTACCTCCAAAAACAATCAAATAACTAATATTTTAAATTAGAAGATTATGGAATTTAATATAACAAGACTTGGCTTATTACTTAAAAGGCACTTTCTAGGGAGCGGTAAAAAGTATTTGACAGGAATAGCAATAGGTACTGGCGTCATTGTGATGATAACTGTCACGACTCTCCTTTTCGGAGGTACAGCACAGATTTCTCAATTCAATCAATATGCTCTATTTGCTTATTTCATAGGTGGATTAATAGTGAGCAGTATGGCGTTTACAGAAATTAATAAACCTGAGACGGGTTATCAAATGATGACTTTGCCAGCATCTTCATTAGAAAAATTCGTTTCTACTTGGCTATTTACGAGTATTATCTACACCATATTGGCATTTGTAGTAATTACTTTAGTTGTTACATTTTTATATCTGTTTGGTCAACTAGGACTGTCTATTAAAGGGGATGCATTTAGTCTACACGAGATGGGAGACGCATTCAAACAGTATTTTATAGGAAACATTATTTTCTTGTCGGGTGCAGCAGCTTTCAAACGCAATGCATTTTTCAAAACTATGTTAAGCTTTGTTGTGGTGTTTGCATTTTTAGTAATATATAGTTTAGTATTAGTTAAAGTATTTGGATTTACAGACTTAGCCTCTGGTAATTCTTCAGGCATGGGGTTCGCACTAAATGGATCAAGTTTTAATGGTATGTTTAGCAACTCAGAGAGTGCCTCAGTCATAGCTAAGACATTCTTAGCCGTATTCTTTTTAGTACTAGGGTTCTTTAAATTTAAAGAAAGAGAACTGTAATGGAGTATAATGATCAACGAGCAATATATCTGCAGATAGCTGATATGATATGTGAAAAAGTGCTTACGGAGAGTTGGAAAGGGAATGACCGAATACCATCAGTAAGAGAACTGGCGTCAGACTTTCAAGTAAACCCTAATACGGTCATGAGAACCTATAGTTTTCTACAGCAAGAGGAGATAATATTTAACAAGAGAGGTATAGGCTATTTTCTTAGCGAAGAAGCCAAACAGAAAACACTAGACCTCAAAAAACAAGAATTCCTAGAAAAGGAATTGCCTCAATTTATAAATAAACTCAGTATGCTGGGTTATAGAATTTCAGATATACAATCGCTAATAAAAAAGAACGGTAATGAAGACAAGTAATATAGTAATAATAGTAGGAATGCTCATCGCAATGGGAGCAATCGCCATAGGAGCAAGTAAGGTTAAATTAAGACTTGAAGAGTCCATTATTCAGTCAACAGGTAATATCGTAGAGAAGACCTACGATCTAGCGAGGTTCAGTAAAATTAACCTGCGAGACAACATTGAGTGTACTCTTATAAAAGCGGATGAGCAGATGGTGAAAGTGGAAATGGATGAAGCCTGGGTAGATAGACTGAGTGTCAAAGTATCTGAAGATGAGTATCTAGGTTTTGACGTAGAGGGGTTTGGCAAAGGGGGACAGATAAAGGTAACTATCCATTACACGGACCTTACGCAGTTAACCGTAAAAAGTGCTAGATGTACTGGTGAAATAGTCACTGATAGTCTCACGCATTTATACGTGATAGATGGGGCAAATTTAAATGCATCAATGGACACAAAATATTGTAATCTTTTAATGCAATCTGGATCTGAAGCTCGATTGAAAGGGAAGTGTCAGAAATTAATATCAGTATCTGAATCAGGTGCAAATCTAAGAGCAGATAAGCTGTTAGTAGAAGAGTGTACAGCTAAAGTAGAGAGCGGAGCAGGGACAAAGCTGAATGTGAATAAAACGCTAGATGCAACTGCTATAAGTGGTGGAAATATCTCATATCTAGGTAATCCAGAAATAAAAGGCCTAGTAGTAAAAAGCGGTGGCACGGTAGACAAGATGGAAGTAGGGAGTTCACTGTAAAGATAGACGCTAACCAATAGCGTTAGAGATGAGCTAGTCTGAATGGGCTAGCTTTTTATGGTTTAGAATGGCAAATTTATCGTTCCCTTAGTTGTTTCAAAACCAACTTAGTATCTACGTAAATATACGGAAGACATAAAATAGAGATAATGATTAAAAATAAGTCAGTGCTATAAGCTGTCAGAAAAATGGGTGCAAGAAAAAAGGTATAAACGAAAATTCGCATCATCATTCGCTTAAAGCTCCATTGATTTTCTTCCACTTGGGTATATGTAGGAGCTGGTTCTGCTGCTTTTACTTTCTCTAAGTGAGTTAAAAATGCTCTTTTTATTTTTATAGATTCAGTGAAATTGAAATGATTTTTGCTACCAGTATAACTAGGATTAAAGGTGTTGCAAATAAGAAGAGACTCACGGGTTTTTATCGCTATTACCATTGAGTCACGAGACTCTAACCTAATTAAATTTTGTCGGGGTCTTTTCAAACCACAATGCATTTCTCGTGCTGCTCTGGAAGCGGCCTCGTTTAGTTCATCTGAGCTGCATTTAATAGCTACCGGTATGAGTCTTAATTTAAAGTGAAGGAGAAGAAAAATAGCTACAGCAAGAATAGAGAATATTGAAAAAGGGTTAATCAATGGGAGCCAAGTATTAGTCTTATTTAAAATAGTATCGAACACAGGAATTAGAGAACCTATAAAGAGAACTAGAGGTATACTGTAATAATTCAACTTTTGTCTTAGGGTTAACTTAACTCTTTTAGATCTTGCCATTTCTATTGCATATCTTTCAAAAGTAAAGTTTTGAATTTGATCTTGTCACTTGAACTTGAGTTTTAATAAAACTACCTTCGCACTATGTTCCCATCAATTACAGGAAACGGGCGTATTTGGATATACGTAGCCAATAGAAAACTATCTGCTATAGAGATAGCAGACACCAAAGCCAAGCTTGCAGTTTTCTGTGAGAGTTGGGCAGCACACGGCAATCAGCTGAAGGCAGATTTCGATGTATTCCATAACCGGCTACTGGTACTAGGAGTAGATGAGCAGGTAGAGGCAGCTAGCGGTTGCTCTATAGACAAAGCTATAGTTATTTTTCAGCAGATAGATGCAGAGTTGCAGCTAGATTTATTCAATCGTATGAATCTTACCTTCCTGCAAAATGAAGAAGTACGGATCATTAAAATGCAGGATATCAATCAAGCGTATAGAAGTGGTTTGATACAAGAGGATACGGTGTTTTTGGATAATGCCATAAGCATACTGTCAGACTTGAGAACAAGATGGTACGTGCCGTTTAAAGCTTCTTGGGCATTCAGCAAAATCAAATCAATTACTGCTTAGAGTTGCCGAAATTTCTTCTCATAGAATCATCTGGGGATGTATGTTCTGCAGCAGTATCTAGCGGTACAGAGATTATTGCCGAAAAATCCATACAAGAAAAAAATTCTCACTCTACCTACTTAGCCAGCTATGTGGATGATGTACTTAAGAAGTCTGGACATAAATTAAATGAACTTGATGCGGTGGTGATCGGAGGAGGTCCAGGTTCTTACACGGGACTTCGCATAGGCTGTAGTTTAGCTAAAGGACTTTGTTTTGGTGCTGATATTCCCCTCATAGCCTGCTCTACATTATATGCTCAGGCGTCAGAAGCACTGATGACGTATCCAGATGCAGACAGGCTGATTACAGTTATAGATGCTCGCAGAATGGATGCATATCTTGGCATTTTTGATAAAGAGCTAAATACCTTAGTAGAGGAGCAGTTTATCACAATAGATGAACAACTGAGTGTGGATTACGCAAAAGGTCAAACAATTGCTTGTGGCTCTGGAGCTGAAAAATGGATTGAGGAATTTAGTCCAATCGGTGTTGTACATCATTCTTTTTCAGGAATTTATGCTAAATATTTGCTTTCAGAAGCTCTGTTAAAATGGAAAAAAAAGGAGGTGGTAGACCTTGCTTATTATGAGCCCAATTACATCAAGTCTGTGTTTGTGACTAAGCCTAAGCCTAAATTTTAGGTTAAGGTAACATTAGACCGCATAAGGCACATTATATTTGCAATCAGTATAAGCTCATGAAGTATATAGTATTTGCGACTTTCCTGGTAATGGGTTTCTGTGCATCCGCGCAAACTTTCAATGAAAAAACCACTAATTCTTCGAACGTTCGACTCAATGTGTCAAATTCTGGAACATACGGTAATGCCTTTAGAGGCTACCGAGATGGCAGCGGAAATCCTAGTGGAGAGTATCCCGCAGGTAGTGGAGTAGAGCATGTTTTCGAAAGTGGTATCTGGTTTGGTGGACTTATAAATGGAAGTACGGTTGCCGTAAGTACGGCATCAGTAGACGCTCCGCAAGGATACAGTACTGGTTCGGCAGGATTTGAGTTCTATGCTGAAGAAGGAGATTTAATGACAGAACAGTCTTCACTTCGTAACAGTCCTTTTTACAATCCTGATGCAGTATCACATCAAGATTTTGTGGCTCAGTATTCAGATAGCAATACCATTGTCCCAGGCACACAGACGCAGATTGGCGGACATATCACTCCACTTTATGTTAAGGTAAATTCACGTACCTATAATTGGAACTATAGTTTCAGTGACTTCTTCATCATTCTAGATTTTGAGATAGAAAACATAGGACCCAATACCATAGAAAGTGCTTTTTTTGGACTCTGGGCCAATACTGTAGTGCGTAATATTAATGTGACTCCAGCGGGTAGTGGAGGTGCAGCTTTTTATAATAAAGGAGCGAACGGCTACTTTGATAGCTTGAACATGGCGTACTGCTACGATAATTCAGGAGATGTAGGGTTTACCAATAGCTATGTAGGACAAAAGTTTCTAGGAGCGGAAGATAAAAATGGATTTCAGCATCCAGGGGCCAATGCTGGTTTTAAGGCTCATTATAATGCTTGGCAATTTAATAGTACATCAGATCCTATCTATTTTCAACCTACAAATGATAACACACGCTATCAGAAAATGACCACAGGTCTGAATGATCACCCGTGTTGGGATGCAGATAATACTACTAACGGTAATTGTGGTACTAGAAGTTATCAGTCACAGATAAACGAGGCGGGCAATCGCTCAGACCTAGTTTCCGTAGGGCCATTTAACGATGTGCAGCCAGGAGATAAAATTAAAGTAAGTTATGCATTTATCTTCGGCAGAAAAAAAGAAGACGGAAACCCAAACAGCGATAACAACAAAATTCAGCAAAGCATATTTTTAGCGAATGCTGACTGGGCTCAAACTGCTTATAAAGGTGAAGATCTTAATTTTAATGGGACTTTAGATGAAGGAGAAGATTTAGATGGAGATGGAGTCATTACAAGATTTATTCTGCCAGCACCACCAGAGATACCTAATACTAAGGTGTTGACTTCTGAAAACAAGATAGAGATATATTGGGCTGATAATGCAGAAGAAAGTCTGGACCCTATCAGTCAGCTTAAAGATTTTGAGGGATATAGAGTTTATATGACTAAGCTTGGTTTTGATGTTACAACCGTACCTAACCTGCAGCGTGACTTGGTTAAAATAGCAGAGTACGATATAAAAGATAACGGTTTCAATTATGAGACGGGTTTTGTACCTGTGAGACTGACGGATCCCGTTCGTTTTGACGGAGATGATACGGAGTATACCTATAAGTTCACTATAGATAATGTACTCAACGGGTGGCAGTATGCTATATCGGTTACTGCTTTTGATAGGGGGAATGAAGAGAGTAATTTGGAGAGTCTAGAGAGCAGTACGTTGGCTAACAACTTCAGAGCATTTGCGGGTAAACCAGTGAACGAAAATCTGTCTGAAAATAAGCCCTTTGCCTATCCTAACCCTTACTATGCAGGAGCTAGCTGGGAAGGTACGAGTACCTTTCAAGAGCAGAGTCGCAAACTTTATTTTGCTAATTTACCTGCGAACTGTGAGATTACAGTATTCACAGTTGCTGGAGATTTTTTAGACCAAATCATCCATAATGCACAGTATGATGGCAGTGATATTCGCTGGAGTCAGACTTTTGGTGCAGAGGACGCAGCACAAAATGTATTTAGTGGCGGAGAGCACGCTTGGGACTTACTTACAGAAAGTACCCAGATACTCGCCAGAGGAGTGTATATATTTACCGTAAAAGACTTAGACACAGGCAAACTGTATAAAAGCAAGTTTGCCATAATCAAATAAAAATTTTAAAAACAAACGCAAAATGAAAAAACAAGTATTAGTTTTAACTTTAGGATTATTTTCTATCCTGTTTACACAAGCACAGACAGCAGTATCCGTATCGGAGATCCAGTTTGTAAGTGCCACCGACTTGGCAGATTGTAAGGACTTAAGTGCCTATGACGGGCAGTTAGTGACCACTGTGGGTTTAGTCATGCACGATGGCGGACTTACAGAAGTTGCCTCAGGACCTGTGAATGGTGGATATAGACCTGGAGTCCATATCCTAGATACAGCCGCTGGCGGAGTGATGGGTGCTTTTGCAGGTATACAGATACACGGTGTGTATGAAGATGGTGATGGTAATAATCAGCCAGTATCTACGCTAGATAATCTTGTAGCAGGTATGGTAGTGAAAATAACGGGTACTGTAGGTAATTATCAAGGAGAGACGCAGTTGTTTCCGTCTGATAATTCTTCTGTAACTGTAATTGCTACCAATACAGCACCGGCTGCAGATACTATAAATATGGGCTTGTTAAATGATAACACACGTACAAATAAGTATGAAAGTGGTGAGGAGTGGGAAGGCTCTTATGTGTCATTTAAAAATGTTACGGTAGTAGCTGTAAGTATATTTAGTGGAAACAGAGTCAGTTTTGATGTCTCTGACCAAAACGGAAACCTGATAAATGTATCTGATAGATTTGTAGTACAGAAGTTGGCCACAAGACCATTAGTAAATCCTAGTAGTCCTCAGACGGCTGGAGAATTCTCAGCACCGATAGTGGGTACTAAGTACGAGTCACTTTCAGGTATTATACTTCATTCAGAAAATGGTTGCTCTGGTAATCCTTCAGGTAGAGGATACGAATTGAATCCATTTCTAGCGAGTCACTATAAGGTAGGCGATACGCCTCCTAGTATCACCGAGGTGACTAGAACTCCTCTAGTGCCAGCTAGTGCGGATGTAATATCTATTGCAGCTAAAATTATAGATTTCAACGGTACTGTGGATGATCAAAAACTATACTATACTACAGATGTAAATGCGGCTAACACAGCATTTACAGAAGTAGCTTTTACACTTAAGTCCGGAACTACAGATGAGTTCGAAGGAAGTATCCCTGCAAATACAGATGGTACTATCGTAAAATACTATATCAAGGCTACAGATAATGATGGCAATTCAAGCTATGCACCGTTTACAGCGTCTAATACTGCTGGTGCTACATCGTTTTATACGGTAAGAGATAATGGACTGACTATCGTAGACTTACAGTACGTATTAGATCCTACGTCTGATGCTAGTCCATACAGAGACCAAGAAGTTACCGTAAAAGGATATATAACTGCTAGTGCAAAACCGTATGACTTAGAAGATATCTATATGCAAGATAAAGATGCTACAGAGTGGGCAGGCATTAAGCTTACAGGTAGTGCAGATTTATTGAGCTTATGGAGAAGCCAAGAAGCAGAGGTTACAGGTGTAGTAGAAGAGTCATTCGGGTTCACTCAGCTAGTAGTATCATCTGTTGTCAAAACAGGGAACACTGCAGACATCATACCTGTAGAAGTAGAAGTGAGTGATAGTCTAGGTAGACTAAATAGAGGACTAGAAAAGTATGAAGGCATGCTAGTGAAAATGGTTAATACGGGTGGGAAGGTAAAAATATCTAATCCTAGATTAAACCCATTTGGTGAGTGGACGGTAGCGAATGACGTAAATGCTTCTTTCGCTAATAGTACTAAAGTACAGTCGGGAGTAAAAAATGGAAATAACAACTCATCACTATGGGTTTCAGTCGTTGCACATGACACATTCGCACTTATAGACGGTCTTATGGAAGTGCCAGTAGTAGAGGCTACTAAAGAGATGGATATGGATGCCATCATAGGAGTGATATATTATGGATTTAATCAGTACGCTCTTAAGCCAAGGAATAATGACGACCTAGTAGGTTTTAGTGTAGATCTAGATTCTACAGATTATCCAGAGATAGTGTCTGTACAGAGTTTTAAGGAGTTAGGCATGAGTTTTTATCCTAATCCAGCTACTTCTGTGATCAATGTAACTATAGAGAATAATGCTCAGGGTACGTTAAGAGTACGAAGCTTAGAAGGTAGACTAGTAGCTGAATCTGTTTTACTAGCAAGTACTGCAGTAGATGTAAGTGCATTAACTAATGGTATTTATATCATAGAATTTACAAGCAAAGAGGGACGTAGAGCTTCTGCGAAGTTTGTGAAACTTTAATGGATAGGAGTTTTTTGAAATATCAGAACATAAGATTGAGCACACTAGTGCTCGGTCTTTTTGTTTTTATCTTTTCGTGTAAAACAGGAGAGGAACTACCTAATGTAGCTCCTGATACTAAACTGAGCATAGAGGAGATTAATCTCGTAGGTAATGCACGTCTAAATAGTACGGTAAGCCTTAGTTGGTTTGGCACAGATATAGACGGATATGTGGCTTATTACGAGTTTAAGGTGAATGAAGGTGAGTGGACTCGCACACAGACTCAGGATAGTGTTTTTTTATTTGAAATAGATCCGAATGAAGACTCTACAGACATCGATTTTTATGTCAGAGCTATAGATGATGAAGGCGTGGTAGATCCTAGTCCCGCATATCTACTAGTTCCGCTAAAAAACTCACCTCCCTCGGTAACTATAGATGAAGAGAGTCTTCCTATAGATACTACTAATCTTGTAATCACCTTTAGATACTCAGTAGAAGATCCTGACGGAATAGGTACTTTAAAAAAAGGATATATCCGTGCTAATGACGGAGAGTGGAAAGAAATAGATCTCAATCAAAAGCTACTCTCTGTGATGCCGAGTAACCCTACTAAAGTTGGAGTAGGAGAAGCAGGAGTATACTATGGTCTAGCAGGCCAGCCAGCGGTGCTCATAGATGGTTTTGTGAATAATGGAGATAATATAATCCAGCTTAAGGTGAGTGATATAGCAAACGCTGAGAGTAAGGTAGACAGTGCAGCTACTATTTTTGTGCACAGTCAGTCGTCAGACCTCCTCGTGGTAGGTGGTCATAATGCTAGTATCACTAAGGAGTATGAGTCTTTAGTGAATGGTAATTATGCCTCAGCTGATTTTGTAGACTACGCAGGTAATGGTAGTTTAAATCAGCCGCGTTTTTGGGAGCCTAGCTTTAAGCTACTTGCTCTTAATTATGATAAAGTCTTTTTTCATTCTGATGAAGCTAATTTGACTAATCCACTTACAGGTGCAGACGGTACTCTTTTAGATTTTGCAGCACCTATTATACAGGCACTGATAGATAGTGATAAGAAGGTGCTTATTTCTACAGCATTCGCTACCGGTGTAGATCTTAGCATTATAGGAGGAGTATTGTCCATAGACAGTTTGAGCAGAGCTAAGGGACAAGCATTTTTTACAAATGATAGCTTTGCTAGAAGTAGTGATATGGATTATCCAGATTTACAGCCTGCTAACTTCCTACTGGCTGCTGATCCATTTTATCCAGCGGTAGATGCAGAGGTATTTTATACCGCAGAACTCACTCCTAGTGGCGGATGGCAGGGTCCTAATACGATAGCCATTAGAAGAAAAAATAGTACTGGTAATGTGAACCTAGTACTTTTCACTATAGAGCTACATAAGCTCAATAAGACAAAATCTAACCAAAATCAAGCAATAAATAAAGTACTGAATGAAGCGTTTAACTGGTAGTATATTCACGCTTTTATTAGCATCAGTTAGCTTTGCTCAGCTAGGTACACTGCAGGGTGTGCTAAGTGATGAGGAAAGTGGGGAGAAATTAGTAGGAGCTTATGTACGCATAGTCGGTACCTACGGAGCTACGATTTCTGAGCCTGATGGAAGGTTTATCATTGAGAATATAAAGCCAGGAACGTATACCGTAAATATTTCATTCATAGGCTATCAGCAGAAGCTATATAATGATATTGACATCAAAGGGAATAAGCCTACAGTATTAAATGTGAAAATGACTTCTCAGGCCAATACTTTTGAAACGGTAAAAGTAGTAGGTAAGAAGAGGGTAATAGAGCTGGATGATGCTAAGAGTAGCATCACGCTAGATAAAAAAGATATAGCGGATATGAATGTACGAGATGTACAGGAAGTGATAGCTATACAAGCCGGGGTATCTAAAACTCCTGACGGCATTCAGATACGCGGAGCTAGAGTGTATGAGACCTCTTTTAATATAGACAATATCAGTGCTCAAGACCCACTAGCAGGTACGGGCTTCGGGGTGCAGGTGTCCAGTGGTAGTATAGGAGAACTAGAGCTTATAACAGGGGGTGCAGGTGCTGAACATGATGGAGGTACTGCTGGTGTTATTAGTACTACTATAAAAGAAGGTTCCGAAAAATTTGAGATAGCAGGAAGTTGGCAAAGAGATAATTTCGGTGGGAATCCTAGTTCTGGATGGAATACGGACATAGGTGAACTATCTGTAGGTGGCAAGATAAAAATAAAAGAACGTAAATTTTATTTCTTTAATAATGTTACGCTAAATCTTACAGATGACTATTTTGGAGCTACAGCTAATCAGCTGCACAGTTCACTGTTTTCAGATAATGACAGTATGTGGGCTCCACGTCAGACTAATCAGTTTACACATACCTTTAAGCTAAGTCATGAGTTAAACTCAAAGACAAAAATTTCGATAACGAATCAGCACAGTCTTAGTGTAAATCAGAATACTAGAAGTTTACAAATAGTAGGTTTTGATGCTATTCTAGCACCTGGTTTTCAGTTTGATAGAAGCTTAAATCTAGATAATGCAACCACGTACACACATCATTCTAATCTTACTGCTTTAAATATACGCAGGACGCTTAGTGAGAGATTAGTAGGTACACTGTCTCTTGGTAGGTTATTCACCAACCTACGAGCAGATGCTAATGGAAGACCTTTCAGAACAGGGAGTGTAGACCAAGTATATGATGAAGAAAGTATAGTGACAGATCCCATAGAGATCTTTAACCCAGGACGTCTCATCCAGTTTGTGCTTCCTGGCCCAGGACTAATCAATAATGGAGGAATCAGCTCTACGTGGCATGACCACTCTGCTAGAGAGTATACTATTAAGGCAGCCTTCAGGTACTACCCCAATAATGAAACGCATAAAATGAGTTTTGGCTGGGAGCAAAAGCTAAATGAGTATCAATGGGTAGATGTAACACGTCCGTGGGTAGGTGCACCTATAAAGATAAATGATAGCAGTAGTACTGCCAGTATCAGCATAGGTAGCAGTAATGACATATGGAGAGTAAAGCCGAATAATGGCGGATTGTATTTTAGTGATAAGATAACTTATAAAGGCATCATAGCAAGTCTAGGTATGCGTTTTAACTACTGGGCACCTGGTAAGTTTGCAGATGATGCGATAGCTAATCCCAATGCACCAGTTATAGACCAAGTAAGAGAGGACTATGTGAAGAATACGGTCAAGGTAATGGGGCTGAGATATAAGGCTAGACTGCTTCCTAAGATAAACGTATCCTTCCCTGTGACCAGTAATAATGTGCTGTATTTTAATTATAGTCACAGCATGAGGCTACCACATCCACGCTTTGTATACGCAGGATTAGACCCAGAGTATCAGGATAGAAGTTTTCTTTCTTTTCTCGGAAATCCTGACTTAAATCCTGAAGTCAATGTAAGTTATGAAGTAGGCTTCAAAGCACAAATAAAAAAGAGTATAGGGCTAACACTAGCAGCGTATAATAATAATAGGTTTGACTATATAGTTAGTCGCAGAGTGATCGTGGAGGATCAGACAGGAAGACCAGTAAGCAAGACTATGTACATTAACCAAGATTATGCTAAAGTGCAAGGTGCTGAAGTGAATGTGATCTGGAGAATGACCTCCTACCTTAGAACATTTACTAATGTAGCATACCAACTTGCTAAAGGTAAGAGTAATAGTGCTAGAGAAAGTAGTTTGCAGATCGAGCAAAATGGTGAAGTTCCACTGGCTTCAGAAAACTATCTGGCGTGGGACAGACCGTGGAATATTAATCTAGGGGTAGTATTTGCTCCTGATACTACTATGAAAATATATGGAAAATGGATGAAAGGACTACAGATCTACTTCAGCTCATCCTACCAAAGTGGACTTAGATATACACCTCAGATATTAGAGAGTTATAATGCATTAGGTAGACCAGAATATGTTTCTGATTTAAATAATTATTTAGAAGAAAGAGCTACTCCATGGATCAATGGAGATATAAAAATTACTAAGACATTTGCGAATGCAAAGAGAAAAGGAATCACACTAAGCGTAGAGGCTCGTAATCTGTTTAATAATAAGAATGCTCAGATAGTCAATCCTGTAACCGGCAGAGGCTGGGAGCAAGGTGACGATTTACCTAATGATCAGCGAGATGATAGGTATCTAGGTCCAGAGGAAAGTGGCACGCCTCCTAATAATCCTGCTAGGTATATGGCTCCTCGTCAAGTGCTATTTGGTGTCAGTTTTAGACTATAATGCCCATTCCACTTTTGGTCCTGTTAGTAATCAGGTATATTAGAAAAAGAAGAAAGCGAAGATTAGACTAGCCCCAATACGCTTCTTATTGGATAAGTTTTAAACCTTAGCTAGTGGTACCTAAAAGTTATACTAGGTAAACTGAATTAAGAAGATGTATTATCGAAATGCTGTGTCTGCAGCAAATCAATATGAATTTAACTTTGAAGGCACTCTACGAACAGATGTTTGGTAAACTTTTATTGGTAAAGGTACGCCACCTAAACATATGGTAGATAGCTACTAAAAAATACAAGTAAATAATAAGACTGAGGCAATAAAGAAGGCTAATCCGTAGTACATGAGCAAAGTCACTCCCTTATCATTGTGCTAATACTAATTCTTGTTTAAAATCACTTTTTTGTCAGGGAGGTGCACAAGAACTGGAAGAATAAAATACAGAAAGAATACATGAAAGATATACTCACTAGCAACATCCAAGCACACTTTTCTAACGAGCTACCTGCAGACGGTGAAGAAGAGAATTTCTCACGACAGGTGTACGAAGCTTGTTTTTCTTATGCTGAAACTAAAAAGCCTCGAAACCCGGAACTAGTTCACTTTTCTTCTCAGCTTTTACAAGAGCTAGGTCTAGGTGTAGAAAATGAAGAAGACTTCATAAATGTAATGAGTGGAGCAGAAAAGTTTAACGGGTTTAAATCGTACGCCATGTGCTATGGTGGACATCAGTTTGGCAACTGGGCTGGTCAACTGGGTGATGGCAGAGCAATCAATATAGCAGAAATAGATGCGAATGGTTCCAATTGGAAACTGCAACTTAAAGGAGCAGGGCCAACTCCCTACTCCAGAGGTTCTGACGGACTAGCCGTACTTCGGTCTTCTATAAGAGAGTATCTGTGTAGTGAGGCCATGCACAACCTAGGAGTGCCTACTACCCGAGCATTATCCTTAGTGAAAACTGGAGATTTAGTGACCCGTGATATATTGTACAACGGAAATCCCAAAGATGAAATAGGAGCGGTAGTGTGTCGCACAGCACCTAGTTTTATCCGCTTTGGTAGTTTCCAGTTATTTGCTGCCAGAGGAGACATCAAAAACCTTAAAAAGCTTTTGGATTATACTATAAAACACCATTATCCAGAGCTAGGCGAGCCAGGGAAAGAAACCTATTTGCTTTTTCTCAAAGAAGTAGTCAATCGAACAATGGATATGATCGTTCATTGGCAGCGTGTGGGTTTCGTACACGGAGTCATGAATACTGATAACATGTCCATCTTAGGGCTTACTATAGACTATGGACCGTATGGCTGGTTAGAAGACTATGATCTGCTGTGGACTCCCAATACTACAGATGTTCAGCATAGGAGATATCGATTCGGTAATCAGGCTAATATGGCTCTTTGGAACCTAACCCAATTGGCCAATGCGATGTACCCACTCATAGAAGAAGTAGCTCCACTTCAGGAGATTTTAGAAGCGTCTCAACTAAGCTACACCATAAAGTACAGAGAGATGATGGCAAGTAAGGTTGGTCTGAGGGATTGGTCGATTATAGATAAAGATTTTTTTAAGACTCTAGAAAAGAACTTGACACAATCGGAGATAGATTACACCTTGTTTTTCAGAGAACTATCCTGTGTGGGAAATAGTAGTGCAGAAAAGTTTTGGGAGATAGTGCAGAAAGCAAGCTACTTCGAAGTAGAAGAGATTGCAAAGCACAAAGAAAACTGGATGAAGTGGCATACGGAGTATCTAGACTATCTGGTCGCCGAAGGCACTGATGAGCACGAACGAATAACAGCTATGAAACTAGTGAATCCTAAGTATGTACTTCGTAATTATATGGCTCAATTGGCTATAGACGAGGCAGAGAAAGGAGACAATAAGATAGTTGCAGAGTTATATGATTTATTGCTAAATCCGTATGACGACCAGCCTGCTATGGAAAAATGGTATGCCAAACGACCCGAATGGGCAAGGCATAAGGTTGGGTGCTCTATGCTATCTTGCAGTTCGTAATGTTGGTATATATCGAACTTAGGAGTGTGTGATTTGTTAGACTATAATAGAACAAGATGAATAGTAAAAAAGCATATATAGCAGGCGGTTGTTTCTGGGGAATGGAAGACCTCTTCAGAACCCGAAAAGGAATACTAGATACAGAAGTAGGATATCAAGGAGGACAAAATGATAACGCAACGTATAGAAACCATCCAGGCCACGCAGAAGGATTAGAGGTGACGTATGATGCAGACCAGACCTCTTTTAGAGAGATACTAGACTACTTCTTTAGAATACATAATCCTACTACCGTAGATCAACAAGGAAACGATAGGGGGTCAAGTTATCGATCAGCTATTTTCATTCAGAATGAAGAAGAGCAAAAGGTAGCGGAAGAGGTGATAGCCATCGTAAATGATTCCGGTAGATGGGAGGGCAATGCGGTTACTACACTTGAGCCATTCTCTACTTTTTGGCCAGCAGAACCAGATCACCAAGACTATCTAGTTAAAACTCCAAATGGTTATACTTGTCATTTTGAGCGGTTTGATACGTTTCTGTAAGTAGTGTTTAATATTTTTAAAAGTAAAAAGAGAATAGAAATGGAAAGTTGGAATAAAATAACATCAGATGAAGCAGTAAAAGCTATCGTAGCAAAGTCACACGAAACTCCTCAGATTATATTCAAGGATAGTGTGACGTGTGGGATAAGTGCCTATGCTAAAAGTAGAATAGTAGAAGGGTACGGGCATATAGACGGCAAGGCTGATTTCAACCATCTCGACTTATTATCGTACAGGTCAGTGTCCAATTTCATAGCGGAGCATTTGGGGGTATTTCACCAGTCTCCACAGATTATTATACTAAAAAATGGGGAGGTATCACATACGGTAACTCATCACTCTATAGATGCTAGTAAAATAGCCGCAGAGCTATGAAATGAGATCAATTGAGCAACCACAGGATTTTGAGCATTATTATGCGCAAAGTAACTTACCTATAGTTTTAGATTTTTATACGGACACATGCAATCCGTGTAAGTCGCTGATGCCTATATTAGACAAACTATCAAGAGAGTATGAGAGTGATGTTGTGTTCCTTAAAACCAAAGCAAATGAGAATGTAGTTTTGGCTAAGGAACTGGGAGTGGTTTCTGTCCCTACTCTGATATTTGTAAATAAAGATAGAGAGATTGAAAGATCTAGAGGGCTGGTTACTGAGCATTCATTAAGGCAAAAGATTGAAGAGCTATTGAAGTATAAAGTATGAGTAAAATAGGACTTGGAACCGCTGCTATTGGAAGGCCGCTATACATTAATATTAAGGATGTGAAGCAATCTGAACCCTTTGATTTAATTAAGTTTAGAAAGGCCGGTGAAGAGCTATTAGATTTTGCTTACGCAAGGGGGATCCGAATCTTAGATACTGCACCTGGATATGGTCTGGCAGAGGATTTAGTAACACAATGGCTGAAAAAGAGTAAGATTACAGATGTAGCAGTCTCAAGTAAATGGGGCTATACTTACGTGGCAGATTTCTCTGCTACAGCTATAGAGCATGAAGTAAAAGAGCACTCCTTAGCTAAACTCAATGAGCAGTGGGAAGTAACAAAAGAGTTGCTGCCAAGTATCAACCTGTATCAGATCCATTCCGCTACACTAGATACTAAAGTGCTAGAAAATAAAGAAGTACTGAAGCGACTACACGAACTCAAGATCACGCATAATATTAAGATGGGGTTGACTACTACGGGTGATAATCAGCTTGAAGTAATGCGGTTAGCTATGGATGTAGAGGTAGAGCATGAACCGTTATTCGATAGCTTTCAGGTGACGTACAATATCTTTGATCAGAGTATTGCGGAGTTGGTAGGAGCGAGTTCCGATAGCTATCGGGATGATAGAAAAATTATAGTGAAAGAAGTACTTGCCAATGGCCGAATCTTTCCAAATGTACACCGATATCCTCACTACGCAGCTCACTATAAATTACTATTAGAACTCAGCAAAAAGTACGCTGTAGGAGCAGACGCAGTAGCCCTTCGGTTTTGCATGGATAGTATAAATAGTGATATCGTGCTCAGCGGAGCAAGTAATAAGCAGCAATTGAGTGAGAACCTAGAAGCCTACGACTTTGTACTTACAGAAGAAGAAATAGCTAGGATAAGGACCTTGAAAGTTGTCCCTGAAGGGTATTGGTCTGAGCGTAAGAAGTTGGAGTGGAATTAGTAGATATTATTAGGAGTTACAGACTCAGTACAAGAAGATTATATGATTAAGTTTTCTTGGATCGGCCGTTTTTCAATTTGCCATTTTTTAAGTAGAATCTAGATTGCCCACAAATAGAGAAGGGTGTCTCACTTTTATAGTTAAGCTTTCGGTCTTCTATAAATTTGTCTAGGAGCTTTGCGTACCTCCTTTTGGTCCTTTTGCTCAATTCCGAATGTGCCATAAATGAGCAGTATTTAATCTCACCTTTTGAGTTCACATGGTACTTATGCATTATTAAAATAGAGCTATCCTTTGTTTTAAAATTAAAGTTTTCCTGGCGAATGAAATGGATCAGCTGGCTGTTAATTGGTTGTAACCCTTGCAGGAATTTTTGAAAGGAGATACTATCTTCATCTTCATCTTCGCTTCTGCAATTCGCATAGTGTTCTAGTATTCCTGCCTTATACCTGTAAGCGGTATCATTAGGATTTTCTAAATCAAACACACGTTTACTTTGCTGGGCAAAAACAAAAGTTGTAGATACGAGAACAACTACAGTTACTAGTTTTCTTAGATTTATCATATTCCCGAAATTAGGGATATTAATTCAATTTTGAAAGTTACTTCAGTTAAGATTTAAGCTTAATCTTAAACTTCTTTCCCTACTCCGAAAATTCACTTAACTCCAGCCATCTGTCTCCTTTGGCAGATAGGTCAGCTATCACAGTGCCTAGTCGCTCGGTAGCTTTGGAGATAACGTCAAAGTCAGTAGCATTTTCTGCTAAGTCTGTCTCCAGTTTTACCTTCTCTATCTCTAGGTTCTCTATTTCGTTTTCTAGATTTTCAAACTCGTATTTCTCTTTGAAACTAAGTTTAGTCTTCGGAGATGCTGCAGCAGTTACAGGTTCATTAGCGGCTTCTGTCGTCTCTTTTTTTGCTGCCTTTTTCTCCTTCTTTGCTTGTTTTTCTTGCTCTAGCCTATACTCAGTGTAGCTGCCGTTGTAGTCTTGTATTTCTCCTTGTCCTTCGAATACGAATATATGGTCCACTATGCGGTCTAGGAAGTACCTATCGTGACTTACCAGTAATATACAACCACCAAAATCAGATAAGAAAGCCTCCAACTTATTGAGTGTAAGAATATCTAGGTCATTGGTAGGCTCATCCAGTATGAGGAAATTAGGATTGAGCATGAGTACAGTAAGCAGATACAATCTTCTCTTCTCACCACCACTTAGTTTCTCTACGAGCTGGTTTTGCATTTGTGGTGGAAAGAGGAACAGATTCAGCATTTGGCTTGCAGTCACTTTACTTCCGTTGGCCAGAGTGATTACTTCGGCTACGTCCTTCATCACATCAAGCACCTTTTTTTGTGGCTTGAGGTTTTTCATTCCCTCTTGGCTGTAGTAGCCGAAGACGATGGTATCTCCACGATTGATCTTACCACTATCTGGCTGCTCCAGATTCATTACCATATTGAGGAAAGTAGACTTACCGCACCCGTTTTTTCCTACTATACCTATTCTTTCACCTTTTTTGAAGGTGTAATCCAATCCTTTAAGGATCACATTATCACCAAAGCTTTTATGAACTTTCTTCAGTTCTAGGATCTTACCACCTATACGCGTCATCTTCACAGAGAGTTCTAGGTCTTGTGTTTTCTTTCCACTTTTAGCTTTAGCTTCTGTATCGTAGAAAGAGGATATACGCGACTTGCTCTTTGTCGTACGAGCTTTTGGGCTGCGTCTCATCCAGTCGAGCTCAGTTTTCATCAGTTGTTGAGCTTTGCCTATTTCAGCAGCACTGGCAGCTTCCATTTCTGCTTTCTTTTCTAAGAAATAGGCGTAGTTGCCACTGTAGTTTTGCAGTCTACCGTCAGTCATTTCTATGATCTGGTTACATACCGAGTCTAGGAAATAGCGGTCGTGACTTACCATGAGTATGCTCATATTGGAGTTGCTCAGGTATTTCTCTAGCCACTCTATCATATCTAGATCCAGGTGATTAGTAGGCTCATCTAGCATGAGTAAATCTGGATTTTGGAGTATGGCTAGACTGATAGCAAGACGTTTCTTTTGTCCACCACTGAGTAAACTTATCTGCTGGTCGTAGTCGGTGATAGTAAATCGCGTGAGCAGTTCTTTTAGCTTCCGCTCAAAATCCCAAGCATCAGCCTCATCCATAGCGGCAGAAGCATTTTCAAAGTTGCGTTGCGTCTCTGTGTTGTAATCTAGTGTTTGTGCCTCTAGCGAAGCCTCATAAGCACGGATGGTGGCCATGATGTGTGAGCTACTGTGATCTATTAGCTCTTGTATAGTACCATCGTCAAATTTTGGTTCTTGGGGGAGGTACGCTGAGCGTATCCCTTTGCGGAGTCGTACTATGCCATTATCAGGCTGCTCTACTTGAGCGAGTATCTTGAGAAGGGAGCTTTTACCGGTTCCATTATTAGCTACTAGTGCTATTTTGTCTCCTTTGTTTATGCTTAGGTCTAGGTCTTGGAAGAGTATTCGCTCGCCGAGGTCTTTGCTCAGATTTTCGCTGTTGAGGTAGTTCATTATAAAGGGCGTAAAGGTACCTAAAACAAGAAAGCACACAACAGATGTTGTGTGCCTTTGTATTGTAATTAGCAGAAGCGTTTATCTCTTACTACTAAAATCGTTTTTCAAGCCATTGGCTTTGGTGATATCTATCTTTACACTGCCTACATATATCTTAGCTTCCACACGCACTGGTATTTTATTATCATCTGCACTTATCCAGATAGTCATATCGTTTTCGTCTTTGAATACACGGTCCACTACGAGTTGTGGTCTGAGCTTATAGCACTTTATTTTACCAAGGTCTGTTTTGATCATTTCTTTCCCTACGTATTTAAACTTAAGGTCATAGATCTCTTGGTCTAAGTATATATTTATAGGGAAGGATTGACCTTCAGTGGCATTAGCAAAATCTAATGTACGTGCATAGAATAATCCACTGATTACATCTTGCAGGTAAGCCGGCATCTCCATACTTTTTTGAGATCCTTTGAGCCATTTTTTCTCATGGTCATAGTAGACTAAGTCCTCATCCTTATAGTTGTCTTCTTGCACGTTTTTATAATATTTAAGTGGAGCTATACTCTTCTTATCTACATAACTTACGAAGTTGTCTCGTACCTTAAATGCCCAATCAAATGATCTAAAGGTTTTGCCGTAAGCACTTATTTTATAGGTGTCACGTCCATTTATTACGGTTGGTTTATTATCTACCTTTATAGTGATAGCGGCGGCATTTATCCAGCCATAGTGTACCCGGTATCTTAGTTCTTCACCGTGCGTGAAAGCTTCATTCTTAGTCGTACGTAGAACGTCTTGCTTGTATTTCTCGCCGGTATATGCACTACCTACCAGTAGTAAGCCTAGTAGTGGTAATAGTTTAAATGCGTTCATATCTCTTAATTGTTAGGATAAATTTAATTCAATGTGCGTGCCACAAGAGTCTGTGTTATGATATAACGTTACAAAGTTGCTTATTTGCAGCTAAATATACCACTTTTTTTATGGGCACTAAGCCATGTATATCACTTCTGACTCTTGTATTGCTGTATAGTAATATATACGGTCAGTATGAAAATTCATTCTTTGATAATGATAAGTATGAACAGAGTATAGACTCTTCACACCTCCAGTTTCACTTTGATAATTTTGGGTATTTCCGTAACGTAGAGTACCTGTCACTTATTGATAAAGGGTCTACTTATGGTGGGTTTAATGCCATGCCGTACGTGCAGTATTCATTCAATGATAAAGCTCAAATCTTTGGGGGATTTAATGTGAGATACGATTTTGGAAATCCAGAGATTCGTAGTATTGAGCCCTACTTTAAGTTTACATATGACGGCGTGCTTGGGCACAATATAGTTTTTGGTAGTTTGAATGGCACACTTCAGCATGGGATGATAGAGCCGCTTTATGATTATGAGAAAGTAATTACAGATCGTTTTGAGCAAGGGATACAGATCACTAAGCCAGGCAAAACCCTAGAATATGATGCGTGGATAGATTGGCACGATATGATATACTATGATGATCCTAAAAATGAGCAATTCGTAGCAGGTTACAATGTGTACTTGAATCCTATCAATACTGAAAAGAATAAATTAAGTCTCAATGCTCAAGGGATAACCGTGCACAGTGCTGGGGAGATAGACTTAAACAGTTCACCTAATTCTGTAGAATACAACTTTGCTTATGGACTGGAGTACACTCACTTTTTTAGTGAGCATACCAATTTATTTATGAGTGGACATGCTGCATTTTATGAAGATAGGAGTGATCAAAAGGTAAATGGGATTATAGACGGGGTAGGTCAATTAGCTGTGCTAAGACTTACACATAAGGAGTATCAGTTTGTACTAAATTACTGGGATAGTCATCAGTATATGGGGCCGTGGGGTGAGCAGCTGTATCATAGCGTGGGGAATAAGAGTTTCCCGCTAGTGCATGATTACCGCAAGATGATAGGAGCTAGAGTAGGATATGAAGTGAAGTTAGGAGAGAACCTTGTTTTCTTAAATAGGCTAGGGTTTAACTATAATGTACATCCCAATAAGCTCGATGTCACGATGGAAAACTATCTACGCTGGCACTTCAGGACGAAGAAAAGAAAAGTGAGTTTGGACTAACTCAGTATTTTTAAAGCCCATCCAATACAGAACATAACTACTGTGATAGTGGCAATCTGTTGACCATGCTTTCTATCATTTTCGGAATATTTATATGCTCTATTACCATCGGGTAATTCTGCCTGTTTAGATTTAAGAGTATAGCCAATTACTACGCCTATTATACTGCCGAAAATAGCAAGTACGTAACCAATAAATATAAGGCCAGATTGATGTTTTTTTGGGAAAGTTTGATTGTTAGAAGTCACTTAATATCCAAAGATACTATAAAGGCTAGAAATCTAAAGAGTTTACTTCTCTGCTACGCCACGTATATTGAAAACTCATCTTGCTCCATCAATTCGCCGAAGGGCTGGGCATCAATTCCATGTGCTTTTAAAAGATTTTCTACCTCCGCGGTAGAGTCTGGTTCTACTGCTATAAGTAGACCTCCACTTGTCTGTGGGTCGCATAGGATATTACGGTAAGATTCGTTAGCTAGTTTTACTTTTTCACCATAACTATCCCAGTTTCTTGTGGTTCCGCCTGGCACACACTTCTGCTCTAGATAGTATGCTACTTCATCAAAAATAGGTACTTTGTTGTAGTTAAGTTTTGCAGATAATTGGCTGCCCTCGCAGATCTCTGTCAAGTGACCGAGTAGTCCAAAACCAGTAACATCGGTCATAGCGGTAATCCCTTTTATGCCCGCTAGTTGTTGACCTATTTTGTTTAGCTTGGACATAGAGTCTGGAGCTATATGCTCGTGCTCTGGGAGCAGCTTACCTTGCTTTTGAGCAGTGGTAAATATGCCTACACCTATTGGCTTAGTGAGATAGAGTATACATCCTTTGGTGGCGGTGTTGTTTTGTTTCAGGTTAGCTATATCTACGCGGCCAGTTACTGCTAGGCCAAAGATAGGCTCAGGACTATCTATACTGTGTCCACCTGCTAGCGTAATGCCTGCTTCTGCACACGAGGCACGTCCACCTTCCAGCACTTGCTGTGCTACTTCTGGTGGCAGTTTGTCTATGGGCCAGCCTAGTATAGCAATGGCTAGCATAGGTGTTCCTCCCATAGCGTAAATGTCACTTATGGCATTGGTAGCAGCTATTTTACCGAAGGTAAAAGGATCATCTACTATCGGCATAAAGAAGTCTGTAGTGCTAATCACTGCAGATCCGTCACCTAAGTCATATACTGCTGCGTCATCTCTACTGTCATTACCTACTAGTAGGTTTTTATCCGTACTGGCTGGCATACTTGTTTGTAGCATTTTGCCAAGCACTTTCGGAGATATTTTGCATCCACATCCTGCACCGTGGCTATATTGTGTTAGTTTTATTTCGTTCATAAGTTAAGTGTTAAGAGAGTCAAGGCATTCTCATAATGGTGTGTATTCTGAAGTGGTATGGTGGTTACTGTACGAGTAGATTTTCTGTTTTTCCCTTTGGCATATAGTCTATCATAGTAGACGAGTGACAGGAGAGCTACTTCATAATAATTTTTTTCTGAAAGTAGTCCTAAAGCTAATTTCACTTTTTCTGTGCCAAGTCTTTTGGCTAATTTTAAAATGGATTCAGCCAGTAGGTGGTCACCTACTTGAGTATACTCTTGGACCAAGTGCACGGCTCTTTCTGAGGCAGGTATATCTAAGAAAATTAAGTTGGTGGCTCTCATTTGTGTATGTATAGGTTGCGGTACATTCACAGTGCCTATACTGTAGCTTTCATCTTCTATCCAGATATCCTTGGCTCTGTCCAATGCACTCATTTCTTGGTGCAGGTTATTACTAAACTGCTCAGACGTGGGTTGAGGTAGTTCACCTATCCCACCAAATGCTGAGCCCTTGTGGTGAGCAAGACCCTCTAAATCAATAACTTGATGCCCAAGTTTTTTTAATTCGCTCAGTATGTAGGTTTTACCACTGCCCGTGTAGCCGCCCAGTAGTTTAATTTGGATTGGCAGTTCTAGTATTTCAAGCACATGATTTCGGTATGCCTTATATCCTCCAGTGATTACATTGAGCTCTGTGAATCCGTTGTCTGATAGATGCTTAGCAAAAGATTGACTTCTCATTCCCCCTCGCCAGCAGTGAATAATGGCGGTGCCTTCTGGAGCTACTTTTTTAGAATCTTGTATATAATCAATTAGCTTGGGGTTCACGAGTGCAGTACCCAGCTGTATAGCAGCTTCTCTAGATACTTGTTTGTAAGTGGTCCCTACTTCTGCACGCTCCTCATCAGAAAATAGTGGGATGTTTACGGCACCCGGGATATGGCCTTGCTGGTACTCCTTTGGAGAACGGACATCTAGTATTGGTAAGGTGCTGGATAGAGCCTCCTTTATAGTGATGTTATATACCATAGTATACTAACCATTTATCCTTGTTTAGGTTCAAGTGTAAGCAATGTTTATCTAGTTCTATTATAAAGTAGAAATATGCATTGTAAGAAGAAGTTATACTGCGATGCTCTTAGAAAGGTTACCTGTTGGGACAATCACAATTCTTTGAGGGGCCTTTATGACGATATCGTTTTTTTGCCTTACAGCCATCAAAAATCATTAGAAGGCTTAGCCCAAGTAATAGGATGGCGAATGTTTTTTTCATTTCAGGTACGAATGTAAAACGTAACTACCAATGAGTTAGTATCTTTGACCATATTTTCATGAAAGACACGATTAAAATAGTGCTGAAAGGTGCTGCTATGGGAGTAGCAGAAGTCATCCCAGGAGTATCTGGAGGTACATTGGCATTTATCACAGGTATATATGAGCGATTGTTATCTGCCATTAGTAGTATTAATGTAGACCTCATTAAGCTATGGAAGACGGATGGGTTCAAAGCTGTATGGGCAAGAATAGATGGATACTTTTTAGGTAGGCTTTTGGCAGGAATGGCCATTGGGTTTATACTAGGGCTTAAGCTTATAGTTGGGTTACTTCAGAGTCACCCTGTGCATATTTGGAGTTTCTTTTTTGGACTTATTTTAGCTTCTATACCACTTATAGGGAAGCAGGTAAAAAAATGGGGAGGTCTTGAAATAGTGCTTCTGATACTTGGGTCTGCATTAGTATATTGGATTACCATAGCTGCACCTTCTCAAGGGAGCGAACATTTGGCTATGGTGTTTTTGGCAGGAGTATTAGGGGTTTCTGCTCTTATGCTACCGGGTTTGTCTGGTAGTTTTGTGCTGCTTTTATTGGGTATGTATACCATTATGGTGCCTGCAATAGAAGAATTTACGCATCATCCTTTTGGTCCGGAGACCACTATTATATTTGTTTTTGCTTTGGGTATGCTTGTCGGTTTACTCAGTTTTGCAAAGGTCCTTACTTTTACTTTTAGGAAATATCCTAACCCAACTATGGCATTGCTTACGGGTTTTTTAATAGGCTCACTTAATAAGGTTTGGCCTTGGCAACACGTTATTGAAACGCGTGTAAATAGTAAGGGTAATGAGGTTGTACTTTTTTCCGAAAGCGTATTGCCTTCTACATTCTCAGAGTTGCCGGTTGATAATTTTTTGTATGGGAATGACTCGCATGTTTTCGTGAGTATTGTTATTATGGCACTAGCTATCGGCATAGTTTTTTCGATGGATAAATTTAGCGTAGTAGAAAAATGAGAAATTTTGCAATCATAGGATTTCCAATAAAGCATTCTTTTTCTCCAGAGTACTTCAAAGAAAAATTTATACAAGAATCTGTCAAAGATGCTTCGTATGTGGCCATAGAAGTAGCTGAAATTAGTGATATTAGACAAGTCATAAGGACACATAATCTGGCAGGATTTAATGTGACTATACCACATAAACAGACGATACTGCCACACTTAGATGGCATTAGTGAAGCAGCTAGAGTCATAGGAGCGGTAAATACAGTAACTGTTAGAGATGGAGCATTATACGGCGATAATACGGACTATATAGGCTTTAGAAAAAGTGTGCGAAACTTACTCAGAAGTGGTTTTCAGAGTGCACTTATTTTTGGTACGGGAGGGAGCAGTCTAGCAGTAAAGTTTGCTCTAGAGCAGTTAGGAGTACTCTACTCTACTGTATCTAGAGGTAAGCATGCAGATTATACCTACGCTGATATAGATAAAGAGGTACTGGGAGAGAATAATCTGCTCATAAATACTACTCCGTTAGGAATGGATCCTAAGATAGATGAGTGCATAGACATCCCTTATGGTTTCATACATAAGGGTCATATCTGTGTAGACCTTGTTTATAATCCAGAGGAAACACTTTTTCTTAGAAAAGCAAAAGAGCGTAGTGCTCGTGTCAAAAATGGGTTAGAAATGCTCCAAATACAAGCGGATGAGTCTTGGAAAATATGGAATTCGTAATTTTTATCTAACTTGCAATTATCTTTATGAAAAAAATACTTTTACTTTTAACTTTAGGTGCGGTCTTACTTATAAATGAAAGTTGCCAGAAGCCACCTGTGCCTATAATTATCCCAGCAGGTAATACAACCGATACCAATGGAGGCGGAGGTCAATTAGAGGTCAGTCCTTATGTAGGTAGCTGGGGTTATGATAAGATAGCGCTTACAAATGGCGTACTTGAGATAATGGGCAATGAATTAGGTGGTTTTGAAGGTGCTGGATCTAACATAATTGGTGAAGTGGTAATTACCGAAAATCCCAATGCATATACTACAACACTTTCTTTTACTGCGGATATCTCAGTGTTTGGTCAAGCTCAAAGTTTGCCTGTTGATAAGCAAACATCGGGGGGGACCTGGACTGAAAGTAATGGTGAAATAACGCTGGTAGATGACAGTGGTAAAAAAATAGCTGTGGTGAGTAGTACTTCTTCCATGATAGTATTCACTAGTGAATTTACAGAGACTATTGACTCACAGTTTGGTAGCATAGATGCTACCTCAGATGTTGTGTTTACAATTGTTAAATAGATTAACTCAGGTTTAATCTCAAATGTAACTTACGTTTACCTTGCTTGAGAGTATGGTTAAACCTAAGTATAGGTATCTTCATACTTAGCGTAAATTTTATCTTAGATTTAAACGACACTAGTCTATCCAAGCTCCTCCTCCCACGTAGGTTTTACGGTAGTATCCTTGTCTCAGGTTACTCACCATCACACCTTTACTACTGGATGCATGTGCAAAGTATCCATCCCATAGATAGATGCCTACGTGCGTTATTCGCTTACCTCCACCTGTAGCGAAGAAGACTAAATCTCCCTCGTAAAGTGAGCGTTTATCAATAGGCATAGAGTTATTATAGATCTCTCGTGACACTCTCGGTATTATTTTATTGTAGACTTTATTATATGCATTACTGGTAAATCCGGAGCAGTCTGTACACTTCTTAGTGTTGCCACCATAGCAGTAGGGAGTACCTTGCCAGTCCAGCGTGAACATAAGTAGCTCTAGGTTAGCTTCAGGATTAGCAGGAATACTGAGTTCAGAGCATATTTTGCGTATTTTTTTCCATTTTATAGGATTAGTAGCTGAGGTATCTACTTCTTCCAGTATCACCTTAGTAGTATCCTGTGCTAGGAGACCATTTGTGAGTATAAAACATAATATGATTAGTAAATTTCGCATTACGCTTTCAAATCTTTGTAAGTTTGGATTAGTATAGTTTCTCGTACAACGGAAGGATGTTTTCTAACTTGTATTTTAACGCATGTTCTTTTGCCTGCTTCTTAAATAGGGCAAGATTTTTCTCATCTTTTAGTATCTTTAATGCATCTGCTCCCATTTTTTCTACGTCGCCGATGTTGCTTGTATACCCAGTTACGCCATCTATATTCACCTCTGGCAGTCCCCCAGTATTGGTGCTTATCACAGGCACTTCACACGCCATAGCTTCTAGTGCCGCTAGTCCAAAACTTTCTGTTTCTGAAGGTATTATAAATAGATCAGCTATACTAAGGATCTCTTCTACAGCCTCTTGCTTTCCTAGAAAAGTGACATCTGCACGTACGTCACAGTTTCGGCATTCTTCTTCCACCGTTGCCCGCTCTGGCCCATCTCCTATAAGTAGGAGTTTAGCGGGCATTTTAGCGGCTACTCTTCGGTAGATTTCTAGTACGTCGGGTACACGTTTTACTTTTCTAAAGTTTGAAGTATGTACGAGTATTTTTTCGTTATTGGGTGCTATGGCTTTCTTGAAGTGGTCCTTTGGTTGCTTATTGAACCTATGGAAATCTATAAAATTAGGGATAACGTGAATGTCACCGTCATAGCTGAAGTTAGCATAAGTATCTCTTTTAAGACTTTCCGATACTGCTGTCACTATATCACTCTCGTGAAGTGAGTAGCTCACTACGGGCTCGTAGCTTTGGTCTTTACCTACGAGGGTAATGTCTGTACCGTGCAGTGTAGTTACTATTTTAAGTTTGATTCCTTCTCTAGCAAGAATGTGCTTTGCTGTGACTGCAGCAGCTGCATGAGGTATTGCATAATGTACATGTATCACCTCTAACTTATGAGCCTTTACTATATCCACTATTTTACTAGTGAGTGCTATCTCGTAGGGTGCATATTTGAAGAGTGGATAGTTGTTGAAACTGACCTCGTGGTAGTATAGGTTTTGATTAAAGGCATCTAATCGCACAGGCTGATCGTATGAAATAAAGTGTACTACATGTCCTTTATCTGCTAATGCCTTACCTAGTTCTGTGGCCACTACACCACTACCACCGAATGTGGGATAACATACTATGCCTATATTCATATCTATTTAACTATACAAAGATGAACGTATAAGAGTTTGTAAACTAACAGATTAATATAAAAATACTTTAAGAGGTGGTGAGTCAAGAATTATTTCTTAAAAAGGGGTAGATATTTTTAAGTATGATGTGCTAGCCGTTCTTAATAACTACTTGATTTGAGAATATTCCATCTAATAATTAATCTGATGATTAAGAAAATAGTTGCATTACCTCTGCTAAAAACATTTGAACGGTTGGTTCAAGAGTTTTTAGCAGTAATGGAATTATAAATGAATTCTAGGGCTGACTGTTACCTCTTTTAATCGGTATTAATAACACAAGACATACAGGTAGCGTATTTTATTACTGGATATTAGTATGCTTATGAGTTTATTTAGTATGCCAATGAGTGGTTTATAGATTAAAACAAATTTGGTCCGAGCCATTTTTTAGTGAGAGCCAAGTCACTATTCCTGCGCTCTGCATAGTCATTCACTTGGTCGTCATTTATTTTTCCTATAGCAAAATACTTGCTTTCTGGATGGGAGAAATATAGACCAGAAACAGATGCTGCTGGATACATGGCAAAGCTCTCTGTAAGGCTAATTCCGGTATGTTTTTCTACTTCTAATAGCTTCCAAAGTTTCGCTTTCTCGGTATGATCAGGACTAGCGGGGTATCCTGCTGCCGGCCGGATGCCTTGATATTTTTCGCGGATTAGTTCATCATTAGTTAATTGCTCATCTGCGGTATATCCCCATATAGAAGTACGCACCTCGTGGTGGAGGCACTCTGTGAAAGCTTCGGCAAGTCTGTCTGCTAGTGCTTTGACCAGTATGGAGTTATAGTCATCATGATCAGCCTCATAGTGCGCTATCATTTTCTCTATACCTATTCCTGTAGTCACTGCAAAGGCTCCCAGATAATCTTGTTTACCGCTGCTAGAAGGAGCTATGTAGTCACCCAAAGATATATTTGGTATTCCTTTTCCCATTTTACGTTGCTGGCGTAAGAAATTAAATGTGGTTCCCGTTTCAGTTAGTTTTACATCGCCGTTTTCCTCATTAGCTTGGAATATGCCAATTACTGCTTTTGCTGTCAGCTTCTTATTAGCGATAATGTCATCGAGCATAGCCGTAGCATCCGTAAATAACTTTTGAGCTTCTTCACCTACATAGGGGTCATCAAAAATATTTGGATATCGGCCTCTGAGTTCCCACGTCTGAAAGAATGGAGTCCAGTCTATGTATTTACGCAATACCTCTAAGTCGAAGTCTTCGTATACTTTAATGCCAGGTTTCGCTGGTGTGGGAGGGGTGTAGTCCGACCAGTCTAATCGTAATTTATTATCTAAAGCCTCCTGAAAGGTAAGGATGTTTTTATCCGCTTGCCTAGCTGCATGTTGCACAGCGAGTTCTGCATACTCTGCCTTGGTGTCAGATTCAAATTTAGCTTTGGAGTTTTCTCCTATTAGTTTGCCTGCTACAGGTACAGATCTAGAAGCATCTAGTACGTGTACTATAGGGCCGCTGTAGTGTGGAGCTACTTTTACTGCGGTGTGTACTCTACTGGTGGTTGCTCCACCTATGAGTAGAGGGTATGTCATTCCTCTGCGTTCCATCTCTGTAGCTACATCCACCATTTCGTCTAGACTAGGAGTGATGAGTCCACTGAGTCCTATGACATCTACATTATGCTTGATGGCTGCGTCTAGTATTACATTAGCGGGCACCATTACGCCTAGGTCTATGATTTCATAGTTATTGCAGGCCAGTACTACACCTACTATATTTTTACCTATGTCGTGCACGTCACCTTTTACAGTAGCCAATAGTATCTTTCCTTGGGTACTTGCTGCGGATTTATCAGCTTCTAGGTAGGGCTGTAAATAGGCTACGGATTTTTTCATTACTCTGGCACTTTTTACTACTTGAGGTAAAAACATTTTCCCTGCTCCGAATAGGTCTCCTACTACATTCATACCAGCCATGAGAGGACCTTCTATCACATGGAGTGGTTTGTCATATGCTAGGCGTGCTTCTTCAGTATCTGCGTCTATGTAGTCTGTGATGCCTTTTACGAGTGAGTGTTTCAGTCTTTCCTGTACGCTCTGATCTCTCCAACTGAGATCTACTGTGAGTTTTTTGCCGCCGCCTTTTACAGTTTCTGCATAGTCCACCAGTCTTTCAGTGGCATCACCTCGCCTATTGAAAAGGACATCCTCTACACGCTTGAGCAGATCTTTAGGTACTTCTGCATATACTTCTATCATCCCTGCATTCACGATTCCCATGTCTAGTCCAGCTTGGATAGCGTGATATAAGAAAGCGGTATGCATAGCTTCACGTACTACATTATTACCTCTAAAACTAAAGGAGATATTACTTACCCCTCCGCTTACTTTGGCGTATGGTAAGTTTTCTTTGATCCAGCGAGTAGCGTTTATGAAATCTATGGCATAGTCATTATGTTCCTCTATTCCGGTAGCTACAGTCAGGATATTTGGGTCAAAGATGATATCAGATGCTTGGAAGCCTACCTGTTCTGTGAGTATCTTATAACTACGCTGACAGATGGCTATTCTCTTGTCATAGGAGTCTGCTTGTCCTTTCTCGTCAAAGGCCATGACTACTGTTGCAGCACCGTACCTTTTTATTTTGGTTGCTCGCTCTATGAATGTTGCTTCGCCGTCTTTAAGGCTAATGGAGTTTACTATACCTTTTCCTTGGATCACTTTGAGTCCTGCTTCTATGATTTCCCACTTGCTGGAGTCTATCATTACAGGTACGCGACTTATGTCTGGCTCAGCTGCTATCAGATGCAGGAAGGTGACCATGGCCTCCTTGCCATCAAGCATTCCTTCGTCCATATTTACATCTATGACTTGAGCTCCATTTTCTACCTGTGAGCGTGCTACGGATAGTGCTTCATCATATTTGTTATTGAGTATGAGTTTAGCAAAGGCTTTGGAACCGGTTACATTGGTTCGTTCTCCTATATTAATAAAGTTTATATTAGGTGTCTGTACCATTGGTTCCAGACCGCTAAGTCGCAGGTAGTTTTGTATTGATTTTCCCATTATCCGTATTTAGAGGTGTTAGGGATATAGAGAAGCTTATCTGGTCCGTCAGCTGACGGATAGGATGTAGCACCTGGTATGAATTACATTTTCAGGTTGCTAAGACTTCTCTGGGCCTAATCCCTCAGTCTTTCTTTATAAGCGGTGCAAAGTTATCTAAACGTAGTCCATAAAAAAAACCACCGTGATAATTATTATCAGGGTGGCTTTGTATAAAGTGAGAAACTGTATTACTTCTCTCTGATAAGTTGTACAGATCCTTCTATAGGGCCTTTGCCTTCGTTTTCATCTCCGAATAAGAACTGGTAATTAATGATATAATAGTAGGTACCGTCTGGGCAGTCTACACCTGTATTATTAACTTGTCCATTCCACGATTTAGTGATATCTGTAGATTGGTACACTGACTCTCCCCATCTGTTGAAGATTTTGATCTCATAGGTATCTAGGTTTTGTCCTTCTACTACGAAAGTATTATTGAGCTGCAATGGATCTTTAGATCCCGGAGTGAACACGTTGTACGGTTTCAGCTCTGGGACTTGATCATTATCTACCGTTTTGCAGATGGTATCTGGACATCCTATTTCATTTATTGCAATAAGACAAACTTGGAAAATGCCTTCTCTATCTTCCCAGTTATGACAAACCGGTCCAAGATCGTTACTTGTTGTTTGCACCTTTATTTCCGGTAGTGGAGCTAATTCTTGGATAGTCCAGAATAAATCTAGCTTTCCTCCAGGAGTAGCTTGTGTGGTAGATGTATTGGTAAAACAGAACTCAGGCTTACCAGAGTCATCGATATCAAAATCAGCAGTGACATCTTGTACTTCTATTTCTATGCTATCTTTAGCCCAACATTTTGGAACCTCGTCATACTCTGGTGCTAGTATCACAGTGTAGAAACCAGGCTGGCTATAAGCATACTTGTAAGTATTAATAGTCTCATCCTCTTCGTTTCTCTCCTCATTGTTTCCTAAGAGCCATTTCAGACGTGTATATCTAGCATCGTATGTACCTGTGAACGTGATTACTTCATCAATACAAACCTTCATAGGGTCTGCTGTAATGAGTACTTCTGGACTTGGATTTACGATGACCACTATTCTTTTCTGTATAAGAATATCTGGATTGGAGTCTGGAAACATTCTATCACATCTAACTCCTGTACCAGGTATTTCATCACTCTGTATCATGAAGAGCTCATATGTCCCTGGGATAAAGTAGGTATGTGAGAAAGTGTCACCTATTTGACCTGGAGGGTCATTACCCTTATCTCCCCAGATAAACTGGAATGTAGGGGTATTTACATCTCCTGCACTTCTATTAATGATAGCTACAGTTCCACCTTGACATATAATAGCAGTGTCATTTTCATTCCATACTGCATTTTGGAACTCAAAGAATGGTTGTGGACCTGGTATATTGATGGTTTTAGTGATCGTCTGCTCACAGCCCAGTAGTGTCTTGACTGTAAGTGTCACATCAAAACTACCTCCAGATGTATATACGTGACTAGGGTTTTGGAGTATACTCTTACGTGTATCATCTCCGAAGTCCCACTCCCAAGATATGATCTCTTCACACTTGATGTCTGGATCGTCTGGACATGCCTCTTTACAAGGGTCTTTCACTTCAGATAGATCCAAGAAATCAACTTTGGATGCGCAGTTTACGAGTTCGTCTCCGAAACTGAAGTCTGGTATCACGTCGGTAATAAATATGTCAAACCTGGTCGTATCTGTACAGCCTACGCTATCCTCCGCTACTATAGTCATGGTGTATACACCAGTTTCGTCATAGAAGTGAGTAAGTGGTAGTGAGCGAATACTGTCAAATCGTGTATCACTATCATCCCAGTCTATCATAAATGTCTCTAGTGGTGGGTTAGCTACATATCTAGCTGGATCATTCCATGCAAAGAATACTTGATTAAGTGGGAAAGTATTTGGATCTTCTTCCCCCCGCTGATAGTACCGAATAGAGTCATATATACCTATGGTGAGTCCCTTGCAGATCACCTCATCGCTGAGTTCAAAGTGAGTAAAGAAGCCCATATTGAAGCTAGCAGGAGTAGGTCCAAAACTCTGACAACCATTCGTAGAGGTAAGGAAAGCACTCGGTGACATCTGACCACTACCATATACAGTTATGGTATCCTTTTTTGTTGGGTTACAGATATCATCTGTTACTTCTTTTTTCCATTTGTAGACGTGCATCCATAGGCCAGAGAGTGTATCTAGCTGCTTATTGCCATTGGTATCTAGTAGCAGTGTATCATACCCTTGTACTGAGGAGTCTCTAAAGTGAAGTATATGCTGAGTCTCTATAGTATCCGGTGGAGAGAATGAATTATCTACACGGTAGACTTTATCATCTACTCGGAATACACCTTCATTGCCAGCACGGTCAGAGTAGATCTCAACCCCAAACTCAAAAAATTGGCTGATTCCGGTAGTGTCTATACACCCAAAATTTCCATCTCCTAAATAATATGCTATATCTTCTTTTGCAAGACTATTGTAATCTATACCGAGTCTCTCAAATGCTCGCTCTACGAGAATGTCAGCATTACCTGTCTTAGCTACTATTTTCCAATCTTTGATTATAGAAGTCACTATAGTATCTCCTATTGGAGGTTGCTTTTCTAAATCTTCTAGTTTAGTACGTACCACGTAATTATAAAGCCATTTATCTGTATTTGTCCATACGATATTTGAATCGTTTCTGTACGTTCTTGGTCCACCATATGGCTTATAATAACTGAATATCTCAGAGTATAAGGATAGTCGTGGACTATTATCTCCTCCAGGGTACCCCCAGTTCCATCTTAGAGACCGGATACTATCCTGTAGAGTAGTATTGAATTTATACCATACGGTATCTCCTGGACACAGATGATAGTTACCAGCTGCATCTATTGGTTGTGGATGTATAATAGAGAATGAAGCATTTATAGGCAATATTCTAAATAAGTCTGGATAGTAAGCAGTGTCAAGACACTCTGCCGGACTTCCACTACCTGGCACACCTGGTGTGGCTGGGATGGCTGGGCCATTACCTACTATGAGTCCTAGAGAGAAAGAACCTACTGGATCTCTTAAGTATGGGTTACCTATCACTCCCGGAGCATATCCCTTTAGGAAGGTGGTAGGCCAGTTACCCGCTATTGCGTATGGAAGTACAAATGGTAGAGGATTCTGTGGTTTAGAGCCAAATACTGCCCCTCCATTGAATGCATTCCAAGAGGTATTTAAATTTACATCAAAAAGGAAAGTATCATAGTTTACTGAAAACCAAGGTTGAGTACAGCCAGGTTTAGTTTCGGACATATTGAAGCCAAGGATATATGGATCTTGTTCTTGGAAAGGACAAGGATCTCCAAATTCCCAAACCATACCTTTCGCTGATGGAGGCCCTAGTGCTAGTGATTTACTAGTGATAGACTCACAATCGTAAGGTTCTGGAGTGATAGTGTCCTTGTGCCAGAGTGATATCGTATAGCATTGTGCATTTTCATCGAACCACTTCTGACGATGTACGGCAGAGTCTATGAATATTTCTTGTTTATCATCTCGTACGAGTACTCCAAAGACTTTTTTGGTGCCAATGACAGTAGATGGCTGTGCATAGGTAGTATCAGCGTCTATGGTCTGTGAGCCTAGTTCAAATTTAATAGAGTCTCCCCCTGCTATTCGAATCTGCTCATTAGCGTTTATGATAATTGTTTGTGGTCCTGTTAAGGTACGGCGAGTACCTGGAGTAGGTCCGCCACCACCACCGCCACCACCTGCTGGTGGATCTAGCTGCAGTGTAGTAATAGTTACTCCAGCAGGCACAGTGATACGCGTAGCGTAGTCAGTCACAGTCCATTGGGTACTGCCGTTTCCAGCGAGAGGGTTATTCCTGCCCAGCGTATCTTCATTATGATAGAGCGTATCTCCATTGTATATAGAGATGAAAGTGTCAATGCCAGCTAACCATCTGAATTCTGTACCGTACATAGTCGTTTCTGACCTTCTTACGGTTAGATTAAATGGTTCGAAGTATGCACCTCCTGATCCTCTGATAAGAGAGCGTTGGTTAGTGTCTATAAAGAAGTTTCTAAAGTCATAAAAACTAGCACTGAATGGATTGTCAAATACATCGATAAAACCATTATTCCTAATTATTACAGAGTCTAAAACAGTACCGTTAGGTGTACGTACATAATACGTGTAAATAGAGTCTGCGGGGACTGTGAGTATCACACGCTTCTGCTGTATCATGGTGCTATCTGCATAGATGGATACTGGATAACACAGTTTTAATGTTTTGTTTATACGCACTTCTACCTGCGGCTCTGAATAGTTTCTTCCATCTTGGAACGTACTGTATATCTCGTCCCATGGAGTGTACCAGTGACAAGGCGTGCTGTCTATTCTCCAGTTACAGTTGATACCTACATTTTTATTCACCCAAGGTCTAGAGTCAGTGGTACACTGTGGAGCAAATCTGTCTCCCATGGTCCACACTCTCCATACATTTGGATTATAGTCCCTATTTCTAGGAGCTGGATTAGCCAATGGTATGGCAGTCTGATCTCCTGTACCTGGACCACCACCAACTCCAGGTGGGGTGTAGAGAAATTCTAATCTGTATCGTGCACCTGTTCCGCCTCTGTAGCTTTCTGGGCGGTCTCCACCCACATACACATTTAAGTTGCCATAATCTTCATTTCCATTTTTGTCTAGTCTGTGTGTAGGTTCTTTGTATCTCATGGTGTCTGTGCCAGAGATTACAGTGATACTGTCACCATTACCTGTATCTACATATGCTTTGATTCCTCTTTGTCTGATGGTGTCACCAGTATTATAGAGTGAATCTAATTGCACGAAATTACCACGTGGTCCTTCTTGCCATTCACGGTATCTCCACTCATACTGGCCGGTAGTATTTTCATATATACGGTCAAAAGAGGTAGTGAAATAGACAGACTGTTCGTCTTCATCTAGCTTATTGAAATCTGCTTGGTAGAATGAAGAGTTATTTACCATACAAACTGTATCTCTTACTACACACTGATAGGTTTGATTTTGAGCAACCTGATTATTAGCTACACCTATTACGGAGCTTACTCCGAGTATACGTATAGTGTCATACACGGTGATGTCACAAGGCCCTACTTCTAAGCGAAGACTTGCCATATAGGGGCCTATGCCGTAACCGAAAGAAGGAGCAAGAGATTTGTCATTAAAGTTACGGTTACCTGCTGGAGGTACACCGAAAGTCCACAAGAATTTATCAGGTTGATTATTATTTAAGCCAGTGACTCCAAAGACTACTGGATTATCCACTACACAAGCAGGATTAGGAGAGCTGATGATTTTAGGCTCTAGTACTAGATTAGTCACAGCAGAAGATAGATTCGCTGTATCTTTACATCCGAATGCCTGTCCTATGAGCATCACTGTAAAAGTGCCGTTTGAATCGTATAAGTGTTGGATTACACCAGGTATAGTTCTTAAGGAATAGTTAGGCAAACGACTGTCTGGATTTCCAGTCCAGTACTGTGTATTTGTAGTAGGAGTGCCGAAGAGTGAGTCCCCATCTCCAAAATTCCAATAAAACGTATCTAAATCCGCTAGTGCAATGACTGAAGTATTTCTAAATCTTCCTAATGTAGAATCACAGTCAGGGTTCGTTGGAGTCACATTGACCAGTGATATACCTAATTCAGGATATACGAATATTATGTCTTTAAAAAAGACCTCAGATAGACAACCACTCGTGTCAAGTGTCTGTACGGTTAAGTCAAAAAATCCACCTGTAGGGTCTGTGATTGTTACACATAATTCATTGTAGATACCATTATTTGCGGTAGTTACTACCACAGGGTCTACGACGTCTATCGATAGACCGTTACTAAAGGTATAGGAAACCTTTGCTATTTTGCCGTCTGGGATGCCTCCTGTTACATTCACGTTAGAGGAGTCTATAAAACAGAAGTTGTTGTTTTTAAAACACTGTGTGTCGTTGTTATTCAATCTTTCAATCAATACTACCTTGATATTGGGTGACGGTTTCACTACTACAGTGACAGCACCTGTACAGCTTCCTGCTACACCAGAACCTGCAAAGGTGACATTATATGTTCCAGCTACAGGGTAGCTGAATGTTGGATTCTCACTTATACTTGTATTTCCTGTATAGTCAAAATCCCAGAGTACTGATATGTCAGTATATCCGGTGGAGTTAGCCTTGAAAGTGATGATCTCACCCTCACAGAAAACGCCAGTGTTAGCCTCTACACCATTGTTATTTACTACTACCGGAGTACACTGTGCGTACCCTAGCATGCTAGTAAAAACAATCATCATTGATAAGATGAACTTACTCAGAACATCTTTAGAAATCATTTTTTTCATATTGTTATTCGGTTGATTATTGTGTTTATTCACTTTTAAAAAGTTTGTAAATTTAACTTGCTTCATCATAATATTCAAATCTAAGGGCGTTTTAAAGTTAGTTTAATGTTTTTAGTAATAGGAGCTTCACCTATTAGCGTGTAACTTATCTTGGCTACATAAGAGCCAGCTGGGCATTCTACGCCATCATTATATCGGCGTCCGTTCCACATATTTACAGGATCTTTAGTATAGAATACTTCCGTGTTAGTCGTAGGATCAAAAATCTGAATAGAATAATTTTCGTATCCTTCTATTTCTACAGCATATTCATCATTTTTACCATCCCCATCTATGGTTATTATATCATAGGTAGTGATTTTGCCTACGGGCTTAGTTTCTAAGGTGATACTGGTAGGTGCAGTACACGGATTATTTATTACTACTGCTCGGATGTTATGCTGGCCTACTTTATTCAGTGTAGTGCTACATTCTTTGGCATTAGTAGCTAGTAGTTTGCTATCTATATACCAGTTGGCTATTTGATTCTTATCAGAAAGTGAAAACAGGTATTTGCCATCCTGCGTGGCAGAGACTATCTGAGCCTCTGAGCTTTGCACATCTATGATCTTACTAGTTTTGGTCTCTTCTACTATCAGTGATAGTATGGTAGCCCCTTTTTTAGTGACGGTGGTAGTGATAATATTAGTATTTGACGCCAGAAGCTTACCATCTTGATACCAAGATCCTGCTAATTGTGATTTTAGTATTATCTCATCTCCTAAGCATGGTTTAGGATTAGATATCTCAAAATAAAGAGGCTTGACATCTGTAGCCTCATCTGCGGTATTTTTCAGTGTAGTATGTGCCGTGTTAGCAGCAGCTAATTTTTGTTCTCCAGAGGTATTTGTTGCTATTGTTTCAGGAGTTTGAGTATTTGTAGTTTTCTCTTTAGAAATAGTAGGAGACTTTTTTGCGGTTTTAGCCTGTATATCTTCAGTTTTTAGCTCTGCAGTACGTATTTCTATGTCTTGTAGTAGGGCTGTTTGTTTCTGATTTTCTTTATTTGCTTCAGTTGAAGTTTCTGTATTATCTGGAGAAATTGCTACACCAGAATTTTCGTTATAGACTACTATACCTACTGCAGCTATACCTCCAGCAAAGAGTGCGATCTTTAAAAGATTAGTAGCAGATCCTACAAAAGAACTCGCTTGACTAAGTATACTAGCAGATTTACCTGCAGTAGATGTGGCTACATTAGCCCAAGCATCTGCAGGAGGTGGGGTACTATGACCACTCATCTCTTTTTTGAAAAGATGTTCGAAATCTGATATGTTATCGATATTTTTCATTGTTTAAAACCAGTCCTTTAACCACTCTTGAAGCTGTTTTCTAGCCTTAAAAAGTTGAGATTTACTGGTATTTTCGTTTATTCCTAATTGTTCACTTATCTCTCTGTGTGAAAATCCGTCTACTATAAACATATTAAACACTGTACGGTAGCCATCTGGAAGCTGCTGTACGAGTGTCATCATTTTTTCCGCATCCATAGCTCCCGTTTCTATTTTAGAAGTGAGTTTTATTTCATTGGAGTTAAGCTCACTTACGTCTAAGTGGTTTTTACGCTTACGTATCTGCTCTATGCTCGTATGTACAAATATGCGTTTCATCCATCCCTCGAAGCTTCCTGAAAAAGTGAATTTCCCGATATTCTTAAATACCTTGATAAAGCCTTCTTGCAGAGCATCTTTGGCTTCGTCTTCATTTTTCATATATCTTAGGCAGATACTGTACATTACGGGTGAGTGTTGGTCATATATTTTCTTAAATGCGTTATTATCTCCACTGCTGCAGGCCTTAATCAATGATATTTCATCGTGTGATTCACTGGTGCTCATTGCTGTGGATGCTTGTAAGATGTATAGAGTTTAAGAAAGGTTGCCTAAAAACTAAATTTTTTCGACGTGATATTTTTCTGCTAGATATTCCTTGAGATTTTCAGCATAGTAGCCTACAGCCTCTAATGGCTCTATTACTTCTGTTTCATTGAGGCCTTCGAGTACACGCTTATACTGTATACTTACTATTTTTTGTTCGGAATTAGCTATAAAACTAGCGGAAAATAGATGAAAATTAAGATGCGCTAACTCTTCCATAAATGTGCCGAGATGCTCCTCTACCGGGTAGAGGCATACTGGTGCTACTATCTGAAATACGCCTGCTATAGTTTCTCTATTAAAGTATTGCCACTGGCTGCTCTCCTTTGGCTGCCATATGTCTACGTATAGCTCGGTTTTGTCTCCACGTTTTATGATGTATTCGCCTTCATTTTCACAGCGGATTTGCTCTGGTTTAAGGGTCAGGTGCTTTTCTACTGTTTTTTCAAATAGTGCTATTGCTTCTTGTGCTTGCATGATAAGAAGGCAAAAGTAATCTACTTCACGAGAAATGACTGAGTGCGTACGAGTGTGTTTTGCCTCAGATATACGGTATATGTTCCTGGACTTGGATAATATTTTTGGAGGGTGCCTTGTATCAGGGTTTTAGACAGATTCTCCGAAAATTCCAGTTGTACTTCATTTTGGTTATACCCCTTAGCACTGAGTACTGATTTAGTCAGTAATACATGGTCTCCACTGTCTCGGATTTCTATAGTTATAGACTCACTGAGCTCTGAGAAGAAGACTACATTGAGACTTGGCATTCGGGTGTCCCACTTATAGTTGAGCTTCCCCCAGTTTTCATTGTATTTTACCTTAGGTAGAGGAAGTAATGTTAGGGCAGAGTCTTGGAATGTCTCATTCTGATATACAGACTCTAACTGAACTTTGTAGAGGCTTCTGCCATGAGTGGCTACTATGAGGTCACGGTTTTCTTTTTGTATGGCTAAATCGTGTATAGCTACGGGAGGTAGCTTGCTGAATGATTGAAAAACTGCTCCCTGATCTACAGAGATATAAAGTCCTGCATCTGAGCCTAAATACAGAATATCCTCATTGGTGGCATCTTCTGTAATAGTATTCAAAGACTCTTTTGGTAAGTTACTGCCGATTTGCTCCCACGTATTTCCATAGTCATTTGATCTAAATATGTAAGAGTTGAAATGATCCCAAGTATGCCCATTGAGCACGGCATATACGCGTTCCTTTTTATGCTGACTTGCGATCACTTCTTGTACCCAAAGTTTTTGTGGTAGTTTATTGGATATTTTGGTCCAGGATTCTCCTCCATCTTTGGTTAATTGAATATTGCCATCATCCGTTCCGGCATAGATATAGCCAAATTTAAATGGGCTTTCTGCTATACATGAAATAGTTCCGTAGCTTACATCTCCATCTTTTTTGCCGCTACTCAGGTCTTGGCTTATTTCTTCGAATGTTTCTCCTTGGTCCATACTGCGGTGTAGCTTATTGCTAGCCATATAGAGGATATCTTGGTTATGCGTAGAGAGCAAAATAGGAGTTTGCCAGTTCCAACGTAGCTTCTCACTCTTGAGGTCGTGCATGGGGTGTATGTAGTGATACTTTTTGTCCTTATCTATGCGGAAATAGTTGCCAAACTGGTAGCCTGTATAGACCGTATTGTCTCTGCTATCTATCTGTATCTGCATACCATCTCCACCGCCTATTCTCTGGTAGGGGTACTTGCCTTCTTGGTGCCAGCTTGTGCTGTATTGGTAGTTATTTGGACCTTTCCAAACGCCATTATCTTGCAGACCGCCATATACATTGTACTTCTTTTTATAATCTACTGCTACAGTATAAAACTGTCCTACAGATGGCGAGTTGCATTTAGTCCAGTTCACTCCACCATCGTAACTTATATTCACACCACCATCATTTCCATTTATAAGATGCTGCACATTATCTGGATTTACCCAGAGGTAATGATTGTCCACGTGTACATTATCCCCTCCAGCAAAGGTGAAAGTTTTGCCACTATCTGTAGATTGTAGTAAGGGAACACCAGCTATAAAAACATGGTTTTCCTGACTAGGATTAGCGTGTACTACACCGAAATAGTATCCGTACGAATAGCACACATTTTTAAGTACGTCGCTATGTGTTTTATTCCAAGTTTTACCTACGTCTGTGCTCTTATATAGCTCTGCACCGCTCACAGGATCTTCGAACATGGCCGCATTCTCATCTTGCAGATACTCATATAAATCTTTAGGCACTAGCTCATTCTTCTTTACCATTTTTTGAATGACCTTGGCGGTATACTTCTTTGGGAAGCGGTTTTGCTTTAGAAATCTATTGAGCAAAGAGTCGCTTACGTTTTTGAAAGAATCAATGCTCATTTCTTTAAAAGACTTTTTCGTCAATCCTTCACTTGGAGTTTCTTCCCTTTTGTATTGCTCTTGGTTATCTATCAATGCATAAATAGTTGCTCCACTTACCGATAGGCCTATTCTGCCTATATTTTCGCCAGCAGGGAAACCTCCAGATTTAGTCCATGTCTCACCACCATCCTCTGAGATATGCACCCCACTATTCTTGCCACCTTCCCAAAAATTCCAAGCCCTACGGGTTTTTTGCCACATGGCTGCATACAGTCTGTTTGTATTTTTAGGGTCTATCTCTAGGTCTACGGCACTTGTATTCTCATCTATATAGAGCACTTGTTTCCATGTCTTTCCGCCGTCTATGGTTTTATATACTCCTCTATCTTTATTTGGAGAAAATAGACTGCCCATAGTGGCTACATAGAGTGTTCTATTGTCTGTGGGATGTAGGATAATGCGACTAATGTGCTGCGTAGCAGTTAACCCTAAGTTTTCCCAGAGTTGCCAAACTTGTGGGTCGTTGATGCTAAAATCACATTTGAATATTCCAAAACCTGCATAGCTAGATCTACTAGAATTAGCCTCGCCAGTGCCTACATATAGGATCTTATCTACCCAGTTTACTGCCAAAGCACCGCAATGAATAGTATATCCATTATCATCAAAAACGGGAGTGAAGCTTTGTCCGTTATTCTTGGTTTCCCATACACCACCGGTAGCATAAGCTACGAAAAAGTGCTTGGTATCATCTGGGGCTATGGCCATATCTACCACACGGCCACTCATTATCGTAGGGCCTATGTTGGTAGCTTCTATGCCCCGATAAGATGAGGAGGCTTGTAGTTCTTGTCTTTGCTCTACGGCTTGCATTCGTTCTTCTGCGGAGCTAGGTCGTACTGGGTTTTCTGGATATTGAGCATTAGCAGAAATGCAGATAAGAAGAAGCCCAAACGCTAATGTTTTTTGAAGCATATGGCGAATGTAAGAAGAATGATGTTTTACTATTTCAGAAAATAGAAATTAATACCTCATCTCTTAAAAGTAAGTCTTTCTCCTTTTTTACTCTCATCAAACTTACCATTGCTGTATGCGAGATGCCCAGAGACTATAGTTTGCTCTACGGCCGTAGTGAAAATCTCTCCTTCGAGGGGACTCCACCCGCACTTATACAGAATGTTACTTTTGGATACTTCTACTTGTGTTTCTGGATTTAGGACTACTATATCAGCATGATACCCTTCGCGTAAGTATCCACGTTTTTCTACTGCGAATAAATCTGCGGGGGCATGACACATTTTTTCGATTACTTTGTTTATTGTTATTTTACCCATTTTAGCGTGCTCTAGCATCAGCTGTAGACTGTGCTGTACCAGCGGCAAACCACTAGGTGCTTTGGTGTATTTATTTTGCTTCTCATCCCATGTATGCGGGGCATGGTCTGTCGCTATGATATCGAAGTAGTCATTATTCAATGCATACCAAAGTGCTTTTTGGTCGGCCTCTGATTTGATAGCTGGGTTACACTTTATTAAGCTACCTTTTTGGGCATAGTGCGTATCATTGAAAGTAAGATGATGTACGCATACTTCTGCAGTGATACGTTTTTCAGCCATTGGTATTTTATTGGCAAATAGTTCTATCTCTTTGGCTGTAGAGATATGAAGGATATGCAGTCTGGCGTTGTATTCCTTAGCTAAATCACTTGCCATTTTGCTGCTCAGGTAGCACGCTTCTTCGTTACGGATTAGCGGGTGAGCATCCATAGGGATGTCTTCACCATATTTAGCTACAAAATCCGCGGTATTTTTGCGTACGGTGGCCTCGTCTTCACAGTGAGTGGCTATGAGCATAGGAGTCTGCGAGAAGATACTGCGAAGCGTATCTTCATTATCCACTAGCATGTCACCCGTACTACTGCCCATGAATAACTTGATGCCACATACATCTTTGGGATTGGTTTTTAGGACTTCGGCTATATTATCATTGGTACCTCCCATAAAAAAGGAGTAGTTACCTACCGAGCACTCAGCAGCTCTAGCATATTTCTTGGCTAGTTCTTCTTGAGTGGTAGCTTGTGGGTTGGTGTTGGGCATTTCCATAAAAGAAGTAGTCCCTCCAGCTACTGCTGCTTTAGCTTCTGTATATATCTCTGCCTTATGCGTTAGCCCTGGCTCACGGAAGTGAACCTGGTCATCTATCACCCCAGGTACTACCCACTTGCCTTCAGCATTGATGGTTTTATCTGCCGAGCGATTGATTCCATTTCTGTCAATTTCCGCTATGAAACCGTCTTTTACATAGATATCTGCTATATATTGTTGGTTTTCGTTAATTAAAAGTCCGTTTTTGATTAAAATTGATGCCATATATGATCAGCAAATTTAACATTCGAGTGTACGGTATCTGGTTAAAAGGAGATAAAATTTTAGTAAGTAATGAAGATATCAGTGGTTTTAAGATGCTGAAGTTGCCAGGTGGTGGACTAGAATATGGTGAAGGCCCGATAGATTGTGTGGTGAGAGAATTTAAAGAAGAACTAGATGTGACTATCAGAGTAGATAGGCTCCTGCATACTACTACAAATTTCATACAGAGTGCTTTTAAGAAAGATGAGCAAGTAGTGGCCATACATTACCTTGTCGGCTCTACTGATGAGATAGGATCTATGACTGTTACTCAGCCCACGAGACTTGGTGGTACGAATTACCACAGATTTGAATGGCGACTGCTGAATGACGAGTTAATAGAAAATCTGACTTTTGAGATGGATAGACAGGCGCTAGTCAAGCTAGTGTAGAGGAGGAGGTTATATGCTGAGGTTTATTGAGTTTGTCCCATGAAAATCTAGACACTTGGGGTAGTTCAGCTACTATCTGTAATAGGCTTTAAGTTCTGTTAGTAAATAACCTGAACAGTGCCCTTGGCCGTACGGGCATTGCCATCACATCCTCTATAGTACATGAAGTACATATAAGTAGTAGGAGGGACTTTTTGACCCTTGTAATAACCATTCCAGTTAGTCGTGTTAGCCTCTCTGGAATCAAAAACTTTCTCTCCCCATCGGGAGTATATGGTGATATAGAATGCTGGCTGTATTACTTCCTCTTTATACGGAAAGATTTCATTGAGATTATCTTCGTTTGGGGTGAAAGCATTGGGCACGAATAATATGCTAGGCAAAGCTTCTGGATCTACGGATATGAATAAACTATCTGTGCCGATGCATCCCAGATCATCTGTGACTTGCAGGCGATAGATTCCTTCTGTTTGTGCTGTGATATATTGGGTAGCCTCGCCGGTATTCCAGCTATAAATAGCATAAGGGATATCTATACCTAACTGAGTAGGGGAGTTAACACAGATAGTAGTGTCTTCTCCTACGTATATCTCTGGGGATATACTGAATGTTAATGTTATACTATCAGTGGTCGTGCACCCTTCTGCATTTTCTATACGTACGGTATATTTACCGGGACTTAATACACGGATGGTGCGTGTAGACTCTCCCGTACTCCAGTCAAACTTGGTTCCTGTAGTTCCTGCATCTAGTGTGAAGTCTAGTATGTCACAGAAATGCATATCCTCACCTAACGCACTATTTACAAGTGAGTTTCCTATCTCAAAACTGTCAGGATGGATACAGTCCCGTTGTGTTATCCGGACCCATTTTATCCCGGGACTGGTATAATTAGTAGACTGATTAGTAGTGCCATCGGACCATAGATAGGTAGCTTCTTCTAGTGCACCGGCATCTGCTAAGTGTATGAAGTCATTGCAATAAAAAGAGTCTCTGATATCCGGTTTTGTAGATTGCCATAGCCGTATACTGTCTGTTCTGCTACAGTTACTGTTAGCCATAGTGACAGTGTATATTCCGGTGTCTTGGACAGTTATAGTTTTGGATATTTCAGCTGGTGAGGTACTCCATAAGTAGCTCACTCCAGATATACCTGCATCAAGAGTAGCCAAGAAGTCACCACAGAATAGGCTGTCGTCTGCCAATACCTTTGGAAGTACGTTATCGTAAGTTATTTTTAAGGTGTCTGAGTATTTGCATTTACCAAAAGATACGTTTGCTATATACATTCCTGTATCAGTGGCGGTAATTCGTTGTGTTGACTCACCCGTATTCCACGAGGTACTTATAGCATCATTTACTCTGGTATCTAAAAGTATGGAAAAGTCATCACAGAATATTTTGTCTGGTCCTAATGTAAAGTTTTTCGTAGAGCGTATACGTACTTGGTATCTGAAGGTAGATACGCAGATTGAATTAATAGATTTAAGTGTTACGGTATAGTCACCATTGCCAGGATATACATAACATACCTCTTTTTCTGGAGTGAAAGTAGTAAATGTATCAGTGGTAGAAGCAGGGTCACCGAAGTCCCAGAAGTAAGAAGTAGATGCAGAGTCTTTGGTCTCGCTAATGTTTCTAAAACAGATAGTGTCTCCACACTCAAAGGTATATGCACCGCCTACTGCTGTACCACCAGGCACATCAAAATTAGATACGATATCAAATTGACAATTTATCACATTGAATTGATAGTCACTTAGAGTGGAGCTAAGAAAAACACCATTTCTATACTCGGATACTTTAATGCCTATGGTATAAGTTCCTATTGAAGTTGGTGTCAGTGTATACTGCCCAGTACTTGAATTTATATAGTTAGCGGGAGATCCTGTGACTTGATTTGTTTCAAAGAAAGTATTGTCCCATATAATCGCATTATATGGAGGAGCTGACGGAGTATTCGGTTTAGGGTCATTTGTAGAACCTCCTATGTAAGGGGTATAAAACTCATATACCAAAGAATCTCCATCTGGATCTAGAGCAGAGTAGTCGATATCTAACGGTGCATCGATACATACGTAGGTGGGTGGTATTTCATTGAATCGCGGACTTGAATTGACTATGGTGTTTGGGGGGATGTAGCACCAATAAGTGGACCCTGCTGCTCCCGCATCCTGAACATTATCATTATTTCCGTTTCTGCAGCATAATTGGTGAGATACTATTAGCCCGTTACTCCCTGGGTCAATAGTTATAATTTCTTTGAAAATGTATTGACGAACACAAACTCCTGTAGGTGTTTTTACACAATCATAATTTACAGCATTTGACAGAGTGTTCACAGCATTTCTAAAAACAACTCGTCTCACTAATGAGTTATTTACTGCGTCAAATATTCCAATGTTTGCTGCACTGCCGTCACGATCAATCACCCCTGGATTAGCATTTTGACAATCAAAATATAGTTTAAATGTGATTTCATATCTGTTGGCAGATAATTGGTCGTAATATATTTCGCCACCTACTACGTGAGAAGCGTTTGACCTTAAAGGGGATAAGCCTAAGACAATTAAAACGAGATATGTAGTAATTTTATGGATAGCTTTTTACTTTAAAAATTAAATGTTCTAGCTATGTTGAAACCGAACCTCACATCTCCATCTAGCCACTTCGCCTTGGTGTCTGTAATGAATGCTTTCTCAAAAGGACCACTGGAATTAGTGAAAAATAGCTGGAATACATGACCGCCAGTCTCTATATCAAAACCCACAGAGAGTGCATTTGTTTTATCACTCTCTAGCTGATCAGGTAATACGTAGTAGTACTCTAGGTTTAAAGTAGTGCGTGTGGTGAGCTTTTGACGGACTCCTACACCTAGAGTTAATATGTCGTTAGAGGAGCTGGCAGAGTCTACTAAGTTTTTATGCACTAGGGTAGGGCTAAGTTGTACACTCAGGCCTTCGGTGAACTTGCGAGCTACTAAGAGTTGATGTGTGTAATGCACTCTATGAGAAAATTCGTTTTCTCTATCCTGAGTCCACTTTATTGTAGACACCCCTATATGTGAAACCCAAGTGGCCGTTACAGGCATTTTTTTGGCACCTGTGCTTTGTTTTATAAACTTGTATTTTACAAATCCGTCATACGTCTTATCCTCTGTGCTACGTCCTATTCCTACATTCAGATTATCAGTTATGCCATAGTCACCACCTATACGCATAGTAGCTCGGTCTAGTCCAAATAAGTCGTAAGGTCCGCCATTTAAAAATCCAAAGCGATGAGCTATTTTAAAATCAAATTCACGTTTAGCTACAGTTTCTATACTGTGTCCATTTACCACTCTATTGGTCTTGAAAGTAGCAAAAGTATACTCTATAGTAGGAGTGCTTTCTTCGTCGTCTAGCAGGTCCATAGTTTGACCACTTGCTATGGACATAGCAAAAGTAGCAAGCAGTATAAGAGGACTTTTGAGCATATATGTAGTTTGTATAGTATATGGACAAGGGTATTATTGGAATAATTCCAAGTAATGCCTATATCGTTCTTAGTTAGTGAGCATGTCTATAGTCAGCGTCCACTGTTATCTTAATTTCTTTAGATATTTTACCAGCAACAGTTTTTGGTATTTCGATATTATAATCTTCAGGATTAATTACAAATGTAGTTTTGGCGTTTACCACTCCATTTTTCACAGTAAATGTACCTTGAGCAGACACTTCTTTAGTCACATCTTTGATCGTCAGTTTTCCTGTGACATTAGATGTATAAGTGCCGTTTTCTCCAGTTTTAATTGCGTCTATATTTTCTATCAACCCACTGAAGGTTGCTTTAGGGAACTTAGTACTCTCCATATAATTCTCGTTAAAGTGCTCTTGCATGAGTGCTTTTGGAAATTCGAAATCCTTGATTAGTGCACTAAATTGCAGTTTACCTGAAGTGCCATCAAAGGCAGTTTTAACCTTGTGGTTGTCTGCGGTGATATCCTCCACGGGAGTATGACTGAAGAAGTTTATATTACCAGTGTTAGTTTTAAATATCCCTCCGCTGTGATTCGTAAATGCTACCATTCCTAAACAGATGATTGCTAATGTAAGTATGTTTGTGTTTTTCATTGTTGTTATGTTATTCAATAAGTGTGCAGTTAGAGAGTACCACGTCTTTATCAGCGAGCAGATCTAGCTCGTCGGAGCCGTTCATTCCCATACAGATGCCCTTGAGATTTATGGTCGTGCTATCCTGTAATGCCATGAGTCGGGCTAGATATTCTGGTTTAAATCCACAGCGGATAAATCCGTCATATCCATTGCCCTCCAGTATTATTTGTGGTTCATTCTTATTGTTTACATCGCGACTAAGTAGCAGCCCGTTTACAGATATGACCTTGTCTGAATACTTTACCATTGCGGTAGAATCATCTATGTCAAAGGCTTGAAAAATGGCTGAAGCAGAAATAGTCTCTTCAGCTTCTGTAGAAGCTACGTCAGTGTGTGGTTTATTGTACGCTCTGTATCCGTACAATATCACTCCTAGTGTTATGAGAACTATGAGTAGAGAGATTGGTTTTTTCATAGTGAGTTAGTTATTTAGAGCCCCGTCAGTAATCCAAGCGGCTACTTTTTCTATATCGCAAGCATTCATTTTAGCTTGATTTTGTGGCATAGCTAACGCGCCGTCGTGCTGCATACTTTTAAGTAAGATACCGTTATCTACCCATTTTTTTAGGTCATCATAATTTTCTAGGGCTACACTACCTTGATTGCTTACGGTAGAGTGACAGCTCAGACAACCGTAATTAGTTAAAATAGGCGTAATGTCACTGGCCAAAGACATAGCTTCAGTATCACAACTGGTGCTAGGAAACAGTTCTTCCTCATTCTGGTAATTGCACGAAGATACAAAGCATACTATTCCTAAAATATAAAGTATAAAATTTCGAACCATTTTGTACAAATTTAACAATCTACAGACAAGTTTGAAGTTGAACTTGGTATAATGACGCTACGCTTATACATACGGGAGGCTAAAGTGGTATGTTCCCGTGCTTTTTCTTAGGTAGGTTTACCACTTTGTTTTCTAGCATAGCAAATGCCTTGATAAGCTTAATACGGGTCTGTTCGGGCAGAATTACGTCATCTATGAATCCTCGCTCAGCAGCTCGATATGGATTGGCAAATATCGCTGCATATTCAGCTTCTTTTTCTGCCAGTTTAGCTGCTGAATCGTCTGCACTTTTGATTTCATTTCTAAAAATTATCTCGGCGGCTCCTTTAGCTCCCATTACTGCTATTTCTGCAGATGGCCAAGCAAAGTTCATGTCAGCTCCTATGTGCTTACTATTCATCACATCATAAGCTCCACCATATGCTTTTCTGGTAATCACAGTGATACGTGGCACAGTAGCTTCGCTGAACGCATAGAGTAGTTTGGCTCCGTTAGTTATGATAGCATTCCACTCTTGATCTGTTCCAGGTAAGAAACCAGGTACGTCTTCAAATACGAGTAGTGGAATATTAAAACAATCACAAAAACGAACAAATCGAGCTCCTTTCTGTGAAGAAGGGACATCTAAGACTCCTGCGAGGTATGCAGGCTGATTAGCCACTATACCTATACTTCGGCCCGCTAGCCTAGCAAAACCTACTACTATATTTGGGGCAAACTTTTCGTGTATTTCAAAGAAAGTACCGGTATCTATGGTGCCATTTATTACTTCACGTATGTCATACGGTTGATTAGCACTTTGAGGTACTAAGTTAGCCAGTTCTTCTCTGATCTCGTCTGTCAGTTTATAGTCTAACTTCTGAGGCTGCTCTTCGCAGTTTTGTGGCATGTAACTAAGTAGCTTTTTGATATCTTCTATAGCTTCTAGATCGTTAGCAGCTGTGAGATGTGCTACACCACTTTTTTCAGAGTGTACGCTGGCACCACCTAGATCTTCAGAAGTTACCTCCTCGTTGGTCACCGTCTTTACCACATTAGGACCGGTGACGAACATGTAGCTGGTGTCTTCTACCATAAGTATGAAATCTGTGATGGCAGGAGAGTATACAGCTCCACCTGCACAAGGCCCCATTATGGCACTGAGCTGGGGGATCACACCGCTGGCTTGAGTATTTCTATAAAATATGTCTGCATATCCACCTAGAGAGACGACGCCCTCCTGTATACGTGCACCGCCACTATCATTGAGACCTATCATTGGTGCTCCATTTCTCATAGCCATGTCCATTATTTTGCAGATTTTTTCTGCGTGTGTTTCTGATAGAGATCCACCAAAAACAGTAAAATCTTGAGAGAAAACATAGACTAGTCTTCCTGTAATAGTGCCATATCCGGTTACCACACCATCACCAGGATAGTGCATTTTTTCCATACCAAAATCAGTACTTCGGTGCTTTACTAAAGCACCTATTTCCTCAAAGGAATTTTTATCTAGCAGGAGATCTAGTCGTTCACGAGCAGTAAGTTTGTTTTTACTGTGCTGTGCATCTATTCTCTTTTGTCCTCCGCCCATTTTTGCTTCAGCAAGTTTTTGGGCAAGTAATTCTCTCTTGTTCATTTTGTTATTCGGTTTCTAGCTGCGCTATTAGCTCGTCTGTTAATTGCATATTGTGATATACTGCTTGTATATCATCGTCTTCTTCAAATTTGTCTACGATCTTGAGTACATCCATAGCTTGGTCTATACTAAGTGTCGTGGTCGTTTTCGGGATTTGCTGTATCTCCGTAGATGTAGCTTCTATTCCTAGCTCGCCTAACTTGCTCTGCATCGTTCCGAAATCTTCGAAACTAGTATATACTGCAATATATTCTTCCTCTTTTTCTACTTCTTGGGCACCTCCTTCTATCAATTCTAGCTCCAGCTCGTCAGCGTCTATTTCTTGTATAGTCTCATTCGATATTTCAAAAACACCTTTCGTATCAAATATAAAACTCAATGATCCATTAGTGCCTAAGCTTCCATTGTTTTTAGAAAAAATAGAGCGAATATTGGCTACTGTTCTGTTGATGTTTTCGGTGGTAGTATCTAAGAATATAGCTATCCCGTGTGGTCCATATCCTTCGTAGGTATGGCGTTGAAGATTGGCGGCTTCTGCTCCACTACCTTTTTTGATAGCACGCTCTATAGTATCTTTTGCTAGGTTGGCTCCTTTGCCATTTAGTACTGCTAGTCGCAGTGCAGGATTGCTATCTAGATCAGGACCATTATCTCGTGCAGCCATAGTGATTTCTTTGATAATACGAGTCCATACTTTAGCTCGCTTCTTATCTTGAGCGGCTTTTCTATGTTTTATATTAGCCCATTTACTATGTCCTGCCATGTGTTCTGTTCTCTTTTTTTTACATCGCAAACTTAGTCTAATTGCATAAAAAAGCCGTTCCCAATACAATTGGGAACGGCTTTTAGCTTTTTGTAATCTATTAGATTAATGAGCTATAGTCACTTTAGTAGTACTTATACTTTTTCCGTTTGCCACTCTGAGTATGTAGAGTCCATTTTCTAGATCAGCAACACCTATTTTGTAATTGTTAGGTGAAACCCCTATGATAGTAGAATTATCAGCAACAACTTTTCCGTTTAGGTCCATTAATTGAATACTTACATTGTTGCTTTGAGCAAATAGGAGATCAATGTTTAACTCTGTGGATACAGGATTGGGATATACCGCTAGGTTGTCATCATTATAGGATGTAGATGATATAGAAGCACCATATTGCTTTTCCCACATGTACGGTTTAATTATGAAATTATCAGTAGAATCAGCATCTACAGGATTTGTACTTCTATTAAAGACATAGGCTAAAACAGCAAAATTAATTGGAGTAGAGGTTCCTAGAATACCATTTACACTAACTCCAAAAATGGGAGACTGATAAGTGCCACCTGTTGCTATGGTCTCTGTTATAGTGAATATACGTGGGTCTGTATTTACAACTACCGCTGTTCTAGCTTCATTTAATATTGCCCAAGAGTAATAAATAGTGTCTTGAGTAGTTAAAGCTTGACCATTGTTCTTTACAGTGAACTGTAAATCAAATGTGGTAGACCCGCCAGTACCATCCTGGATATATTCCGGTTTATCAATGGATAGCAATTCAATATCCACTTGTGCATATCCAATGCTAGCAAAAGCTAAAAGTAAAAGAGTTAGTGATTTTTTCATTTTTTTATATTTTATAGTGTAGTTCAAAGTTAAATAAATATTAATCAAGCTAATAAGTATTGTAATTCATTTATATCTAAATTTGATAAAATGCTGTTTTCTGATACGATGATGTCCTTAGATATTCGCTGTTTTCTGGCTTGAAGAGCGGTAATTTTCTCTTCTATCGTGTCCTTTGCTATGAATTTATAGCTAAAGACACTGTGTTTTTGGCCTATTCTATGACTTCTATCTCTTGCCTGTGCCTCAGCTGCAGGATTCCACCATGGGTCTACTATGAATACATAGTCTGCCGAGGTCAGGTTTAGTCCAATGCCTCCAGCTTTTAGTGATATCAAAAATACAGTAGCCTCCTTTGTTGCCTGAAACCCTGCAACATATAAAGCTCTTTTTTCTTTGGTAGTGCTCCCCGTAAGTTTAAAGTAAGGCAGCTCTAGTGTATTGATGTCTTTTTCTAACAAGTTAAGATATCGTACAAATTGAGAGAAGACCAGTACTTTATGTCCGTCACTTATGGCATCTTTTATTTTGTTTAGTAGTATGACGTGCTTCCCACTGTCAGCGGTATATTCCTTGTCTGTGAGTACGGGATGGTTAGCTATTTGTCTGAGCTTACTTAGTCCTTGAAGTATAGAGAATTTAGCTTTTGGAAGGCCTTTTTCTTCTACCAAGTCTACTATACTGTTACGGTATTCTGACTTCACCTCTTCATAGTACTTGGCTTGACTTTCTGTCATTTTGCAGTACACTATTTTCTCAGTGAGCGGTGGTAGATCTTTAGCTACTTCTGACTTGGTACGTCTCAGTAGGAAAGGTTTTACGAGTTTTTGTAGTTCTTGAGCTTTTGCATTGTCGTTTTGTTTTTCTATTGGTTTCGCAAAGTTTTCTTCAAAGGTTTTCAGACTACCTAGAAGGCCTTTATTTAGAAAATTCATCTGACTCCAGAGGTCTTTTACCGTATTTTCTATCGGAGTACCTGTGAGTGCTATTCGGCATTTAGCAGTAAGCTGCTGTATGAATTGTGTCGTTTTAGCAGAGTGGTTTTTTATGTTTTGGCTTTCGTCTAGCACTACTGTTTCAAAGAGGATAGAACGGAAGAGTTGGATATCATTTCGGATAAGACCGTAAGTGGTGATGAGGATATCTACCGCCGGTAGTTCATCCTCATGTTTAGCTCTCTTAGGTCCGCTATGTATGGCCACACTTAGATCTGGAGTGAAAGTGGCTATTTCTTGTACCCAGTTATATAGTAGAGATGTAGGGGCTACGAGTAAGAAGCTTGGCTGGTTAGATATCAGATGGTCATCTTGTTTTACACGCTGCAGAAAGGCCAGTGTTTGTATCGTTTTTCCTAAGCCCATGTCATCAGCTAGTATTCCTCCAAAGTTGTTATTTTTCAAAAACATTAGCCAGCTGAGTCCATCATTTTGATACGGTCTAAGTTTTCCTTTAAATAGCTTATGTGGAGACTCCTCTTTGATGTCCACGAGGGTATTAAGATGCTCCTTTATTTTCTTGGACTTTATAAGACTTAGTACGTCTATTTGATATTTTTTTACTTGAAAAGTGTTCCCGTCTTTACCACTATTAGACAAAGCCTTGCCTAATTTAAACCACTCTTTTGGGAAGAGGAATATATGGCCATTCTGCAGTGTGATTTGGCTGCGTCCCTTTTTCATTTCCTTCACTATATTACTAAAGAGAAGCTGCTCGCTATCTATGGTGATAATCACCTCTAGGTCAAACCAGTCTATCTTATCACCTATAGTATAGTTTAGAGATGGAAGCTGTGTGCTGTAGGTGTCTTCTAGGTCAGTGGTGACTATAAAGTGACTGGCGGTTAAGAGTACACTATTTTCGCGTATCCAAGTGATAGCTGCTAGTAGTGAATTGTCTTGTAGTGTGAAGAGTGATCCTGTGGTGGGATTCAGCCCGAGTTCCTTGAGAGCGTTTACCCTATTAGCTTCCCATATCCGTGATCTTTTGTACTTAGTAAATATGGGCTCATCTTCCTGCCAATGGAGATCTACGTGAAATAGCTTGTCTTGGTGAAATGAAAACGCTGCAGTACCGTAGACTATACCTAGCTTAAATTGATATCCGAATGATGTTTTTACTAGACTAATTTTAGGAGTAGCCGCTTCTTTTACAGTATTGATTTCGAAACCCTGTGCAAATACAGGTGCGGTTTCTAGGAGTGGTTTTATGAATTTAGAATAATAGGTGTGTTCATTCTCTGGCTGAACGTATACGTGTTTTTTATTTAAAAATACTTCTAGTTTATTTCCATCTACGAAGTCATAGAAGGAGTGTAATCTGCCGTGCACCATCAGTCTAGCAGGTTTACTGGTTAATAGTAGACCACCTTGTTTCATAAAAGGGATACGCTCATCTCCATATTTTATGGTGATGAAATAAGCGGTGCCATTTTCGTTTTTTCTAAAGTGAAAAAGTACTTTAGTGAAGTCCTCATTAAGATATATCCTGCGATGAGCGGGATTTATATCATCTGCTAGGTATAGACTCTTACTAGAGGCAGGGAGAATGGCAAAAAGAGCTTGGAGCTGTGTTTCTATATAAGGTCGTATCTCTGCTTTGTGCTGTGCTTTATCAAAGTGTTTTTGAAAATACTCTTTAGGTCGGATACGCTGCTTGGGAGAGAACTTACGCACTATATGCTCTTCCATAATGTTATCTAAAGTAGCTATTTGAGCAAGTTCATCGTCAGTCAGTTTGGTGTAATAAGACGCATTGCCAGAGAATACTTTCTGGTAGGTTAGTGAGAGCGTGTCTAGGGAAGTATAGGCTACTACATAAGGCTGCACGAGTACGCCGAGATGGTAGTGCTCATAGATGCTAAATATTAGCTTGTAACTTATGTCATTATTTACTTTCACGTAAAATATCGCTTTGCTAAAATTGGAGCAATATACAAGTGAATGCGGTCAGGGTAAAAAAAAAATATTAAATATCTAGATATTTAGTTTCTAGGATATCTAGCAGTAGATCTGGTTTACTGCTACGCCAGCTTACATCATTGAGCCTATCTCCGTATGATACTGCATGCTTTAGGTTTATGCTATCCATCTCGTCGAGTACATGGGGCAGAGCGTTTATAAAATAGATGCTACCCTCTATTTCCTCTTTCCACTCTTGGTAGTAGTCATCGTCTGCCGAATGAAAGTTAAGGACATTTTCCATTATGATCACAAAGTTCTCAAGTCCACAGTTTATTAAATGGTCTATGAGCTCAGTTTTAAGCAGCATTATATCATTATTAATAGCATCATTCCATTCACCTATGAGCTCTATCACACAGAAAGATTCCTCATAGTCTGCATAGATTAGCTTATAAAAAAGCGTTTCGCTGCCAAAATTATCCCACTGTGGATGAAGTAGGTAGTTATAGACTCTATTGGTATAATGAAATTCCGAATAGTCATTCTCAAAATTCAGTGCCTTAGGATCCTGATCCGAACTGTAAATATCCCTCCATAAGTAAAAAGGCTCTATGTTATGCATGTTCTATGTTCGTGTCTGAAATAAGATAGAGTGGTCGATTTTTTACATTGTCATTTATACGGCTGATGTACTCACCTATCATACCTATACCTAGTAGCTGAATACCTCCTAAGAATACAATAGTAATCATAAGCGATGGCCAACCAGGTTCGTAGATCTTCAAGATAAACTTAGCATAGAGTGTATATACAATTAGAAGTAGGCCTATAAATGCACATATGAAACCAGATATAGTAGCTAGGCGAAGTGGAAAGTTAGAGAATGAAGTAATTGCATCTAAGGCTAAGCTGATCATTTTTTTATAGGTATAACCAGTCTCTCCAGCATTTCTCCCTTCTCTCTCATAGCTTACTGCAGCTTGTTTATATCCAAGCCAAGCTATTTGTCCTCGGAGGTACCTCTGTTTTTCAGGCATTTGGATGAGAGCCTTTGCTACTTTTCTATTTATTATTCTAAAATCTCCTGTATCTACGGGTATCTCTACTGAGGTGATTTTATTCAGTATTTTGTAAAATGTAGAAGCTGTAATTTGCTTTAACCAAGATTCATCCTTGCGTTTTATGCGTTGAGCATAGGCTACGTCATATCCTTCCTCTGCTTTAGCTAGCAGGCGTTGTATTACTTCTGGTGGATCTTGGCCATCACTATCCATTAGTACTATATAGTCGCCTTTAGCATGTTCTATCCCCGCGGTTACAGCTATCTGATGACCAAAGTTTCTGCTTAAGTTGATGTATTTATAAGTAGAATCCTGGCTGCAGAGCTCTAAGATCACAGAAAGTGAACGGTCGTGGCTCCCATCATTTACAAAAATAATTTCAAAATCATGCGGAATGTTTCGTATGGAATCATTTAGATTTTGGGTGAACTGTATTAGCCCCTTTTCTTCGTTATATACAGGTAGTATGATGGAAATCACCCTGCGAAGATAATAGAAAAAAGGAGTACCTAGAGTGTTGTGATTATCCAGTGCTTTGCCAAGGACTGAGTCTTCAGTATTTAGTTTTTTAATCAATTTGACTGTGGCTATAATAGCGTAATTGCAGTAACTTCATAGTATGTGGAAGTCGATGAATTATAAGGTCAATAGTGTAATTCTGGTGAAGAATAACACACATACACACACACCTAGGCTATTCTTGAAAGCTTTTGCTGGGCTCCGTAAAGTTGTAGCTAGAGAGATAACGTTAATCTTATAAAACGTATTGTAAACTAAATAAGCCAAATAGATGTAGTATCAACATGAAAAGTGTTTTTTTAGGGGCTTCAATATTTATCTTCGTAGTACTAATATTTAAAGCAAAAGAGTAGTGAAACGAGTTCATTTGATAGCTGTGGGGGGTGCTATAATGCATAATTTGGCAATAGCCTTGAAACAAAAGGGATATAAAGTCACAGGCAGTGATGATGCTATATATGATCCGGCCAAGAGTAATCTAGAAAAAGCAGCATTAGAGACCTCTATTGGATGGGATGCTACTAGGATAACCAATGATATTGATTTCGTTATACTAGGGATGCACGCTAGAAAGGATAATCCTGAGCTGCTGATGGCAGTAAAACTGGGGTTGAAAGTGATGTCCTTTCCTGAATTTATAGCGACAGAATCTACTGACAAAATACGAGTGGTAGTAGCGGGTAGTCACGGCAAGACGAGCACTACTGCTATGATAATGCATGTGCTGCAGAAGAGAGACTTGGCCTTTGATTATTTAGTAGGGAGTTCTATAGATGGGTTTGATCTTTCTGTGAAACTTTCAGATGCTCCACTTATTATAATAGAAGGGGATGAGTACCTTACGTCTCCATTAGATCTGAGGTCTAAGTTTTTATGGTATGATCCGCATTACTCTATAATTACGGGTATAGCGTATGACCACATTAATGTGTTTCCTACGTTTGATTTATATATTGATACTTTTAGGGAATATATAAGTACGCATAATCAAGACGCGAAGTATTATTGGTATGCGGGAGATAAAGAATTAGCTACACTCAGTGGTGAGACTAGTGTATTAAATGAAGCATACGATACACCTACATTTATAAATAGAAGAGATGGGGCAGTCATAGAGCTAGAAGGAAATTCGTATGAAACATTACTGGTGGGAAAGCATAATCTCCAAAATATGCAAGCTGCACTGTTGGTCTGTGAGCACTTAGGGGTTTCTAATGTGCAGTTTTTAGAGGCAATAGCAGATTTTACTGGTGCTGGCAGAAGAATGGAAAAAATAGTTGATCTGCCAAATCAGGTAGTTTTCAGGGACTTTGCTCATTCTCCTAGCAAGTTAGAAGCTACTACCAAAGCTGTTGTAGAGACGTATGAGGGAGTAGTTTTGGCAGTTTTTGAGTTGCATACATTTAGCAGTCTTACTAAAGCATTTCTACCTCTCTATAAGGACGCTATGTCTTCTGCAGATCGTCGTATTGTTTTTTACAATGACGAAATATTTGTACATAAAAAGATGGAGTATTTAGATGCCGCCTATGTAAGGGAATGCTTTGGAGATGTAGAAATAGTGCACGAAGCTAGGTTACTAGAGGGCTTAGTTGATACTTCTTTTAAAAATGGAGACAATATCTTACTCATGAGTTCTGGCACTTTTAATAATGCCCAGTTTAAGCTAAGCTAAAGTTGTTTAACATTGAGCTCTGTAGTGAAAGTGCCATCTGTGGACTGCACGAAATTGGTAGCTCTGATGGCATAGTACCTTTGGCCATCTGTAAGGTATAAGATTAGTTTCTGGTTTACCTCTATCTTTTTTAAAACATTATCCCACGTATAAAAGAGGTCATATATTTCCTTTTGTTCTAGGTAAGGAAGATTTTTAGCGTAGAAAAAATCTGTATCCTCTAAACTCATCATTGTGTCAATGGCAGCCAGATTTAGTCTCTCATTGAGTAGTATTCCCTGATATAGTCCTATATCAGCTTCTAGGGTAGGTAAATGTGGTATGCCCTCATGCTTTGCTAGGGAGTCTGATAAGAATGTAAAACAAATGTCCCATCTATCTTTCCTTGGCTCCACTTCTGTAGCAATTTCATTACTCTTAAAAGAAAAATACCCGAATGAATATTGCTCATCCTTAGGTAGCCATATGGTTTTATCTAATGAGCCGTCTAAAGTGCCGTATCTGAAGTGATAAGAGCCATTTTTGGCGTCTAGTAGTTGAAACTTATAGACTAACCTAGATAGGTCTCCTGGCCAAGACACTAGGTAAATATTCTTGAAAGATTTTGGGTTACTAAAACTAAAGTCGCCCCACGCTCCAATTGCTGGGGTAAGCCCTTCACTAGTGGATATGTCAAACTGCCACTCTACTTGTGACAGATTATAGTACTCGGTTATACTGTCATAATTGGTATTTGTAGTATTATAAATGGCTACTTGACTGAGTGTGTTCAAGAATATCCCCCAGGTATTGGCTTCGTTTTCAAACCGGAGGTGCCAGGTACTACCTGTGCTGTCATACAATCGATTTAGCTCGCTAAGGCATAGATATGCTGCTTGATTATTAGTGGTGTTTAGGCTTACTTCAGTAGTTTGAATCTTACTTTTTGGCAGTATCTCATCTGGCTCAAAGCAAGCTGAGAGTAAAAGGAATAAAAATATATACTGTAATATTTTCATAATATAGCGTAGGCTATTCTAATAGCATAGGATATAGGTTTAGCCACTATGGTCTGTGCAGTGTCTATAAGTTCTCTATCTATCTCATTCGTTAGATAGTTATCTCTAGCTATTTTACTTTCATTATAGATGTTAGTGATGGATAGTGATAAGTGTAGCTTATCAGTAAATAGCTTATATTTCAAATACGCAGAAAGTTGTTGAGTCCCATGTTGTTCTTCCTGATATATTATATTTTCGGTAATTAGCGATGAAGTGTTTTTCCCTAAGAATCGTCCGATGAATCCTAGTTCAAGGAAAGTGTTGGGAATATATAATTGTGCCAGTATATTGATTTCTGGATGAAAAAAGTTAGACCCGCTGGTGTCTTTCAGGTAATTACTCCCGTGAATAAGAGCACTTGGTTTTATAGTTATAAAGTTATTGCTGAAGTTTAGACTTGCATATGTGGTAGTGCTTGTACTTTTACCTGTGTTTATATAGGTATTATTTTCGCTTGTGCGAGGTATGTCACCCGTTCGTATATGTAGTATTCCCGTACTTCCTTTTATGAGTGAATTATCTATGGTAAGCTTTATATGAAGAGTGTTATTTACCCTAGGTTTAAGTAATATATTATTGGCTACATCACCGGTTAATCGTGTTGGGTAAAACTGGTACCTAAAGTTGGGGTAGCTTATTGCCTGGCTATATGTTCCAGATATTTGTAATTCTTCCTGAGGAGCAAGTGTGAGTTTTAGTGATGGAAGCAAGTAGCTCCCAGATAAGCTGTTATTTAAGAGTCTAGCACCACCTTCTAACCGCACTGTGTTTCTGTACTGGTAGCTGATGTTGCCAAAAGCAGTATAATCGCCATAGCTATTTCGTATCCCTGAGATCGTCTTATATGTATTATCTGAAGTGTTGCTTAACTCTATGCCCATAGTGTAATTAAGTTGCTTTTGTTTAGCGTCTAACTTCAACCTCATATATCCATAGTCGAATCCAGTGCTAAGGGGCTTTGGTTCGGTTTGATTGTTCTCTGATACCCCAGAGTTGAGGTCTTTATCGATAAGTGAGATCTCGTTTTTTAGACGATGTACCTGACCGTCTAAGGTAAGCGTGTGATTTTTAGATATTTGCGTCTTTAAGGAGCCGAAAAGTAAGTGTCTATTAACTCGCTGGTTTATATCTTGTACCCTAGAGAGGCCTGGTAGTATAGAACCTTTATTTCTCACACTTAGTCTACTATTGTCGCTTCGAATATTCAACTCCATGCTCTTTAGTATCTGATACTTGTACTGTAAATTTATGTCATATCTTTCCGCTCCTCCTACGGCTGTGGATCGAAGTCCTTCTGAATTGTATAGGGCTCCTGTGAAGCTTCTCCCTAGTCCAGCCTGAAGTGTATGTACCTTATTGCTAAGTCCTAAAAGGACATTAGCGTGAAGATCATTTGCAGTAGTGTTGGTAGCACTCGTTTCTATCCAAAAAGGTTGATATAGGAATTTTTTAGTATACAGTCTTATTACGATGGTGCTATTTTTGGATAAGGTAGAAATAGGAGAAAAGGCTACTTCGATATATTCTAAATCCCATACGGGTATAGACTGAAGATCATAGCCTATATTCTGATCCATCAGAAGAGGATAGTCGTCTTTTATAACTGCAATTTGACTTAAGTCTAGTGTAGAAAAACTGCTATGGGTAGTTAGGCCTAAGGTGTATTGACTTAATCCTGGGATTAGTGCTAGCACCTCTTCTAGGTTTTGAGCATTAGCAATGAGGATTTCTTCTTTGTCTAATCTAAAAAATACCGAAGAATCCTGAGCGTGACAAAACGAGATGACCGCTATAAAAGCAGAACATAGCAAACTTCTTAGTATGTTTTTTTTATGTTTCAGGAAATCTACGTTTTTTTATCAGTACAATAATACCAAGATAAATGTCCACTCAGTGCATATTCGAGAGGGTATGACACTAAATCTATGCAGATATTACAGCTGCTTTACTTTTGACTATAGAAGTAGAGACGAAAACGATCACAAAGACAATCCCAATGATTGTAGAGATAGATCCAGCAACGGATACATCCATCCACTTTGCAGCATAATAACCTGCAGCAGAGCAAGCGATGCCTATTGTACAGGCTAGGAAGATCATTTTTTTAAAATCTTCTGTGAGTAAGTAGGCTATAGCTGGTGGTCCCGAAAGAAATGCAATGACTAGTATAGCACCCACAGACTCAAAACTAACCACAGTAGTAAGTGAAACTCCTGACATAAGAAAGTAGTGCCAAAAAGTGACAGCTACACCCGTAGATAATGCGAAATTCGGGTCAAACGTTGTGATAAATAGACCTTTGTATCCCCAGATAACAGCTCCTATAAGTAGAACGCAGACCACCAAAAGTATAATAGCCTGCTTGGGGAGCATAAGGCCTCCCATAATAGGCTGTAGCCAAAGCGATACATACTCTATCTCTCCGTATAACACACATTGTTGATCTAGGTCCGCATTTGCTCCAAACTTTGATATAAGTATAATCCCAATGGCAAATAATAGCGTATAGGATACGCCTATAGCTGCATCACTTTGCAATCGAGCTTTTTTAGTAAACCACTCGATCATAAGTGTAGCCAGTATACCGCTGAGTGAGGCTCCTATTAGTATGGGTAGGCTAGCGGTAGATCCTGATATCCAGTAGGCTATGAATATGCCTGGCAAAACAGAGTGAGATATAGCGTCTCCTATCATGACCATCTTTCGCATTACCAAGAAACTGCCCATAAGTGCACAGTTTATAGCTACTAAGCTAGCGGTGAATATGATGTAAAAATCATTCATTAGTAAGGTATTTCACTTTGATGAGGGTCGATCTCGGGCCTTTTTAGTAGCCGTATAAGTTCTTTTTCTATTTCTGGAGTGATTACGTGCTCTATGCCTTCAGCATCATCGTGTAGGTGATCAGCATCCAGCTGAAAGTACTTAGATAGGTAGATCTCCCAAAGCCTGTGCTTTCGGATTACTTCTCTTGCTGCCAGTCTACCTTTATCACTTAGTATTATGAGTCCGCGTACTTGGTCTATGTAGTTTTCATTCTCCAGTCTTTTAAGTGTAGATTTCAGTTTTTGTACAGGATACTTTTCTTTATCTACGAGTTCGTTTATCGAGATAGTATTCATACCATTATTTGCTATTTTGTAAGTGTCCTTTAGTACATTCTCGTTGTTGATTTTAATATTATTAGCGTTTCGTAATTTCATCCGAGCCACTACTCCTCTTTTTTTGCCAAAAAGTATAGCTAGCAGTGCAAACAATGATAACACTACTACGATCCACGGTCCTGTTGGCATACCTGTGCCGCTATAGCTTATGACTACGCCTATTAGTCCACTTAAGAAACCGAATAATCCAGCATATATGAGCATCTTTGAGATAGCGTTAGTAAGGAATCGAGCACCTGCAGCTGGAGTGATGAGTAATGCTGCCATTAATACTACGCCTACTGCTTGTACTCCTATAGCTACAGTGACCACGGTAATGAGTGCTAAAAATGACTTAAGAAAGGAGGTGTTAAACCCAAGTCCTTTGGCATAATTTTCATCAAAACTAACTAGGCTAAATCCGCGAAGAAAAAACCAAACACATAAGACGTTTACCACTGCTATTACTGAAAATAACTGAACATCTAATATGCCCATAGATGCTGCTTTGCCAAACAAAAAGCTATCTAATCCGCTCTGAGCTGCATTGCCACCGTGTTGTATCTTAGTAAGCAGTACTATTCCTACACCGAAGAAGACACTGAGTGTAAGTGCTAATATAGTGTCTGGCTTTAATTTAGACTTGGATTGTACATAGTCTACTATCCATATAGAAAGTAGCCCAGAGGATATAGCTCCTAGTAAAAAGTATACTGGATTTTTGACTCCAGTGAGCATAAATGCAATGGCAACGCCTGGTAATACGGAGTGAGAGATGACGTCTCCTATAAGTGCACGCTTTCGTAGGTAAGTAAATGTACCCACTACACCTGCTGCAAAACAAAGGATACCAGACCCTATACCCACTACAAATAGGGTGTAGTTTTCAGCAGAGAAAAAGGTGACGATATGTTCCCAGATGCTCATTTAGTATTATTTATGTCGCATTGGAAATTCTTTGTTTTCCATTTCTTGGCTGATCTTAGCGATGGTCGTTAGTCTTCCTCCGTACGTATCTGTGAGGATTTGATCTGTGAAGACTTCACTAGTAGGCCCACTTGCTACGAGTCGCGTATTAAGCAGGACTAGGTGATCAAAGTAGGACTGAGCAGTATGGAGATCATGATGCACTATTACGAGCGTTTTGCCTGCGTCTTTCATATCCTTTAGCAGTGCTATGATCATCTCCTCTGTAGCTATATCTACGCCCGCAAATGGCTCATCCATAAGGAACAAGTCCCCTTGTTGGGCTATAGCACGTGCTAGAAATATTCGCTGCTGCTGACCGCCAGAGAGTTGACTGATTTGTCTTTTTGCGTAGCCTAGCATATTTACCTTCTCTAGACTATCTGTCACTATGTCTTTATCCTCACTCGTCAGTTTTTTAAATAGCCCACGCTTTTGGTAACGACCCATCGCTACTATATCCCATACGCTAGCTGGGAAATCCCAGTCTATTTCTTGTCGCTGAGGTACATAGCTTACTTTATTTCTAACCTTATCCAGTTCTTGGTCGTAGACTCTTGTGAAACCACTTGTAGGTTTTACTACACCCATTATAGATTTCAGAAGGGTACTTTTACCACTGCCGTTTGGCCCCATTATACCTATGACTTGCTTTTCTGGCAGTTCAAAGTCTACATTCCATAGAGCAGGTTTTCTGCCATAGACTACGGTGAGGTTATGTGCTTCTATGATAGGAGTACTCATTTTAATCCTTTTATTATCGTATAAATATTCTCCTCTAGCATGCCCATATATGTGCCTTCTGGCGTTCCGTCTTGACCTAGTGCATCACTATGAAGTGTGCCTCCTATTTCTAGTTTATAGTCTCTAGCATTGGCTCCTTCTATGACGGCTCTTAGGTTTTTGTCACTTACACTTGTTTCTACAAATACTGCTTTTACTTTTCTATCTATGATAAAGTCTATGAGATCTTTCACATCCTTGGCACCATATTCTGCTGCCGTAGATATGCCCTGCAAGCCGCGTACTTCAAAACTAAATGCATCACCGAAATATTCGAATGCGTCATGGCTAGTGATAAGTATGCGTTTCTCATGAGATAAACTGGTATCTAAGTTTATGGAGAGTGCCTTGACATTGGTCTTTATGTCATTGGCATATTTTTCACAGCGAATAGCGGTACTATCCAATCCTTCGATTTTGGAAAGCTCCGCAGCTACACCTTGTAGGCCTTCCAGCCAGATCTCTGGATTAAACCAAATGTGAGGGTCTACTAAATCTGACGTTTCGTCTACACGTTTTAGTTTTGTTTTGTCTATATAGCTTCCCAGTGAAAATACGCGCTTTTGTTTTGCATAGTTTTTCAGCATTTTAGCCATTTTACCTTCTAAGTGGAGACCATTATACACTATGATATCTGCATTAGCTAGTTTCTCTATATCTCCTTGACTTGCTTTATACAGGTGCGGATCCACCCCTGCTCCCATTAGCGATAGTACGGTCACCTCTTTTGGCACTATATTTCGTATGCAGTCACCTACTATACCAGTGGTAGTTACTATGGTTATTCCATCGTTTTTAGAACTTTGTGAGCACCCGTTTAGGATTACTAAGAAGGTGACTATGTAGAGTATTGGTCTACTAGTGATATGCATAAAGCAAAGGTATCAAAAATGGATATCTACTGCGAGTACTAGTTGGCTACTTTGGTTTTTTATCTGTAAAAAGAGTGATTTATCTGTTTATACTCTTGTATACGTCATCATACTGTATTTTTTTGTCCTTAACTTTGTCTTATAAAATAGTAGCGTGAAGGCATTTGTACTTGGGGTAGTTTTTTTATTCATTAGCATTACTGCTAGTGCGCAGTTATATGTGCTAAAAGATCATATTTTAGATAGCAATGCAAATAGACCTATACTCTACCGTTCTCTACCGAAGATGTGTGATACGCTATATAAGGCATTCATCCGAGAGGATTTAGCAGGACTGAAGCCCTTTGTTCCAGAAGTGAGATACTTGAAATCTACTTTTGATACGCTATCTATAGAGTATAGAGAGGAGCAGGTGGTTTATAGGCAGCAGCTATTATACAGGAGTTTACAAAAGGATTATAAGAAAATAATCAAGTATGCTAAAAAGAGTAAAATTAATTTCTCTAGGTTAGAGAAAGGAGAAGTGGCCTATAACTATGGTAAAAACGAGGAAGGCTACGAGTATTGTTATGTCACTACTGAATTCAAAAAACGGAAACATATCTATGAGCTAAGGTTTTTGGCCATTATCCTCAATGGACATTGGTTCTTAGGTGACAACCTATCTTTTAGAGAAGTAGAATGAGGAGTCTAGCCTATATAATATGTTTTGTTACTGGTGCTGCTTTTGCTCAGTCGTGGCAAGTGAAAACTCATCCAAACAGTAATAGGAAAGCTATACTAATGGATAGCGTATTCATATCTGAGTATGTGTATACGGAAGTGAGTGAATTGTCAGAAGATAAAGCTTACGTATCTCGTGGTGAGCTATATGCGTATATAAATAAGGGAGGAGAAGAACTAACTCCATACGTATTTGCCGTAGCTAGTAATTTCATAGACGGGTATGCAATAGTAGGGGATAGCATCGCTCAGAGCGTAATCAATGATCGATCACAACTCATAGTTCCACTTAAGTACTTTAGAGCTAGACTCCCAGTCCAGGGACTTATAATTGTGCAGTCTTTTTCAGGGACTTGGGGCGTTTATGATGTAGCGGGAAATGTAAAGTTGCCGTTTATATATGACTTGCCGCCTCATATTGTCAATAGAGACTGTATCATAGTGAGAAAAAACGAAGACTATGGTGTCGTCAATGACTGCAATGAGATTATCTTCAATTGCGCCTACCAATATATCAGTACTGATGGCTTAGGATACAGACAGGGCAATTATCTTAGATTATTTTAACGTAGGAAAATGAATTTGTTTAAGCATCTAATTGTTTTCTTGGTATTAGTTGCTTAATTCGGATGCCAAAGTAGATATAGTGACAGAACGGTACGTGTTAAATCTCAGCCCTAATTAGAAATAATGGAGAAATTTAGTGATAATCCATTTGAAAATACAGCACCTTTAATTTTAGAAGCTGAGCTTGTGATTAAAGAAGGCTTTTGGAATAATGTAGAGTTTGTAAATTGTACTGCGGCAATAAAAGTGTTAACTTTTCTAAATTCAGTGAGCTATCAAAATAGGACTAGTCTAACAACTAATGCTGTAGGTGTAGAGATATTGTCTTGGGTAGTGATCCTTTGGTTGAGCTCTGTTAATGGGCAATATAGGAAGGCTAATAATTATTCTATTGTTGCTCTTATTCTGTTAGTTATTACGCTACTCCCTTTATTTCAGTGATAGGAGTCCGCTGAATAGCGATATTGGCTTTACGTATATATAGGGGGTATAAAATCCGGGAATAACAGAACGATACGTGTTAGCTTTTGTCGTGTTGAGATTAAGTTATGTTTTGGTGGTTTTGTTAGTGGTATTTTTATGTTTGTTATTCACCATATTGTAAAATGTATCCTTAGTACTATCCTTTTTTGTTTCTTTATTTGCAGTATGCAAATGACCACGAGTAGAGATTTCGCCGAAAAATCAGATAACGAAGATGCGTTAGCCAAGTACCGCAGTCAGTTTTTTATGCCTCCTGGTAAGACTAGAGCAGAACAACTTTATTTTACTGGAAATTCACTCGGTCTGCAGCCGAAGTCAGTAAAGGATTATATCCAGCAAGAATTAGATGACTGGCAAATGCTGGGGGTAGAAGGTCATTTTCATGGAAAGAATCCATGGTTTAGTTACCATCGTTTTTTTGATAATGAAGCCAAGGTCGTAGGAGCTAAACCAGAAGAAGTAGTGGTGATGAATAACCTTACTGTAAACCTTCACTTATTGCTTGCAAGTTTCTATAGACCAACGGATAAGAGAACTAAAATCATCATGGAAGGTGGTGCTTTTCCTAGTGATATGTATGTAATAGAGAGCCAAGTGAAACAGCATGGTTTTGCATATGAAGATGCTGTAGTAGAGATAAATCCACGAGAGGGTGAGCACGCACTCCGTACAGAAGACATAGTAGCTAAAATAAAAGAAGTAGGAGAGGAATGTGCTCTAGTATTCTTTAGTGGAGTACAGTATTACACTGGCCAAGCTTTTGATATAAAAGCACTTACAGAAGCTGCTCACAGCGTAGGAGCATATGCAGGATTTGACTGTGCACATGCAGCAGGGAATATCAAGATGGAACTGCACGACTGGAATGTAGACTTTGCAGCTTGGTGTACGTATAAGTATATGAACAGTAGCCCCGGTGGAGTGAGTGGTGTTTTCATACACAATAAGCACGGTAATAATCCGGATACACCAAGACTAGCTGGCTGGTGGGGACATAAGGAGAGTGAGCGTTTTCAAATGAAGAAAGGCTTCGTACCAGAGCCAGGTGCAGCAGGATGGCAACTGAGTAATGCTCCTATACTAGCTATGGCAGCACATAAAGCTTCGCTAGATATGTTTGATGAAGTGGGAATGGATGCTCTAGTAGCCAAAGGGAAAAAGTTGAATGCCTTTTTAGAGCAGGTGGTAATGAATGCACAGACTACCAATGATAAACTTGAGTTTACTATAATTACTCCAGAGGAACGTGGTTGCCAGTTGAGTGTGCTGACCAACGAAAACGGCAAAGCTCTTTTTGATTACCTCACAGAAAGAGATGTATTAGCGGATTGGCGTGAGCCTAATGTGATTCGTCTTGCTCCAGTTCCGTTGTATAATTCATTCATGGATGTATGGGAATTTGGGGAGTTGCTGAAAGAGTTTTAAGTAGGAGCTTCTGATGTTTGATTTTGTTATTTCTTGTCAGCCTATCTCGGAATGAGCATTGGCCTAATCTGAAAATCATCAATTATAAAAAACTAAAAATGTTAGATTAGTCCGAGTAATAAGCTTTTTGCGATTCTAATTAAATTATGTCTTTGTACTATGATAATCTCAAATCGATTGTAGAAGAGGGATATATTGAATTTTATAGGGTTGGGGTTGCGCCCTGCACGCAGCAAAATTTACGGTTAACTTTTCCTAGCAGAAACCTTAATTTAAGATAGGACGATTCTCAAAATAAAGACTTCATTGTCTGTAAGAGTAAAGGATTTAAGGTGTTTCCTTTATTGGGCTTTATGCTGTTTTTAGAGTAGAAGGATGCACTGAGATATATGAGGCCCCCTTAATAGATAAAGGTGCTTTTTACTGAAATGTGCAAATAATTATGCTCAGCATTTTGATGTATCAAATGAAGTTAATGGCGATTTAAAAATAAAATCCTTGAATATAAGGTTTGTGTAAACACAAAAAAACCCAGCCCCTCGACTGGGTTTTAACCCAACTATTCTACTAATGCTATCAGAAATATACATATCTGATAGTTTCGCTGCTGAAGGAAGTTATACCTCTCCAACAACTATTGTTTGCCTAGGATCATCACTCCCTGCTGTACTTATGAAAATAATACGTAGTAGTTTTGTATTTATTTCAATTTCTTCATGCAATGATACATCCTTCCTTTCAATCTTACCTAATTTTAAATGTAAAAAGTCTGAAAATGACACAAATTATTCCATATATGGGAATGTGTGTTTATCGAGATCCGGATGTAATTGAGAGTAAAATGCGAATATTATCTCAGAACATAGATTAATAAAATCTTGTAGATGCAGTAATAATGGATTAAGTCGGCGTGCGCGAGTGTGTGCTTCAAATTCAAAGTACTGTATTCAGAATGTCTAATTCATTTATTCTCTCTAATGCACTTTTGGAATCGTGGAACTCTTTTACCGCGAGTATGAGGTCAATTTGGGTTGGTTTGAAGCGAAAATTTTTGGAATTTCAATTATTTATGAAAAAAACTGCGCTATAGTTATGGAATTTGACCTGCAGTTATCTGCAAAGTTGCTTGTACTTAGAACACCTCTGTCTCTTATTTTTATAGTGCTTAAGAAACTGATTTATCGTTCGAATTTAATTGCACAAATGATTGGTTGAGACTTGCTTGATATTTTGGGTGTAATATAAAGACGTAGATGGATTTGGATATCATGATTTTTGCAGCCTTATAATTTTAGTTGGATATTTCTCTATGGTAGTTAGTTTAGACTTGTGAATTTTTGTTGCCGATGTAGAAATACGGTAGGTCTGTGAAAGAGAAAATTGGCTTGGCAAATGAGTGGGAATAATCTTGAAGATATAGTTTAGAAAACTTTTGACAATACTAAGGAGTTAGTAGTTTACGAATACTTAAAAGGCTTTGATAGAAACAAAGGTAGTTTACGATGTTCAAGTTTATAGGGATTAGATAATGAAGTTTGCTTCAGTGTTGTGTATCTAGTAATTTGGAAAGAGCTACAAATAAAGAAACCTAGCCCCCACTAGGTTTCTAATTTTCTAACTAAATCCTACCAGTAACAATCTAAACTGGTACGATTCGTTACTGAACGAAGCAATGCTTCTTCAGTAACTTTTATATCAAAGGATCATCACTCCCTTTGGTACTTGTGAAATTAATACGTAGTAGTATTTGTATTTGTGTTAATTTCTTAATACAATTATACATCTATCAGTTCCATCTCACCTAATTTTAAATGTCATAATTCTAAAAATGACATAAAATATTCCGTATATGGGAATATATTTTTATTGAGAATGTCTTGCAATGGTGAGTAATGGTAAGATTATGGTCGGCAAATAGTTGCATATTGTAGCTCACTAAAGGCTTATATAGGCAATGATATCAAGGGTTTGTGTAAAATTTGGTAGGATGCTACTTAGGGGTTACGTGTGTATTCACACCACCCAGTTCTTTGATTCTGTCCAGAGCACTTCTAAAGTCATTAAACCCTTTTACTGCGAGTATGAGGTGATTTTTGCCTTGTTTGAAGCTAAAGTGCTCCGGTTCTTGGTTCACAGAACTCATAATAGTGCCAAATGTGGGAGCCTGATAAAACTCTTCACCCAGATTATTATTAAAGTATAAGAAGATTTCTTTATCTCTTATCTTTACTTTTTCAGCGTACAAGTTTTGTGCTGCTATCTTTAACTTTACGCTCCATACTAGGTTTCGTACTGCTTTAGGCATATCTCCAAAACGGTCTACTAACTCTAGCGTAAAACTCTCGAGTATTTCTTCGTCATTAATCGCTGATAATGCAGAGTATAGATTTAATCGCTCAGCTACATTACTGACATAAGTCTCTGGTATACGTGCCTCAAAATCTGGATCTACGGTAGCTTCTACACTTAGTTTTTTAGAATTATGTGCAGTTCCGTCGTCTAGCAAAGCACTAAACTCGCCATCTCTAAGTTCCTGCAATGCCTCGTCTAGTATCTTATGATACATATGAAATCCTATCTCTGAAATGAAGCCACTCTGTTCTGCTCCTAAAAGATTTCCTGCTCCACGGATATCCATATCACGCATAGCCACGTTAAATCCGCTGCCCAGATCGGAGTATTCTTCTATAGCCTGCAGTCTTCGTCTACCGTCTTCTGGAAGTGTGTGCACTGGAGGTGCTAGCAAGTAGCAGTATGCTTTTATATTACTACGTCCTACGCGTCCACGCATTTGATGCAAGTCGCTTAGACCAAACATATGGGCGTTGTTAATGATAATGGTATTTGCATTTGGAATATCTAGTCCACTTTCTATAATAGTAGTGGCAATGAGTACGTCAAATTCCCCTTCTATGAACTGAACCATTACTTGCTCCAGATCATCGCCTTTCATTTGACCGTGGCCTACAGCTACTCTAGCTCCGGGTACCAGGTCACGTACTCGCTGTGCTATTTCTTGTATGTCTTTTACTCTATTATGGATTACGAAAGACTGCCCACCTCGAGCTATCTCTGCTCCAATGGCTTCTTGTATCACATCATTATTCCATACTTGCACCTCGGTTTGTACTGGTCTACGATTAGGTGGTGGAGTCATCATGATGCTCATATCACGAGCTCCCATGAGACTGAAGTGCAGTGTACGCGGTATAGGCGTGGCTGTAAGAGTTAATGTATCTACATTAGCTCTAAACTCCTTGAGTCTTTCCTTAGCACTTACTCCGAATTTCTGTTCCTCGTCTATGATAAGCAGTCCAAGATCGTGAAACTTAGTCTTCTTACTTAGTAGTTTGTGTGTCCCTATTAAGATATCTAGTTTACCACTTTCCAGTCTTTTTAGGGTCTCGGTCTGTTGTTTGGCAGTTCTAAATCTATTGACATAGTCTACTGTGCACGGGAAGTCACGTAATCGGTCTCTGAAAGTATGAAAATGTTGCTGTGCCAAGATCGTCGTAGGTACGAGGATTGCTACCTGCTTACTATCTGTAACTGCTTTGAAGGCGGCACGTATAGCTATTTCCGTCTTGCCAAAACCTACATCTCCACATATTAAACGGTCCATAGGGTTCTCACTTTCCATATCTACCTTAAATTCTTCTGTGGCCTTGGCTTGATCTGGTGTGTCTTCGTACAAGAAACTAGCTTCTAGCTCAGTTTGTAGGTAGGTGTCTGGACTAAACTGAAATCCTTTCTGTGCTTTTCTTTTAGCGTAGAGTGCTATTAAATCTTTGGCTATATCTTTTACCTGAGCTTTTGTCTTTCGCTTCAGATTAGACCAAGTATCACTGCCTAGTTTATTGATTTTTGGTTCAGTACCATCTTTTCCTTTATACTTACTGATTTTGTAGAGTGCTCCTATATTCACGTATAGTAAATCTCCGTTTTTGTATTCTATTCGTACAGCATCTTGGAGTTTTCCACCCATTTCGATGCGTTGTAGCCCTTTAAATTGTCCTACCCCATGGTCTATGTGTACCACATAGTCACCTGGATTTAGGTCTTGGAGTTCTTTGAGAGAAATCTGTCCAGAAGTAGATTTTTTGCTTCCTGACTTTGCCAGGTAGAACCTATTGAATATTTGATGTTCTGTGTATGCTGCTATTTTGAGGTCGTGATCTACGAATCCTTCACTTAGGCTTTTGTATACTGGCTGTATCGTATATCCAGATTGTAGGTCGTCGAAGATACTCTCTAGACGTTCTATCTGTTTAGCACTTTCAGAGAATACTAAAGTTGTGTATTTTTTCTGATCAAGAGATTTTAATGTATCTATCAGTAGATTAAAATTCTTATTTATGGGCGGCTGTGGTACTTGGTTTAATTTTAGTTTTATAGAAGGTCTGAAGAATGTTTGGCTGCTAAACTCTACAACAGGTTTCTTGTTTAGCTGATTTGCTATTTCTTCTACATCAAAATAGAGCTGCTCTGGATTATGCTCTGCGGTAGCTTTTTCTGTAGCTTTTTCCCATCCCTTTTCCATTTTAGCTATGACATACGGAAGGTCATGCGTGCATACTATCGGTTTTTTACCGAGGTAGGCGAATATGTCTGTATGCTCGCCTTCCTTCATACTCTCCTGTACATTAGGGACTACTGTGGCACGGACGAGTATTTTGGTACTTAGCTGGCTGATAGGATCAAATTCACGAATGCTTTCTATCGTTCGTCCATCTAGTTCTAGTCTGAAAGGGAGTTCACTAGCGTAGCTGAATAAATCTATAATACCGCCTCGTATGGAAAATTGACCAGGTTCGTACACGAAGTCTTCCCGATAAAAACTGTACTCATTGAGTATTTCTATGAGGAAATCTAAGTCTACTTCCTCACCTATTTTAAAAGTAAGTTTGGTTTTTTGAAAAGTATCTTGTGAAATTATTTTTTCTAGGAGAGCCTCAGGATAAGAGACTACTATCTTGGGCTTATCTAGATCAGATAGTGCATCTAGTACGCTTGCTTTGCTTTGTATTTTGGTGCTTTCAGGCACACCCATATCAAAGTTTCTACGGAAGGAATCTTTCCAAAGGAATACATAATTGTGGTCCGTAAAAAGCTGTAAATCAGCGTAAAGATATTCTGCGTCTTCTTGATTATTGCATACTACGAGCACACTTCTTTCGGTGTATTTCTGTAAGTGGGCAAAAAGGAGTGATTTAGCAGAACCAATGCAGTTTTGTACTCCAATTCTTAATTTTCCGGCACTGATTTCCCGCTCCAATTCTTCAAAAATTGGATATTCATTAAAAAGTTGTACAAATTCTCTACTGTTCATTTATTTGTATTTTGCTACAGTAGCAATAAAAAAGGTGTGCGAATATAACCGTGGGGTTTACTTATAGTTTTGGTAAAAAAACAATAAGTCGATTCCAGTCGAATATTGAAGAGTTGATTGTTCTATCTGGGCTAAGAAAATAGGAGTCGAAATTTAGAAATCACGTCCTAAACTATACGACCATTTGGTGTCCTTGTATTTTTTGGCACTGCGTGTATTACACCTCTTATGATCATGGCGTAAGTTGTCAGAATTATACCCTGACCTAGTCGGACTAGCCAAATTCTGTCGCCTGGCTGCACTTTATACCATAAAAATGGAGTGTCTTCCAAAATAGGAGCATTAAGTGCAAATAGTGATAGACAGCTTATTGCCGATATTCTTTTGAGCCTTGGGTAGCATTTTACCCATATCGCTTCGCTATATGCTATGCTGTCTTGTTCAAAGATAAAACCGTAACTGTTAATAATATCAGGGTTTTTATAAACACTGTCTGCTGTTTTTATCTTCATATTGCGATCAGAGCGAATGGAATAGACCAAGCCATTGGAGTGTGTCAAGAGAAGTCTTGGTGGCTTTTGGCAGAATCCACTAACGCAGCCTAAGCAGAGTATTATGAATAAAACTAATTTCATTTAAAATCAAATATACCGTTTTTGCAGAAAGGCAACTAGGCTATTTGAGCAAAGATTAAGTTTTAACTGTTCTTCTGTTTTGGGAGTCTTATATCGCTTGTATCAATAAACCGTGCGAAACTCCTATTTTTTTAGCTAAAAAATAGGATGGCATTACGAACCACTTTTCTATTTTTGTGACAACATACAAACAATGTTAAATCACTCCTATCTAAGCAACGCAGACGTAGATGCTACCGAGCATTTATACCAACAATATAAAGAAGATAAATTCTCAGTAGACGAAAGCTGGCAACGGTTTTTTGAAGGATTTGACCTTGCATACGGAGACCTTGGTCTGAGTGCTGATGGTGGAGCTGCTGTGTCAGAAGATATGATAAAGGAAATCAATGTCCTTAATCTTATAAACAATGGATATCGTACTAGAGGCCATTTATTTACAAAAACTAATCCGGTACGCGAACGTAGAACCTACACTCCAGATTTGTCTATTGAGAACTTTGGACTATCAAAAGGAGATTTAGATAAAAAATTTAATGCGGGTGTGGCTATAGGAATAGGTCCTGCTACGCTAAAAGATATAATAGCTCATTGCGAAGCTACTTACTGCGGACATGTAGGAGTAGAGTACATGTACATGACGGATCCTAAGCGTATAGAGTGGCTACAGAGTAGAATGGAAAAGCGTAAGAATACGCCAGATTTCACGTTGGAGCAAAAGAAACTAACACTAGCGAAACTAAACCAAGCAGTGGCTTTTGAGAATTTTCTGCATACCAAGTATGTAGGCCAAAAACGGTTTTCACTAGAAGGATTGGAATCCTTAATCCCAGCATTAGACTCTGCCATAGAGTTAGGAGCTAGCCATGGGGTACAGGAATTTGTGATAGGTATGGCACACCGAGGTAGACTCAATGTGCTAGCCAATATTATGCAAAAAAGCTATGCTGAAATTTTCAATGAATTCGAAGGAAAGGCATATGAAGAGTCCGTTTTTGAAGGAGATGTAAAGTACCATCTGGGCTACACTAGTAAGGTGAAAACTAGTCTTGGGAAGGAGGTGAAATTAAACCTAGCTCCTAATCCGAGTCACTTAGAAGCAGTAGATCCTGTGGTGCAAGGGATAGCGAGAGCAAAACTAGATCAACAGTATGGCAATGACTTGAGTAAAATTACGCCAATACTCATACACGGTGACGCAGCTGTAGCGGGACAAGGAATCGTCTATGAAGTGGTTCAAATGGCAGGGTTGGAAGGTTATAATGTAGGAGGAATACTTCATATTGTTACCAATAATCAGATAGGATTTACGACGAACTATACAGATGCTCGTACTTCTATATACTGTACCGATGTAGCTAAGACTACGAAGAGTCCAGTTTTTCATGTCAATGGTGATGATGTAGAGGCGGTAATATATACTATCAAACTAGCTTCAGAATATAGACAGATGTTTAAGTCTGACGTATTTATCGATATATTGGGATACAGAAAATATGGGCATAATGAGGGTGATGAACCTAAGTTTACTCAGCCGGTGCTTTATAAGGCTATAGCTAAACATCCTAATCCACGTGAGATATATGCTAAGAAACTAAGCGAGCAAGGTAACATTGAGGCTAACCTTGCGAAGCAAATGGAAAAGGAGTTTAAGGCTATGCTGCAGCAAGATCTAGAAGATGTGCGTGCAGACAAAAAGCCTAAGAATAACAACCTACCAAATAATACGTGGGGTGAACTGAAAAGTGGCACTAAAGCAGATTTTGAAATAGCGAGTAAAACTGCCGTTCCTAAGAAAGAATTTGATGCAGTAGCTAAGGCTATCACTACGTTACCAGAAAATCATACCCCTATCAAAAAAGTCACTAAACTATACAATGATAGGAAGCAGATGATAGCTGAAGGGACGTATGACTGGGCTATGGGCGAGCTTATGGCATACGGTACTTTGCTAGAAGAAGGGCACTCTGTGCGTATGAGTGGCCAAGATGTAGAGCGTGGTACATTCTCGCATCGTCACTCTGTAGTGAATATGGAAGATGGTAAAGGTGAGTATGTCCCGCTAAATAACATTAGCGACAAGCAAGAGAAATTTGATATATATAACTCGCTACTCTCAGAGTATGCAGTACTGGGTTTTGAGTACGGATACTCTATGACTAGTCCAAATGGTTTGACGATATGGGAGGCACAGTTTGGTGACTTCTCTAACGGCTGCCAGGTGATTATAGACCAGTTCATAGCGAGTGGTGAGACGAAGTGGGGAAGATACAGTGGCTTAGTAATGCTACTGCCACACGGATATGAAGGTCAAGGCCCTGAACACAGTAGTGCCAGACTAGAGCGATACTTACAGCTTTGTGCAGCAGCTAATATGCAAGTGATGAATCTCACTACACCTGCTAATTTGTTTCATGCATTTCGTAGACAATTAAAAAGGGACTTCCGCAAGCCACTGGTTATTATGAGCCCGAAGAGTCTGCTACGTCACCCACTGGCAGTGAGTAAGACGGAGGAGTTTACCGAAGGAGGCTTTCAGGAATTAATAGACGATACCTATGTAGATGCTAAAAAAGTAAGACGGGTAAATATATGTACGGGTAAAATTTACTATGACTTGTTAGCTAAGCAACAAGAAGATAATCGCAAGGATGTAGCTGTAGTCCGTCTAGAACAGATCTATCCTATGCCAGAGACCCAGATGGAAGCTCTCTTTAAGAAATATCCAAAGGCACAATTTTGCTGGGTACAGGAAGAGCCTAAAAATATGGGAGCATGGATGCATATCTTACGCTATGACTGGGCTAGAGGTTTCAAAGAAATCACTAGAAAGAGTAGTGCAAGTCCAGCCACTGGTTATGCAGCAGTACACAAGAAAGAGCAAGAAGCGATTATAGCAGATGCTTTTAATGTGTAGAGAAGTTACTTTTTTTGATTCTCTGGTTGATCGCGAAGAGTATAATAATGGAAGAACCTGCTGGAAAGCGGGAAGGAAAAAAAGCATGTCGTGAGTATGAGGTGCAGTTCATCAATAGTGTAGAAGCATTCCACAATCTTGAGATTAAAGCAATCTCTGAAGATTTGGAGAAGAGTAAAGTATTTATCGAGGTATTGATGGATATTACCTTCAAAGGAGAGAATCGTGTTCAGATGGAGAAAGTGGCAGTTCAGCAGTGGGAGTCAGTCCAGATTATACAGGAACGGTTTTATTATAACGCTGGTTAATTGAAATAGGATTAGACTAGAATTATTATAGTCACTCAAAAGCTCGCTTATCCAGCGGGCTTTTTTTGTTTGTCAATCTATTTACCTCTATATACAACCAAACCGCAGCCCAAACTCCTGCTACTACTTCACCGGCGGGTAGCGAGATCCATACACCATCTAGTCCAAAGAAATAGGCGAGTATAAACATAAGCGGAATCATAATAAGCCCTTGACGTGCAAGCGTAAGTATCAGAGCAGGTATAGGTTTACCTACCGCTTGGAAGTATGCTCCACCTATAAATCCTATGCCCATTATAGGCAACGAAATAAAGATAAGTTTAAGAACTCTTGGAGTATGTGCACGTAAATATTTATCCTCTGTGAAGATGGCTATGAGATCTTCTGGGAAGAGTACTATTACACTCAAGAGCAATAGGGAGATTCCAGTGGTCCACTTAATGGCTAGCCATACACTGTCTTTTACGCGTTGCCCGTTTTTTGCACCATAATTAAAACTTACTATGGGCATCAGTCCCTGCATGATACCTATAATAGGGAAAGCTACGAAGAGCGTAAATCCTCTGATAAGTCCGTATACGGCTATAGCGTGTGATCCGCCACTATCCCCTAGAGTGGCTGCGTATTCTACCTGACCCCATTTATCTAATTGGCCATAGAGTACAATGGCTAGCAGGCTAAACATACTCTGTCTCAGCAGGGTAATAGAACCAATAGAGGTTATTTCTTTTACGATAGGGAGATCAAAACGCAACTCACTTTTACTGAGTTTAAGCTCACTCTTACCGGATAAGAAAAACCAAAGCGTATACAAACCGCTAAGTACATACCCTGTGGTAGTGGCCCATGCTGCTCCGGCTATCCCCATGTCAAAGTGTAAGATAAGCACGTAATCTAAAACGATATTAGATACTGCTGGGATAATCATAGTCAGCATAGCTATTTTTGGCTTGCCTTCAGCACGGATTACATTATTACTCATCATGGCCCAGCCGAGGAAAGGAAGACCCAGGAGAAGTATATTTAAATACTTTTTAGCGTAAGGCATGATCTCTTCATTGGCACCAAATAGGGTAAGTAGTTCTGTCTGAAAAATATAGCCTAACAATACAAAAGATAGTACGAATCCAAAGGTGAGTAATATCTGATTACTGAAAGTCTTTTGAGCTTTTTCTGGGTTTTCTTCTCCTAGGGCACGAGCCAGTACAGATGCACCACCCACACCTACGGCCATACCGAAAGATGAGATTAGGAAGGTTATAGGTAATACCACAGTAATAGCTGCTATAGCTAATTCGCCTTCAGCATACCTGCTCACAAACCAGACATCTACTAGCTGATATAGGGACATTACTAAAAAGCCTATAGAGGCAGGAAGTGACTGCTGAAGTAGCAGTTTTCCAATGCTTTCGGTCCCTAGTTTTCCTGATGTTTTCGTGCTTTTTTTCAAGGGTGCGAAAGTAATATTTTAGGGTTTATGCTAAGTAAGATCTATACATCCACATTTCTTTTTCTTGAAGTGTGATATAGTCGCTCATTTGTGATACTGTACCTTCGTCGTTTATCTTTCCAGCCAGTTCTAGGATGTCACGTTGAAGTGAGATGATGGTTTTGTATCCATCAAGGATGTGCTGCAAGCCTTCTATTCCATTCGTTACATTTACCCGTTCTATTATTTTGGAATGTTTCACATTATCCGTGTAGCTATGTAGCGGTGTACCTTCTAGTGTCAAAATGCGTTCAGCTATTTCATCTATCTGTAGTACTAAAGCGTTATATATTTCTTCAAATTTAACGTGTAATTCAAAAAACTCTTTTCCCTTGATATTCCAATGAAAACCGCGAGTATTCATATACTGAACAGAGTAAGTAGCAAGTAGTCCATTTAGTTTTTGTACTACTTGTTCTGTCTCTTGAGTTGGTAATCCTATACTGTTCATACTTCAAAGGTACGGTAGAATAGAGGGTATTTTTTATTTCAAAACCGTATATGACTATTGGTAAATACTATGGACAGATAAAAGTGTTTTAGTACTGAAATGGATACCTACTACTAAAAATTTGCTATTTATTGGTTACATTTCAGTTTCTTTGTACCAGTGAATTATTTAAGTCATTACTATTTCGATAAAGATGAGGAGAATAAGTATTATAACATTGGTTTAATACTTCCTGATCTTGCCAGAGCACATATACCTAAGCTAAGAATTAGCCCATATAAAAATATCACCTTCACTACCAAAGAGATATCGAGTATGAATGATGGTACCAATAAACACTTTGCTAGTGATCGTAAATTCCATAACTGGATGACCTTTGTAGATGTGACGAATAGAGCCACGGACATGATCCGAGAGAGTGGAGATAAGGACATCAATAGAGATTACTTCATCACGCACATAATGGTAGAGGTACTATTAGATAAGATATTATTGGATAAGAATCCTACGCTAGCGGATGATTTCTATACTATGGTAGATAGCGTAGAGCAAGACTGGATACTCAAGTTTATGAGATATGCAGGTTTGCAAGACGATGAGCTTTGGAAAGGGCAGCACAAGCGTTTTATGAAGGCTGGGTACCTTAAAAGTTACACCAGTTTAGAAAACGTAGTAGCCGCTGTAGAAGGTGTCTGCCGTAAACTAGATATGATAGAGCTCAATGATGATCAGCGTCAGTTGTTAATTGACATTTGTGAGACAATAGAACCTGAATTAGAACGTTCTATAGGAGCTTTAGAAATACAATTACTGTAATTAATGAATTTTGCACCTACCAAATCTAGCTTTCTTATTGGTTTATTCTTGTTTTGGGGACTGAGTGCTTTTGCACAGTCTGCACCTAAGTATAGTAACGAATTTCTTAATATAGGGGTAGGAGCTAGAGCATTTGGTATGTCTAACTCTGTGATAGCATCTACAGATGATGTGACTGCAGGATATTGGAATCCAGCAGGACTCACTAAGCAAGAGGATAAAATACAATTATCTTTCATGCACTCCAATTATCAAGGAGGTATAGCTAACTATGATTACGTAGGGCTTAGCACCAAGGTGAAGGAGAATGCTGCACTTAGTTTTTCTATGGTACGTGTAGGAATAGATAATATACCTAACACGCTCGACCTGATACGTAACGGACAGATAAACTATGACCGTGTCACTTCATTTAGTGCAGTAGATTATGGTTTTTTTGTAAGCTATGCTCAGCAGGCTCTCAAAGAAGGTCTTAGTTTTGGAGGAAGTGCTAAAATAGTGCATCGTAAAGGTGGCGATTTTGCTACTGCTTGGGGTTTTGGTGTAGATTTAGGAGCTCGTTATGAGACTAAGTCTAACTGGACTTTTGCGGCAGTAGGGAGAGATATTACTACTACTTTTAATGCGTGGAAGTACACTTTTACCGATGCAGAGATAGATATACTCCAGTCTACAGATAATGAAGTTCCAAAAAACTCGCTGGAGCTCACACTACCTACACTAAGATTAGGAGCAGCTAAGAAAATGGAAATTAACGAAGACTTTTCATTACTTACTGAGCTAAATATCGATTTCACTACTGATGGAAGAAGAAATGCACTGCTCAAGTCTAACGTGTTTAGTGGAGATCCTAGATTCGGTATAGAGGCAGGATATAAGGATATCATATATCTAAGAGGTGGTATTGGTAATTTCCAAGAAATTAAGAATGATGTGGTCATCGACGAAGTGATGGTAGGTAATCAATTGAGAAATGTGTATGATACAGATTGGACTTTCATGCCGAATATGGGTGTCGGACTAAATCTCAAAAAAATTACAATAGACTACGCACTTACGGATGTAAGTAATCAGAGTGCAGCATTGTATTCACATGTATTTAGCATCAGAGCTATCGTGAATCCTACTGGCAAATAACCCTTCTTATTTTTTTATTTCTTTCTATTTTTTTGTAAAAAGCCTAATCTATCTTAGATTTGACAACGATGAGAATTTTTATTTTAATTTCGTTTCTAATTTCAGTGTGCACTACTTCTGTAGCTCAGATGTTGACTGTCAAAGAGAAAGCGTCTGGTTACTTAGGTAAAAGGCTTGTAGTGGGGATTCACTTAAAAGGAGGCCCTAGTGGTTCTCCTCAGACTAATGTAGTGGGTAATTCTGCCTTTATCAACATAAATAAAGATCTTCTTTTTTCCCTAGATTATGCGGTGAAGAACAAAAGTACCTTAGGTATATGTATAGGGTCTGCATCTACATCGGCATATTTAGTGAATGACGATGGATACCTAGAACTGGGAGATGGCTCTAGAGCAGATGTAATTTATACGATAGGTCGACCGGCTATATCAGATGCCTATGGAGGGGTTTCATATAAGTGGTTTGCCGCAGATAAAGGTGCTATTGCACCTGTAGGTGCATATATCAAAACAGGTTTAGTTATTCATAAGTACAAGGTTGACCTTTCTAAAATTGTGCTATTTGCTAGAGAAGACTATAATGATGACCCAGTACTGTATAAGCTTAGCGAAACTAACTATACATTTATGGCTCCAGAGCTGCAGCTTGGTTTAGGAAAATCTACAATCCTTTTTGAAGGGTTGCTCTTTGATTATGGTCTGGATGTGGGATTACTAGTAACAGATGTAGCCTCGCTAATAAGCTCTAGTAGTAATTATAATATAGAGTATAATATACGTAAGGATATCAGAGATAGGCTGCTCAGAAGGCAAGCAATTAATGTACATTTAGGTCTTAAATATGCTTTTTAAGTAACGCTGGTCTGCAGTAATCAGATTTATGATGTAAGAGGTTCTTGCTTAAATTTCTAGTTTTGTAACTGAAGCTAAAGGTGAGGTGGATAAGCAGTTGCTAGGTGACTGTGTCATTAATCAAAATTATATTACAGCGTTGAGTATCAAGAAGGCTATGGAATGCGCATAACGTGAATACAGTAAATATAATCAATGGGTAAGTAGTTTTTTAGACCAGCATACGTTACAACCTCTTAGTGTGAAGGAGGCTGTTAAGTCTACATTATGCCCAATTTTTATTTTTAGGAGCTAAGAGAGCTCCAGAAAGTCCAAAAAGGCCTGTTAATAAGCCTCCAAGTAGTGCAGCGACTAAAGGAGTAATGAAGGCTGAAACTTGGAAAAGTTTGCCCATGAGTGAGGCCACTGTGCCATTATCAATGATATAGATACTTATCAGCCAAGCTAAAAATACGGCTACTAGCGAGATGAAAAATCCAGCGGCAGGTTTAGCCTTTATGCTGTAGGTAAGTACACCAGCTATAGGAGCTATAGTCCACCATGGGAGGAACTTAGAGACTAACAAGGTGCCCAAGAAAAGGACTAGAAAGAAGATGCTATTTTTCATTGGTTATGGATATCGTAAAAAGTGATTTAGAAATGGACTCGGGTGTACGTGATAGGATTAATCTGTCATATTCTCCTTTGGCCCATACGGCTATTTTATTGGAGTAAAAAGGACTGGCAGGATTGCCGCTCTGCCCACCTGGGTAGGTCCCGTATGCTTCTGGTATGTCTCCTAAAGCTACTATCATACGCCAGCTAGGACCGAAGGTTTGCTGCATAGCATTCAAACTGTGTTTAGTTCCTCCTACATGTATGTCAGTTTTTGAAAAAGCTGGAAGTCTTGTTAAGTGAAGGATCTGAGCATTTTTTTCTTCAGAGAGTGGTGAGATAGTATCGTCTTTAATCTGCATAAATGACGTATTAATAAGGTATTTTAAAGTCTCCACATAAGGGGTAGATTTTATATCATAAAATGTGCTGTTAGTTTCTTTTTCTATCAAGTTTACGGTGACCCATACATCTGGATTAGGCAGTGCTATATTAGCTTGCAGAGTGTATATTTCATCCCATAGCATCTGATGAAAAGCGGTGAACCACTTATCAAACCTCACGGGGTTTAGTGAATTAGCATCGTAGTTAAAGTCCCAACGTTTGAGTCCTTTAGCGTATGCGTGTAGAGCATTGGTAGAGTCTAGTAATGGCAGCATCACTGAAAGAGCTTCTTTAGCAAGCATACTAAAGGTGCTATTCTGCATCATTTTCACATAAGTGACGTCTATAGTATCTTTCTCTGTGAGGTACTTATGCACCGTGCGGCCTCTGTAAGGTTCAAAATTACCATTGTAATAATAGGGGTATTCTTGTGTAGCACTGTACTGGTTTGCACTGCTTACGTATCCTCTGCTTGGATTCCGTTCTTGGGGATTCTCATCTCTAGGTATGATACCTAGCCATCCATCTGAGGTTTTATTCCCAGAGCTTACTGTCACGCCTTGTCGGTATTTTTTTATAGGAAGAGCACCATTTATACGTAAGCCTATTTCATCGTTATTATCTGCGTATATGAAGTTTTGAGCAGGAGCGTAAAAGTCTTCTGTGGCAGTGAGGTAATCATCGTAGTTATCACATTGCATGCCATTTACAAAAGCCATAAAGTCTGGGGTAGGAGCTTCATCATGTGCGATCCAGCGTAGTGCTAGGTTAGTCTCGTCTTCTACCACAGGCCCCCAGTGTGTATAGCGTACAGTATCATAGCTCTCTTTTTCGCCTTTTACGGTATACGTTTCTATTTTGAGCGTAGCTTGTACTATTTTATCGTCTAGCATGTAGGCAGTTTTGCTAGCATCTGTCCATTCTATGGTATGGTAGTCTGATACGTCGTGCCCTACATTGGTTTCTCCCCATGCTATATTTTGGTTAAAGCCTATCATTATGCCAGGCATACCCAGTAACGTGACACCTTGAGCAGAAAACTCAGGAGTGGTAATGGCTATCTCATACCATACAGATGGCAGGCTGAGCCCAAGATGAGGGTCATTTGCGAGTATCGGTTTCCCCGTAGCACTTTTTGATCCGCTTATGGCCCAGTTATTACTACCTACTCCGTCTGGGGAGCGTGGGCGTACTATACTCGGCAGGTTAGTACGTATTAACTCAGTGGCATTTTGGGTTATTCTTTTAGTATATGGACCTTCGGTTACCGGTATGTCTTTTACATTCCTGTCTGGATATATACTATTGAAGTCTTTTTCTCCTAGGATACGGAGTGCATTACCCATTTCTATATCCTCTTCATATCCGGCGAGTGTCTGTGTCATCGCTTTTAGTAAGAGTGCACTGTGTCTATTGGTCCACTCGCTAGGAGTGAAATCCAGAAGTTTATATTCTAGTGGATAATCTGCTACGCTCAGACTAGAAATATAGTGATTTACACCGGCAGTGTATGCATCTATATTTTTTAGCTCCTCAGGGAATTTAGCCCATCCTTTTACTGCATTATCTGCTGCATAGGATAGTCCAAGTCTTCGCTGTTTCTTATCATAGTCTAGCAGATTAGGTCCGAGTACCTCAGAGAGTGTCCCGCTAGGTGAGCGAGTAGACAGATCCATCTGAAATAGACGGTGATACGCCTCTACATAGCCTTGTGCGAATAGGGCATCCTTTAGGTTTTGAGCAAAGATGTGTGGCACCATTCTGTCATCGAAGACTATCTTAACCTCGTCTGTAATCTGCTCAGATTTGAGCTCAAAATCAGTGTAATCTTCCACTTTGTCTACATTTTGCCAAGCACCGCTGTAGGGGTTGAGTAGTTTACCTAGAGGGGGTATCGGTTTGCCAGATATACGCTGTGGCGTGCTTAAAAAATAGACCATAAAGAGGCCTGTCAATAGTGTTATTAATCCAAAAATCTTACGCATACTCCTTTTGCGAAGTTACGAAAAATATGCCCTCTGTTTTGGGTTTAATTTTATGTCAAGGTTAGTTAGTTGTTTTTTGGATGCATTTATGTGTTAAGTGTGAATACTATTTGGTAAATAAGCGACTAATACCAAAATAGCTTTCAATTGCCGCATATAAATCGTTTTTCACTCGATTTCTATTCGTTAAAAAATAATACCATAGCTCAGGCTATGCAATGATTTTTTGCCTTTACAAACCTTCGATAAATTCAAGTTATTTATACGACACTTAAAAACTAAATTGGTATAACTAGAGATGTTTTTGCTTTTTGATTGAACGATATAGACTTCTGGTGTGTTACATCGGTATGCTTTCACCACAAGACATAAATCGCGTTATAGAAATGGCGTGGGAAGACCGCACTAGTTTTGATACTATCAAATTACAGTTTGGACTGGTAGAGAAAGAAGTGATTAACATAATGCGGAGAGAGATGAAGCCAAGTAGTTTCCGTATGTGGCGAAAGAGAGTACAGGGCAGAGGCACTAAGCACAATAAGGTGCGTGGTTTTGTAGAAGGGCGGCATAAGTGCAGCCGTCAAAGGACTATCACTAATAATAAAATAAGCAAGCGGTAGGGCCATTTGGTTGTTTTGTATAGATGCTTTGGTTTCTTGAAAATGCAAAAAAAAATCCCCCGTTGTCACGAGGGATTCTAACTAACCAATTAAATCAAAAGGAAATCACTCCTCTATCAGATTCTTATATTTCAATTGAAATTTTGCAACTTTTGGTCCTATAACAGCATTGCAGTAACCATTGTTTTCTTTATTCAGATTATAGTAGTTTTGGTGGTAGTTTTCAGCAGTACTGTAATTGTAAATAGACTCGACAGTAGTCACTGCAGGGTCTTCCCATAGATCACTTGCATCTATTTTTCGGAGTACTTCTCGTGCAATAGTTTTCTGTTCGTCATTATGATAGAAGACTACGGATCTGTATTGAGTGCCTCTATCTGCACCTTGTCTATTTAACGTAGTGGGATCGTGTACGTGAAAGAAGATATCTACTAACTTATCATACGTGATTATTTTGGGGTCAAATACGATTTGAGCTACTTCTACGCTACCCGTAGTCCCTTGGCTCACCATCTTATACGTAGGGTTTTTGAGCTTGCCGCCTGCGTATCCACTTTCTACGTATTTCACACCTTTAAGTTTTTCAAATAGCACCTCTACACACCAGAAGCATCCCGCTCCGAATGTAGCAGTATCCATACCCGACATATCCATAGGCTCGTTAGCTATTACAGCAGGGGCTTTTACTCCGCCTTCTACAAAATTCATAGACACACCATTTACACAATGACGTGTATTTTTAGGTGTCATCATTTCTCCTTCGAAAACGTGACCCAAGTGTCCTTGACAGTTAGAGCATACTATCTCTACTCTGCGTCCATCAGCATCTCGCACTCTAGTAACTGCACCATCTATCTCATTATCAAAACTCGGCCATCCACAGTGACTATTAAATTTGGTCTCTGAGGTGTAAAGTGGCTGATTACATTGTTTACACGTATAAATTCCTTCAGCATCACTATCCGTGAATTCGCTCGTGCCTGGATATTCTGTTCCTTTATTCAGGAGTACTCTTTTTTCTTCTGCAGTTAATACGTTAAATCTCATTTGAGTATTGGGCTGTGTTACTGTGTTAGTTTCAGATGTATTTGTGCTTTGGGCATTGCATGCCGTTACCAAAAATAATAATATGATGTATATAAATGACTTCATATTAAGTAATACGAATGAAAAGCACTTTTTGATTTGAAAAGCTGATATTTTACACTAAAGAGACGAAAAAGAGGATGAAACAAGATTTTGTGAGTGTTCCTCCGCTTTTTTAATGAGTTCTCTATGGCCATTATTAAATGCCCATTTGTCTGTTTTTATCCTTTGTTGTAGTTTTTTTCATACCACAGTTAGCCCTTGATATAGAGTTATATACTATCTCTATGAAGCCTCACTTATGTGATCATGAGTTTTATCTTTAGTTGGCTTATTCGCCAATAGCATTGATCCTGATATACTTTTATGTCAAGATGGAATTGTATAAAGTAAGTCACAAGCCTATTATTGTAGCTGGATTAAAAAGGGTGTGACATGATATTGCATAATACTAGAAACGGTGAAGAACTGAAGGAGAAAATCAAAAGTAGTGACGAAAAACGTACTACTATTTCCTTTTACAAATATGCCAATATTGGCAATCCCCTGTTGTTTAGAGATCATCTATTTTACTACTGGGACCTACTAGGTGTACTGGGTAGAATCTACGTTGCCCATGAAGGCATAAATGCACAGCTAAGCGTGCCAAATGAAAAGTTAGAAGAGTACAAAAAAGAGCTATCAAATGTCACTTTCTTAGACGGAGTGCGGCTCAACTATGCTGTGGAAGATGATGGCAAATCATTTTTTAAGTTGGCCATAAAAGTAAAGAATAAGATAGTAGCTGATGGTTTAAATGACGACCTGTTTGATGTATCAAAACCGGGCGACTATTTAGATGTAGAGCGTTTTAATAAGTTGACAGATGACAAGAATACCGTGCTTATAGATATGCGAAATCACTATGAGAGCGAAGTCGGACATTTTGAAGGAGCGTGGTGTCCAGATGTAGATACTTTCAGAGAGCAACTGCCATTAGTGGTAGAGGAGCTAGTAGATCAAAAAGATAAAACCGTGGTGATGTATTGTACAGGAGGTATACGCTGCGAGAAGGCAAGTGCGTATCTTAAACACAAGGGTTTTAAAGATGTGTATCACTTAGAAGGAGGGATAATAAAGTATGCTCGCGATGCTAAAGAAAATGGCCTAGAGAATAAGTTCATTGGGAAAAACTTTGTCTTCGATGAGCGATTAAATGAGCGTATCACAGAAGATATAATAGCAGGGTGCCATCTGTGTGGCGATCCTTTTGATGACCATACCAACTGTAAAAATAAGGCGTGTAATCTACTTTTCATCCAGTGCCCTAAGTGTGCCGAAAAATATGCTGGAACTTGCTCTGACCATTGTCAGACTATAGCTTCTTTGCCAGAAGAAGAGCAGAGAGAGCTTCGTAGGGGTAAAGATAGAGGAGTACGTATTTTTAGTAAGGGAAGGTTTGCTGAGGGTAAGCTGCTTGGTAAATGACACAAACGATATTGTACTATCACTTGGCTATCCCAATATAATCATCCCTATAAGTACTTAGTGCACAATGTCTTCGGAAAAAGACATTGTGAGTAGTGTTGAAATTGATACAGCAAATAAAATTATTCAAGTTGTTAAATCTTGACTTTTGAAAAGCAAGTACAATCAAAATATTTACTGCTAAAATTGATGTTAAAAAGAACTAAACTTTAAGTAATAATTAGACTATTTATTGAACACTATACCTCGTCTTTTGGGTATGTGTTTTTAGTGTGCTGGTGGAGTCTACATTTACTTGTCTTTGTAAACGTCTTTCCCAGCAGTCACTATTGCGTAGCCAAATCCAACACCAAATAATATGGTGATTAATCCAGCAAAATATGGAAGAATCTCTGTCATTTTTTGTTTAGTAAGTGCAGGTAAATACCAAAACATAGTATAGAAGGTACCCAGAGGCCGATGAATATTGCTTGACTTTCGTGCCCACTGAAGAATAATACTTCTGAAAAGATAAGTGAAAGTATCGCTGATACAAAGAGCAACTTGTCTGTTAAATTAAATTTTTTGAACATTTTTTATGTGTGGTTATCGTATAAATTGTGTGATTTAATTTTACCTCATCTTTAGGCAAATTATAATCTATATACTCTGAAGTTTTTTTTGGAAGAGAGCTAGTACTTTTCTTTTCCTATAAATCAAGAGTATGTTTTATTTTTTAACAAATATATGTACTCAAAGTTTCAAATGCAGTTTAATAGGTTAAAAGAAATAGAATGATTTCTCTTTGCTGTTTGTGCGTAGTCGCTTATTTTAATCTTCTTGAGTTTTTTGTTTTCTTGTGGCATCCTAAGTCAGGTCGGGATACTTGGGTTATTAGCAATTAGCCTTTGATGCTAGTGGAATTGTTTTTATGTGTATCGATATCATTTTAGTTACAATTTTGCCGAACGGCAAGAGAGCCTTTTTTTGTCCAATACTTTATTGAAAGGTTAGGGATTATAAAAATAACAGCTGATAACATAAAAAAAGCCTTCCCAATAATCATTGAGAAGGCTTTTTATGTTAGGTATGTCTTACTTACGGTACATTACTGCATCCACAGCTTCTACTACACGCTGTACATTAGGTAACCATGCGTCTACTAATGTAGGAGCATAAGGAAGCGGCGTGTCACGTGTAGTTACACGCTTGATAGGAGCATCTAGATGGTCAAAAACCATCTGACTCATCATATAGCTAATCTCAGAAGAGATAGACGCTAGAGGCCATGCTTCTTCTAATACTACACATCTATTGGTCTTCTTGATACTCTCAGCTATGGTATGGTAGTCTATAGGTCTAACGGACTGCAAGTCGATAAGCTCTACGTCGATTCCTTTTTCTGCTAGTGCTGTTACAGCTTCTTCTGCTACACGCATCATTTTACCAAAAGAGACTAAAGTGACATCGGTACCTGCTTTTTGGATATTAGCTTGACCTATCGGTATATAATACTCTTCTTCTGGTACTTCATGCTTAAAGCCGTACATCTGTTCACTTTCCATGAAAATTACTGGATCTGGATCTATAATAGCAGACTTCAGAAGTCCTTTGGCATTATATGCATTAGATAGTACGACTACTTTCAGTCCTGGGCAGTTTGCATACCAGTTTTCGAAAGCTTGTGAGTGCTGAGCACCGAGCTGACCTGCACTTCCTGTAGGGCCTCTAAATACGATTGGACATTTGAACTGTCCACCACTCATACTGTTTATTTTGGCCGCAGCATTTATTACCTGATCTATGGCTACTAAACTAAAGTTAAAGGTCATAAATTCTACGATAGGCTTAAGTCCATTCATGGCAGCACCTGTAGCGATACCTGTAAAACCGAGCTCAGCAATAGGGGTGTCTATTACTCGCTTCTCACCAAACTCGTCAAGCATACCTTGACTTACCTTATATGCACCATTATATTCGGCTACTTCTTCTCCTATTAAGAAAACATTTTCATCTTTTCTCATCTCTTCGTTCATTGCCTCCCGAAGAGCTTCACGTATTTGCAGTTGTCTTGCCATGTCTTTATTGCGAAGAGCAAATGTAAGAATTATTGGTTACTTTTTGACTTGAGAGTGATTGATTTAGTATGTTTGATTATTGTGTGTTTAACGCATTACATTTGATATATTGTTTTAGGGCTTATTTAACAGATGATTTAGGATAGATTGACTCAGTATTGTTTGACAGGGGACTTTTTGATAAGTGATTTAAGATAGATTGACTCAGGACTCAGGATTGTTTGACAGAGGACTTTTTGATAAGTGATTTAAGATAGATTGACTCAGGACTCATGATTGTTTGACAGAGGACTTTTTGATGACTTGGAGTCAATATGGCGTTGCTTTAGCTCCGCTTTCTCGGATTATGAATCGGCTTTAGCCCAACCTTTTGAAAATTCGAATTGAATTTAGACTTATTTTTATTCTGCGTTTACCTTTTTATCCCTTCTCGTACTAATCAGTATATTTCACAATCATAAAAACAGCACATGAGACATCTTAACATACTTTCTATAGTCCTCCTTTCTATCCTCTCACTTACACTCTCGGCCCAAAGCATTAGCGGTAATGTAAACGCGTTTGCTAGTGAGGCAAATCTTGGCTATGCCAATGTAGATATTTATAAAGGTACGGAGTTAATAGCCTCGGTGCTAGCAGATAAAGATGGGAATTTCAAAGTGAACCTGGATACAGGGATGTACCGTGCTGAGATTATCTATGCGGGGTATAAAAAGATAACGCAAAAGGTACTTGTGACGGATGATGAGAAGGCTCATTTCAGTATGAAAGAAGACTTAGAGAGCAGGTATAAGCCAAGCAAGGATAAAGCATCTTCTGCCGAAAGTGCAGATGATTATGGAACAGCTTACAGCTATGACATGGAGCTAGAGGAAAGTATCAGTGACGTAGGTGTGCGTGAAAGAAGTGATCTCTCAGTAATAAGTTCATCTCCTTTACTATTGAAACGCGATAAAAAAAGTATAGTTTCGGGAGACTATCGTTTTCCTTCAGAACAAGGTGAGGCAGGCAGACTTACCGCAGGGGAAATCAATGATTTCAGCAAATGGGATCTTTGGACTGACTTGAAAGATGGAGAATTTAACCAATACAGCAAGCTGTGGAATTACAACGCGAGTAATCGATATCTATTTCAGCTTACAGATACTAGAGGATTACCATTGGCAGACGCTTCTGTACGTTTGATTAATAAAGAAGGTAAAGTGTACTACCAAGCCAGAACAGATAATACTGGGAAGGCTGAGCTTTGGGAGAGCATTTTAAGTGATGATAAAAAGAGGAACCATGAACGCTTTAGCATAGTAGGGGACTATGGAGGAAAGACATTTACAGTGCGCAGAGCGGTGAGAATAGACTATGGGATGAATGCCGTGGAGTTAGCTATAGACTGCGGTCAATCTCAGAAAGTGGATATAGCCTTTGTGGTAGATGCCACAGGAAGTATGAGCGATGAGCTCAATTATCTCACTGCAGAACTCAATGATGTTATCTTTAAAAGTAAAGAGATCAGCTCTACGCTCAATTTTAGCTTCGCCAATGTATTTTACCGTGATCACGGAGATGCATATCTTACTCGCAAGCAAGAATTTACGCGTGTACTGTCTGAGTCAGTATCATTCATCAGCGACCAACGTGCAGGTGGAGGTGGTGATTTTGAAGAAGCGGTGGAAGCGGCCCTAGATACTGCCATAAATGGGTTGAACTGGAGCACGGAAGCACGAGCTAGAATAATCTTCCTAATCTTAGATGCACCGCCGCACAATACTCCAGAGATTCAAGAAAAACTGGTTAGAATAAGTTTACAAGCTGCAGCCAAAGGAATACGTATAGTACCGCTAGTAGCGAGTGGAATTAATAAAGGGACAGAATATCTGATGAGAAGTATAGCCTTGGCCACCAATGGCACGTACGCTTTCTTGACCGATGATAGTGGGATAGGAGGCCCCCACCTAAAACCAGGTACAGACAGTTATGAAGTGGAAACACTAAATGATTTGCTAGTACGCGTAATAAAGAGCTATACCTATATGCCAGACTGCGAGCAGACTCTGCCAGAGCTAGACCTAAACTATCCTAGTGATACGGTAGTGTACTCTCCTATAGATACTACAAAGGTAGACTCTAGTACTATGAGCCCTATAAAACCAATAGAGGTTACCTGGACATTTTATCCCAATCCTACACGAGGTATAGTCAATATAAAAGCGAGTGTGGACATCACAGAACTATACATCACAGACCTGAGTGGTAAGGTGCTACAGGTAGTGAAAGATATAGAAGCGGATAAGGTAGTACAGGCAGACCTGAGTAGCTATGCAAGCGGTATATACTTGATTCGCTATCCCGTAGGAAAGAAGTGGGTGAGTGGTAAGGTGTTGGTAGTACGAAACTAAGGCACTGTAATAACGATAGGGCTAAGGTTAGCTCTAATGAACTCTCCTTTCACTTCTGATTTAGCACGAATACCTTCTACGATTATTCGATCTCCAGTTTTTACACGAGATAACATTCCTTGCATTTGGCTAGTCAGCTGGTTGCTGGTAGAGGATGCCATTATAGCTGGATTATCTTTGAAAGCAATGATCATTTTGAAACTTATGACGGTGTATTCTAAATCCTCTTTGGAGTATACCCTGATCTCCGTTTGTTTTAGAAGATCTTCTTTGGTGTAGTTCTCTGCATAGACATTAATAGAGCCAAAAGTGGCTTGTGCTGTACTATCCATTTTTGCAGGTTTATTAGATTTTGTAAATTTGGAATCATAAGGTCCTTCACTTTGAAATCCCTTTACCACTAGAATGACTGGTTTCAGTGTAACTACATCAAATTGGTCGCCATTTACAGTTGCGAACACCGATTCAATAAGCACTTTATCTCCTGCTATTATCTGATTTAGAGCTCCTTGCATTTTTGGAGTTAGCTTGTCACCCGTACCCGATAAGAGCATAGGATTACCCTCTTTAGGTGCTATTATCATTTTGAATTTGGCTACCACATATTGATTTCCGTCTCCAGAGGATATGGTAAGTCTATCTTGCAGCAGAATTTCACTACGGTCATAGGGCCCTTCATGTTTTAACTCACCGAAGACCAAACGTGGTCCCTCATTGGTAGTTTGTTGTGCAAAGGCAACAAAGGAAAGTAGAATACAGAGCGTAAAGAGTATGTTTTTCATAGGGTTAGATTTTAGTGTGTAACGTCAAATGTAGCGGTTTTAGTATTTGACGACTATTTTGATTTTATACTTATCTTAATGTCATAAGCGTAACTGTCTAAGAGATCTTTGCCCTCTATCCTGTATTCTGTTCCCATTTCAGGCACGAAGTAGGGAAGCTTGATTACTCCTAAAAAATCATTGTCAGGCAAGGCTGCATCTACTATAGATTTGGTATCTAATGCCTTATAGCCTATGGTATTTAGCAGCTGTTCTAAGGCTGTTTGTGTGCTATCCTCACTACCGTCTGTATCTATCTCTGTAAGACAGATGAAAGCTGTACAACCCTGACAGTCAAAATCTGTGCTGAGCTCTACGGAATCTAATTTGTAGTTGCTATGTGCGGAGTCAAATACCATGGTCTCTAGTCGATATCCATTGAAATGCCAGATCTTATCCTGTTGCGAACCAAAGAATATTGAAACGAGTATTTCGTCATTATTGCTAGAGAGTGTAGAGCGGTCTTCACTTAAGTCTATCGCTTTTATACTGACTAATTGTGCTGGTTGTAGCTGTACTTTGTTTTTCTTTTGGAAAAGGGCACAAGAACTTAGAATAACAACATATACTAGAATAATAGCGTTATGGGAAATCTTGTTTTTCAATGTGATGAAGATACATTTAAATATAAAAAAAGGGTCACTTGCACTAAAGCAAATGACCCTTTGTGTTTTTTTGAAAGAAGTATTTTACTTTTTCTTTCCTGAGCAGCAGCCTTTTTCAGTACCACAAGCTTTTACTTCTTTGGGCTTACAGCATTTATCTAGTGCATCTTGCCCAGTTTTATCTGCGGCCATTTTATCTGTAGCATATCCTAACTTACTGATGGTCGTATGTATGTCAGTTGCAGATACTTTATTGTCATTGTACCTTATAGTGAGCATTTTAGTCTCTGTGTTCCATTCTGCGAATGATATTCCTGGGATATCTAGAGCTGCCTCTATTTTGTCTTTACATTTACCACATTCTCCTTTTACTAGGATAGTTTCTGTGATGGTTTTGGCATATACACCTACTGTGCATACCATTAATAGTGCTAAAAATATATTTTTCATTTTTCTTTTAATTAAGTATTTATTTATTTATTTGTCAGGCTGAGTGTCGTGTCCGCTGAGGTAGGGTATCAAAGTCTTACTTAAAAGGATTGCTGTATTCTTCATTAGTAAGGAACTCGTCGTCTGTTAAAGTCTTCAAAAATGATACCAAAGCTGCTTTATGAGCCTCACTTAGGTAAACTGAATCTTTGAGAGCGTGCATATTCGGTGCATTACTTAGGTCTATGGCACTACTTGCATTCATATCACTCAGGTAAAACTGTACTACTTCTTCCAGTGTACTGAATCTTCCATCGTGCATGTAGGGAGCAGTCTTATCTATATTTCTAAGAGTTGGAGTTTTAAATTTATAGTTGTCCAAGGCATTCCCATTTACTCCTCCGCGTCCAAGGTCTCCATTGTCAGATAAGCCATTACTTAGGAATTCTCTTCGCAAGAAGAGTCCGCTACCTGTGCCGTGACAGTGAAAACAATCTGCACCAAAGTTTTTTGGTTGATTGGGGTTTGGTTCGTCATGAATGGTAGTAGCCTCAGTGTTGAAAATAGTCTCACCTGTTTTTTCCTGAGCTGTGAATTCTTCTTGTCCCAGTATTACTCTATCATACTTGCTATTCCCAGAGACTAAGCTCAGCATAAACTGCTCTAACGCCTTACCTAGCAACTCTTCGTCTATTTCAGTGACATTGTACGCTTTTTTAAATGCTTCAGTATACATAGCAGAGTTGTTTAGCTTTACGAGTACATTACCTATAGTCTCATCCATCTCTGTAGGATCTATTATTGGTTCGAGTGCCTGATGACGCAGTATATCTGACCTACCATCCCAAAAGAAACCGTCTAGGTGCCACATCAGATTTAGGATAGGCATAGAGTTTCGCTTGCCTACATCATCTCTTATCCCGGTGCTAAAGGCAAGCTGATTATCGGTAAACGCATCCGTTTGATTATGACAACTCTGGCAACTCTGCGTGCTATCTGCACTGAGTATCGGGTCATAAAAAAGCATACGGCCTAGCTGCACGCCTTCCTTCGTAAGCAGATTGTCACTTGGTATACGAGCAGGTGGGAGTATATTGGTAGGATAATTTAGTATATACGCAGTCGTACTAAATGGAGTATCTGGCACTTCATTCACTACATCTTTACAGCTGTAGATCCCTGTCACTAAAAGTATGTAGATTGCTATCTTTTTCATTTAGATGTAGCACTAGTTAGTGAAAATACATCTACCATATTGCCAAATAACTTAGTAGTTACAGGATCAGAAACACTGTGTGTAGTATGTCCGTCAATGGCAAAGCTATACGTACTAGGTGCGGTAAACATCTCAGCAATATCATATTCTAAGATGACCTCAGAACCAGCCTCACCGTGAGTGAATTCTGTAGCTAAGACAAAGTCAGTTTTGTTTTGGGCTCCAGCAAGGTGAAAGCTAATACTTTCGTTGCCTTCCATATCCTTTCCTTCTATGGCAGTGAAGATATATCCACTTGTCCATCCCCAATGCAGTGAGTTATTGTTAGAGTTGAGTGGGTGATCATTATCATACTGATTAGGATTCCCATGATTCGTCTCAGAGTCTAACCCTACGGAGAAGCCTATGGAAGTATATGTGCCAAAAGGAACATCTGTAAGAGTGAAAGTCGTCATCCCGTTGTGAGCTTCTATGAGTGCGTATTGACTGTCCAGTACTACTTCAGTTCCTTCTTGGGTAGTAAGATAGAAACTTCCCAATAGGTAAGCATATCTGCTAAAGGTAGCTTTATCATTATCTCCTACTATATATTGAGTTCCTGTTATAAAATCTTGGTCACCTACAGTATGGTTTATAGTAAAATCCATAGATGCTGAAGACGCTTCAGTTCCAGAGTTTTTCTTTCCTGGCTCTATAGGCTCGTCATCCTTACAAGAAGTGAAACCGATGATCAAAAGACCTAGTGTTAAATAAATAAGTTTCTTCATTTTGTTTTTTTAATTAAAGTACATAAAAAGTGCCATTACTAACATTATCCCATCTTCTATGATGGTGACGTAACTCATCGGTAGATTAAAAACAGTCCCGAGACAGGCACACTGTATCTCAGATTTTTGTACTACGGATTTTACTACTCCTATAAGACTTACAAACATAATAATGGCAGTGATACCGTGTGTTAGCTCATTGTCAGAATATACGAGGTAGGCTATCCCTAATCCCAATTCTATAAATGGAAACACATATCCATACCATTTTGCCTTAGCAGCTATAATGTCATAGCTTTGATATGCTTTAGCAAATGCTGCAATATCTAGCATTTTAAAGAACGAAAATACGAGGAAGAAGCCAGCCATAAAGTTGGCCATCCACGTCTTCATAAGAAACATTCCACTACTGTATTCTAGGAGTAATGTGATTCCTAGCAAATATAAGACGATAATAAATAATGGTTTATAACTGTGGCTACTTTTAGTAGACGCACTAGGGTTAGCAGATGTTGCATCTACGGTATAGTCTCCTGCTTGTTCTATTAGTGCAGTTAGTACATCTGCATGCGGAATACTCTTGCCAGATATAGTAGCTATCCCTGTCTCCTTATATACAGACACACGTTCTATGGCGGAATTACTATAGAGTGCTTTTTCTATTTTAGTCACGCAGCTCATGCATGAGATGCCGGATATGGTTATTTGTTTGCTTTCCATTACTCCGATTTCCCTTTTAGTCTCCATCTGAATCCACCGTACATCATTCTTCCAAAGATAGGACCATACACTAATCCAGCATCAAAGTTTTGGCTGAACGGGTTTGCTGCTTCTTGTATTGGATTTTCTTGTGTGTAGTTGAGTATGTTCTCTGCTCCCACGTATACTTCAAACTGTTTTTTGAAAGTCTTGCTTACTTGGGCGTTTATCAAGAAGAAATTTGGTGAGTACACTGGAGTATTAATATCACCACCACTTCCATATTTACCTGCGATACGCTGTGGCCCATACCAAGTTGCTGTACTGCTAAATTGCCAGTCGTTTCTGGTGCTTTGGGTTATATTGATGAATGCTCTGTGCCTTGAGATAAATGGTTTGGCTAAAATGCTAGTTGTTCCATTTGGATTTCTGTAGGTACTCTGTACATCAAACATTCTGTAAGCCAGTCGTATCTCAGTTCTGCGTGCAGGAGAAAGGTCTAGCTGTGCTTGCAGACTATTGGCACGTGTGCCATTTTTCATATTGTAGAATGATGCTTCTCCCTCAGTCTCGCGGTCTATTACCACTTCTTGCATAAAGGTAGTATTGAAATAATCTACTCCTATAGTTGCAGGCATATACCCTAATCTAAACTCATGCTCAAAACTAATACCTGAGTTAATAGCGACTTCCTGCTCCAGTCCATACGCTAAATTAGGATCAGTGAAGATAAAGTTAAATTCTCTCCCACTAGCAAAAAGGAACTGGTTTTGAGCCAATGGATTACTTGTTCTTCGTCCCATGCCTGCAGATGTTCGAATGGCAGTTTTATCTTTATTAAATCGGTACTTACTGTGAAATCTAGGAGTAATAGATAGTCCGTAGATAGAGTTGTAATCTGTACGGATTCCGCCTACTAAACTGAAAGTTTCCTTCGGCTTGTAGGTGTATTCAAAAAATGCTCCAGGCACTGCTTCCTCACGCTCAAAACGGAATTCATCATAGGTTTCTTTTACATTGTCATACAGGAAAGAAAGTCCCGTCTGAAACTGATGAAAAGAGTTACCAATAATACTCTCGTAGAGGAGGTTTACATACGCTTGATCAGATCTAGCTGCGTAGGTTTTGCTATTCGTAGATGATCCGTATACGCTGGTCATCTCACTATGATTGAAATTATACTGAGATCCAAAGCTACTAAACTCTTTACCTTTTATGCTTTTACCAAGCTTAGCAAATGCATCTATTACCTTAGAGTCTATTTCTATACCATATCCTGCTGCTGGATTTTCGTAGTACTGAGTTTGTCCTGCATCTTGTTCGTTTTTATGAAAACTGACATTTGCTGTTCCTTCAAACCCACTTTCGGTATAAAACTGCCAGCGGTTCATTACCTTGAAATCTTTGCTCAGTGGCATGTCCAAGAATCCATCCTTGTTTCTATCGTTTTGCAATCCACGATATCCGTAGCGTGCTAGTAAAGAAGTAGCCACATGCTTGTTGATATCCTTTACGTACATTAGATCGGTCTCTGTTCTTCCTCCACCTCCTACAAACTGGTCTAGCAGAAACTTCTCTTTACCAAAAGGTTTTTTTAGCTCTATGTTGATTTGTCCAGCTATACTCTCATATCCATTTACCACGCTACCAGCACCTTTAGTGATTTGTATCCCATCTACCCACGCTGCAGGTATGTGGCTCAGTCCGTAGTAAGAATTAATAGTACGTACACTTGGCATATATTCTCTGCCTATTAGCGTATAAAATCCATCTAGTCCTAGCATCTTAATCTGCTTAGTACCGGTCACTGCATCGCTAAAGCTCACGTCAATAGCCGGAGAGTTTTCAAAACTCTCAGATAAGTTGCAGCATGCTGCTTTTTGAAATTCACGCTCTCCCAGAAGTACTGTAGTGCGTGGACTTAGTCTACTTAAGCCATACGTAATCCTTTTGGCCAGTACTATGGCTGTGCCTAGTTCATTTTGCTCTTTGAGGATAAATATAAAAGTAGAGTCTAATTCACTCACATACTGTGTATCTGTAGTATATGCAGCAAAAGAGGCTATCAGATACGGTGCGTTCTGATGATGTTCTATGATGAACTCTCCTTTTGCGTTAGTAAAGACTCCACTCGGATTGTCTTGCCAGTGGATAAATGCTCCGGCTAATGGTTCTGTTTCTGCACCACTACTAAATAGGACTGTGCCTTTTATATCATGGTGTTCGTGTTGTGCACTTGCATACATGCATATACTTAGCATGGCAATTAGTGCGAATATGTTTTTCATTGTTTTTGTATTTTTATGTTGTTTTAAATTTTCAGAAGACCGAAGTTCTTAAAATTCTAACATAAAAATACTTGAAGCTCAGCCTGAGAAGGTGGCTCTGGAATAGTCTCACCATACTGAAGCTCGCTGTGGCAAGTAGATACAGTAAGAGGTAGAATAGTGTGAAAAGGTAAATGAAGAGTAGTAAGTGAGGGTATCTCTACAGAGCTAACTATCGAGATGTCTACGATCTGTTGTGGCACTATTAGTTCTAAAGTGCTTTCGCAAGATGCAGTCTTTTGCATATCACAACATTCTGACACTGCTACAGCCGCTTGGTGAGTAATACCAATGGTCTCTACTCCGCCACAACAATGTTTCAGGTCTATGTGCAGCCCTATAGAGGGTAGCAAGAAAAGAAAGGAAACTAGTATAGCTGAAAGCTTCTGCATTAATTTACAAATATATAACGCTTTAGGAGATTTATTGTTATGTGTATGTTTGTTCGGTTTGAAAAACTAAATGAGCAAAATACCCAAACATTATTGCTCATTTGTAAACGCTTGTAATCACTGGCAAGCGGATAGCGACCATCACACGAGCCTTATTTATAACGCATTGGTTGTAAATATATTAGAGTATCTAGGAGTGGGGCCGATAAGCAAAATACCTGGCCGCAGCGGTCGGGGACGTATGTTTGAGGTGCGTGTAAACTAAACGTTGGCGGTAATTTGAGAGCATCTTTATGGATTGAAATTTATATAAAAAATATTGATATTTAATTTACGTACTCCTTTAGTTAGTTGCTTTCCAATCAAAACCTTGTTCCACAAAAAAGCCCTCAAGATCTCGAAGGCTTTCAATAGTTTGCTGATTTCTCTTTTTACAAAAATTAATCCTGTACGCACCTGCAGCCCCAGCCACTATCTTGGCCAGGTGAACCATAAAACATATAACCTCCATCCGTAAAAAACGGTGTAGGTGTAACAGCAAAGACTGGGTTTGCAGACCATAATAGTGCTTGTGTGCCAAAATTGCCAGCAAATACACCTTGACTATAGTGCCCCGCCGGTTGAATGGCAATCAGCAAGGAGTCAGTAGAAATAACGCTTGCAGTACCCCAATTATCCTGTGATCTAAGTGTGTTTCCTGCCTCATTTTCGCCACCCGCAAGTGCTACAAGTGCTTTCCACTCCGCTGATGTAGCCACGTGATACAATTCAGGACATATTCCTTTTGCACTTTTAATAGCTTCTGCATTGTACAATAATCCATAAGTTTCATCATTAGTTAGATCATTATTAGCGTGTAAATATGCTCCTTCCGTTGCATCATACCACCCTGCTGAATCCAAGTCCGATAATAAGGGTGTACCATCGCGAAATTTTGTAGTATATAAACTTGATGCCATCCAAGTTTCTGTGCCTGCTTTTGTAAGGTTGTATATGTTACCATCCACATCTTCAACCGTTGCAGTATTTACTAAAACGGTAAATGGTGAACCCGAAACATGTTCTGTGCTTGTATCAGATTTATAAGCACTTATCTCCATTTTTTGTTGCCCGAATTGGTAGCCTAAATTCCACGAGATATCGGTTGCAATTGAGGTTGTCTCACTCGTTCTATCCACGCTCCCACCACCAGTTTTAACCTCATACGTAATTTTTATATTTTCTGAAACTTTGCCCTCTCCATCTGATATTTCAACATTTATTTTACCTAACAAGCCACCAGCGGGTATACCATTTTTATATTCTTCAGGCACATTCACTTTTAATGTAGGCCCTACTGGTGTGGTCCCTGGTTTCGGAGTGTCTACAGGAACTGGGCCACATGAATGGAATACTAATCCTATACAAAGAGAAATAGTAATTACACCAAATTTTGAGTACTTAAAATTTTGAAAGACTGGGAATTTCATATGGACGATACTGATAATTTATTTCATCAAAGATACCCGGTTAAATTTATAATGATAAGGATTAGTTAGATTAAGACCTACATTCGTCATAGTTGAAAGAATATTATTTGAATATTTTTATCAATTATTTAACAATTTTTCTCACCCAAAAGTAATGAATAACACCCCTAAGGGATTTACCTATTTTATTAATAAAATAAGGAATGGTGCATTAACTATATGCGGAATCATTCTGCTTGTATTAGATTCTTCCGCACAAAATTTAAATGTAATTGATAAAGATGCCCCCCTTGTAGTAAGCGGCTCGGTAACCACGGGATTTTCAGCATATGCTTCAGAAAACCGAAAAAATAGAAGAAATCCTTTTTCTTATTATATTACTGCTGCACCAACAGTTAGTTTCAAAGGAATTAGCTTGCCATTTAGTTTTACTTATCGAGATCAAAAAGGAAGTCTATCGCAGCCCTTTGAAAGGATAAAATTTAACCCAGAATACAAATGGTTTAAGCTTGGTGTAGGCAATACTACCCTCTATCTTAATAAGTATGTTTTTGGTGGGCAGTATTTCAAAGGTGTTAGTTTAGAACTCACCCCAGGAAAATTTAAGGTTAAAGCTGGTTATGGTAATTTAGAAAATCCATTGTCACAAATTGATAATGGTGTATTGGGAGCTGAAATTCTCCCTGTTTATAAACGAAAAACTGCGG
>Ga0209491_10000252_pt1 | contig 105660 bp, 69 predicted proteins | sample BON02_FD_187213 | JGI IMG/M metagenome (GOLD analysis project Ga0209491, IMG submission 187213) | Freshwater microbial communities from Lake Bonney liftoff mats and glacier meltwater in Antarctica - BON-02 (SPAdes) (version 2) | ecosystem: Environmental > Aquatic > Freshwater > Ice > Glacier... | reverse complement strand
CCTGCGTTCGCTGAGGTCGTTTGGTCCGGGCTTGGCCGCGTTGTTCTCGATAAGATTTACTCATGCGACCAGTTTAGCGCGATTCAAATTTGACAAAAGCCCTGTTTGCTAAAAACTCACAGCCTCGTAGAATTCGTGATGGCCTCGTTTCAGCGACTTCACAGTTTGGGAATCGAGACGTTGAAACATTACTTAGGGATTACACCGTACAATTGGGTTTCCGAGACGTTTCGGAATTCCAAATCAATGGTTTAACGCAGAAAATTAACGCGATTTGCTCAAACAGCAGCATCAAAACAATTGACCAGATCAACGCGATGTCCGTGGAATGCTATTTGGCTAAACGCCGCAAAGACGGGCTCAGCAAGCAAACTAGCAATCATTACCGCCAGGCAATTCACCAATTCTGCCGTTGGCTTGTTAAGCACAATTATCTAAACGCGAATCCGATTTCGGATGTCCCAAAATTGAATGTCAAAACGGATCGTAGGCACGATCGACGCGCTCTGGCGCCGGACGAATTTCGCCGACTTATAGAGGCGGCAGAAGCTGGCAGGTCCATCCAAGCGATTCCGGGGGTGGATCGAGCGATGATGTACATCCTGGCCGCATGGACGGGCTACCGACGAGGAGAAATCGGTAGTTTGAAGCTAAGTTCCCTGGATCTGGAATCCGACACTCCTACGGTGACCGTTGACGCAAGTTTCAGCAAACGACGCCGGAAAGATACTCAAGTTTTGCATCCCGATGTCTCCGAGAGGTTGAAGAAATGGCTGGAAATCCGCAAACCAATTCACAAAACGCTCCTATTCCCCGTCTCTAAAGTAACTTGCGGGTTCGACCGTCGAACCTCGATCATGATGAAACGAGACCTTGCAATAGCACGCCAAAAGTGGATCGCCGAAGCTGCTGACGAAGCAGAGCGAATTAAACGAACGAAGTCCGACTTCTTGACTTACAAAAACGACGACGGACTTTTCGCCGATTTTCATGCCAATCGGCATACTTTCATTACAAATCTGGGCCGAGCAGGTCTATCGGCCAAAGTTGTCCAAACATTAGCCCGCCACAGTGACATTCGCTTGACAATGAACGTCTATAGCCACACCGACCTCGCTGAACAGAAGGAAGCGGTCGGACGTCTGCCTCAACTCGAAATCAAACCCCGTCAAGAAACTCCGCACGAAGTTGAAAACGACAATCAACCTCTAGAGGGAGCGCCGCAACGTCTCAACCAATTGCGCCACAGCAACGCGCAGCAGGCGGAAGAAGGCAATTTAGGTCTTCTATTGACAGTGAGTGGCAAAATCGAAGAAAGCAATTCACCTGGCTTAGAAAGCTGTAATACCCGTGAAATTACGGACTTTGCAGCACATGGCAGCGATTTTCAGGTAAAAATCAAAGTAGGCTCGGAGGGATTCGAACCCCCAACCCTCGGTTCCGAAGACCGATGCTCTATCCAATTGAGCTACGAACCCATGATTTTGGAACACCGACAAGTGCCGATGATCTTTAATCCATGCCAGATTCTAACAATTCGGACGCGGCTGACAAGCCGCTAAAGGAAAAGCCGGAAAATCAATCGGAATTCCGGCTCAATCTTCTCGCAAACTAGTCGCTTGCACATAGGGTTCTACTAAAAATCAAATTGAACTCGAGCCGCGTAAGTGTTCGTCATGCTGTCGCCCAAGACGGGATCATTCAAGTCACCGTTGATCCAGTTGAGTTGGAATTTTGAATTCGCAGTCATGTACCAATTCAAACCAAGGTCCAGGGAATTCAAGCGTCGAGCGTTTCCGGTAACGCTGGGTTGTCCAAACAGCGGGTTCAAATTGATATTGCCAATCCTGGCGACCACTTCCCAAGCCCCGATTTCACCTTTGGCAAAGTCGACCGAATTCTTCGGTTTGATTCGACCAAAGACGCCAGTAACTTGGTTGTAGGGAATGGTTTCACCGGTAAGCACGTATCGAGCGGTGGCGTATCCAGTTTGCACCGTTACTTCTTCGCCGGTAGGCAAACTTAGATTTGCCCATCGATATTCCGCCTGAACCAAGGCATGTCCGACTGATGCCGCAGCTTCAAGGCCGAACAAGTTCGCATGGTCCAGATTGAATATGCCCGAATTGACGAACGGGGGAACGCCGACCAGTGGCAGGACACCCAGTCCAGCGGGTCCTAAATTGGGTTGTTGCCCGACAAAGACTTCATCCAGGCTGGCAATCTGGAACTGATTGCGTGCTGGATCCAAGAAACTATGACTGGCGCCAACGTGGACCAGTCCAGAATCGTCGCTACTGTCGCGGACCAGGTACGTGAAACGTTCGGCAGTGCCGTAGCCGCCATCGTCTCCAAAAACATTGCCAAAGTTGTCCGAGAGTGTGCGGAAACCAGCCACCGCCCAAGTCGCTCGTTCATCCAAGGCATTGTCACTGAACATGATTCCCGTTTGCCGAAAAGGCGCGAATGCCACACTGGTTGGACGTTCAAGAAATGCAAGTTCACGGATGCCGGTCAATTCAGACATGCCAAAAGGCTGGCGAAAACGACCTATCCGCACGTTGCCAAACGGAGTGTTCTTGACTTGACCCCAAACATCGACAAACCTAGCTTGGGCCTGTGCGAAGTCGAATTCCATATTGATGGAAACTTGTTCCGATAGATTCCCTGTCGCAGCCAGACGGGCCCGGCGGAAACCGGCACCATCTTGAATATCCCCTAGCGTCGCGATACTTTCGGGCGACTGATCGAACTTAGCTGCGTCCAATTGGAAAAAGCCCGTCATTTTCATTTCAGGGAACTTCTTTTCAGCTGGTTTGGTAGCTGAAGTCATCGCCAGCGGTGCCGTGATCTTGTCAGCAATGGGAAGGCCGCCTTGGGTCGGGTACCCGGCAAACAAAGTCGAAGGCTGGGATTGGTTTTGGCTGGTTTCCAATCGCAATTGATCCAACTGGCGCTGCAGTTCTTCGATTTGCTGAGCGGTCGAGGAGGGTGGGTTTGGGTTGAATTGCTGTGCCAGCAAAGATTGATCACGGGCAGAACCCAACGCCAAAACAGACAAAATCGAAACCATGAGTAGTCGGAATCGCAACATTGGTACCAGCGAGTTAAAAAGTGGAAACGGACTGTTCCCCTGTCTATGCTTGTTTATCGAATGAATGAGCCCTAATTATCGGTAATACTGTTGCAATTGGAAAATCTACCACCAATTAACTTGATTCTTTGAGTAGACAATGCCAGCAGTTAACGGTCGATTTGCTCGCAAACTTCGTCCATTTCTAGTGTGTTCTTGGATTGGAAAGGCAAATCTAGCCGGGCAACGTTGGGGCAGGGCATCGTTCGTCGTTCAAAGAGATGGTCTGTTGTTCAAGGTAAAAGGCCCTCGCTTCTGGGGCCATTGGGGTGCCTTGGGAACGCCTTGAGATTCACGGCGGGAACCGTCTACGGCCTAGAGCAGCTGGATTGCGTTTGCCATTTTTGCGGCGTCAGCCGAGGTTCAGGCTTTGTCGCCGAAGGTGAATTCGTCCTGTTTGTTGAGAGACCGATCGACGGGCGACTTCAAAATACTGAAGTTATTTTAAGGACTTGAGCGTTGTATTTCTGGGGACTGACTGGCGATTGAGATGCTAATTGACCGTGCACCCTAGCGAGAATGATTCCGTCCAAGAGGCCAGTTACTGGTAAGGTACGGCGAAAAAGGGCAAGTCGCTTTTGGTAATGCCAATATTTGGGTACCAAACCGACCTCACAAGTTCATTTATCGCCATCGTCGTCAACTTCGAATAATTTTGGCACTTTGAACTTCACAATCGGGTCACTATTCAATTGTTAAGTATGCGATAAAATTTAGGATGATCTGGATGCAGAAGCGTTGGAGTTGGGACGTTAACAGTCCGGTTTCAGAGCGGTTAGGCCGCCAGATTCCTAGGCGATTAATTTGCCGGGTTTCTAGACGGTTTGACGGCTTGAAAAATTACATAATCCGTGGGCGCAGCGACTTCATTGCTGGAACTTGATTCCGTCGATGTCCAGCTTTTTAGATTGTGGTTGTGGTGCCGACACGTAAGTGTGCCGGATGACGAATTTTCGGTCATACTAATTGGCCCAGATTCAGAAACCCTGTCACGCCCAAAGTCTGTAAAACACAAACGTTGCAATTGAATTATTTTGATACAGTTATCGTGAAAACACGCGGGAGAAGATAAGACATGATCACCACCAGCAAGACAACGTTGTTACCGGATGAACAACGAGTGGTGATGACGGGCATCGGATTGGCGGCGCCCAACGGCGATTCGTTACCCGAATTTCGTCAATCGTTGTTAGAAGGTCGCAGTGGCGTTGTCGATTACGACATTCGATATTTCGGAAAAACGTTGGCTGGCGTTTGCAATTTTGATTCACTGCGATATCAAAAACGAAAAGAATTGCGCCGGGGGACTCGGGCCGGTTCGGTAGGAATCTACGCTGCCAACGAAGCAATCAAAGACAGCGGCATCGACTGGCCTAATGTGGACACGTCGACGGTTGGCGTGTACATCGGTGTCACCGAACATGGAAACGTTGAAACGGAAAACGAAATCTTTCAAATCAAGGCTTTCGACTACGACACCAGCGTTTGGTCGCACCATCACAATCCCAGAACCGTTGCTAACAATCCGGCTGGCGAAATCGCCTTGAACCTTGGTGTGACTGGGCCCCATTACACTTTGGGTGCAGCGTGTGCGGCGGGAAACGTCGGCATCATCCAGGCCGCTCAAATGCTGCGATTGGGTGAATGTGACCTTGCTTTGGCCGGTGGCGTATCCGAAAGCATCCACACTTTCGGTATTTTTGCAGGTTTTGCCAGCCAGGGCGCTTTGGCCTCGCATGTCGATCCCACTAAGGCCTCTCGTCCTTTTGATTCCAATCGAAACGGTATCGTGGTGTCTGAAGGCGGGTGCATTTACACAATGGAACGTTTGTCGGATGCGAAAAAACGCGGAGCCAAGATTTACGGCGAATTAGTCGGTTACGCGATTAACACCGACGCTACTGACTTCGTTCTGCCCAACCCTGAACGACAGGCACAGTGTGTTGCGAAGGCGTTGAACCGAGCAGGTTTGAATCCTTCCGACATTGACATCGTTAGTACTCATGCGACCGGAACTTCGAATGGTGATTCGTTGGAGTGCGAAGCCTTGCGAAATGCGTTCGTATCCTCGAATCGAACTCATTTTAACAATACTAAGAGTTTCATTGGGCATTGCATGGGCGCAGCCGGCGCTTTGGAATTGGCGGGCAATTTGATGTCGTTCCAAGATGGTACGGTTCACGCAACCATTAACGTCGAAGACCTTGACCCGGGATGTGTACTTCCAAATTTGGTAGTTGGTTCGCCCAAGGAAATCGGTCCAGTGAATCGAGTGCTAAATAATTCGTTTGGCATGTTGGGAATCAATTCGGTCGTGATTATCGAAAAAGTTTAATCGACTGTCCTCCAAAGAAATGTCTTTCCCGAACCCGCAGGTACGGTCGGTAGAACCGTCCGCCTGCGTTGGACCAATCGTGACCATTCTCATTTTTTCTGGCGTATTTTACTGGATACGGATACCGCACGGCGATGAAGATCGTTGGCTATGTCATCCAATTCATGCTGGTCGTGGCAAGCCAACGGACGGTTGTCGCTTGTGATTCACGCGGTAGCGATTTCTAAAGAGTGAAAGACTTCGCCGTTTTCTCAGGATTGCCAGTCGTGGCAATGGATCATCTGCGGTAGTTCTGGAAACGTCGATGGACGAGTTGGCCTGCCGATCTGGGTCGGATCCATTTCGGGCACCGGTTTGCCTGCGCTTCGGTGTTGTTTTCAGAAGCTGGAATCTTGCGGATCGAGCATTTTTACGGATCGAGCATTTTTACGGATCGAGCATTGTGAACTGCTTACAACTGGCGAACCCAGAGGCAAGTCGCTTCACTGAACCGAATGCATGCCTGAATCTGGGCGGTCGGGGATCTCTTGCTCAGGCGGTGCGTTGGTTGGAAAGGCGGATCGATTGATTCGGATTTCTACTTCGAAACTGCAAACGGTGGGGCGTCGATGCCAGTAGATGGGGCCCGCAAGTAGCGATTTTGCGAATTATTGAACATCCGAAAGTCAACTTTGGCCATTTTGTGCCCCTTTGGTGTACTGGTGAAAAAGGGTGAAACCGTGATAATACCTTCCAAAATACTTGGCGGTTTGTTCGAGTGTTCATTCAAATTTGTATTCGCCCCTACTTGGTGTAGGTGGTTTTAAACAACTGGTTAAGGAGAGCTGCTGTTATGGCGCCCGAAGAAATTCGCGAAGTTATCATCGAAATCTTAGAAGATATCGCTCCGGACGAAGATTTAACGTCGTTGGATGATGCTGTCGCCTTTCGGGAACAGCTAGAATTGGACAGCATGGACTTTTTAGATATCGTAATGGAGTTGCGAAAGCGGTACCGCGTGCAGATACCTGAAGAAGAGTATTCCAATCTTGCATCCATGGCCAGCACAGTGACTTACTTGATTCCGAAGATGGCTGAACTGCCCAAATAGACCAGCTCAGATAGACCAGTCCAGATAGAGCAGTCCAGATAGAGCAGTCCAGATAGAGCAGTCCAGATAGAGCAGTCCAGATAGAGCAGTCCAGATAGAGCAGTCCAGATAGAGCTGCTAGATTCGCAGAGGACGCTGCCTGTCGGCACATTGGCGCAATGCGATTGTTGTCGAGTCGGTAAGCATAAATCTAAACAGTTGAGGAATCGATTCAGGGTCAGCGAATTGTCGATTTTTCAGCTAGGAATCCTGGCAACTGTGAATCTCTTCAAGCGGGGCCGGTCTTAAGGCTGTGTGATTTAGACAGAATCGCGTTTGGTTAAGTCGGTGAACCGATGTTGAGAATCGTTGAAATTTTGACCGTTGTGTAAATCCGTTGATGATCGTGTAGAACTTATGGCTGACTCGTACGACACATTGATTATTGGTGCCGGTATGAGTGGGCTGGCGGCCGGGATTCGCCTTGCTTACTACGACCAAAGTGTCGCAATCGTCGAACGCCATAATACGATTGGTGGTTTGAATTCTTTTTATCGCATGAATGGTCGCGACTATGATGTTGGCCTTCACGCGGTAACCAACTTTACTCCCAAAGGTGCGAAGAAGGGCCCGCTGGCTCGTTTGCTTAGGCAACTACGTTTTCAGTGGGAAGACTTTTCTCTTTCGCCTCAAGAGCAATCTCGCATTGCCTTCCCCGGTGTGGACTTGGAATTTTCCAACGACATCGCGGTGCTTGAGTCAGAAATCGCTCGGGCGTTTCCCCATCAAGTGGATGCCTTCGCAAAATTGCGTAGCCAGGTAATCGATTACGACGACTTGGACCAAGCCGCGTTTGACATCTCGACTCGAAAAGTCCTGGGCGAAATTTTCACCGACCCGTTGCTGATTGACATGCTGCTATGCCCACTGATGTGGTACGGAAATGCCAGAGAGCATGATATGGACTGGGGCCAGTTCTGCATCATGTTTCGGAGTATCTTTTTGGAGGGATTTGCCAGGCCGTTCAAAGGGGTTCGACTGATCTTAAAGAACCTTGTAAAAAGGTTCCGTTCACTTGGCGGAAACCTCTTGCTTAGGCACGGTGTGGATCGAATTGTAACCGATGGCGATCATGCGGTCGGCGTGGTATTGGATGATGGCCGAGAAATTCAAGCCAAACGCATTTTGTCGTCTAGTGGGTGGGTTGAAACACAACGGTTGATTCACGGCGTTTCGCCGCAGACTGAAAAAGAAGCGGGGCAATTGACGTTTATTGAAACAATAACCGCGCTCAATTGCCAACCCAAGGAACTGGGGATCAAGGACACCATCGTTTTCTACAATGATAGTCCGAAGTTTCATTGGCAACCGCCGGAAGATCAACTATGCGACGTTCGGACGGGCGTGATCTGTTCTCCAAACAATTATGCATACGCCGACCAACAACAACTACCTGAAGGCGTGGTCCGAATCACCACCATCGCTGACTTTGATCGCTGGAATTCTCTAGATGAAGACCAGTATAAAAAACAGAAACTGCGTTGGTACGATTTGTCCACTGATAGCGCGGTCCAATTCATTCCAGAATTCCGCCATCACGCCGTCGAAACGGATATGTTCACGCCCAAGACCATCAAGCGATTCACATGGCACGACAACGGGGCCGTCTATGGGGCGCCACGAAAACGTCTAGATGGCAAGACCGATTTGGACAACGTTTACCTGTGCGGAACCGATCAGGGATTTGTTGGAATTGTGGGCGCGATCATCAGTGGTATTTCGATGGCAAACCAGTATTGTTTGCGGTAGCCAATGGCTAGTTGTGCGAACTTGCACTTGGGTGAGATCATCACACTTAAGAGCAAAGCACATTTTTCTGCCAACCGTATCCGGCAGTGGCGGTTGAACCAGAAGCAATGTTGATTTGGGTTGGGCGTCCCGCGTGTTGCCACTGACTGTGCCAGAACTTGCAGCCTAGTTTCGAAATTACAGAAAACCGAAGAGTTGATTTCATGCCTAAAGATTTCTTGAAAGATGTTGCCGACAATTACGATGTCGTGGTAATCGGCAGTGGCCTAGGCGGTCTAACTTCGGCGAACATCTTAGCTCGTAGTGGTCGCAAAGTGTTGCTGCTAGAACAGCACTACAAGTTGGGTGGCTTGGCCACGTGGTTCAAGCGTCCTGGCGGGCACATTTTTGATATTTCTTTACATGGTTTTCCGTACGGGATGGTAAAAAGTTGCCGTCGGTATTGGTCGAAAGAGATCGCCGATTCTATCGTGCCCTTGGAAGGCGTCCGATTTGACAACCCAATGTTTTCGTTGACCACCAAATACAACCGCGAAGACTTTACTCTGTTGCTGCAAAAGCAATTTGGAATTACCGAAGCGACGATCAAGGAATTCTTCGACACCGCCCGCGGAATGAATTTCTACGACGAACGAGACACCACAACTGGGCAATTGTTCGAACGCTTTTTTCCTGGACGCGAAGATGTGGTTCGCTTGTTGATGGAACCAATCACCTACGCCAACGGATCCACTTTAGAAGACCCGGCAATCACCTACGGAATTGTTTTCTCGAATTTCATGTCCAAGGGAGTTTATGTTTTTCAGGGCGGCACGGACCATTTGGTCAAATTGATGCAAAAAGAGATGGTGGCCAATGGAGTCGACATTGCAATCAACTGTCCAGCTGAAAAGATCGTCATTGAAAACGGCAAAGTGGCGGGTGTAAAAGTACATGGGCGAACGATCAAGACCCAGACGGTGGTTTCCAATGCCAATCTCTTGTCGACGTTGTTTGGCATGGTAGGTGAAGAATACTTTGATCAATCGTTTCGCGACAAAGCCCGTGAAGTCCGAGTCAATAATTCCAGCACGCAAGTTTACATGGCGTTGGACCCAGAAGTCACAGTAGAGCGATCCACGGGCGATTTACTGTTTAGTTCTACTGCCGAACGATTTCAAACGGACCTGCTACTTAGTCGAGATATCACCAGTCGCACGTTCAGCTTCTACTACCCGGACATGCGTCCCACTGGCAAGCAAAGGCATCTAGTTGTGTCAAGCACCAACGCTCGCTGGGAGGACTGGGCGGACTTGGATGAGGAAGCGTACAAGGCCAGCAAGGCGGATTTGGTGGAAAACACTCTTGATGCTCTGGAAAAGTACTTGCCCAATTGTCGCCAAAAGGTAATTCACGCCGAAGCGGCCACTCCACGGACCTTCCGACATTACACTATGCATCAAGACGGAGCCAGTTTTGGAACCAAGTTCGAAGGGTTGGAGGTCAGTCGAAGTCTACCTCAACAGATTCCCGGACTGTACCATGCCGGTAGTGTCGGCATCATCATGTCAGGTTGGTTAGGTACAATCAACTACGGCGTGATCGTGGCCAACGATGTGGATAACTATCTAATGGCCGCGAACCAAACTCCGATCCAGAACTGCTCGATCTAGCCGTACGGGTTCAGCAGCCAGCCTTTCTGGAAACGATTCCGGATGGCTAATGTCGCACGTTAACCCGATGTCTGCCTTACGTTTTCCGATGGCAGAGGCCGTACAATTCTAGCAAAGCACCGACTAGTGACGATTAGTGTTCCCAAAAGGGTGGCTGCGCCGAACACTAATCTTCTCTAGTATCGTTGATGTCCGCTGCGGACAGTCCAACCGCGGAAATCCAGGTTATGGAACGTAATTCGATCATCAGAATGCCTAATCTTTTTTTTTCTTACGAATTAGCAGTCAGATAGCCACCCGCCAGATTTTGCAAGGCGGACTTTTCCTGGTAAACTATCCGGAAATTCAGCGCCATTGGCTTCGTTAATTGCGATGGCATATTGGCGGTGGCATAAAAAAAGATAACGCCTGCCACGTGACTATCTACATCGCGTTGGATAGACACCCGTACACACGGAGTCATGGACACGGAGTCATGGACACGGAGTCTTGGACACGGTGGTTTTGCGGAGGCCGTCATTGTAGGAGCGGCTAATGTCTACGGTGCCTGGAACTGAAAATCCGTAGGGCACCAGTGAAGCTTAGTGTTTTTTGGTCTGCCGGGTTCGATGGAACGTTAATAGAGATCTAAACAATTGGGTTATGAAGATGTCACCAACCTTGGAAGACGCGGGCAAGATTCTAAGCGACGTTTGGGGCTACGACAGTTTTCGACCGTTGCAAACCGATTCGATCCAGTGCGTCCTTAGCAAGATCGATAGCCTAACGGTGCTGCCTACCGGTGGCGGCAAGTCCATTTGCTTTCAAATTCCAGCCATTTGTTTGGATGGGATGGCGGTAGTGGTATCGCCCTTAATTTCTTTGATGAAGGATCAGGTCGATTCACTGGTTGCTAACGGGGTGCCCGCCGCCTTTGTTAACAGCAGCCAAAGTGCCGCTGAACAACAAGCGGTCGCCAAACAAATTCAGACCGGCAGTTTGAAGTTGCTGTATGTGTCACCCGAGCGTTTATTGACACCGAAAATGTTGACATTTTTGGAGACCGCGAAACTGTCATTCTTCGCCATTGATGAAGCCCACTGTATCAGTGCGTGGGGACATGACTTCCGCCCCGAATACCGCGACCTAAAAGTTCTAAAGCAACGTTTTCCAGGCACTTCGGTACATGCATTTACCGCGACCGCATCCGAACCGGTCCGCACAGATATTGCAAGCCAACTGGGAATCGCTGATGCCACAATGTTGGTCGGCAATTTTGACCGACCCAATCTGGTTTATCGAATGCTGCCTTCCAACAATCGGATCCAGCAAGTGGTCGATGTCATCCAACGCCACAAAGGTGAATCGGGGATCGTCTATTGTATAAGTCGCAAAGAAGTTGAAAAAACAGCCAGTGTGTTGAAAAATTTTGGGTGTTCGGCATTGCCTTATCATGCCGGTTTAAGCGATGCCGATCGTGTGAAACACCAAGACGCCTTCATTAAGGAAAAATGCGACGTGATCGTGGCAACGGTTGCCTTTGGAATGGGAATTGATAAGTCGAACGTCCGCTTTGTGGTTCACGCCGGCATTCCCAAATCGATCGAACATTATCAACAAGAAAGCGGTCGAGCAGGGCGAGACGGTTTAGAATCTGAATGCATCTTGATCTATTCGCCAGGCGATGTTGTCACATGGAAACGAATCATCAGCGGTGACAACAAAGAGGCTTACCAAAACGCCACCCGATCACTGGATGCCATTGCCGGGTTCTGCTCCAGTCCGGTCTGCCGTCACAAGTCGTTAGTTGAATTCTTTGGGCAACCTTACACCAAACCATCCTGCAACGCCTGCGATGTATGCTTGCAAGAGGTGGAATTGGTTGCCGACCCGATCACCATTTCTCAAAAAATCATCTCTTGTGTCGCTCGGCTGAATCAAAATTTTGGTGCCGCACATACAGCAAAGGTATTGACCGGTTCTCAAGAACAACGGATCGTGCAACTTGGGCATGACCAACTTTCTACCCATGGTATCCTAGCAGAAGAAGGCAGCCTTGCGACCAAGATGTGGATCGAACAACTGATCCAACAAGGCTACTTGTTGCGAAGCGGCGAATATCAAGTTTTGTCAATCACTTCCTTAGGTCGCAAGCTTTTAAAACGCGAAGGAAGTCCCCAACTTTCGATGCCCGTGGCCATGGAGAAAGGTCGGACGGACTCCCCAAGCGAAGAATCCTGGGACGATGTGGATCGAGGCCTATTTGAAGAATTGCGAGTGATTCGGCGTGATTTAGCAGCACAAAAGAATTTGCCAGCTTATGTCATTTTTGGTGACCGTACCCTGCGTGAACTTGCGAAGATCCGTCCAACCTCAAACGATGGATTTGGACGGATCAAGGGGATTGGCCAGCGGAAGAAGGACGACTACGCAACGCAGTTTGTTGAAAAAATCCGTAGTTACTGTGAAGTTCAAGAAATTTCAACTGACCTTTTTCCAATGCATGGCACCGAACATAAATCAGAGCAAATCAAATCGACATCAAATGCAAAGTCTTCGGGTGAAGCCTTGAACTCAAGTGCTGTTGCCGCGTTTGCGTATTTCGAAAAAGGACAGTCAATCGAAGCGGTGGCCCAACAAATGAACCGTGCCGCATCGACAGTAAGTGGTTACTTAACGCAGTACTTGCAAACCAAGAAGATTACAGATAATTCACCGTGGGTTGACCAAGCCACCAGCCAGCAAATCATAGAAAATCTACATCGACTTGAAGACAATCGAATTAAGCCTTTGTACGAACACTTTGAAGGGCAGATATCTTACGAGGCCATTCGTATCACCCTGCAGTGCTGGCGGAATCAACAGCCGCAAGATAAATCGAATGACGCTGCTTCCAAATGAGCCTATTGATAAGCGAACAGTGAACCTAGCCCAAGGAAAATCGAGCACTATTCCTGTCATCTCTTGAGCCACAGAACTGCCGTCGGGTCGAGTTCTTCTCAAATAATCTATACAGAGGTGACCGCCATCGTTGGATCGTGCTCCGATGTTTGGCAGACCCGCTATTCAAATGATTGGTTTGAGGGTTTCGGGCGATTTACTTGCTCACCTGAAGTCACCTGAAGTCACCTGAAGTCACCTGAACAAACGGCGAAAACCGAAGTAGCCGATCGCTAGGGTCATGGTGCAGTAAATCAAGATCGTTTCCCAAGACTCGCCGTTCTTAAATAGCTTGTTCGTATCCAACTCACTTTCGCCGCTAATCCAACCTGCTGCGATATACAGTCCATTAGATAAGACGCAGAAATACGCAATAAACCAACACCAATCCCTACGAAGTAACACAGCGATTATGACTGGAAAGAAGATACCAAGAATCAGTCCGCCCCAAAGCGTGATCCGTGGGTATGGATCTGGCGAAAAATGGCTATAAGGCAGGCGCCAGGGAACCAAATCGTAATCAATCAGTGAACCGCCGCACGCGTAACCGCAAACAATATGCCCCAATTCATGACTTGTGGTCATCACAATCCATGACAGCAACAACAGGCCCATCACCGGTAGTATTCGTAAAATGGTCATCAGGTTTAGGTGCAATTGGGAAAGACGATTTTATGATTCCTGCAAGCCCAGAATCCACCTTGTCCCCATAGCCCTTTGGACAGGCAAGTCATAGCGACTTGAACTAGTAACCAGCGTAACTGATTGACAAACTTATAGCGAACAATCAGCACAACCCTCAAGATCGTATAGTTCCCCAATGCCAGTGACTCTTTCCATCCGCATCCTGCCCGCTGGTCAACGTCACATTTTAGAACCCCCAGTCGTTAACTTTGTTACGTTCGGTCCAAAGGGCTTGACTACTCCGTTGTGCACAATCTGATTCAAAGGCAAAGCTTGACAAATTTCCAAGACCTTTCATCAGAATTCATCAACCTTTGCCTGCCAATTAAACCTAGATTTCAGCCAATTCCCCATACATCTCTTGAAGGACCTGTTGATGTCACGAATGTTGCAAGATCCAAATGCCTTGGACAACCCTTCGGACTTGAATGTAGATAGTCACGCCGGTGCAGAATTTTTTTGCGACACGTTGCGAAAGTTAGATCCCGAGTTAAGCCCGACTGATTCAAACGTTCTAATCGCTGGATGTGGGGCAGGGCACGAAGCAGGGCTAATTCAACGTCTCTTGGATGCCAACGTCGAAGCCGTCGATGTGGAAGACGAATTTCGAGACGAATTTCGAAACTGGCCAAAACTGAACTACCAAATCGCAAGTGTTTGCCAGTTACCATTTCAAGATAATTCGTTTGACGCGATTTTTTATCATCATGTTATCGAACACGTCGACAATCCAACAGCAAGCTTGGTCGATCTAGCTCGTGTTCTCCGCCCGGGCGGTTGGATCTTCATCGGTACCCCAAACCGATTGCGAATCGTTAGCAGCGTGGGTGCCCACAAACAGACCCAATGGGACCCAACTTGGCGTAACAAATTGCAAGACAATATTAACGATTGGACCGCTCGCTTTAAGGGCCAATTCCGGAATGAATGTGGCGCTCACGCTGGATTTTCTCAACGCGAACTAACCGGTATGCTAAAAAAAGACTTTGGGCAGCAACATTGGGTCACCCAACAGTACCTACAGTACAAATACTTGAATCACAAATTCGCGCCCGTGGTTTCCCTGATCGCCTCCCGGTTGTTCCGCCAATTCACAGCACCGTCAATTTACGTATTCGCTCAATTAGAAAAATAATCAAATAACGAATGCGGTTTATGAAAGGAAAACGGTAACCATTGTTCGATTCTCAGGACTCTATCAAAAAAATGCGTTGTCACTTGTTACAAGTGGCAACGCGTTTTTGATTGCTTCTCCGCCCCATCTATGTACGACAGAATGGACGTTCTATTTGGGGCCTGGTGGCAAATTCTTGATTAGAAAGTCCGTCATCATTTGCCGCAGATGCTGGCTTGTGCCCAATCTTTCATTGATCGAGTGACTACGGTTCGGATAAGCCATCAATGAAAACTGGCGATTATGAGCAACCATTTCGTCAATCAATCGCTCGGTGGTTTGGTAATGGCAGTTGTCGTCACCGGTTCCATGCACCAACAGCAGATTCCCCTTCAGATTTTTGGCAAAATTGATCGGTGAACCATCGTGGTATCCACTTGGGTTATCGCCAATCAATCCCATGTATCGTTCCTGATAGATCGTATCATAATACCGTTGATCGGGCACAGGTGCGACCGAGATCCCCGTCTGGTACAAATCGGGGTACTTAAACAATGCGTTCAAGGTCATCGACCCACCGCCGCTCCAACCCCAAATGCCCACTCGTTGAGGATCCATCCAGGAATACTGGTCCAGGCACTTCAAAATGGCTGATGCCTGATCCTTCGGCGCGACAATTCCGATCTTGCCATAGATCACTTTTCGCCATTGTCGCCCGCGCGGAACTTTCGTTCCGCGGTTATCAAAACTCATTACCACATAACCGTTTTCGGCCAACATTCGATGCCATAAATAATTGGAACCACCGTAATTATCAGTCACAGTGGTCCCCCAGGGCTCACCATAAACGTGAACGACCACCGGGTAACTTTTGTTTGAATCAAAGTCAGGTGGCTTAATCACCCATGCATCCAAAGCAATATCCGAATCGATTTCAACTTTGAAGAATTCTTCCGAACACTTGGGCAGCGCAGCTAACTTTGAACGAAGAGAATTATTGTCGTGCAACGATTGAACCACCTTGTGGGATGGCAACTGGACCATCTGAGCGCGACTTGGGTCACCGAACTTGGCCCAATTATGAACTGCAAGTTTTCCATCTGGCGAAATCTGATATTGATGCCAACCCGTCTGACCGGTCGGGGTAAGTCGTTGAGCTTGAAATGTTGAACTTGGTGAAAGGTCCACTTGATAAAGATAACGTTGGGTTGCATTTTCGGGTGACGCAATGAAATAGGCCAAGTTCAATTCGCTATTGATCTGCAACAAGTCGACGACATCGTATAAACCAGGTGTAATGCATTGAACCTCGCCCGATTTCAAATCGCCCCAGTACACGTGCCGCCAACCATCACGTTCACTGGTAAACGTGAACTTGGTTCGCTGGTCGTTCCAGTACATAACGTCATCAACTTCTACCCAGGCAACGTCCTTGTCTTCAAATAGCAACCGACTGGTTCCTGTGGACGGGTCTGCAATCAAAAATTGGTTTCGGTTTTGGGGCCGGTTGAGTTGTTGAATCAATAAAGACTGATCATTGATCCAATCCATACGAGCCAAATAATTTTCGCGAGGGTCACCATCAATGGTAACCCACGTAGTCGACACATCTTTCAAACTGACCACGCCAATGCTAACCGCCGAATTGACTTGCCCAACTTTGGGATATTTAAATTCAATAAATTCAGGGTACAGCGTATCTGTGTTATTTATCATTCGAAAAGTCGGAATCCCTGAAGTATCAAACCGCCAATAGGCAATGCGGCGCCCATCGGGACTCCAGCGGAAACAATCTCGCAATGACAATTCTTCCTCGTAAACCCAATCCGACGTTCCGTTGATAATGTCCGCTGACGAAGTCGTAGTCAACGGAATGGGATCGCTGTTGCCTTCAAAAATATTTTGATAGTAAACATTCCGATGACTGACAAACGCCACTTCGTTACCACTGGGAGAAAATTTTGCGAACATCAACGAAGCTTCAGGCAGTCCAACCCCAAGCTGCTTTAACGTTTTGGACTTAAGATCCAAGACCCAGTAGTCGCCGCGAGTGTGATCGCGCCAGACCTTCCGAGTGTTCGTAAACAGCAGCAACTTTTGACGATCGTTGCTGAATTGATAACTGGCAACCGCCAAAGGCTGAGCCTTACCCGCAGGAACCAAATCCACCGACAAGACTAATTTGGTTTTAACACCAGAACTACCGTCGGTTAGTACCAAGTCCAAATCATCACTCGCTTTAATTCCAGCCGCTTCATCCGACGATTTTTCCCAACCAATGGTCGAACTTCCTTGCTCGTCCCAGGTCAGATTGGTGGAATCGGGACGTAACTGGTCCGATGCAAAGATACGTTCGACCGTAAGACTCGCCGCCTCTTGCGTGCTTGAATCGACCGCAGTGTCGACAGCGTCTATGGTTTGGCCCAAGGCGGCCATGGCCGAACCCGCCAACCAACAACAACAGCTAAGCATCGCAAAGCGAAGCACGTCAGCAGGAAGTGTGAATTTAGGCGTAAACTGCAAAAAATACATAGGGATCCTTCTACACAAATAGCGAACAAATGGTCTGCTTCCAATATCGCAAGGAACCCGCCCAGATACCATAGGCGTATGAGCCAATCACGGCTTTTTCGGTGGTACCCGGCGGCAGCGCAACCAGTTCCAACCCAAACCAGGCACTTTTCACTTACCAACATCCAAGCCGTTACCGATTCCATCGAATTGCCCCCCGAGGCTTGAGCTCGGAACATCACTGCCAGGCAGTCCCTGCTTGTCAACGTCGTTGTTAGATGTGACCGTCCAAAACACTACAGAGGGTCCTAACATTTTTCAGCTAGAAAACGCGAAGTCATCTCATCCAGTCCCAGCGTCGACCGATCGACTTAACGTTGCCAAGTTCGTATCCGTCGCACCGCTGTACTTAGTACCCATTGTGTTTATCAAACAGGACTTAGCCTGGGCGTAAGCCGTGGAGGCGATTGCCCGTCAGTAAACGATTCGACAAATTCTGGGGAACAAACGCTTTGAAAGAGAGTTTCCAGCCAGGTGACCCTTTGAACTTCCGCGATCAGTCGACATGACGCTAGCAGCCGCGGAGCAATCCGTCGTGAATTGTCATCCAATCCCTCCGCTTACGGGAAATCGACTTGGGTTATTAAACCGATTCATACCCTTGGCGAACCAGGCAAATCCAACGCATCAGATTTGGGAGCATGGAATTTACGCAGCTTGCTGCCAAGCCAGGCCTAATTGATCTTGACGCTGCGATTGAATCACCGCTATGAGTCGAATCAAAGTCAGGCTGGCTACTTGCTGTGGCAATGTTCTTGGACTGTCAATCTAGCACGATAGTCCTGCCGGCGATTCCGCGAGCGTCCTGAAGGCATTCCACGCACCGCACATTTTATTAGAAATCAAGTGATTGAAAGTTAAATTATGACTCACCCAACTTTCACCACCATAGTTGCCACCCTTTTGTCCGTTGTTCCAGCGTCCTTCAGCCTCTCTCAAAATGTCGACCCACCTGACGTGCAAACCGCACAAGCAACGCCCCGGCCAATAGCCTCAACAAACAGCGATGGAACCGATGTTCCACAAGTAAGTCCGCTTCAGGTCCGCCAAGCGTCGGCAAACGACAAGTCCGGCGATATTCCCATTGTGCAAATGGCTGACCATTCCACGTATTCACTGGGTGACGAGACCTTCTTTGAAGAAGAAATCGTTCACGAATCAGTGCTCGACAGCGTTGCTGCAGATGTTTCATTGTTGAACGAAACGATCAGCGAAGATCTCATCGAAAGTCTAAGTGACTTGTCAAACCGTCCGTACGATCATTATCGCGCGCAGACCGGGCAATTTGTTTGGCTGCCGGCCGAGGCCAATAACTTTGGCTGGGTGAGCATGACAACCGATCCCTATCTGGAACGGAACGAATCTGCAGGTTTCACCTCGGCGGTCAATATGCACTTTCTTTCGGGGCCGGACACGATCCACTTGCCGCCCCGACTGTTTGACTTCGTCTTCGGCTATCAGGCTCGAAAATCGGTTGGTTCCATTTTCAGCTACGATATTGCCGTCAGTGCTGGGGTGTATTCAGATTTCGAAGATAGTGCCAGGCAAGGTGTTCGATTTGTCAGTCATGCAGTTGCTATGATTCATGCGTCCAATCGAATTGATCTTATTTTCGGCGTTGACTACTTGGATCGTGACGACATCTCGATTTTACCCGTCTTCGGCTTCTCTTGGCGTCCCTATCTTGATGCAAGAATTCGCGTCGACGCAATTTTCCCTCGCCCTAAAATTGAGTGGGTTATTGACCCCGAGCACAGTGTTTACCTTAAGGCACAACTTGGTGGCGGAACGTGGGATATCGAATTCCCAGACGAATCAAATGACGTCATGACCTATCGCGACTATCAAATTCTGTTTGGGTTTCTAAATCACGACAGTGACGGCCATTCCAACAGCTGGGAATTAGGTTATGTATTCGATCGGGAAATGGAGTTTCGAGACCGAAGTGACAGCCTGCAATTTGACAATGGATTTATTTTCCGAAGTGTCACGCAATATTAGCAGCGAAACCTAACCACACGATTCATGACCGTGCCAAGCCTAGCTACGGGATTTGACTTTAGCGGCTATTCTGAACTGAGCAATCTGGGTTTTACTCGCGGCATCTCTCATTGGATTCACTGCAAATACGCCAAGGGTAAGTCACGGTTATCTTCCGGAGAATCGGTCCCAACCCTACCTGTTCGACAAGCAGTGAAATCTATCAAACGTCCGACATCGATCTATCTTTGACAGCTTCGTGCCGCAGGCATCCAAGTGTCCTTTCTACCTTCTCGGACTTCAAGGGTGACTTACGCAGTCCTTAAATTCGATTCGCGAGCGGAGAATGGTTTCAACCCGTAACCGCATTCTTCCAGAAACTATCCGCGCGACACTGGCTGCGATCTATATTTTGTGGGATGACAAACGTCAGGAAATCCAGGGCCAGTCCTTCTGGTTGAAAAACGTATCATTGCGGAGAGGCGCTAACGGTCGCAAGCATTGTGCTGATTGCGCAAGAAGGGTCAACGTTGCTACCGAATATTTAGCCTTTATTGGCTGACGGCGAGATAAATTCGAGGTAGAGATTTAAAAGCCGAAATGGGTCAACAAGTTTTGCAGTAGTTTAAGCCCCCGGACGGAAACATTTTGTATTGTCAGTAATGGCTTCATGAGATTCATAATATTCTTCAACCTGACATTGCTAATGACCATTAGCACTTGCTTCGCACAGTACGAAGGACACTCGGGGTACGCCATCGCAGTGAAACGATCGGAAGTTGCCAGTTCGGAAACCGGCGTTGTTTCGAAGATTTTGGTCGTTGAAGGCGAAGAAGTTTCGCAAGGGCAAGCGTTAGTGCTTTTGGACGACGAAATTCTTCGCGGACAATTGGAATCCGCTAAGCACGAAGCTACCAATCGGAGTGAACTCGATGCGATTCTAGCTAGAAAAAAGATCCTGGAACGTTCGTTGGAAACCCTGCGTGCTGTGCACCAGTCGGGTCACGCCAGAGCGAATGAACTGGCCCGAGAAGAACTTGAATTGGAAGCACTTAAAGCGACCTATTCCCAGAAGACTCACGAATACGCCGGGAAGCAGATCCAAGTGCAACGCATTCTTGCACAACTAGAGAAACGAGTTATTCGTGCACCATTCCACGGACAAATTGCCAAGCTTCATCATCGAGTCGGCGAATTTGTTTCCCCCAACAAAGCAGAGATCACCACGCTGGTGGACCTTTCCCATTTGATCGCTGAAGTTCAGGTACCGTTGATTGAAGTTGAGAATTACAAAATAGATCAAGAAGTGAAAATGAGAATGGGCGAACGACTGGTAAAAGGAAACGTCCACTTTATTGGTGTTCTTGTCGATCGGGCGTCCCAAACGGTCACCGTCAAAGTGCGAATCGACAACACAAAACTTAAGGCCAAAACTGGGACCGACTGTGTCTTAATCACGCCTTTCAACTAACTGCAATAAGATTTACCAGACTGTGGAAAACTTTCCGATTTAGTTATACCGCCTTCAATTGCTTGATAAGTCTAGACCCCTTGTCCTTCAGCCTCGCCGCATGGATGCAAGCATTTCGATCGCACGTCACTTTGTTTAGTGTCGCGAAAACACGAAAGGCAATTCGACATGAATGTTGAATCAGACTTGGACGAAATTCCATCGACTTTCAGCCAACCCAAGGGTTCGGTTCCGGGTAGCAGTGCGTCATGTCGATCGTTATCTGAATATTTCGTCACGACCTCGGTTGGTCAAACGCGGGACAACGGGAACAGTCGACCTTCGACCTCTGCATTTGAAACCGGCCAACGTTTCATGGAATCCCCCACGGAAATTTTGGGCGATCTTCAAGCAGATCTGCTGCGAATTATAGCTGAACTCCCTCAAGTCGATTCGCAACTGCGCGCACTTGCCAAGAAGATTGGTCCGCTAGTTCAAGCGATATCCATCTGGAGATGCCTACCACCGGCTGAACCTGACGCTACGTCAGAAATTTCTGACTTACTGGCTGATTCCGACGAACCGATCGTCATTCAGACGATCAACCCTCGAATCGTTACGTGCATTAATGAATTGGAAAGCCAATGCCGCAATTTGCATCGGATGAAAATTCAGTCGGTCGGCATTGACGGATATATAGCGATTGGGGTTCCGGTGTTTTACTTAGGCGCCCAGCCAATCACCCTAATCTGTTTAGTGAAGCAGAAGGGAAGGCTGGACATGACCGAAGCCTGTTTGCTGCTACTATCCAGTTTTTCAACGCTGGGGCAAGTCAATCAAAAATCCGCTGACGGTGCACTTTCGGAGAAGTACCTGCAGTTCGTATCCGCTTCCACAAAAGACATTATCACCAGTTCGACATTGTCCGAAGCTGCTGCCCAATTAGCCACCAGAATTTCTAATCAAATCAAGGTGCCACATGCTGCAATTATTAGTATCGGCTTGCGAGGCAAGGTGACGGTCGCTGCCGTCTCGGGAGCAACCGAGGTCGATCAGACGGGACGAGTTGGACTTTCGCTGATCGAGGCGATCGAAGAAGTCAAAATCAAGGACCAAGATTTTTATCGTTGGTCCACTGTCGGTGACGAATCTACTTATGACAAATTTTTAGTCGGCGTCGGGCAAGCGTTCAACGCCAAAGGCGTTTGGGTCAGCCGAATCACGTTGGACGGGCACACCCGAGGATTCCTCGTCTTGGCGGGTGATGAACGATTGGTTCAAGATGAATGGCTGCAACAATTTGGCCCGATTCTTAGTGTTTCCAATAATCAAATTTTATCAGCGATTAAGATCCATCAAGCTGGTTTTCAAAAGATTGTAGAAACACCATGGTTGTTTCTGCGCCGCTGGAAACTGTGTGTTGCTGCGGCGATATTGGTTTTGGTGGGAATCGCATTCATTCCAATGTCATACACAATGCGTTGCGATTGTAACCTTGAAACCACTAAGAAGCGTTACTTTGTGGCTCCCTACACAGGTGCCCTAGAAACCGTCTGGGTCCAACCTGGAGAACCGGTCAAAATAGGACAGTTACTGGCAACGATGGACGACCGTGAATTGAAGATTGAATTGGCTGGCAAGCAATCGGAATTCGATCGAGAATCCAAAAAAACTCAGTCCGCACGCGCTAACGGAGATCAAGCGGAGTCAAATATCGCACGCTTGGAATCCCAGCGAATCGCCAAGGAAATTGAACTGATCCAGCATCGATTGGCCAACCGAGAAGTCAGAAGCACGATCGCTGGCACTATTGTCCAAGGTGATTTGGATGAACTGCAAGGCGCACCCGTTGAAATTGGGCAAAACCTGTTCGAAGTCGCGCCGCTGGATGAATTAGTGGTGGAGGTGGAGATCCCTGAATTTCAATATCGCTATGCAAAAACGGGCTTGCCAGTCCGCTTCACGTTCGAAGCGTACCCCTACCAACAGTGGGACGGAACGATCCAACGACTTCACCCCAAGGCTGCGGCTAAGGAGAGTCGTAACGTCTTTATCGCGGAAGTCCGTCTGAAAAACGACGATCAATTGTTGCGCCCAGGCATGAAAGGACAGGCCAAGGTCATTGGCGGCACTTATCCACTGGCCTGGAATTGGCTGCATCATCCCTACGAGAAGTTTCGAACGCTGATCGGTTGGTTCTAACGACTTGTCATCCAAACAAGCAATCCGTCTACCAAGTTTCTCTGCCAAGACCTAATTGATGTAACTTATTTCCATGACCGCTTCCAATCCTAATCTTCAAAACATGAAGCCGACACTGCGACGTGACTTACGGGTCACCGTGTCTATGCAGAATGGCGAATTGATCCATGTCATCGAAGATCCAATTAATGGAAAGTTATACGAACTTGGACAACAAGAAGCCAAACTGTTACTTGGCCTTGATGGCAACAGGAACCTGCAAGAGATTTGCGTGGCCACGCAAGAACTAGCTGCCGCCGATATTTGGGATGAGGCTCGGATTGAAAAACTATGCACTTGGGCGATTTCTAAGAATCTATTTCTCGACCATTCTGATGAAGCGATTGGACGCCAAAAAGGTGTTTTCAAGCGGCAGCGTATGGCGAAGTGGTTCAAATGGACGAACCCAATTTCGATAAATTTTTCGTTCGGTTCACCTGAACGGCTGCTTCGTCGCATTTCCCCGTGGTTGCAAGACATCTTTGGCTACTGGAGCCTTTTGCTCTTCATCGTGGTGGGTGTCTTTGCACTATCTTGTCTTTACATGAACTTTGATCGATTCGCCGAACAGGCCAGTCATGCACTTGCCAACGGTGGTTGGGTTACGATGATCATCGTTTGGTTGGCCATCAAAATTGCGCACGAACTGGCACACGGGGTGGCAAGTCACAAATACGGTGCCCATGTAAAAGATTGCGGTACGGTGCTAATTTTGTTCATGCCAATGGCATTTATGGACATTAGCAGTTCAGCAAAATTGCCCAACCGCTGGCACCGGATCATCATTTCGGCAGCCGGAATGTACGTGGAATTGTTCTTAACCGCTTTGGCAATCATCGTCTGGACCTACTCAGAGAACCAAACACTTTCCAATTGGTTGCACGCCTTAATTTTCACCGCTGGGCTTTCGACGATCCTATTCAACGCAAATCCATTGATGCGGTTCGACGGCTACTACATTGCGTCGGATCTACTGGGAATCACCAACCTGTCGGGCCGGGCAAAAACTTGGCTTGACGAAAACTGGAAGTACTATTGTCTAGGCGTTGCCAAAGAACCCGACAGCAGCTCCGGATGGCGCTGGTACTTGTTGGCAAGCTACGCCTTCGCAGCTTGGTTCTGGAAAATGTCGTTGCAAATCACGTTGACCATTGCCGCGGCGGCCCTCTTCCATGGCTTTGGCATTTTGATCGCAGTCGTATCGGTTGTATTCTTCATCGGTATGCCGACGTATCGAATAGCAACCAGCGTATTTCTTAATGGCAGTTGGCGGGCTTGGCATTGGAGAAATGTTTCTGCCACTGCAGTGACGGCGACACTTTCCTTGTGGCTGGCAACTTCTGTTTTGACTGGGCCCGTCCTAATCGATTCACCTGGTGTCATCCGCTTTCAAAATGAAAAACTAGTTCGTGCCGGATGTGATGGTTTTCTGGAAAAAGTCTTAGTCGCCAACGGCCAAGCGGTAAAGAAGGACCAAGTCTTAGCCATTCTAGGCAATCGGGAAATCGATTCGCAAATATTGACTTTAGAAATCGCAATTGCTCAGTCAGACGAACGCGGGCGGCAAGCCAGGCAGAAGGGCGAATGGAATGAGTACGCAGCGGAGAACCAACAGAAGGAATCGCTGCTAATTCAATTACATGAACGGCAATCCGAACACCAGATGCTGCACCTTCGCGCTCCATGCGACGGTATCGCGATGCATAGGGATCTCGAGGAACGTGTCGGACAATATTTGCACAAAGGCAATCAAATTCTAACGATCAATGATGCAAAAAAAGAAGTCGCGATTTCAATTTCGCAAGATGATTATCCTTCGCTAAGCACTCAAACCGATCAAGCGGTGAAATTGATTTTCCCTAGCGAACCCAGCTTCCAAGTAATGCTTACCAGTGTTTCACCCAATGCAAGTCAATCGCTGCCGTCAATTTCAATGGCCAGCAATCACGGTGGACCCCTCTTGGTTGAACCGGTCAGTAAATCAGACAAGAATGATCATCAGTTCTTCAGCGGATCTCAGGCGATGGACGCGGAACTTCAAGAGCTAAAGCTACTTTCACCTCGTTTTACCGCAACCGCCCCTTTGCCCACCGAACTGGCCGACCGGTTGCCACTGGGACAGACGGGAACTGTTTTCTTTCGATCGCAGCGTCAAAGTCTAGCCTCGTATTGCTATATCAGTTTTCGGCGTTGGCTGCAAAAACAACTTAGGACGGTCTAGGTAATCCGCCCAACGATTTTTTCTCGCACCCCAAGATCCCTCCAAGATCCCAAAGGGGATGGACCTCCTACGATCATTCGATCCATCAGACACAGCATCCGCGTTTAAGTTGCCCACCCAATTACAACTAGATCCCTGAATTCCCTGCGGCTGTGGTGTGATTCAACTTGCCGATCAATCACCTAGTCACCAATGGCGATCCTTCAGATTGGGCAGGTGTACGTTCTGCGTCTCCGGCCAAACCGAACTCATCCTAACGGTGTTGCCGATCGTAACAGCACAAAGACTGAGCAAGTGATAACCTATTTCGGCTCTATCGATTTTTCGATTCGTCAAGCAACCGGCCCAAACCAATTGATTTGAATAATTCCAACAATTCGTCAGAAAGCCCTAGTCGCAATGCGCGTCATTCCAAATTCAAATCGACCGCAGACACCCAATCGAGGCCGATGAACCCAGTACCCAAATGCGATCAAGAAAGAAGTTAAAGTTTCTTCACGAATCCGATCGCCACGCAGGCATGGTTGCCACCGTGAATCCAAGGGAAAATAACCCCGGTCAAACGTAGTTCGCAAATCTTCTCTCTTGCCGGACTCTCTTGACACTTGATCGAACAAGGAAGGTACTCCAATGAACTCTCTTTCATTTTTGCTTGTCGCCGCTCTGGCCGTATTAGTCTCGGACAACGATTCCATCACCAAAACAGGCGAAAATTTGGAGCCCAAAGTTGTTTCCAAGCAGACTGACTTCAGCTACGCCAATGCCTTCAAGAAAGCTCAAGCATCGGACCGTCCGCTGGTTGTGATTGTCACCGCAACCTGGTGTGCACCTTGCCAAGTAATGAAGAATCAGACGATCAAGCAGGTCATGGACAAGGATGGATTCGAGAATGTAATTTTGGCCTTCGTTGACGTTGACCAAGAACCTTCGCTTGCTCAAAACTTGACCAAAGGCAAAGGCATTCCTCATGTGGTTGTTTTTGAGAAACGGGAAACCCAGTGGAAGCGTCGCACCTTGTTTGGAGTGCAAACCGCCGAAACATTGCAAAGCTTTATTAAGCCCAAATTCATCGACGGCTCCGACAGACCCATCACTCGAATCGCCGATATCAGCGAAGGTATCAGACGCTAAGTTAAGGAGATTTCGTTGACTCAACACGCTCGAGTGCTTTAAGAAGACCGCCGCCCCTACGGAAGATCTGCACGCATTATCTGCCGTCACAAATTTTAAGCCTGATTTGGATTGTATTTCCAAATCAGGCTTCTTTTCTGTCCTGCCATTCTTGCCAAAGTCAATAGGTCTTCAAGCGGACTGACTGAATTCGCTCTTTACCTTGCGGTCGATGATTTCTTTGACCATTCAGGCCAACTCAAACATCACCAAACCGAACTTCTAATTTGCAGCTTCCTAAATTCGCAACCGCAAAATCGCGATATTTCTCAATCTGCCCACCAAAACCTCCGGGACCGGCGGCCAACCAATGGCAGAACAGGTTTCTGCAACAACATTTCGCTTGGGTCGCTCAACAGACGCTCAATCCCATGGACAACCAGCTTTTTTACGAAGAATCAAATGCCTGCCAACACCTTGACTTATAACCCATGGGCTGGCTCTTTGGTTGCATACGATCCAGGGACTATTCTGGACTGAAAGTTGACGGCACCCCATCGTTTGGTTTAGATTTAAGATCGTGGCGATTGCGGTGTAGGCGAAGCTACGGGTCTGGCGATTCTGCACTGACTTGAACTCGACGGATTTCGACCCACCAACGTCGCTCCGCCGTCTATAATCAAGGGCGTTCAGAATTGAATTGCCGGCTTGTTGCCATTGCAGATCGATCGATGGTTCACAGAATTGCGTTCCCCCAATCGACCGTTGTGGTGATGTATTTTGATCAATCCATTGACCATGACGACTCGCCGTTTCCGCAGCTTATTCCCAGGTCCGCAATGAAATGCCTTCGAAATCAAGTTGAAAAAAATATGACCCGAATCGCTTATTTTGGCAAAGCCAGTCACGGCAGTCTAATTGGCATTGCAATCCTGGCACTGGTTCATTGGAACTTCTGGGCGGACCACGTCAGTCTTTCATCGGCCGCCTTTCAAGCGGAAAATGTCGTAGCGGTTTCCAGTGGCGATACCGCTGCATCGCTTGAACAAGACTTGCTTGGGCAGGATTCAGCTCAGCTGGCGAAACTGGCGGTTCAACTGGGCGATCCCAAACGCGGCGCAATTCTGTTTCATCAACCGCATGTCTCTTGTGTCTCTTGCCACTTGGATCGTAGTGGAGGATTCAACAACACGCTTGCTCCCAATTTGACGCAATGGCCGGACGCGGTGTCCGACCAGGAGATCGTTCAAGCAGTCTTAGAACCGTCCAAGAGAATTCGCCAGGGTTATCAAGTGACCACTCTGCTGGACGGAGACGGTAAAATTGTATCAGGCATCTTAGTAAGTGATGGCGACGAAATTGTGCTGCGGGATTTGACAGTCCCCAATCGCACAATGAAATTTTCTTCCCAGGACGTTGAAATCAAACAGGGCCCACCCGCTTCTCCAATGCCAACAGGCTTGGTCAACCAATTAGCAAATAGAGGTCAGTTCTTTGATCTGATCCACTATTTAATTCAATTGCGTGACGGCGGCGCAACCGCGGCACTCCGTTTGCGCCCGCCGGCGCACCTGATTACCGTGGCAAAGATACCCGAATACGAATCTGACATTGACCACGCCGGTATGATCCACAATCTTGACGACAGCAGCTTTGAACGAGGCCAAGCGATCTACCAGCGCCTTTGCATCAATTGCCACGGAAACGTCGACCAACCAGGTTCACTACCAACGTCACTTCGATTTGCAGAAGGTCGCTTCAAGAACGGGTCCGACCCGTTTGCAATGTATCAAACGTTGACACGTGGTTACGGCATGATGCAGCCTCAGAATTGGATGGTGCCGCAGCAGAAGTATGACGTGATCCACTACATCCGCCAAGAATATCTAAAGCCACACAATCCCAATCAATTATTTGAGGTGACCGCGGATTGGCTTTCGAAATTACCTGCGGGTGATTCACGGGGTCCCGAACCCATGGACCAGGAACCTTGGGTAAGATCCGATTACGGACCGACACTGATTAACACCTATGAAGTCGGATCAGACCAATCCAATTTCGCTCAAAAGGGTATCGCCTTTCGATTGGATCAAGGCCCTGGCGGTGTGTCCCGAGGTTCGCATTGGATGGTTTTTGACCACGATACGCTGCGAATGGCGGGTGCTTGGTCGGGCGATCGCTTTATCAATTGGGAAGGCATTCACTTTGACGGCCGACACAATAGCCATCCACGCATTGATGGAAAACTTGCGATTGAAAACAAAACCGGACCTGGATGGGCCAATCCATACGATCAATCTTGGGAAGACGTACGCTTGGTCGGTCGCGATCAGCGACACTATGGCAGCCTACCGAAAACTTGGGGTCATTTCATTGGGCTGCACCGAAATGGCGATCAATCATTGATGGAATACTCGATCGGGAAATCCACCATCTATGAACAGCCTCTACTTGTGGATGAAGCGGACGAGGCAATTTTTGGTCGCAGATTTCTAATACAACCAACGGAGCAGGATTTGACGCTTGCGATTGGGCAAGTGCCAGGCCGTTTTAGCCCCGACGCCAAAATTGATGTCCAATCTATCGACAAACAGACGGTTCAATTGACTGCCGATAATTCGGACATCAAGTTGATCTCGGGTTTTGTTGGCTTTGGACCGAATCTTGTCGAAGATCTAAAATTCGAAGTCCGGGGCAACGTTCTTAATCTCCACGTTCGGGCAGCGGATCAGCCTCGCTCTTTTGCCGTTTGGTTTGGCAGTTTACCGATCCAAGCCGACGGGGATCTGATCGCCAAGTCCTCAGTCAAGTTTCTGAAGAACGTGGACGGTCTAGACGTGGATTTCTTTACAAAGTCGGCCGCTTCGATTCCAACCGCGTTAAGTCAAAAATTCAAAACCGCGATTGACCAAGGAGCAAACGATAGAGCCTTGGCGGTCGATGTTTTGCAGACACCCAACAATAATTTGTGGTCCATGCAAATGCGTCTAACGGGCTTAGACTTCTACCCAGATGGCAATTCCATGGCGATTTGCACTTGGGACGGCGACATCTGGAAAGTGGATGGAATCCTGGATTCTCCAACTCAGCTAACTTGGCAAAGAATTGCCACCGGGTTGTTCCAACCCCTGGGAATCAAGTTGGTTGACCAACAAATTTACGTCACTTGCCGGGACCAAATCGTAAAACTGCACGATCTTAACGATGACTGGGTTACCGACTACTACGAGAATTTCAACAGCGACCACCAGGTCACCGAACATTTTCACGAATTCGCGATGGGACTTCAACGTGACGAAGCTGGGAACTTCTATTACGCCAAATCCGCTCGACATGCGTTACCTGCGGTTGTGCCGCAACATGGGACGCTGCTAAAGGTCAGCCCCGACGGAAGCACCACCGAAATTTTGGCAACAGGATTCCGAGCAGCAAACGGTGTGTGCTTGAACCCAGACGGTTCTTTTATCGTGACCGACCAGGAGGGCCATTGGAATCCAAAGAACCGCATCAACTGGGTCAAGCCCGGGGGTTTCTATGGCAACATGTTTGGCTACCACGATGTAACCGACGATTCAGATTCGGCAATGCAGCAGCCTCTTTGTTGGATCACCAATGCCTTTGATCGTTCACCTGCGGAATTGACTTGGGTGCCCAAGAACCAGTGGGGTCCGCTTGCAGGGTCGCTGTTAAATCTATCTTACGGTTACGGAAAAATTTATGTGGTTCCGTTCGAAAATTTGGATCACTCCAAGTTTGATGCAACGGCAGTCAAAGCCACCCAGCAAGGTGGAATGTGCGAATTGCCCATCGATCAATTCCCCACAGGTTTAATCCGAGGCCGCTTCCATCCAACGACCGGGGATTTCTACACTTGCGGCATGTTCGCCTGGGCCGGAAACCAACAACAGCCTGGCGGACTGTACCGCGTTCGCTATACCAGTAAACCACTTCATGTTCCCATCGAATTGAAAGTGCAACCCAATGGTATTGAAATTCAGTTAACTGATCCGGTTACCCAAGCATCCGTCATGGAACTTGCTAATTACAGCGTGCAGGCTTGGGATTTGAAGCGAACCGCTAACTACGGTTCTCCGCATGTGAAGCAACGCGAGTGGAAGGTCACTCAAGCAACTTTGTCCGCCGATGGTAAGACAATCATGTTGCAAATACCCGAAATCGAGCCCACTCAAGGTATGGAAATTCGCTTCGAACTGGAAACCAAAACGGGCGAGCGTTTCGAACGAACCATCCATAACTCGATTCACGTGGTACCCAAAGCAAAAAAATCATAGCCACTGCGTTGTTTGCGTTTAGCGATCGTAAACCATTAGCCGGAGGAGCAGGCACGGCAGTTCCCGTTACTGTCTTGATCAAGCCTGTGGACCCTGAATGGATCTAAGATCAAAGAGTTGGGTCGTGTCAAAGAACGTGATTGTTTTTCGCAGTTACTAAACCCGGACGTTTATGAGTATGCACGAAACGCACGTATGGTTTGGTTGGCCATCGTGGTTTCCAATGCCTCCCCCGCAGGACTGTACGTCGTTGATTGCGTCCCACCATCGGAACAAGTCATGCTGGTGACCGATTGCTACAGCGGCTACGAAGCACAACACGCCTCTGTCAAACAAAAATGTCTGGCTCATCTGGCTCGTACGGCACGCGATTGGCAAAAGTTAGTGGCCAAACATTCTTCTGATTTCAGATTCTTTGATCGCGTCATGCAGTGGGTCAAGACAGGCTGTCTCTATTCCCAGAAGCAAGCGGACTGGTCTGATTCTATGCGTCGCCAACATCGCCAATGACCGGAGCGGGAACTTTCATTGCTGCAGCGATTGAAACTCAAGCACGAAAAAGCCGTGACGCTGCAAGGTCGCATCATCAAGCACGTGGATTGCTGGTTGGTGTTCGTCAACGACACTCGTGTTGGGCCGACTAATAATCTCGCAGAGCGAAGCTTGAGGCCGCTGGTGATCATGCAGAAAATCTGTTTCGGCAATCGCAGCCGCGAGGGTGGCCAGCGGCTGGCGAAAATCATGTCGGTTAAAGACACCGCTCGTCGTCACGTTAACAATCCGCTGCACATTTTTTATCGGCTGTTCACTCAGCGTCCTGCAGAAGTCGACCAACCGAGTTGTAAGACGACTCGAACCAACGCGACAAGTCGTTCCACCAGAGATCGCATTGCCGTTCTGCGTTCGTTGCTGCGCGAGTCCCAACTGGCACTCCGTCGAAAAACGAAAATCGTAAATCAAAAGTTGAAAGTCGTGGTCGGAAAACTAAACTGTTATTTTTTCCTTGTTTTTCCAGGCTGTGACAAGTATAAACACGAGTCAGGTCTGATTGCATTCAGACCTGACTCGTCTTCTTCCCCCATCGCGGCCTCGGTTCCAATAAGTCACCCAATCCGGCGAAGCAGGCGACTTTGCACACTAAATTCTATTCGACCTTCCTCTGCTCTGCGAGATCACCGCGCGATGGCATCGATTGCATTTATCAACGGCACAGTGGTGCTTCCGGATCGCCTGATCGACAACGGCATGGTCTGCACCATCGACTCAAAGATCACCTATGCTGGCCAGTGCGCGGAGATTCCCGATGACGCAGAAATCATCGATGCGAACGGCGGAATGCTCTCGCCGGGTTTCATCGACCTGCACGTTCACGGCGGCGCAGGTGCCGACTTCATGGATGGAACTCCGGAAGCCGTGATCACCGCCTGCGCCGCGCATCTGCGACACGGAACGACGACGATTTTTCCAACGACGACAACCGGCAGCGAACATCAGATTATGAACACGATCGATGCCTGCGGGACGGCGAAGCAACGGCTTTCACAGCAGATCAGTGGTGTTGCAAATATCGCGGGCGTGCATTTATACGGACCGTATTTTGCGGAAGACAAAGTCGGCTGCCACTCGGAAAATGGCAGGAGAAGTCCTGTTGCTGCCGAGTTTCATCGCTACTTCGACACCGGGCTGATTCGCATTGCAACGTGTGCGGCAGAACTACCCGGTGCTGATGAATTCTATGACATGGGGCGGCAACACAAGTGCCTTATCACGTGCGGACATTCGAATTCAACGTGGTCCGAAATGCAACGAGCATTCGATGCGGGGATGCGGCACGTTGACCACTTCTGGTGTGCGATGAGTTCCGTCCCTTCAATTCGCCAACGGTGCAACGTGCCGATGCAGGGAAGTATGGCGGAGTTCGTTTTGATGAGCGCAGACATGAGTACCGAAGTCATCGCTGATGGCTGGCATTTGGCTCCTGAACTGCTTGAGTTCGCATTCCGCATGAAAGGTCCTGAACGATTGTGTCTGGTCACTGACTGCAATCGCGCGATGGATATGCCTGCCGGCGAGTACCGCTTTGGCTGTCCGACTGACGGGACAATGTTTCGCAGTGATGGAAAAGTCGGCTGGGCTCCAAACGGCAGTCTGGCCAGTTCTATCATGGGCATGGATCACATGGTGCGTCACATGAAACGAAGCACTTCGGCGAATCTCGCGCAGGTGATTCGTATGGCAAGTCTGACTCCCGCGGAACGGACCGGCATCGCTCACGAAACTGGTAGCCTAGAGGCTGGCAAACGAGCCGATATTCTGGTGATGGACGAAGATCTGAATGTTGTGAGTGTGTTCGTAGGTGGCAAGAAGATTTCCGGCTAAGATGCTGGCAATCTGCCACTTTCCGGACTTCGTTATACTTCACACGGTCCAGAATGAGGCCCTTCGAAGGACAGTTTTTGCAAGTCCACGAACATGAACACAAGAACACAAGTGCCAGGCAGAATTGTAGGATATTGTTCCGCTGGAATCGCCGATAGCAAGCCCATCCATGTACCGAGAGCTCCTCCAGCGCAATTTCCAACTATCCTTGGAAACGAAGAAAGACGATAGTCACTCCAACGCCTCTCACTCCAACGCCTCTCACTCCAATGCCTGTCACTCCAATGCCTGTCACTCCAATGCCTAAGTCGCGAAGGACCTTGGCACATGGCCAAGACGATCGCAAGTGGTGTTGGAATGACGAACGCTTGGTTAGCGGATCAAGGAGTCTTGAGTCTCAAGACATTATGGGCAAAGCTTGCTCATCTTCGTTCAACCGCCGGATGCGGATCCGCATGTCCGGTGGTATAGGGAGGGTGCCCGGAGACGCGCAGCCTTACCCGACTTATCTGATTTTTCAAGACAAAGTGAAGTCAGCAATTGCGAATACGATCAAACACAATACGTTCCACCCAATGACTGCCACAGTTTCAGCAGCAACAATAACCCACAGGTCAAGACCGCTCCCAACTCATTCGACGTAAACCATCCGATCGCGATCAGTACTGCGGCCGCTCCACGGCACTGAAACCAAAATTGAATTAGCCTCCAAACAATCATCATCGAATCACTTATCACCTTTAAGACAATATTGACTCTTACCACTCGAGCGCTTGGCACTTTTGTTCTCTCTTTTGTTCTCCCCGAATTGGTACTGGCAATCGAAGTCAATTGCGAACCATCATCGTAAGCCCGACTCTCATCCTCAAACGCTCGGTCAATCGAAGTCAACAAACCGTTCGCATTATAGTCGCGATCTTCGATCTGGGCACTATTCCAATCCAGCGTATCCAGTTGCCCTCGGTCATCTTAAGTATAACCCGCGACATCGCCCGACGGGTAAGTAATCGACTGCCGCTGACCTTTGGCATTGTAACCGTAAGCGACGGTGTAAGTTTGGCCCGCGTACGTAGTGGATTCGGACGACAATCGACCATAATCATCAAACGCATTTCCCAGACTGACCGAGTATTGCGAACTGGCCGAACTGGTCCTACGTCCAGCGGTATCGTAGGCAAAGGTTTCGGTGTTGGTGAGGGTTTCGGTGTTGGTGAGGGTTTCCGCTGGGTTCCTGAATTGAACTTGGGCCACTGAGCCATTGAAGTTGTAGGTGAGGCTATGTTTGCGGCCCGTTGGCATCGTGGTTTCCAATGCCTCCCCCGCAGGACCGTACGTCGTTGACTGCGTCCCACCATTGGAATAATCCATGCTGGTCCGTTGTCCCAAGGCGTCATAAGCTTAGGCCGTGGATTTGCTTTGGGCATCGGTGACTGTCTCGCTCGTCCAGCGTGTTGGTGCTTCACACCGAAACAACGTTGGAACCATCACCCAATGTTCTGCCGCGTGGAGGCTGGTTTCGGTTGGGTCACGATCAATGCGTGGCCGTGACGTTGGAACGCAGGTCCAAAAAGAAATGCCCGAACAGGCTGTTTGCTTCACAGCTTATTCAGGCAATTTAGACTCGGTTTTTACGCGTCAGTTTCGTTGACGCTCAATCAATCAACTGCGTTTCCTTTTGATTGCTCAATCGGGTTCACGCATACACATTATCGCTGGCATCTTTGCTAAACGGGGCTTCGACGCAACCATTGCTCATTACGCCGCCAGCCTCGCTTCATGGCGAACGAGTACTTACCATGTGCAAGACCTTTCAATTGAATAGATCGGTCAGCTTTCGCCTGACGCACGAAGCGAACAGAGGAAACGGAGGTTGCTAATTGATTGAATCCGGCGAAGCCTAGGAAAACTTGACAATCAAGCGTTGTTTGGCCATTGCTAAACACCCTGGAAAACCTCAAATTCCTTTCGGTTTTCGTGGCAGTCCAATACCAATTACGAGCCCCTCTTGCCTTGGCGACGGGCCGCCGACCATTGGAGTGCGATTCGCATCGACGGCGGGAAAGAACGTACTCACAGAATGTCGTTCAAGCGAAAAAACCGGGGAAAAACGCAAATGGATCATTGATGGGCGTTTACCACGAGACCGAAACTGTTCACCGGAGGAAATTCGTTAGAAATTTGTGGTTTGAACAGGCGGCTAGCCTAATTTTAGCAGTTCTAGAAATCCGGGTAGATCTTCCTTGAAAAGGAACCTGATCAGACGCCCACCCAGTCAAGAAACGAAAAAAGCCTGTAAAAACAGGCTGTTTTCTAGTGGGAACGCTGGGGCTCGAACCCAGGACCTGCGGATTAAAAGTCCGATGCTCTACCGACTGAGCTACATTCCCGTCATTTAGTCATTCACTGGGAACAACTTTCACTTCCGAAGCTTACACAATTATCGATTTAGCTTCAATAACCAGTGAGCCATCAATCCCAAAAACTTGAAAACCTGACGCCCACTCTGCAACCTAGATTAAGTCGCGATACGGCTTAATCAGCCCTTGCAGGGGCCAGTCATTGGTATCTTATGATTGTTCATTTCCGTGCAAAACTTTTCCCTGCGCCGGTTACCACAACCTATGCGGCTATACTTTTACCTTTGCTATCGGTAAATCGCTGGGCCAATTCCCACTTAAAAACTAAGTTTTAAGCCAGGAATTTCCAGATTGTAACGACCCGGGAAATGACCGCAAGGGTAACGCAGATAAACTAGGATTTTGAAATCAAATCGCGGCCAAAAATGCCGCCAGCCACCCCAACTTCGTCGTTACGAGCATTGGGTGGCATCACCATTGGTTTACGTTAACCCGAGGGCCGGTCCTGATTTCCTGAAGATCGTCAAAGCGGCGTTGTTTGCGGGTTCGGGTTGAGCCAGAAAATATCCTGGCAACATGTCGCAGCCGACTTCGTTCAGTTTCAACAACTGAGCCCGAGTCTCCACGCCCTCGGCCATCGTCTTAAGTCCCAAACTTTTTTGCCAACGCAACAATCGAACCAAATAATTGCCAAATACTTTTCTGATTGATTCATGTGCGCAACAAAGTATTGATCAATCTTAAGAATATCCAACGGCATTCGGTGCAAATAGGATAACGACGAGTATCCCGTCCCAAAATCATCGATTCCGATCTTGATTGCTGACGCCCGCAGTTCATTCAACACCCGGATACTATTCTCTGGATCTTACATCAGTAGACTTTCAGTAACCTGCCGTTTCAATAAGTGCGGTGGCAGACCTGTCGCTCTCTCTTTTAACGCGGCCCAAGTCTTGGCCACTGCCTGCAACGCGGTATCATCCGCGGCCCCTTTTAATTGGTGGCTAATACTACGCATTCGCCCAAAGTCACCGTCGCGATAAGCGGATTCCATTTCCGCGACACGACTTGGCAACGTAACATGCAGGATCTGCAGGATCTCGCGAGCAAACGTATTATCACCGCCGCATAATTTTGACAGTCGTGCTTCGACCAACAGATTGTCAATTCAGATGCACCGGCATACACTGGCAACTAAAGACCTGGTCACAGTGACACTAAGCTGTGCGAAAACAAGCTAGATATTTCAAGCCTGACATTCCAGAAACCAAATCTTTTCTACAATCGAAATAATCGATCACCCCAGAGAAGGGCACGCTGCCAGGGGCAAGAATTTGGGTCGTTGCATTGATGACCAACGCATCTCAGATTGCGTTGTGCATTGCGTCCGTTGCTGGTCTTGATCCAACGAGATCAATGCCAAGAAATAAGTGGCAGTAGACATCATTTTTGATCTAGCAATACATTCGCCAGCGAAGACGTGCTTGGTCCTACGTGGATTGCTATGCGAAAGAGTGTGCAATTAAAGCTTAACACCGTCAGCTTCCTTAATGCTGACCCTACGATCAACTTACACCGGCGATCAACTTACACCGGCGATAGACTTACACCGGCGATAGACTGCCGCAGTCGAGGATTTTCTTGAAATCGACCGCCACAGGCGGTGGGTGTAACTTAGTGGTCATTCGCAAGTTCGATTTCAATCAAGAAACTGATCAGCTTTGTCTTGTTGTTGCGTCGCTTTATAGAATCGGATCAAATCTTCCTTCATCTCTTGTAGAAACATTTTACTATCGGCCGGAATCATTTCTTCATGCTTTAACATTCCATTATACCCAGACTCAATCAACGGCTGTGCCCGGTCGTTCTTCCCTAATTCGAAAAAGACCCTCCCTAGCAACCCGCGGATTCGAAAAGTCTCCCATTCGTCGGGTTGTTGAACGTCTTTATAGGACAAACAACTTTGCAAAACGGACTCGGCCTCTGCGTAAGCTGCCACTTTGATCAAGATCGTGGCAACTGAGTATTGTAATTCCGCGTATGCTGATCCATCAACCGCGAACTGTGTTCGCATCAAATCCAAATGCTTCTTGGACATTTCAACCGCCGCGTCCTTGTCACCCAACTTCGCGTACACATCAAGTAAGTGCGGGCCGGCCTGGGACACCACTTGCGGAATTGATTTTCCATCTTTGTACGTTCGTTCCAGTAATGGTCGAGCCTTTTCCAAATCGTCTGAATCCTTCAAGTTTACGCCCAAATTCATCATCGTCATTAAGGTATTGGGATGCTTGGGTCCAAACAATGCGGTTGCCTGCTTGACTAATTCTTCAAAGATCGGGATCGACTTGTCCAGCTGTTTGTCCATCCAATAACCGACCGCCAAATTGTTCATGGTTCGCAATGTGTTTGGGTGCTGGGCTCCTAGAATCGCCCGTTCCAAACTGATTACTTCCTCTAGCAATGGAAAAGACTCCTTGACCATGCCCATATCTTGATAGACACCCGATAGGTTTTCCAAGCAAGTCAAAGTGTCGGGATGATTACGTCGTAGCTTGAGTCGCATGCTTTCTAGGTTGTCTTCCAGCATTTGCTTTGCCGTTTCCAAGTCACCCTTCACTTGATAGATCATCGCTAAAGTATTGATCACCGTCAAAGTGTCGGGGTGATCCGGACCCTCTGCCTTCTTCATCACTTCTACCGCCCGCTTGCATAGTTCCATTGCGCGATCAGTTTGCCCTGCCGCCAAGTAGGCTGAAGACAGATCCGACATCGTTCTGGCCGCGTTTGGATCAGAGACGCCAACTTCAAGAGTCATACGCTCCATTCGTTCTTCCAGCAAAGCGATTGCAGAATCCGTGTCCCCGATATCTTTATACAGAGACGCCAGCATCCCCATCGTCTTCAACGTCAGGGAATGATCTCTACCCAAAATCTTTTTCATTCGCCGAAATGCGTTTTGATACATGGTCATCGACTCGTCCAGATTGCCAATATTTTGCAGGGCGTTGGCGAAATTCACCATAACCAATAGGGTTTCTGGATGGTTGGAACCGGCACTGGATTTCAAGCTGTTGTAGACGGCCTCCAATTGTTCAACCGCCAGAGCGGGTCGACCAATTTTTCGATAAATTTCTGCCAGAATTCCCTTATTGGACAACGTTTCTGGATCGTCGTCGCCTAATAATTCTGTGATGTCAGCAACCGCAACTTCAATGATTGGAATGGCTTTTTCAATTTCACCTTTCCCGTGCAACGCGACACCCAATAGGATTTCCATATTAAAATCCTCCAATGCAGAAACCGCGTTCTTGGCGTTTCGCAGACGAATCACTTCATTCAGCGTTTCTATCCCAAGATCGAATCGCGAATCACCCACGTAGTAGCTTGCCTGGCACGTCAATGCTTGAATTGTGCTTGGATCCTCAGCACCCAACAACCGCCTGAACGTATTCGACGCGCGCACGCTCAGGTCGGCGGCCGCTCCGTTTGCGCTTAATCCGCTAAGCGATTCGGCCAAACGCAACTGCATCGATGCAACAATCAAGGGGTCCCCAATAGAATCACCCTCCAATTGTTTGGCAGCCAAGACCAACTTTTCGATCAAGACTTCCTGTAGTGGGCGATTGCTCAGGGCGATCGCTTCAGGGTTCAAGGAGGCAAAAATGTCGGACAGAATTACATTCGACCGCTCGATCTGCTGTAACCTTGTTTCAGCCGACAATTTAGACAATCGCTCTTCTTCTGCGGCAGCGATCGCCAATTCCTTCTGCTTAGTCGCTTCCAAGCGTGCTTCTTTTTCACTCTCTGCTCGCTGAGATTCCGCCCACTGCGCATTGACGGCATCGACCCTGGCATTTTCGGCACGTACTAATCCAAAACCAGTTCCTGCAATTCCCCCCAATAATAACAGAACCATGGTAGAAACAGCCGCAACCAAGCCTTTGTTGCGGCTGAAGAACTTGGCAACTTTGTAACCCGTGCTCGGAGGTCGAGCTTCAATCGGCTGATCGACAAGATATCGGCCAATATCAAGTGCCAAAGTGTTCGCGGTCGCGTACCGTCGCTCGCGATCTTTCTCAAGGCACTTCATCACAATCCAGTCTAGCTCGCCACGCAAGGTCGCAGCAAAACGGTTTGGATCAATACTGCGAACCGAAGCCATTTCAGACAAAGATGGGTTGGAAGACAAACGAGTGCTAGGACGCGACGGATCTTCTTCCTGGATCACTTTAATCATTGCCGCCAACCCCAACGAATTTAAACGTTGGGCGTCGATCGGTCTTAACCCCGTCAGCAATTCATATAGCACGACACCTAAAGTGTAGATATCTGATTGAGTATCAACATCACCGTTCGGTGCACCCGCTTGTTCTGGCGACATGTAGGCCAAGGTCCCCAAAAAAACTCCCATTTGAGTGACCACTGAAGAATCGCACAATTGTTCCTCCATCGATTTGGCAACACCAAAGTCAATGACCTTCGGAACGGCCACACCATTTTCAGTTGTGACAATGATGTTCGAAGGCTTCAGGTCGCGATGCACAATCCCTTTTTGATGGGCGTGCTGGACTGCAGTGCATATCGTCACAAATAGTTCGAGACGTTGCATAATCGCCAGGCATTTTTCATCGCAATAACGGTTGAGTGGTAAACCGGAAACCCATTCCATTACGAAAAACGGTTGCCCAAGGGTCGTCATCCCAGCATCGAAAACATGGGCGATATTGGGATGATTCATCCTCGCCAGCGCTTGCTTTTCCAGTTCAAAGCGAGCCAGCATCGCAGACGAATCCATACCCATTTTGACTAACTTGATCGCAACCTGTCGCTGAACAGGGATCGACTGCTGGGCCAACCAAACCTGCCCCATCCCGCCTTCGCCAACTTTGCGAACTAACTGATACCCGGACGCAATAATTGAACCCGGTCGATAAGCCTCACGACGCGAGCGGTCTTGCGGATTGGGTGAAGTAGAGCTGCCAGAATCCAACGCTTGAAGTTGGGACACAACCCTTTGAATTTCTTCAGTGTAGTCGGGGAAACACTTCCGATAACTATCCAGCTGATTGGAATCAATTTGGTTATGTTTAAACTCGATTTCAATCGCTAACAATTCCTCAAATAACGACCTCTTTAAAGTGTCATCCACCGCCAACAGTTTTTCGGCAATCGTCTCATGGTTCACACCTGAATTTTGCTCCTGAAGATCGTCTTCGAATGATTCGCATATCTTGTGGATCACCATTAATTGTTCATCGGACAATTCTTGGTAACGTGCAGAATCATTCATTCTCAATACCCAAAGCTTCCCAATGGCGTCTTATGACTTCTAACCGACGCTGAATGGTTCGCCGTGAACAATTTAGCTTTTCAGCAATCTCGGTGTCGTTGTGACCTTCGATTCGAAGCGTTGCTACCCGCAAAAGTTCAGGGTCGTCCAAACTGTTGAACAGACTATCACATACATCTACAAATTCTGCGGAAAATTCTGGTGTAGGTTCGCGCGAGGGAGCCTGCTGTAAGCCACCCTCGGCTGAACCTTTGACCGGAGTTGAAAAAACGGATTCATGCAGTGTCCTGCGAACATCCCGCCGCTGACGTTGGTCGTAGCGGTGGCGTCGAGCGATTTTGCGCGAGGTAATCACCAGCAACAATTGCCACAAACTTTGCCGATCGCCTAGTTCTGGAAATCGCCCATTCGAAATGCCAGCACAAAGACTGTGAAACGCACTCTGAGCCGCATCTTCCTCGTCGTACAATTGCCGCGTGGAAAGCCTTAATTTCTTCCGCGCAGAAGCTTGCAACCGCAGAACAAAATGCTGCCAAATATTTCTAGCGGCGTTTTCATCTGACTGGCGAAGTTCGTCAATCCAAATTGTTACCGGGTCACTATCGTTGTCCATTAATCGCACCTGAGCAGACTCCAAGAAGACTGTAAGACTTGATTATAGACCATCGAATCACTTTTGGGCTTTCGATGCTTTACCGTGCGGAAAATCCTACTATCGACGACAAAACCACAGCAAAAGGTAATGTGGCATGTGGACAAATAGACAGCTGCAGGATGTTTCCTCGTAACTGAGAACTACTCTACTAACCTATCCAAGACTCGCCGCATTTCCGCTTGATTGGGAGCAGACGTCCGAAATGGAAGCGATTCGCCTTGAGAAATCAGAACTTCCAATTCACCTATCTGCTGAACATCCCACTTCACTTCCTTGGAATCCAAATGCTCCACTTCCGACCAAGGCAACGGACGACTGACATTTGAGATCGAAGCGACAATTAGCATCGATGCCATCAGCTGCTGTTTGGTTGCCGCCGCCAGAACCAAATGTAATCCACGTGACGGAAAGTCGACACTGACGCTGGCTTCGTTCAACGCGATCTCTGCCAGTTCTCCGTTGATTATCGAACGCGTATGTTCACGTTTTCTGACCTCTGCCACGAAGTGACCGCTGTGACGAGGTGCACCCTCTTCGGGTTCAGGCGACCAAATTGAAAATCGCAACTTGAAATCATTAGGCCCCACAACTTGCCCTTCAACACTGCACATTGATGGCAAGTACTGGATCTTACAGCCCGGCGGTAACGCAATTCCACCCAAAGTTCGCGAAGCGTTGATGCTGGCATGCTGAAATTCGCGGACCTCAGGCATGTCCTGATCGCCATCCTGCACCTGCACCGGCACCGTCGGCGGCCTCAAAGGTTCCTGCGAACCATCGGCTTGCCCAACTTTTGTCTCCTGTCCCGAAGGAACGGTGGGAGGTCCCGTGGGCGGCAACAATTGTTTAACTGTTGGCTTTTGGGTCGGTGGTCCTTCGACCTGAGCCTGCAACGGTCGCTGGGAAATCATTGCCACCCCGCAACACAATAGAAACATCCAGGAGTATGAGAGTCGTGTCTTTGCCATATTTGAGTCCTTCAGATTATCATCGCGTACAACCAACCGTCTTACGTTCGCAAGTATAGCGATCTTCTGTCTTCCATTTTCCAAAGATGCAAGCCGTCTCGATCGCAAATCCATAGATCACTTGTAATCTACAGGCGTTCAGGCTCTGCCTGCAACTTACACTGCATCAACCATTCGGCAAACCTTTTCACTGAATCAACAATGTGATCAGCGTACTAAGGTTCTATTGCTCTAGCACCAGTCCCGGTTGATCCATCTTTAATGCCGTTGGGTTCACGGTAGATTCGCATCCGGGTTACGTGTACTTCCCATCGAAGCCTTAATCTTTACTGCCACTTTGACATCCAACTTTCTGGTGTTGAATTCAGAAAAAACATTCCAACGAAAACCATCTCGATACACGGACGCCGATTGCAACAGGTATGCCGCCTGATGGGTCTTGGTAAAATCATCTCCGCGTTCGATCGCTCCGGTTGCATACAATTGGATTTCGTTCATCTCTTGTTCGGATTCAATCATTGGCAAGTTACGATCGGTAATACTCTGAGCGTAATCGACACACCAACGCACTTCTTTGCTAGATTCTGGACGAACGGTTTCGTTTCGCAAAGTGACATTGAAATCGCGTTCAACGCGATTAATTTCCAAACCTTGGACTGATCTTCCGCTAGGTAAATCCACTCGACTAACGATCACGATGTAGTCGCCCCGCCTTACTTGCACCACTTTTTGGGCAGCAGCAATTGGCACTAAAGCGATTCGAAATCCATAGTCTTTGTAGCGTGTGTTTGGATCATTTCCGCCGTACTTCGAAGTTCGCGAACAGGAATCACCAAGAATCGGCAAGTCATCCCACCCCCCCCCACGTGCGATTCGATAAGGCGATTGGTCCTTGGTTTCAGGGTCATTACCGCCGGCTGGATTTGGTTTTGCATAGTCACTGCACCATTCCCAAACATTCCCGTGCATGTCGTACAAGCCCCACGGATTTTGGAATTTCTCCTCCACGTTGTGTGGCTGTCCCTGTGAATTATTGCTGAACCAACTGTAACTCTCTGCTGAATCACCATCGTCACCAAAGTAGAATTTGGTTGTGGTGCCGCCTTGGCAAGCATATTGCCACTGGGCTTCGGTCGGCAAGCGATACTCCCACCCTTGAGGCAACTGACCACTCGCTCGTTCAAGTTGAGTCAAATCTTGGCAAAATTTGTTTGCCTGGTTCCAGGTTACATTGTGAACTGGCAGCGATCCACCTACCGTTTGGCTTGGATTATCCTGTAGCAGCATCCTGTATTGCTGCTGAGTCAATTCTGTGGTTCCGATCCAAAAACCTTGAGTCAGGGTCGCATCCACTGAAGCCCCTGGTTCCCCCAATCGCACGGTCCCTGCAGGGCACCACTTCAGACTCAACCCCAAACGATTGTCTTCGCGTTGTTCGCCAGCACGGACGCCAATCGTTCGTCCTGCTTGTCCTGCGTCACCACCGATCACAGCGGTTTGGGCCTCATCTGTTCCAAAGTCCCTTGACGGAGATACCGGCGGCGGTGAGATCGTGCCTCCCGAAGTACCTTCTTGATCCCCAAACTGGGCCAGACTCGTTACCGTGGTACTGGCAAGCCACAGCCAGCCGACCAATAGCGTCGAGGAAAATTTACCGAACTTTTTAAAATTCATTTTTTTCATGGTAATGCACCAAAAATTACAGTACAGGGGTTTGATTGTGTAAGGCAAGCGTCCTGGAATCGTCTAGTCACCAGCGACAATAAAAAAGGGTTGAGTACGGGTTGTTGGCACCCAACCCTAACGCAAAACTGGCTTAGTTTCGTCGAATCACAAACAAAGGAAAGGTCTTGCCGTTTTGAGTCACGGTGCCTTCAAACATTTGCCCGTTCTTGGACATTTGAAGAGTTGCTTGCGGGTTGCCAGGAGCGTTCGAAGTACCGCGAAAAAATCCAGCCTTTAGACTTCCGGTAATTGTCGACTTGATGCCTGAATAGAAGAATAAACTTCCCGTCACCGCTGTTTCTGCTGGGTCGGCGGTTGGCATTTCCGTAAGTTCCAAACGCCCAAAATTAGTTTGATATTCGCCGGCATCGGTCGACATCACATACGGCAACTTTTGACTGTTGCCCGTACGGATATTGATCACTTCCATTTCAACGGAAAATGCACTCTTGGGAATCGACTTAAAAGCATTTTCCAATTCATTGCTTGATTGAGTTGACTTGCCGTGAACCATCGTAACGATATCACCTTTTTCTAGTCCATTACGGTGAGCCAAACCCAACTTATTCACGTCGATGACTTTCAGGCCTGATCCGAATCCGAAATTCACAACTTCCAAGACCATGCCATTGCCGACGTCCGAAAATTTGCCCGGAGTTGCCAGGGGCTTTGGGGTCGTGCCTGGAAAAACCGGAGCGTTTTTTACTAGAGCTTCTGCAACTTCTTGATTTGCACCGTCAGTCGAAGTGGTGGACTTTACTTCTAGTTTGGCAGCAACCGTTTGATCGTTCTGCCCAAATTGAGCGTAAGCTGAAGGCGTGGCGGACAACCCAATCAACGAAAGACTGATAATGGCAATGAACTTCTTCATATCGATGTTCCTCTAACTTTTGAAAAAAGTTGGACCACTTATCTAGCGGTTCCAAATAAACGTGGACGTGTTTTTGGGCAGCAATTCATAAAGGAAGCCTGGATTTCAAGTGGGTCGAAAACTTACCAGATCGACGTTTAAACTTGCTAAATGGTCGAAATATCGGCCAAACAATTAAGCGCTGTATCTACCTAATGAACTTTGCCCAGCCAGCTGTGCCAAAAAAAGAGATAAATCTTCGCAATCAGATATTTCCAGCCAAGTGGTTTCCAGAAAGCGACGCAATTGGGTCACTTTTTTGATCCCAAACCACGGTTCCCATTCCACGGACATCGATTGTGGTGCTCATTTGGTCCTGCGAAGATTCCGAAATTTCACGACCTGGAGTTAAAAACTGACCACGTGGATAACAGATACACTTGGCTCTCCTGGGCCCAACGCTTTTGTCGAAACCGTTGGGCTGCACGTTCCAAGTTAACAAAATTAGCGCAAGAAACAAATTTCAAACGGAATTTTTCGTATACTACTTAACAATAGCAACCCGAGTCGTTGACCCACCAATTGCTTGATATCAAGCAATGCCATCTGTCGGGTGTCATTACCGTTAAGCAACTACTGGAATCACATAATGCTGACACAACCTGTTCTAGTTTCACTCTCCGCCATGCTCGTCTTCACCGCAAGCATTTCCTTAGTCCTTTCAACCGATCCGTCGAATCCAACAGAGGCAGCCGCCTGGACTGACGTCCATTCACAAGTCCAGCAAGACAAAGAAGACCCAACGCCTGCCGAAGTTGATACCTTCAAACCTGTGGATAACATGCACCATTTCATGGAATATATCTGTGAACCCAGTTACAAGGGACTGCTGAAGAGTTTGTCAAGCGAACCCGCGGACCGAAATGCTTGGAAGGTTGTCTTGAATCATTCACTTGTTTTGGCAGAAACCAGTTCCATGGTGGCCCAACGAGCGCCTAAAGAGGAGGACAAATCCAAGCAGTGGAAAGAAATCGCGCTGGCGGTTCACCAATCGGGAACCAAACTGTACAAATCCGTTGGCAAGTATGAAGAAGCCAAAAAGCACTTCAACGTAATGGTCCAGCATTGCAATCAATGTCATACCGAATTTGCCAAGGGCAAGTACCAATTGAAATTGATCGATTAACCCAATGGTTTCGCCTGTGGGTTGTGTTGGACGCTACAACGACAGCTTTGGGATGAAGGAGATCTGGTCGCAGAGTTCCCGTGCCAACGTACTAACAACACAGGCCAAACGGCAAAGTTGGTAGAAAACTGAATCCACCTCATACATTACTGACACTGCTATTCCCAGATTTACTTTAGCTATGACGGCGATCATCATTACGACTGGTTGGTTGGATTGTCGAAACACCCAGTCAAAATACCCAGTCAAAATTTCAAGTCGAAACACAAACGTGTCAGGCCTGTTTCCCAATCCAACTTCCGCTTGGACTTTGATTCAAACTTGACTCGAGACCTCTCACAACCGCGGGCCTCGTTTGCCTTCTTGGGGCACTTCATCCGACCTAGAATTCCGCCTGAAAATCCCTCCACACAGCTACGCAATTGATCCCATCACCTTTTGCTATTGCGGCCATATCTATGTTCACACCTACCAATCCGTCATCGTCGATCGCTAATTTCGATCGCCCGAAGATTCCAGGTGCTTGCGCTGGGCATGGTAATGCTTGGTTCAAACCCAAAGGAGTCATCGAATTTTTCTTGGCAATTGCCATGTCTTTCGTGTTCCACTTTTCTGGGTTCAGTTTGGCGTGCCCAGAGGTAGGACTTGCTGCCAATCAAGAGTATCAACAAGAGGATTTTCCGGAACAGGAGCAAGAATTGGATGCAGTATTCAAGCGACAGATTCAGCCCCTGCTCAACCAATTTTGCAGCGATTGCCATCAAGGCGAAAATGCCGAAGCGGAAATCGATCTCCAACCGTTTCAATCTTTAGAATCCGCCAAAACTCAGTTGCCAGTTTGGCAAAAAATTCGCCAGGTTCTTTCAACCAACCAAATGCCACCCACCGATTCCAAACAACTGCCTCTTGAACAGCAACAACAACTGGAACAATGGGTCACGACCTTTCTGAAAATTCAAGCCAGGGCGCATGCGGGTGACCCCGGACCGGTCATCTTAAGGCGACTTAGCAATGACGAGTACGATTACACGATACAGGACTTGACCGGCGTTGCTTCATTACAACCGACGCGACAATTCCCTGTCGATTCAGGGGCTGGCGAAGGCTTTACTAATTCTGGAGCGGCACAAGGAATGTCGCCGGCTATGGTAACAAAGTACTTGGATGCGGCGAAAGAAGTGGCCCAGCATGCGGTCCTATTACCCGATGGAATTGAATTCTCACCCCACATCAGTCGTCGTGATCATTCGGACCAATGGATTGCGAAAATTCAAGGGTTTTACCGCCAGCACTCCATCCAAGGCAGCGGAACGAAAGTAGACTTGCAGGGTGTTCAATTCGACACCAATCAAGGCGGCATCATTCCAATCGATAAATATCTGCGCGCAACCCTGGAGTATCGCTCGCAACTTCTTACTGGGCAAATAAAATTGGCGGAAGTTGCCGCGGTTCGGGCCCTGAATCTAAAGTATCTAACAACGCTTTGGAATCTATTCAATGGCGATAGTTCGGGGCAGTCTTTATGGGTGAAGGATCTTATCCACGCTTGGCAGCAATCCACGGTTGATGCTGTGCCTGAACTGACATCAAAGATTGTCGAAACACAAAGCGTTCTGTGGAAATTCAACTCAGTCGGTCAGATCGGACGCTCGGGCGGACCCAACTCGTGGATGCAAACGTCTTCGAACTTACAAGCACAACAAGAGGTCCGAATACCGTTGAGCTTCCCAACGAAGGATCCGCAAAATATTTTTTTAGCGGCAAAAGAATTCGCTACCCATCAAGATCACTTGGACAATGGCAGAGCCCCTAATCACGAAACCGAACCTTCTTCCAATACTATCGTTTGGCAGAACCCGAGGATCGAATTCGCTGATGGAAAAAAGTCGATCTTTCTAAAAGAGCTTCCCAAACTGCAAGCCAAAATTCGACAGCGAATGGTCGATCATTTGCCAAAGACTCGTCAATACTTGGACGCCGTCAGTACTTTGCGGACTACGGACGAATCTGCCGAGGAACTGGCAGCCAATCAGCATTTGGACGCAAAACTTCTGAACCGCTGGGTTCAACTGGCTGGTTTCTCAAAAACGGATTTTTCTATCACCGGTCTTTACACCGATCGACTAGCCGGTGTCAACGAATTGCCAGAAATTAACGGTTGGGGTAGCCCGGCAACGCCCAGTATCATCACAAATGCATCGCCAGAGACGGTATCTTTTTCAACGCTGACTTTGCCTTCAAGAGGTGTCTTCGTTCATCCATCGCCGGGGAAAGATTCCGTTATCGTTTGGCAGTGTCCGGTCCAGGGAGAATACCACATCCACGGAATGCTGGCCGATGCCGACACCACTTGCGGCAATGGAGTGAAATGGCAACTCCAGCTTAAGTCCAGAGGTGAGACTTCGATCCTTAGTGCCGGTGAATTGCGGTCATCGGCTGTGCAAGAGTTTGCTACTGAAAAACCAACTTCAATCACCAAAGGCGACTGCGTTATTTTGATTGTTCAGTCGGGCAACAATGACCATGTTTGTGATACAACCCAGGTCGACTTCACCCTGAGTCAAATTGATCAACCGCAAAAGAATTGGAATCTGGCCAACGATATCGTCGATAGGATCGTTGATGCAAACCCGTTGGCTGATAGTTATGGAAACTCACAGGTTTGGCATTTTTGTGCCTGGGATTCCCCGCCGAAACAAGAGAGCGTCTTTTCGGCCACCAGTAGCTTGAGCCAATGGCGACAGGCAATCTTAAACGATGAACCCGCAGATGTGATTGCAGCTTTAGCCCAACGGATCACCCAAGTGGTAAGTGTCTGGGACAACGACTCGCGTGCACCTCTTGATCCGAAAGACGACCTATTTCGAACACTAATCCAGCAGTGGGATGGCCCCTTGAAATGGCTTGAAGACGCAGAATCGCCAAGTAACGCAGGTTCTCTGGATTTCTTTTCAGATTCAGAACAGGTTCTAGACTTTACGCTTCCAGCTTATTTGGGTGGTGGTGCTACCTTTGTCACAACAGCCTCGATTCGTGGTAACTTGAACAATGAGACGCAAGAGAAACGAATCCCGAATTTAAGCAACTTGGCATTTCAAATTCATGCGTCGGTAAATCCCATTTTGGAATTTCCATTTCAACCCACTGCACCGATTTTGGTACTTACCGATAGTGCTGCGCAGCAGAACGCGATTCGGGAAATGGATTTATTTTGCAAAGTGTTTCCTGCGGCCCTGTGTTATTCACGAATCGTGCCGGTGGATGAAGTAGTTACGCTTACGTTGTACCATCGAGAAGATGAACCGTTGCAAAGGTTGTTCCTTTCTGATGATCAATGCCAGGAATTGGATCGTTTGTGGAACGAATTACTTTTTGTCAGTCAACAGCCGCTCCTGACGACAGTTGTTTTCGAACAAATTTCAGAATTTGCCACACAGGACCGCCCCGACTTAGTGAAGGCATTTGCTACGATGCGAGCCCCGATCTATCGACGGGCTGAAGAGTTCAAGCAAGCACTGCTGGACTCGCAAGCCAGTCATTTAGCTGCCGCGAAGCAATTTGCCTCACTTGCCTGGCGCCGCCCACTCTCCGCTGCGGAGTTTCAAGCACTCGATTCGCTTTATGAAGAGTTGCGCGATCATGAACTGTCTCACGATGCGAGTTTTCGTTTGGTGTTGGCTCGAATTCTGACATCTCCGGCGTTCGTTTACAAACTTGAGGATACTCAAGACATCGCAACGGCGGTTTCCATTTCTGATTTTGAACTGGCAACCAGGTTAAGCTACTTCCTATGGTCATCATCACCCGATCAGGAATTAAGTCAGTTGGCCGTCCGTGGAGAACTGGTTCCGGACCAAGCTAAACATGGAGACGGAAGTAACGATTCGCCAACAAGTTTAAGGTTGCTGGAACAAACCGATCGAATGTTGAAAGATCCACGAACGAAGCGAATGGCTATTCAGTTCGCTTGCCAGTGGTTGCATGTACGGAATTTTGACACGAACAATGACAAGAACGAAACGCTTTACCCAGAATTCTTAAAATTGCGGCAGGACATGTATCAAGAGACGGTAATGTTCTTTGAAGATTTGTTTCGCAACGATGGATCTATTTTGGACATTGTTGATAGCGACCATACTTTCGTCAATCGATCACTTGCCCAGCACTACGGTTTTGAAAAACTGCCCGGTGATGGTTGGGAACGGATTGATGGTGTACGCCACCAAGGCCGGGGCGGCGTCTTGGGGATGGCGACCATTTTGGCCAGTCAATCGGGCGCATCGCGAACCAGTCCAATCCTTCGCGGTAATTGGGTGTCTGAGACACTGCTGGGTGAACGTTTGCCCAAACCGCCCGCCAACGTCCCGACATTGCCCGAAAGCCTGCCGGCAGGCTTGACCGCTCGACAATTAATCCAACTCCATAGTCAACAACCCGAATGCGCAAAGTGCCACGTCCGAATCGACCCTTACGGATTTGCTTTGGAACAGTACGACGCCGTCGGTCGATTACGTTCTCAGAGGGTTGACACTCAAACCATTCTTTTCGACGGTACCTCAATTGGCGGTGCCGAGCAATTGAAAAGCTATCTTTCAACGCAGCGTCGCAAGAATTTTGTGCACCAATTTTGCAAGAAACTTTTAGGGTTTGCGTTGGGGCGTGAGGTTCTACTGACGGACGAACCTTTGCTTCAAGATATTCAAACAACTTTGGCGCAGAGCGACTATCGCTTTAGCGTTGCCGTCAAGATGATCGTGACCAGCAAGCAATTTCTAGAAATCCGTGGTCAAAAATACCAGAACCAGTCACGACAAGAAGGATTACCCAAATGAGTCGTTCTCAATTTTCACGTCGTACCATGCTTCATGGGCTGGGTGTGACCATGGCTTTACCTTGGATGGAATCTTTTCCCGCCTGGGGCGCCCGGCAGAAGAACCAGGCAACTGACCAAGCGCCGACTCGGATGGCAATCCTGTTTTCGGGTTGTGGATTCCACAGTCAACACTGGTGGGCCAAAGGGCAGGGCCAGGCGATGGAGTTGGGCCCTGTGTTAAAACCGATTCATGACCTTCGCCACAAGATGGTTTTTGTTCGTGGCTTGTACAACGCCGAAGCATTGAAGGGAAATATTCACAGTTCTCAAACCGGGAATTTGCTCTCCGGCGCTCCGTTGGCTTCTGGCGGTTTAATTCGCAGCGGTACCAGCGTGGACCAATTAGTTGCCCAAGAGATCGGACATCTGACAAAGTTACCCAGCCTTGTTTTGGGTTGCGAGACCTCCAATCCGTCGGTCCACAAGAACTACTCAATGTTGTACAGTTCCCATATTTCATGGAGCAGTCCGACAACGCCCACACCTTTGGAAGTTTACCCAGCGTTAGCTTTTGACCAATTATTTAAGGACAAAACGCAAACAGGCGATAGAAGCGTACTGGACGCCGTCTTAGAAGACGCAACAGACTTCCGTCGCAATATTAGCAAGCAGGATCGCCAAAAACTGGACGAGTATCTGAATTCGGTTCGTGAAATCGAACAGCGTATCGACCAGGCTGGCAAACAGGGAGAAGTCCAGGGCTGGAGACCCACTTTGGACGAACCGAACATAAAGCGACCCCAGGACGGTATTCCCCAAGATATCGTTGAACACATGCGATTGATGTCCGACATTTTGGTTCTGGCGTTCCAAACCGATACCACTCGAGTCTGCACATTGAAATTGAATAACGATCATGGAACGCTTCGTTTCCCGCACCTGGGCATCGACTACATGATCCACCACTTACTTTCACATACCGACAATGAGGATTGGTTGACCGTCAATCAATTCTTTCTGGAGCAGGTGGCGTATATCGCGAAGCGACTGGACTTGATCCAGGAAGGCGAGCGTACGGCGCTAGACAATTCAATGTTATTGCTGTGTTCCAGCATGCTTAACGGACACCACGACGCAACTCAATTGCCCGTCGTTTTATTGGGCGGAGGCGGAGGCCAAATCCAAGGTGGCCAGAACTTGGACTATCTAGACCGCCCCAATCGACAGATGTGCCGACTGTATTTAAGCATGATGAACAAGATGGGCGTTCAGCGAACTGAATTCGGCGATGCCACTAGTCCGCTTCCCGAAATCTAGCGTTCGAGCCAGATTCACTGTCGGTGTGCAGATTCAAGGATCGTTAGTCCGTCAAATCTTGGAAAGGCAAGCACGCCAACGGGATTGGCATCCATCGTTCGCAGTCGGTGGAATATGAAACAAGGGGGCGCAATCCTAACGGACGCTTTTAGGGCGGTCTTATGCAAATCGTTGGCTCCTGATAATATAGTCCGCTACGGCTTACTACTCAGGAACTTGGGCTGCAAACCCAAGCAACGGAAATATCGCACCGATGTCAACAATCGACCCCAAAATTGATTTCGAACGAAAACGAAGGCGCACGTTCGCGATCATTTCTCACCCCGATGCGGGCAAAACCACGCTGACCGAAAAGCTCTTACTCTTCGGCGGTTCGATTGACGTGGCCGGTTCCGTGCGTGGCCGAAAGACTCAAAAGACGGCCACTTCGGACTGGATGGAAATGGAAAAGCAGCGGGGGATCTCGGTCACCTCGACTGTGTTGACGTTTGATTACAAGGGCTGCCGAGTCAATCTGTTGGACACTCCTGGCCACCACGACTTTAGCGAAGACACCTATCGCACATTGATGGCAGCCGACGCTGCGGTCATGGTCTTGGACTTGGCCAAAGGCATCGAGGCTCAGACCGAAAAACTGTTCCGCGTTTGTGCCCTACGAAAGATTCCCATTCTGACCTTCGTCAATAAAGTGGATCGCCCGGGTCGTTCGGGATTAGAGATTCTGGACGAAATCGAACGTAAATTTTCAATCGAACCTGTGGCCCATAATTGGCCGTTGGGTTCGGGCGAAGAATTCGCTGGCATCGTTGACTTGCTGAAGAACAATATTCACCTTTTTGCAGAACGCAGCGGTCATCGCCGATCGGATGCTTCGGTGGTTTCCTGGGATGATCTGGAAGACATTCCTGAAACTCTGGTTCAATCGGTCAAAGAAGAAGTAGAGTTGGTACGAATGGCGGGAGCGACGCTGGACCTCGAGCGTTTTCTTCGAGGTGAACAGACGCCTGTCTATTTTGGTAGCGGGATCAACAATTTTGGTGTGCAGCACTTTTTGGAGAGCTTCTTGGAACTTTGTCCGCCTCCAGGGCCAAGATTAAGTAATATTGGACTGGTGCCAGGCAGTCAGCCAGAATTTTCGGGCTTCGTCTTCAAGATTCAAGCGAACCTGGATCCAAAACATCGCGACCGGGTGGCGTACTTACGAGTCTGTTCGGGGAAGTTTGAACGCGACATGGACGTGACGGTTGCCCGAACAAAGAAACGTGTCCGAGTGCCGCGTGCGTTAAGAATTTTCGGGCAAGAGAGACACATCATCGACGAAGCCTATCCTGGTGACATTATTGGATTGGTCTGCCCTGGCGAATTTCGCTTGGGTGATACGTTGTGCGGTGGTGAACCAATTCAGTACGAACCACTGCCCCAATTTTCACCCGAATTCTTTGCGGTATTGGATTGTCCCGACACGTCACGAAGAAAACAATTTGATCGTGGCTTGGCTCAGTTGGTTGAAGAGGGCGCAATTCAAGTTTTCTACGATGCCCGAGCAGCACAGCGTGAGATGATCCTAGCGTCGGTGGGTGAACTGCAATTTGACGTCGTCCGCTTTCGATTAGAATCCGAATACAATACTCCCACGAAAATCAATTGGCGGCCTTATAATCTGGCACGTTGGTTTGATGTATCCAAAGAGGAACGCAAGACACTGACCTTCCCAAATTCAGTAAAATTGGTTCAAGATCAGTATGGCCATGATGCCCTGCTGTTTAAATCCGAATGGGAAGCTAAAGCCATCCAGCAAGACCATCCCAAGATTCAATTCCGCGCCTTCCGCCTTGCAGCCTTCGAAGAATTTTCGGAAGCCAATTCGGATGCTAATTCGGATGCTAATTCGGATGCCTAGTTCGCTGCCTAGTTCGCTGCCTAGTTCGCTGCTTATCTATGATACGAACCCTAAGGAAAGCCCAACGCTTTAATTCACCTCTGGGGATGGCAAGGTTTGGAAAACAAGGCCAAGTATGACGGATCTAACCAACCCCTTCTGGATCTACACCAAGGCAGCTTTGTTTGTTGTGATCGGTGTCATTTCGTTTCACCTGTTGCTGTTGCCCCATTCGCTCTCGATGCGTCTGGCTTTACAAATGCTCATGATTTGGGCATTCTGTCGAGCGTACTATTTTGCATTTTATGTGATTCAGCAATACGTCGACCCTACCTTTCGCTTCTCAGGCTTGATCGACTTCTGTCGGTACCTTCTTCACAAGCCAAAGTAATCTTATTGGTTTTTCAATCGACTCAACCCTCCAAAACGATGTTGGCTGCCTGGAAAGTACAGGCACGGGCCAAAATCTCAAACGGCTGAAACAACTTTGTGCCGGCATCCAATTTGAGTTAGAATGAGAGTCGGCTTTACACCATGGCATCACCTGAGATCGCCTAAGAACAACGGCCACACCTATTGGGTGACCCGCCCTCATTTGCCGCGGACTCGCTTTACACCACCTCCTTCCGGACGCTGCCGTCACATAACACTCGCCAACACGCAAGGAAAATACCTTTCCTGCTGTTGTCAGGCCTTGTGGCGATATAGGAATTCGACAATGACCGCTTTGGCACCTGTATCAAAATCTATTCTATTGGTCGCGTTTCTAACCTGTTGGTTTCGTCCAACTTGGTTAGATGCACAAGAGCTTGGATTCAAAGATTTATTCAACGGGAAAGATCTAACCGGCTGGGTCGATGTCAATACGTCAGCCGAAACATGGAAAGTGCAAGAGGGAATGCTGGTCTGTAGCGGGCTGCCCATTGGCGTTATGCGAAGCGACCGCCATTACGAAAATTTCATTCTTGAAATCGAATGGCGACACATGGAAGCCGGTGGAAATTCGGGCATTTTCCTGTGGTGCGATGCCATCCCTCAGGCGGGCACTCGATTACCCAAGGGCATGGAGGTACAAATGTTAGAATTAGATTGGGTCAACCAAAACAAACGTCCTGACGGAACCTTGCCGCCGGTCGCGTATGTCCAGGGCGAATTATTTGGGGCCGGAGGGATGACCGCCACACCTGAAAACCCTCGCGGCAATCGCAGCAAATCAGTGGAACCTCGGTGCAAAGGAGTGGGTCAATGGAATCGTTATGTGGTGGTTGCCGTCGATGGGAATGTAAAACTGTCAATCAATGGCAAATTTGTGAACGGAATTCGTGACGCCTCGGTAAAGAAAGGCTACCTGTGTCTGGAATCCGAAGGACGCGAAATTCAATTTCGAAAGATTCGTATCATGGAACTTCCAGCCGGAATGGCGAATGCGGAAAACACCGCTCCGGTCATTGCAGGAACGCCAGACCAATAGCCCGATCTACCTGCCCCAGAACGACATGCTAAAGCAGCACTAAGCACCACACATTAAACCCTAAACCCCTTCCGATTGATCCTTCCTGACTCCCCAACCACAACGTAGGAATTCAAATGTTAACGCAAACTTTACCCATCCGCCATTTCAAAGCACAAGCAATTGCTTGTCTGTTGCTGTCGATCCTGGTTGACTTTTCGCAAGCTCAGCAAGGGAACGGAGGTCCACCCAAGGCAGATGATTTAGAAACGGTTAAAGTCTTTATCCTTGCCGGTCAATCGAACATGGAAGGCAAAGCGGCGAATACACTTTTGTTGCACCAAGCAACTGACTCGAACACCCAAGACCAATTTGCACACTTGCGAAAAAATGACGACTGGATCGTTCGAGACGATGTTTTCATTAAATTCCTGGAACGTAATGGGGGCTTGACCATCGGTTATGGTTCACCGAACAAGACCGGGGTGGAACTGGAATTTGGCAACGTCATGGGCGACCATTTCCAACAGCCTGTCCTGTTGATCAAGACCGCTTGGGGCGGACATTCCTTGCATCAAAAGTTTCGCTCGCCCAGCGCGGGGTTCCCTTCCGAGGCCCAATTGCAGAAGGAATTAGACGAGGCTGTTGAACGCGTTAAGAAGTCCAATGAAAAGAATAATCAAGACCAACCGTTGCCAACCATGCAGCAAATCCAGACGGTTTATGGGTCTTCGTATCGCCAAATGATGGAAGAAGTTCGGTCGACCATGAAAGACTACCCAACCATGTTTCCAGCCCTGAAAGGCAAGCAATTGCAGTTGGCGGGATTCGTTTGGTTTCAAGGTTACAACGACATGTTTGGTGATGGCGTGCCCGAACAGTATGCAAGTAACATGAAACACTTCATCAACGATGTTCGCGAGGACTTGGATGCCCCCAAACTGCCCTTTGTCATAGGCTGTCTGGGTCAGAACGGTTCCCAACCGGCTCAAGGCGCAATGCTAAAAGTCCAACAAGGTCAGTTGGCCATGAATGACGTCCCAGAATTTTCCGGGAACGTGATTTCCATTCGGACCGATGTTCTGGTAGACAAAGAGGCCGAAGCGCTGTTCCCTGGATGGCAAGATCACATGGAACAGTGGCAGAAAGTTGGCTCCGATCGACCCTACCACTACTTGGGAAGTGCGATTTGGTTCAACCGAATCGGAAAGGCGTTCGGCGAAGAAATGCTAACGCTGTTGGCACCCTAAGTGGAAACGCTTTAGGTCCTATGCTGATTGCAAAGAACGACGGTCCCTTCGTATCCCCGTCATTCTTGCGGTCGCAACCACGTACTTGCAGAGCAGATAATAATTTGCTTCTGCGGCCGGCGATTTCGTTGTGCCGTCAAACCCAAACGTGGCCAACACCAAACGTGGCCAACACCAAACGTGCGAACAACGAATGTGCGAACGTCAACTGCACTGACCACGCAGACTTTAGTTGACGGATGCTCAGATTCGTCGAAAATTCGATTCCTGCCTTTAGCTTGATCAAATCCCATGCTTACCACCGCCAACGCAACATTCAGTAGATATCAAAACGTTTTATTCGCGCTCGCCTTGTGCGTGTTGTTGACGGTGTTGGCACAGCCTGGATTTTGCCGATCGCAAGAGGCCCCCGGAACGCCTGGACCAGTCCCCACCACCCCAGAACTGCAAAACCGGGCCAGTTCCATCATTGCTGAACATTGCTTGCAATGCCACGGCCCCGACGAGGCCGCCCGACAAGCGGATTTGCGTTTGGACATTCAGGATCCCGAGTGGCTTGACCGGCAAATTATTGTGCCAGGCAATAACAGTCTGAGCCTAGTGATACAACGGATCGTTTCGGAGGATCCTGACCAGATCATGCCCCCTCCGGAGCATTCGAAGCCGCTGACGAAAGAGGAAGTCCAGATGCTGCGGCAATGGGTTGACCAAGGCGGACAATTCGCTCGGCATTGGTCGTTTGTCGCGCCCCAAAAGGAAGCGGTCATAGATTCGAAGACCAATCCAATTGACTTACTGGTAGCAAAACGATTAACCGAATATGGCAAACAATTCTCTCAACCTGCTGCCGCAAACGTCCTCTGTCGGCGATTATATTTGGATATCGTTGGATTGCCGCCCTCCCCGCAGCAGCTAGACGATTTCTTGGCTGCATTTGAACTATCGCCAGTACGGGCTCGTCAAGAACTGGTGAACCATTTGCTAAGCTTGCCCGCATACGGGGAACATTGGGCCAGACCGTGGCTTGATGTGGCTCGATATTCCGACACCAATGGTTTCGAAAAAGATTTGCCTCGTGAACAATGGGCTTGGCGCGACTGGGTAATCCATGCCATCAATACCGACAAACCGTATGATGAATTCTTGGTGGAACAAATAGCCGGTGATCTGATTCCCAATCGGACCCAAGATCAATTGATTGCGGCTGGATTCTTTCGCAACGGAATGGTCAATGAAGAAGGCGCTATTGTGGCCGAGCAATTTCGCATCGAGGGTAATTTTGATCGCCTCGATTGCCTGGGCAAAGCCGCGTTTGGTCTTTCGCTACAATGTGCACAGTGCCATTCCCACAAATTTGATCCACTGTCGCACGATGAATATTTTGGGCTGTTTGCCTTTTTCAATGACACGCACGAAGCGCAGTCTTGGATCTATTCAGACCAACAACAGCGTGAGATTCAAGAGTTAGACCGGCAGATCGACTTGATCCAAAAAGAGATCAAAAATCAGCTTCCCGACTGGAAACAGGCGGAAGAACGCTTTGCCCAAGATTTGGCCAAAGACAACGCGAATTGGCAAGCGATTGATCTTGACGACTACTTCTGGGAAGGCGGATTGAACCACCCCGAAAAGATGGCCGACCACAGCATCTTGGTGTTAGGACACCCAACCACTCATGGATATTTCCAAGGCGAGTGGCAACCGACAGTGGGCGTCACTGGTATTCGCTTGGAAGCATTGCAGCATGGCGATCAACCCTTCTCTGGACCTGGCCGGAGCCATGAAGGCACTTTCGCGATTTCAGAAATCGAAGTCTTCCAACAGAACACACCCGAAGCGGAATGGGTTCAAATTCCCTGTGAAAACGCAGTTGCCGATTTTGAATTGCCCGAACAACCTTTAGGCGATTACTATTTCAGCAAACCTCATGACGAACCGACTAAACGCCGCATTGGAACCGCCAATTTTGTAATCGACAAAGACCAGAAAACGGCCTGGATGCCTGATCGTGGCTCTATCTTACGACACAACGACAGTTGTATCGAAATCCAATTGAATCCTCAGCCTGCAGGTGAAGCCAACCCGCGATTCCGTATTCGGATTCATATGAACCACGGCGGAGACGGAAACGGACGAGACAATCTGCAGCTAGGCCGTTTTCGACTTTGCCAAACCAATCGTTCTGCTACCGCGAAGCCGTTGAAAATTGCTACCGCCGATCATGGGGCAACACTAGCGGCCATGGTTTCTAGCGAACGTCGAACCGACACCGAAAACCAAAAATTGTTTTTGGCATGGATTCAGAATGTCGAGAGTTTGCAGGAATTTCATTCGAAAATCGTCCAATGTCAAGCTAAGTATCCCCACGCCGAAACCAGTGTTTTGCACTTGGCGTCCACTTCTGGCTTACAAAGTCGGACCACCCAACTTTTAGATCGAGGGGAGTGGGATCAACCCAAACACACGGTCATTCCTGGCGTTCCCGTGATCATGCAGGCGATGCGAAAGCCAGACCTGAATCAGCCGCCCTTAAGTCGCCTGGACCTTGCCAATTGGTTGACTCGGCCAGATTCTCCGTTGACCGCCCGAGTCCAGGTGAACCGTATTTGGCAATCAATCTTCGGCCAGGGTCTGGTGCCCACGGCTGAAGATTTTGGGACTCGGACCGCTGCACCTGTGCAGCAAAGCCTGCTGGATTGGCTGTCCGTTGAATTGATGGAAAATCGTTGGAGCCAAAAACGTGTTCTGAAGTTGATTTTTAACAGTCAAGTTTATGCTCAAGATTCATCAATGACCGCCGAGCAATTTGAAGCAGATCCTGAAAACACTTGGTTGTCACGGGGACCACGCTTCCGAGTGGATGCCGAAGTTGTACGCGACATCGCCCTATCGGTTTCGGGGCTATTGCATGAAGAAGTCGGCGGACCCAGCGTCTTTCCACCCGTTCCCCAAAGCGTTTTGGACCAGAACTTTGCTAATATTGACTATTGGAACGTTGCCGCCGATCAAGATCGTTACCGAAGATCGCTCTATGTATTCCGAAAACGTACCATGCCCGACCCCTTATTAGGCAGTTTCGACGCGCCCAACTCTGATTTTTCTTGTGCCCGTCGCACTCGATCCATCACGCCATTGGCCGCCCTGGTTTCACTCAATGAAACGATATTTGTGGAAGCGGCCAGGGCGTTGGCGCTGAGAATCGTAACCCAGGCAGGTCCCACCGATCCGCAGCGGATCGATTTCGCTTATCGATTGTGTACTTCGCGTAGTGCGACCCCGGTTCAACAGCAATTGATCCAGCGAGCATTGGCCCAACAGCGAGAACGCTTAGCCGCCGGATGGGTCCCGATTCGCGAAATCGCCTTCGGAGACGCCCAATCGTTGCCCGAATTGCCAGTTGGCGTCAGCCCGCAGGACGTTGCAACTTGGGTGGTTGTGGCCCGAGTTTTACTGAACCTTGATGAAACACTGACTAAAAATTAGTCAACGCAAACTGCAGGTCTTTCTTTTTACCATTCCCTGAATGCAATTCGATTTAGACAACCATGAACGATACACTCAAATCACAAACTGCAAGATTGAATGCCCGACGCTGGTTCTTACGCGATTGCGGAATCGGTGTCGCTGGAATGGCGGTACAGTCATTAATGGCCAGTGAATCCAATGCAGCAATCAATCTGCTAGGAACCGGCGGATTGGAAACCAATACCGACCATCCACTGTCCCCAAAATCACCTCATTTCCCGGCGAAAGCAAAGCGAGTCATCTATATTTTCCAGGCAGGTGCGCCCAGTCAGTTGGAATTATTCGATGCCAAACCCGAACTAAGCAAACGGGATGGGCAGTTGCCGCCAGCATCGTTACTGGATGGCTACCGGGCAGCGTTTATCAACCCAAACTCGAAACTGCTGGGGCCCAAGTTCTCGTTCGCCAAGCACGGCAATTGTGGCATGGAATTAAGCGAATTACTTCCGCACACCGCAAAAATTGCCGACGATATCTGCGTGATTCGTTCCATGACGACCGATGCCGTCAATCATGCCCCGGCCCAAATTCTGATGAACACAGGATCGCAACAGTTCGGTCGCCCAAGTTTCGGTGCATGGACCCTTTATGGACTGGGCAGTGAAAGTCGATCCCTTCCCGGCTACGTGGTTTTGACCAGCCTGAAAGGAACCAGTGGCGGATCCAGCAATTACGGTAGTGGATTTCTGCCCAACGGCTACGGTGGAGTTCCGTTTCGCACCAAAGGCGATCCGATCCTATACCTCTCTAACCCGAACGGTTTTGATGACCAACTGCAACGAGATTCATTGGATCTACTTAAGAAACTGAACCAACAGACCTTGGAAACCGTTGGCGACCCGAACACCGCAGCCCGCATCCAGAGTTATGAATCCGCATATCAGTTACAGTCCAGTGCCCCTGAATTGATGGATCTAACTCAGGAATCGCAAGAGACGTTAGATGCCTATGGGATCAAAAATACCAAAGAAGCCACGTTTGCTAGAAACTGTTTGTTGGCACGTCGTTTGGTCGAACGCGATGTCCGGTTTGTTCAACTTTTCCATGAAGGCTGGGATCAGCACGGCGATTTAACGAATGCCATTAAACGAAATTGTGAGGCCACCGATCAACCGGTCGCTGCCTTGATCAACGACTTGAAACAGTCCGGTTTGCTGGAGGACACGATCGTCATTTGGGGTGGTGAATTCGGACGCACCCCGATGGTCCAAGGCGGGAACGACGGTCGCGATCACCATAACCGCAGTTTTACCATGTGGTTGGCCGGCGGCGGAATCAAGTCCGGCTACGTCCACGGCGCAACCGATGAACTGGGTTTCAACGTGATTGAGAATAAGGTCCATGTTCACGATCTGAACGCAACACTTCTGCACCTACTGGGTTTCGATCACGAAAAACTTACCTACCGATTCCAAGGCCGTGATTTCCGTTTAACTGACGTGCATGGGAATGTCGTCCAAGACATCTTGGCCTAACATCAAAAGGTCGGTTTGAACAACCAATCGACTTGTCGCTCACAGGAGCAACCACGAGACAACTTCGAATTGGTTGACCAATCGACCCGGTGAACACTTAACCCAGTTCCAACATGTTTTACTGGCAATAACTCAGTGTAAGAAATCCGTGCGTCAAAAATCCGTGCCAACCACTTCTCCGGCTTATGCATCCAGGAATCGTTCGTCAATTCCGCGGGATGATCAACGCTTTTCCAATTGATTTTCGACCGGTATGATGGTAGCCAAATGCTTCTGTTTCAGCTCGCTGATCTGCTGAATAATTTCCGGATGATCTTTCGAAACATCGAATTGCTCGGCGGGGTCATGCCCTAAATGGTACAGCAAGGGAATCTTAGGAACGACCGCTTCTTGCTGCCCCACGTACGATGTCTTAGTCTTAAAGTGAGCCTTGTATTGCCCGCTGCGAATCGCATACAGTTCTTCGCCATGATAATAGTACATCTGTTGTCGAGGGCTTGGTTGTTCTTGAAATAGTGTGGGCGATAAATCGTAGCCGTCCAGAAGGCGATCCGCGGGGACTTCAGCGCCGCAAATCTTGGCGAAAGTGGGAAGCAAGTCAAGCGTGGCTCCCATATCCATCGTAACCGCTGGCGTAATCTTTCCTGGCCACCAAAAGATCGTTGGTTCACGCATGCCACCTTCCCAGGTAGATCCTTTGCCGTCTCGAAGCAAGCCGGCGGACCCGCCTTGGGCGTTGTAAACTTTCCACGGTCCGTTATCCGAAGTGAAAACCACAAGCGTGTTGTCCTGAAGCTGTTTCTTCTGCAGAGCCGAAATAATCTGCCCCACCGACCAATCAATTTCTTCGATCACATCGCCGTACAATCCACGCCTGCTAGTCTCTGCAAATTCAGGCGAACGAAACAAAGGCACATGCGGCAAGTTGTGCGCCAAGTAAATGAAAAATGGTTCATCCGAATGGGATTCAATATGCTTCACCGCTTCTTCGGTGTATCGTTTGGTAATCGTAGTTTGGTCGGCAGGTCGCTGAACCACCTGCAAGCCACGCATCAAGGGTACGTTGAAGTATTCTGACTTTGGACTATCCATCCGCTTGCGGTTCTTCGGCGCGTCTGCGACGGCATCCATATCGTTGGAATACGGAATTCCAAAGTACGAATCGTAACCGTGATTGGTCGGCAAGTATTCGGGCAAATGTCCAAGATGCCACTTGCCGACCGCATGAGTCCGATACCCTTGAACCTTCAACATTTCAGCAATGGTAATTTCTGATTGCGGCAACCCGCCCTTGGAGTCTGGAAAAAGTACCCGACGCTTATCGCTGCACATTCCATTTCGAATTGGATATCGGCCCGTCTGCAACGCAGCGCGACTAGGCGTGCAAACCGAGGCTGCGACATAGAAATCAGTCCACCTTTGCCCTTGGGCCGCCAATTGGTCCAAATTTGGAGTTCGAATCGTTGGGTGTCCAAAACAGCCTAAGTCACCGTAACCTAAGTCATCGCAAAAAATGACGACAATGTTGGGCCGGTTGGCGACAGCCTGTGCAGCGAGATCATCAGCCGTTTCAGGCTGCGTGACTTCGGTCGCACTAATCTTAGGATTTTCAACAACACCACTGGCCGTCGAAGTCCATCCAAAACCGATACACAATAAAGACATCATGAAACTCAAATATTTTCGACGCTTTAAACGCTTCATTGTTATCACTCCAAAGATTATCCAAACCGAGGTTGCCGACGCCGGCGTCACCTCACCGAATCTTAATGCCGCCACGGGTACAATCGCTACCCAATTCAACGACAACGGGTCCCCGCGATTGCCAGCTTCGACGTTCGCTTAATTTCCTCATCGCACTTAGGCCAGCGGCAGAAGGCAACTTACCGCAATCCAAGTGAAAGAAGGCAATATTCACTTGCTTGCGCTGCGTGCTTGTATTCTTAAAGCAGCCGCTCTATCGAATGTTGAACATCAATCGGAAACTAATAACTCTTAACGTCCGTTTGATCGGATTTCAAAATGGCTTCCGATGCACTCGTTCCCAACCGAGTGCAACCGAGTGCGATGAACTTGAGGGCATCAGTTCGGTTGCGAATGCCGCCACTTGCCTTGACTCCAACCGCCGGTCTGCACACTTTGCGCATCAGCGCGACGTCTTCTTCGGTGGCACCCACATAATTGTAACCGCTACCTGATTTGGTGAAGCCAAAACCGGTTGACGTCTTCACAAAATCGACGATCAATTGATCACAAATTTCGCACAACTTCTGTTTGTCAGCTAACTCTGTGACAAAGTCTGTTTCGAAGATCACTTTCAAGATCGCATTGTTGGCTTTGGCCACGTCTTGCACCGCCCGAATGTCATTGCGAACGTATTCCCAGTCGCCCTGAATCACCTTCCCCACGTTGACTACCATATCCAACTCGACCGCGCCCTGATCGCACGCCCATTGCGCCTCGAAGGCCTTGACCGCGGTTGGGTGACTACCGTGCGGAAATCCGATGACCGTACCCACACCAACTGCAGAACCAGCCAACACCTTAGCAGCGATCGGAATCGCGTAGGGTTTGACACAAACCGAAGCCAAATTCAATCGCAAAGCAAGTTGGCAACCTTCCACAATTTGGGCCTCGGTCATGGTTGGGTGCAGTAAGGCATGATCAATCGTTCTTGCGATTTCTGAGATCGAGGGTTCAGAAATCAAGGGCTCAGAAATCGAGGGTGTGTTCGACATGAAGCGTTTTTCCAAAAAGGGGAACTCAAGCACGTTGCAAGCCCAACCAACTTCCGCAACCTTGGGAAGCCTACGGACTTGGGACCGAAGCCACAGTAAGAGCAGGGTGAGGTTGGCGTGGGGGTCGCGTGGCGGTCGAAGGTGAAAGGCAGCGAATGTGGCACACTTTCAACAATCGGTTCACACTGTTAGTCTATCCAACAAACGGCTGTAATTTTAGCACCCTAGACGTTTGCGTTCTTAAGTCCAGCTTTGCTGAAACTTGAGGCTGTTCACGATTACAAAAGACCTTCATTCGTCAAGTAGAGTACGACATGGCAAAGCAACACTATTTCCAGAAGCGTACGATCGGTCAATTGGAATGCGTCGAAATTCAATTGGACAGCGATTCTATCCCGACACTGCTGGTCGTATTGTGCCACGGTTTTGGTGCATCGGGGTCGGACTTGGTGTCGACCGCCGGTGAACTTTTAAGCCGCATTTCTCATGAAGATCGCACTCGCGTTCGCTTCCTCTATCCCGCGGCGCCGCTTATTTTGGACGAAATGGACGGCTATGACTCTCGGGCTTGGTGGCCTATTGACATGATGAAATTGCAGATGTCAATGCAAACGGGAACCTTCAGAGAATTGCGAACCGAGGACCCACCGGAACTGCCTGAAGCCAAAAGGCTATTGGAACAAACGGTCGATCAATGCTTAACGGAACTGGGCCTGGATTGGCAACAATGCGTGATCGGCGGTTTTTCTCAGGGGTCCATGTTGGCGACTGAAATTGCTTTCAGCCGTCAGCTCCGCCCGGGCGGTCTTGTGGTTTGGTCCGGGACCGTCATTCGCGAAGATGCCTGGACAAACGATGCGAAGCGACCGATGCCGATCCCGGTAGTTCAATCGCACGGACGTCAGGACATGATCCTACCTTTTGTGGGTGCGCAATTGCTTTGCCAATTGCTAACCTCCGCCAAGGCAGACGTTAACTTCCTGCCGTTTTCTGGACAGCATGAAATCAGCCAGGCGGCCTTGGATGCCACAGCCAAGATGATTCAACAATTGCTGGATGTCAAATCCAAGTAACCTTCTGCGATAGGGTCAAGTTATCGCGGTCGTAGGTAGCCATTTAGTCACCAAAACCTGACAAACAGGGATTCAAGGTATTCAAAAACCTGTTCAAGTGTGTGACAATTCAAGGGAACATAGGTCAACCAGTCACAGGAACGGTTTGGTGGCCGCCTTTGGCCTAGAATCTTTGCGGACTTCAGCCGCTAAGCTGGACTCCAGCCGCCATACTGGACACAGACGCGGTAGGAACTTGCGTGAAGATTGCATTGATCAGGGTTAGTGACCCAACGGTACATTTTTGGAAGTGTGAAACGAAATGATGGAATCCTCTGAAACCATTTATTTGAATAACGCAGCGACAACTTGGCCTAAGCCAGAAATTGTTTACCAAACGGTCGATGATTGCTTTCGCCATTTAGCCAGTCCTGGTCGTTCTGCCGGCGCTTCGGGCGCCGATGGAGCCGCGATGATGCAGACGGCAAGACAGGAAATCGCTGAATTCTTTAATTTGCCCGATCCATCGCAAATGGTTTTCATGCCCTCTTGCACGTATGCTCTGAACTTGGCGATCTTATGCCAAGATTGGAAAGCGGGTGATGAGATTGTCATCAGTGGCATGGAACATCACGCAGTCTCGCGGCCGGTCCGGAAAGTGGCTCGCGATCACAACGCTTCTTTTTTCGTCGCCCCCTACAAGCCGACCGATCCGTTTGATCTAAATTTTCTGGAAGATCGTTTGAAGTTAGGGCGGGTCAAATTTGTTGCTTGTTCAATGGCCAGCAATTTGACCGGCGACATCATGCCTGTGCACGAAATTGGGAAACTTTGCCAACAGTATGGCGCCCGGTTCCTGGTAGACGCAGCCCAATCTGCCGGACTTTTGCCTGTGGACATGCAAGCCATTGGTGCGGATTTCTTGGCGTTCGCTGGACACAAAGGCTTATTCGGACCGCCAGGTATTGGTGGACTTTACGTTGCCCCGGGCATTGAACTTTGCACCTTGGCCGAAGGTGGTACAGGCAAGGATTCGGGCCAACATGATATGTCTGGCCGATTCCCTTCCAACTTCGAGGTGGGAACTCATAACCTGCTGGGCATTTGTGGAGTAACCGCTGGCGTGCGTTGGATCAACCAAGTCGGGCTGGATAATATTCGTCAACGTGAACAAATGCTGACATCTTTGTTTACCGAGAAATTGAAAGAGATCGATACGATTCAGCTGTACGGAAATCCAGATACTTCCAAGCGAACCGCTGTGGTGTCGATGACCTGTACCCAGCGATGCTCGCCTCACGATATTGCGGATTGGCTAGCCAAGGAACATAACGTCACCACTCGAGCCGGTTACCATTGTTCACCTTTGGCTCACGAAACCATTGGCACGCTGCCAGGTGACGGTACCATCCGCTTTAGCTTCGGTTATCACAACACGGAAGAAGAAGCCCTTAAAGTGGCCGACTTGGTTGCCCAGTATGTATCTCAGCCAGTTGCCAAGTAGATCACGCTTCGTCTTCGGCATGCAGCAAATGCAGAGACCGAAAATGGGCAGAGACCGGAGACTGCAGAACGCCAAGGTAGATTTCTAAAGTTACCTCGATCGGTTCACCGGTCGGATAAGTTTTGCGGTTACAAGTTGGTAATCCAACAAGGAATTAGAAGAAACCAACAGCGGCTTAACCGATTCGACTTTCAACATATTCAGCGACATCGGACAAAGAATCTAGTTCTTCGATGTCTTCGTGCGAGATACTGATTCCGAATTCCGATTCCAATTTCATCAGCAATTCAATCGTTCCCAGTGAATCGCCTATGTCTCGCAATTTCGAATCATAAGTGATCAGATCGCGATCGTAGCCAAACGTAGACGCCATGGTGGTTCTTAAAAAGGATCGAATCGCGTCCCCACGCGAACACTTGCCATCGCAATTCGGGCACAACTGGAACTCACTTTGTGGAGCGAACACGAAATGCGACTTACAATGAACGCAAAGGATACCAATTCCCGATTCTGCATTAGGTTCACTCATTGGTTTTCTTCCATCGACCAAAAGTATGAAAAGCAAAAATAGAAGTATTTCGATCTTCCATTCGAAATATCAGAATTCCTGAGGAACGTAAACTCTAACCCTTGGATTAGAAAACAAATTCCAGAATTCTGAAATAGCAGTGACCGAGCCTAATGCGACTTCGCACGATCGACCAAACCGTCATGCTGGCCGAAATCCGCTGGCGCGAACATTCCGCTAACGTAAACATTCCGCTAACGTAAACTTAACGTGCCCTGCTCAAAAGCATACAAGGCTCATTAACACAGGAAAACGTAATCCCAGCCGTACCGCTGTGCTTGCTTAAAGTGAGCCTACGGGGCGGCGCCCCAGCCTCGACGGGTATTGCATGACTAAAAGATAACGAAATCCGAGCCGAAAGAAAGATCGTCCGGGCATTGGGCAGCGACAATTTCTATCGCGGTCGTCAATTAGACCGAAGGTAACGATCAGCGAAGTACTTACCTGTTGTTGTCGCACCCAAGTCGTCGCAAGACTCTTAGGCAGACCGCAAGTGCACTTGAGAAAGCCGGCATGAATCGCCCCAATCCACCAAGAGGTCGCGTTTTCGGATCGGAATCGACTCGCGGCGCAATGGGGCTTAGCCCTCTAAGGCTCTTCGATCACCACTAAGTCACGAAGTTGCTGATGATTTCTGATATCGCATAACGCTCGCTGCAACGCAATGCTATCTGGCGGCCCCTCCAAACCCAAGTGAAAACTGAATCCGTCGTATTCATCACTCTTAAATGAATGCAGACCGGTCAGGTTCACTTGATTGCTGGCCAAGATTTTCAAAATTTGTTCCAGTAGTCCAGGTTGATCTCGCCGGGTGTGAATCACCTTACTATTGCTGGTGCTAAAGTCCGCCATCACGCGGGACATTTGAAGAAAGCCTTTCATGCCCGATTGAATATTGCGTGAGCGAAACTGCTGGCGACCTTTGGTCAATCGCTCCACCAACGAACGTTTGTCCGAATTTCGCACAGCCTGATAGATCTGCTCCGCTTGGTCTCGCAACGACTTTAGAACTTCCAGAGTATGTTTGCGATTGGAAATCTGGATGTCGGCGTATAAATTCGGGTTGGTTGCCAGAATACGCGCCATCGCTGCAACCGAAAGTCGATACGGCGGCGTGGCATAGTGTTCAATCTCACTGACACTTAGGCCATGATCTTCCATTGTCTGAAAGGTGCCAATCATCATCATGGACAGTGCATGCGGCAACGCCTGAACGTAAGCCATGATTCGATCGTGTTCTATGGGGTCGGTCACATAGTATTTGGCTTTCATCGAATTCAAGAAATCGATGACGAAGATTTCCCAGTTCGGATTTTGCAAACGACCGTAGCAAAGCGCCACTGTCTGCCCATTCCAGTTCGGTAAATCGGGTCCACACATGGGATGCAAACCGATAACATCTGCCTTGGATCGAAGCATCGCCTTCAATGGCGCCTCTTTTAGACTCGTTATATCAATCCATAACTGCTGCGGCCTAGAGACTTTAGAAACCGAATCAATAATTTCGACCGTTTGTTCGATAGGAACGCTGAAGATGACAACTTCCGCTTGTTGAACTAGTTGCTTGGGCGTAAGCCATTGATCGCCAACATCGGACCCAATGACATCGTACCCTAACTCTGCAAAACGCTCTTGCATCCACTTGCCGTATCGACCTGCAATTCCAATGATGCCTATAATTGGCCCATCGCGATCGCTTGAATGCATGCTTGATTGCGGTGCCGCAAACGAAACCGCCTGCTTTGCATTGGCCTTCGCGACCTTAGTCTTTTTCGGCTCGGTGGATTTGTGATTGCGTTTGTTACTGGCCATGCTCATGTCTTAAAAATCGAATCGTCATTCAAAGCAAGATACCGACTTCCGCTTCCTTGGCGATCCAAATGTTTTTCGCGTTCCAGATCAGTCCAGCGAAATTGATTTCTCGCCACGATAAGCTGCTTGCTTTCGGACTGCCAACACGACAATTCCAACTGTTAGAAACTCTGGGACCAGGGTATTCGGGCCCGTGTCATTATGTTGCGAAAGCATGCACTGAATAATAAGTCATGGTTTGGCTGGAACAACCCAGGTTCCGGAAATTCCTGCATTTCGGGCGAGACGAAATTCAGATTTGCAGGCATCCGTTGAAAGCTGGCAGTTAAGCTGCTAAATTCAGCACCTGTCGCTAACCACTTTCCGCTGACCGCCCACAAAGGCCCCGCCATGTCCCAATCCAATCCGTCTGATGTTAACGGTGACGACCAATTTTCCAATTCTGCGGCTACTGCAATCTCTTCGTCGATACCATTCTCGCTGTCCGGCAAGGTGGCTTTGGTCACAGGTAATTCGACGGGACTGGGCAAGCAAATGGGGTTAGCTTTGGGTTTGGCGGGTGCCAAGGTGCCAGTCAACTTCTTTAACAACACTCAACGTGCTGAACAAACGTTGATCGAATATCAAGCAGCCGGCATCCAAACCATGATGGTCAAGGCAGATGTGACTTGCGCCAGTGACGTGGACCGAATGGTCTCGGAAATCGAAGCCGAATTGGGATCGGTCGATATTTTGGTTCCCAACGCCACCTGTGACCAACCCCAGAAGCCCATCGAAGAATACGATTGGGAATTTTATCAATCGATGATCGATTTCTTCTTGAAAAGTCCGTACCTACTGACGCGGCGAATTTTGCCTGCAATGAAACAGAAGCAACAAGGTCGAATCATTAGTATCACTAGCGAAGTCTTCCACCGAGCGGTCTCTCCATTTTCTGCATACGTCGCCGCTAAGGGAGCACAAGTTGGCTGGTCGCGAAGTATGTCGCAGGAACTCGCTCCGTTCGGGATTACGGTCAACATGGTCGCCCCAGGTTGGGTTCCTGTCGAACGCCATATCAACGATCCGCAAGAGGCAAAAGACGGCTATCAGGCGTTGATTCCAGTTGGACGATGGGGCGTACCCCAAGACGTTGCTTCGGCAGTAATCTACTTCGCCAGCAATGAAGCAAGTTTTGTGACCGGTCAAACTATAGCGGTAAACGGCGGCATGACCGCGTGGATGTAATTCTATCGGCTTGGCAACTGCTTGGGATGACACCCAACGCGCAGTCACTTTATCCCAACGACCACTAGCCCATCGAACCAAATTCCTGACGCTGCTGGCGCCAGGCTTCGTGGTTCTTGGGTTGGTAACTTTTGGGTGGGAAAAGGCTCGCCAGTAGGGTCCTCGCTTGCGACACGTTTTCAACGATCCCGCAATGGGTCGCTTGAATCAACGCGTTTCCAATTGCGGTGGCTTCCGCCGGACCGGTCAGCACTTCTCGACCGCAGGCATCAGCCGTCAATTGACATAGCAGTTGATTTTGAACGCCACCACCGACGATGTAGACAGTTTGGATCGGGTTCCCCAAAAGTTCTTCCAGCATTGCATGAACCTGAGCATATCGCATAGCCAAGCTGTCGAACGCGCACCGCAATACTTCCGCATCGGTCTGGGGAGCACGACCGAATTTAGAAGCAATCTTTTGTAATGTCGCAGGCATGTGCTCGGGAGCAATGAACTGGCTGTCGTCTGGGTTCACTAAGAATTGCAACGGTGCAATCGAAGCCGCCATTTCCGCCATTTGTTCCCACGAATAATCGCGTCCGTCGCGCTGCCAAATCCTCCGACACTCTTGAATAATCCAAAGCCCGGCTATGTTCTTAAGCAACCGAGTCGTTCCTTCGACTCCGGCTTCGTTCGTAAAGTTCAATTCCGCGGAACGTTGTGTAATGACCGGCGATCCAATTTCGACCCCCATCAGACTCCAAGTCCCACTACTGATGTAACACCAATCGGGATTCGATGATGTCACCGATTGGGTCTTAGGAATTGCCACGACCGCACTCGCTGTGTCGTGGCTACCGGGTAAAACAACATTGGTCGTCGCTGGCAGTCCGGTCTCACTTAGAACCGACGAACGCATCGTTCCCAAGTTGGTGCCAGGTTGAGTCATCGGGCCAAAGATCCCTTGGGGAATCGAAAATTTTTCCAGCAGAGTTCGCGCCCAGTCGCCCGCCCGAGGATCATACATCTGCGAAGTCGAAACGTCCGTTCTTTCGTTACTTACTTGGCCGCTCAGCAACCAGTGAAAAACGTCGGGCATCATCAAGAAACTTTTTACATTGTCGAAATAGTTTGGATTCCGTTTCTGAATGGCTAACATTTGGTAAAGCGAATTGATCTGCATAAACTGCAGTCCCGTGGCTTCATAGATTTCCATCCTGGGGACTGTCTCAAAAGCCGCTTCCACCATTCCATCGTTCTGACTATCGCGGTAGTGAAACGGCAAATTCAGCAACTCGTCCGTGTGAGACAGGAACGCGAAATCGACACCCCAAGTATCAACCCCGACACTCTTGATCTGGCGCCCTTGAAACTTGTTGGCTGCCGTGGTCAGCCCATTAAGCACCTCCTGCCACAGACCTGGCAAGTTCCACATTAGATGGTTCCCCAGTTTGACGCCAAAATTGGCAAAGCGATGAACTTCATGCATCTGGATTTGTTCGGCGCTAATTTCAAACCCTAGAACTCGTCCACTACTCGCACCCAAATCAACCGCAAGAATTATCGGAGCCACCGTCATCGTCCACTTACCTTCATCAAACAGCGATTATCAAAGTCCTTCGGCCCACCGTACAATCCGGACACAGGACCTTCAAACACAGGACCTTCAAACAGAATGTATCCAACGGGTAGTCCCGATCCCATCCAAAACCAACGAAACCAATATTATTATTTAAAAGCTTGCCAGCAGAACACACTTCGGACGATCAACTTGAATATTGGCAGCCCGGTGTAACCCAGTTCCCGGCGTCCAAGTTCCACTCAAGCCCAAATCCGTTACCATAATCGTCAGATCCAGCCCTTAAAGTGTATCAAATGCCGCGATAACGTGCATTGACACCAATTCACTTGTGCATCGGATCACGCCTGATTGTTGCGAATCGCATTTAGGTTGGATATATTATTGTCAGTAGGAACGGGTTGCCACCAAAGATCCCGGCTGGATTCACGTACTGCCTGGGTTCCAAACATGGCGTGGGCGTGACCGGTTGGGGTTGTGTTAGACAACTTCCCTGGGCGAACATTCCAATTGCCAACGTTCCAATCCATTTGACTGCATCGCAGACAATATTGGCTGTTAACCATTAACGGCTGATCCCACCGTTTGCAATGTCACCATTGGCAATGTCACCCTCCTGGTCGTTCAGACGCACCTACACTTAGATGCGAAAAGTACTTAGATGCGAAAAGTACTTGGATGCGAAAAGTACTTGGATGCCAAGGCATCAAGGAACCAAAACGCCTATTGATAATCAGCATGCAGCTTTTCTAGCCTCGAGAAGGCCACCGTTTGCTTAAAAGGTGTAATCCGCTTGCTGCCCACATTCAACTCGTGCCAATGTCCAACCGGACGTTGGTTTAGGATCCACTTCCCGCCTCGTTCAATTCCCACTTTACACATTTGTACCAATTCAAATCATCGAATCAGTAACACTATAACTATTGACTGGAAATCCCCATGAAGAATGAAAAACCAGCGTCAGGTAAACCTTCGACGTCGCGACGAAAATTTTTGGCTGGCATTGGCGCTGTCGGGACAGGCTTGGTCACTAATGGCATGGTGACTGCCAACGGTTTTGTACCTGCGGTGCACAGTCGCAATGACGATGTTCTGAAAATCGCATTAATCGGTTGTGGTGGTCGAGGCACTGGTGCTGCAGTCAACGCGTTGAACGCAGACCCCAACACCAAGGTTACGGTTTTAGCCGACATCTTCCAGGATCGAATTGGACCCTGTCTAGAATCGATTCAAAAGGCTTACCCAGATCGAGTGGACGTGCCCCAGGAACGACAGTTCTATGATTTCGATGCCTACAAACAAGTAATGCAGTCTGACGTTGACGTTGTACTTTTGTGTACAACGCCTCAATTCCGTCCCGTGCAACTGCGAGCAGCTATCGACGCTGGCAAGCATGTTTTCTGTGAGAAGCCGGTCGCAGTGGATGGACCTGGCGTGCGAAGTGTTTTGGAAACCTGTCGCATTGCTAAGGAGAAATCACTGGCGGTCGTGTCCGGCTTATGCTGGCGATATGACGTTAAAGTTAACGAAGTGATCAAACGAATCAAAGATGGCGCCATTGGTGATATCATTGCCATTCAAGAGAACTATTTGACCGGAACGCTTTGGCACCGTGGCAAGGATCCTAAATGGAGTGAAATGGAATACCAGATCCGTAACTGGTTGTATTTCACTTGGCTAAGTGGTGACCATATTGCTGAACAACACATCCACAGTTTGGACAAGGCGTTGTGGCTTAATGACGACCAAGCGCCGATCAGTTGCGTGGGCATGGGCGGACGTCAGGTTCGCACCGAAGAAAAATGGGGAAATGTTTACGACCACTTTGCCTGCACCTACAGCTGGGAAAATGGCGTCAAAGCGTTCACGTTTACTCGTCAAATGGAAGGCTGTTCTAACGATACCGATGATTATATTTTGGGTTCCAAAGGAAACGCTCAGGTACTTCGCGGCATCATCGAAAATGAAAAAGAAAAGTGGCGATTCCGCGGCAACGCACCTAGCATGTATGATCTGGAACATGTCGAAATGTTCAAAAGCATCCGCAACGGTTCTCCGATCAACAATGGTGAATACATGAGTAATTCGACCTTAATGGCGATTATGGGACGCGAAGCATGCTACACCGGCCAGGAAGTCAGCCGCGACTCGGTCTTGAATTCTGAAATGGTCCTGGGACCAGAAGCCTTCGCTTGGGGTGATGTAGATCCAGGCTTGATTGCAATGCCAGGACGCAGCGGGAAGAACGTCGGCAGCTAAAACCAAAGTCGTTGATTCGCACCACAAACGATTGGCTGACCGTCGTGCAAAATTCCGGTTCGGCTTAGAAAATAGTGGTGCCAATTGCTCGAAAGTGAATAGAACTCATTGGGGCTGGTTCTATCTTGATCGTAGAAACGCCGGAACGAGTTCCTAGGAATGGTTCCGGCGTTTTTCATCACTATTCCCCGTTTTTCCGAATCATGTTGACCACTTTTTAGCATTCACACGTATCCATAATAGATCGTGCTGCGTATCCTTTGGAAGACGAGACGGCGATCGTAATCGATACCGCCAAGAGAAAAAATCATGTCGCAAGACAACTGGGAACTAACGGCTGAACAATTCGAGGCATTTGTCTGCGAGCATGAAAATCGTTTGGCAATCGTGCATTTTTGGGCCCAGTGGAATCCCTTGGACAGGTCAATGCATCGCGTCGTTCGAGACGTTAACGAAGCGGTGGGTACGCAAATTGCATTTTCCAAAGTGGAAGTGGGTCCGCTGGTTAACCAGGACCTATGCCGTTGGATTGGCATTTCTCAAGTTCCAACCCTCATCTTCGTATTCCGACACCGCATTGTGGACGTGAAGATTGGATATTCAAAGAATCGCCTTGTAAATCATGTCCAGGTGTTGATGCAGAACTTCAACCGATACACCCCACCTTTGCCTCCGCCAACGTATATGCCGCCAACGGGCCCGTTTGGTCCCCAGACCAACGGCGGAATGCCCCCTGGGCAATTTAGCGTCGGCAATGGAGCGAATTCAATGTCGGCGCCACCGGCAAATTTTCCAGCAAACTACCCAGCAAACTACCAGGGGCGACCCGCCATTGAAGAATCCCAACTACAGGGCACGCAATTAGGGCCCCGTGATACGCTGAACCCAAACTATTTCCAACAATCCGATACTGGCTGGGCTGGTAATAGGGTCCACAACCGGGGTCTTCACCCCATGATGAAATATGGTCTCTACCCATTCCAACCGCCCCAAACCGCCACCACTCCACCCACCGGCAAAAAGTCTTGGTTTGGCCGTTTGTTTGGCGAATTTTAAAACACCGGTAAATGCTTTGGTTGGCCTAGCAGCCTTACGAATCTCCACCGCATTACTTCGTGTTCTGACCGCGACGATTCTCTGGAACTTCGGGTGGAATTTCAGTCAATTGATTAATCGTCCCTGCTTGTTTCTTTAGCTCGAAGGCATCGTATAGATCACCTACGGCTGTCCGAGCTTCGTACTTCAATTGATCGCCATCAATCGAAATAATCTGATACAACTGGGTATCTTCAGCGAACCGCACCATGAATTCTGGACGCTGATTTGGATACATTTTTGGACCGCTAACCGAAACCACATAAACGGTGCCCGTCTGTGGGTCTATCTTTTGAAGCCCTGTCGCCACATTTTTTTGTTCGGCATTTTCCGGAAGGACGCTTTCGGGATCACCGACTTCTGCGTTAGTTGCAGAGGTCGGAACTTTCAATCCTGTGCGGCCATAGGTGTGGTCATGACCTTGCAACACTAAGTCGACTTTGTACTTGTCAAAAATCGGTTTCCATAACTTGCGAATTTTGGGATTGTCACGGTCTTTTCCTGTTGAGAAAACAGGATGATGAAAGCAACACACAACCCACGGACTCTTATTTTCGCTCAACACTTGGTCTAACCATTTGGCTTGGGCTTCCATTTCGCGATTACTGTCCAAACATAGCAAACGCATATTGTGATAGGTCAGCGTGTAGCAGGTTTCTTCCAAGCCGACTGGACCGTTCGTGGGAAATTCAAACTGCGGTCGCCAATGAATCGACAATCTCCCATTTTGCTGCTGGTCACGACCTTGTTCATGATTTCCAGGCACGGCCAAATTCGGCATCATTGCGTTCATCCATGCCCCCGCGCCGCACCATTCGCCCCAGTCGGCGTCCGATTCCGCTTTGTTTACCAAATCGCCAGCATGCAATAAAAAAGCCGCTTTGGGTGCGTCGGAGTAGGCTTCACGAATGACCCGCGACCACATCGAGCGAATATTGTTTTGCGCATCGCCAAAATAGATGAAAGAAAATTCTTCATCTTCAGCAGCGGCTGTCGCGAAGTGAAACCACTCGGTCCAGTTCTCACCATCACCAACGCGGTACGCATACTTGGTTCCAGGTTTCAAATCGGTGAACGAGTAGCTATGAAAGTGAGCGCGATTGAGTGAAGTTTCCAACAGTTGGGACGATGCTTCGGATTGCTGTGCTCGCTCTGTAAAATAAGCGTTGGGCAAAGCCTCCGCGATTTCGACCAAGGGTCGAGTAACATCAGTCGATGTCCGCCAAGAAACTGCACGAGTCGTGCGGGCGTCACCGTTAATCGTCAAAATGACTCGATCCGGCATCGCGGTCGGTTGATACAACATCGACGCACTGATTCGCAAAACCGGCCGCGCGTTCTCCTGCTGTTCAATCTCTTGTCGAATCAAGGATTCCGCCACCGGCGTATCTTGAGCACAGACGATACTGCTCTTAGAAGCGGCCACAGCAGGAATGATCCCCCCAAGTGCAAAGTAAACCAACCAAAGCGAAGGCCCATTTTTCAGTCCAGAACGATTTAGATTTCGACCCATTGTATAATCCTCAAACTGCTTGGTTACTTAAGTGTCCCGCGGGTACGGCGACTCATGCCCAATAAAGATCAGAAACCGAAAACGTGATCCTGTCGACATCCCCTGGGTTAAGAATTGATGTTATTTCCATTCAGACTCGGCATCAACGACCCCGGCGTGCGTCTGAACCAACGCCAAAGCCCAAACTTTATTCGCAAATGCCTGAACAAACGAAAAGATTTCACGAACAATATGAAACCGCTGCTCTCGACAGACACACTCCAAACAAGACACTATAAACGGTGCCAGGCGTTATTTGATGGATATGATGACACATACAATCCTGCAAGTGTGTTATGATCCGTCGTCGAGTCTTTTAACGGCCAAGCCATTCTAATCGACCTCACTCGCCTCAGGATCTTCGCGTAACCCAATGAGAGAATTTGCGGTCACCCAGCACTTGCCGCCACGAAATAGCTTAATCTCACGCATCGTCATTTCCAACCCGCAACTTCCAAAAACCAGCTTACCAACCACCGCCTAAAATTACCGCGATCTGCCAGACGTTTCCAACCGCCCCTTCAAGCCTCAGTCTCTGCGATCTCTGCTCGCTAAGTGACCAGTGATGTCGACCAACTTACACCCGAAGAATTCGAGAAATCGCTTCGGCAACTTTCGAACAAATACATTACCAACCCAACCATCGATTATTGGCGTAATTCGCTCAGCTGCGAAAAGCAATTGTACCTAAAGTCTGGCATGGATTTCCCTAGCCTTCACCAGGCAGCTTGCGACGTTCTGGCCGCTTTCATTGCGGCGGATGTTCGAATTATTGCAGGAACGGATACGCCAGCACGCCCGGGAATTGCAGGCCATATTCTACAACAGGAACTTGCAGAATATGTTCGCCTGGGCATGTCGCCGTGGCAGGCACTTCGATCGGCGACCAATAACGTCGCTCGGACCGTCGAGCAGGAAGACCCGTTTGGCCAAATCGAAGCAAACATGCGTGCGAATGTTGTCCTCCTTCTCGCAGATCCGCTGGAAGCCATTAAGAATCTCGAAGCAATCGAACGAATCGTCCAGCGAGGCAAAATCCTGGGTCGAAAGCAACTCGACCGTTTTCTAAAAGAAGTGACTCAACTTGTAAAAAATGCTAATCAGACCCATTGAAGTAGTCCAGCCTAAGTTGGAATTCAGTGCCAAAACGCCGGACTTGCCCGGCCGTTTTGGCACTGAATTCTGTCGCAAACCATCGGCGCTGCAAACATATTAGCGTCGAAACACATTCCATACCTAGTCAACTGGTTTGGTAATCTGGAATCGCGTTTGGTTTCATCGACCACAATCGCATAATCCAGTGCCACGTCACCGCTAGTAAGACCGACGTCATACCCACGTGTAAGACCTGAACCACGGGGTAAATTGCAATGTGCCCCAATACCACACCCATCAACATCATCGCGATCACCATCGCAAAGATTAATTTTGGCTCCACAACCCGTTGAGCCTTCTCACGTCTAATCCAAAACAAGAGTAAGCCTGAAGTCACCAGCAAACTCCAGGAAAAGCTACGATGAATTTTGTAAACGACGGTTGATCCCAATTCTGCCGCCCACCGCTCTCTTTCAATTCCTTGTTCTGTCTGGGCAGTAATCGCTAACTCGTCGGTCTGTTCACGAAGTTGGCTGCCAAGCAATCCTTCGCCAAACAAGCATGCAAAAAACAATAATGATACCATCTTCAATTTCCGTTGTTCAGGAAACGAAATCACTTGTGGCGTCATTTGGGGACGGGAAAGCCAAATGATCGTCACCAAGACGGCGATCAGTAAAAATGCTAAGGCCATATGCAATGTGATTACACCAGGCTGCAATCCACTTCGAACGACGACCGCTCCCATGATCGCGTTGGCCACGACATCAAGCAAACAGAAAACTGAAAGCCCAATAATCCAGCCCCGATGCCGTTTCGCTCGGAAAGAAAATACTGCCAACAACAAAGTTGCGATTCCCAGCGGCAACGATGCCAGACGATTGGTAAATTCTATCCACGTCTGAACCGGGTCAAAGCTTTCTAGAATCGTTTCCCGAGTGATCGCTTCGGGATCCATACCTTTTCGAGACGCATGCGTCTTAAATTTATTGAGATCCAGTTTTTCAACATCGATTTGATCGACGTTCGTCGGAGGAATCAAACACCCCCAGCAGGTCGGCCAGTCCGGACAGCCCAGTCCCGAACCGGTAACTCTGACGGTTGCCCCGGCAAACACCAAAATGATCAGTGACGCCAACGCTACCCAAGCCAACCGGTGAACCATCATAATTTACCTTCGCTGAAAATCCATTCCTAAAAACGCCTGGCACCCGAAGAAGGACCGATCACTCTGAGGCATTCTTTTGTCAAGTCAAAAAACAATTTACCAAGCAACCGGACAGATCGGTAGGGACAGGCAGCGGTTGTCGCTTGACTTCAGTGACATCAGTCCAATCCAACAAGAATCTTGAGAGATTCTCGGGCTGGCCAACGTCCGGCTAACAAACCCTAACGGCGAACTTAGATCACCTCTTGCAGTCCAACCAGAGCCTCTAAAAAGTCCTTCAGTCCTTGTAAAACACAGCCAACCAAATCGTAGGCTCGCCAGGTTTGGTCCACTGGACACGATGCTTTCGATGGGCCTGGATAGTAACGTGGTCGCCCGGCTTTAAATGAATCGTTTCTGTGTCTTCAAACGATAATCTTGCCTCGCCTGTTAGAACCACAACCCATTCGTGTTCATCCTGATCGTACCAGAAGCCCGCAGGGCTACAGTGACCGGTGGAGACGATCCGCTGAACACGAACCGAATGGTTCGATGCGAGAACATCGGTCAGTTCCTGAGATACACTTGAAGGCAGATCATGAAAGAGGTTTTCTGGCATGATCATTTTCGTCCAACTCGCGGATGATGCGACACGGATTCCCAGCGGCAACAACACCCGCGGGAATGTCTTTGGTGACGACACTTCCAGCACCGATCACGGTCTTTGAGCCTATTGTAACGCCTGGCAGAACAATCGCTCCACCACCCACCCATACATCGGAACCGATGGAGACACGCTTGCCCAATTCCTGTGTCCGACGAAGCTGGGCATTCAAGGGGTGAGTGCCCGTATAGATCTGTACCGCTGGCCCAAAGAACGTGAAATCACCGACCGTGACCTCGCACACATCAAGCACGACACAGTTGAAATTGAAGTAAACTCGTTCACCCAGATAAATGTTGTTTCCATAGTCACAATAGAACGGCGGCTGTATCCAGACAGAATCACCTCCGCTACCCATTAACTGGGTCATGATTCTGCGTTGTACAGCATGCTCCCGCTCACGCGTCGAATTCAGGTCGTGGCACAGATCCCTTGCTCGTTCTCTGGCAACGACTAGTTGCGGGTCGAGAGCATCGTAAAGTTCTCCCGCCAGCATTTTTTCTTTCTCGGTTCTCACTGAATTTCTTTAATTCTTTACTTTGGCTACCCTGAGGCCCAACTGATCGTCCGGAAATACTGCCTGCACTTTTCCATTGCAGCCTTGATCTTTCTCACATCGTCCGTTCCCGACCCATAAGCGGCCTCCAGACAAGCCTTCGATCCCCAGAGAACAGTCCATCTCATGACGGCCTTTCATCTGAAAGTTGGCGTCCGTCACCAGCAAAATGTTGGGATCACCATAACAACCCAACCACCAGCGATCATGCGCGAAGGTCGCCGTCTGAATCCCAAGATGAGTATGTCCACTATTGATGACGTGTTTCTTTACGAACTTGAACTCGCTGTCGTACTGATAGACATAGTTCTCTTGAACATCATCGGGCACACCGCCTACCACGAAGAATTGCCCGTCACGGTAGCCAATCCCGCCGGCGCCGTGGAACACTTCCTGCGTCTTGTGCCGGGCAAGTTCCGTCAGGTTCTGAGCATCGTAGACGTAGACCCATGAATCGGCGTTGCCCGCGGGATCATTGAACTTTCCCAGGTTCACCGCGACGTAGAGCCTGCCGTCGTGCAAGCAGAGATCGCCGTGATGGTTGGCAACCTCCACTTTCTTCAAGACCGTCCCCGTCAAGTCCGTCTTCACAAGCGTCGTCGTAAACGACCAAAAAATGAAGCTCTCGTCAGTGCAGACGCCCTGCATGTGCTGTGGGTATGCCCCTTCACAAACAACAGTGTTAAGCTCACCCAGCGGTTTTCCGACCTTGATCCATTCAACTTCAAGTTTGAATGGACCGGGCTTCTTGTCGCCAAGTAGGAACCCAAGTCCGGTCACCTTGCTAGGATCCAACTTTTCATTCGGAACGACTCTACCTCGCCAAGTTGCCACTAACTCGTCTACGGGCAATTCAACTTCGATCCATTGGTCCTTCTTGGTCTGAAACTCTTGCCGGTAGGAAAGGTTACTTTGGGCGTAGATATTGAAGTTGTACTGTCGCCCATCCCCTCGGACTCGAGCCACAATGACATCGCCAGCCTCGAGACCCAAATTCCTACCTCTGGCTCTGATTGATGCAAAGCCTCCATTATTTTCCAATGACAACGTTCCCAAGAACTCCATCTTTTTGTCTTGGTTGATATTGAATCGACCATCAGAACGACCACCCATCACGCCGTCGTTGACCGACTGCCAAGGCTTTGCCGAATCAGCTTTATCAAAGCTGAAAAGAACTCGTTCCTGGGCTTCGGTCACGGATAAAGTGCCTAACACAAAAAGCATCAACGTCAAGATTGTCGTGAGTCTCATAAATCTTCTTTCCTAGTTCACACTACCCACATTCGTCATGGGTTTCATAGCCGTCACAAGTGCCCAGTGAACGGCGTGTTGACAGTGGTTCAAGCTTTAAGCCATTGCGGCCAAAAATTGCGAAGCAACATTGGGGGGATCAATGGCAGGCCAAGTTTATTAAGTTTGAACGAAGCGATCAAACCGATCCACAACCTTGCAAATCAACAGGAACTTCCGTTGAATTCTTCCACAAATGACCATTGACGCCCCGATACGACGCATCAACCGCCCCCGTTGTATCGAAGTCGGTGTATCGAAGTCGGTGTATCGAAGTCGGTGTATCGAAGTCGGTGTATCGAAGTCGGTGTATCGAAGTCGGTGTATCGAAGTCGGTGCCCCTGACCAACCCATTCCCCCCTGTTAGCCGTTCCCATAGGCAACTCGGACCCTACTGGACCCAGGACGCCCAGTAGTCCGATTGCCTCCAGTAGTCCGATTGCCTCCAGTAGTCCGATTGCCTGTGGTCGCCGCGGGGAAGGTTTGATCAATCCAGCATAGTCTGTCTTCACTTACCGAAATTCAGCGTTTGGACTAACCGGTTATCAGCGTTCCCTGCCAAAACGCTGTTGCATGCTCGGGTTGATTTACAAGCTGCCTCAGTCACTTTTCAAACTTCAAGGGCATTACCAGGCAAACGCGAACCAATACGAAGGGATTCTTGGGCATCGCGTCCCACGCACGAACTACCTTGCCGCCGACACTCAATCAGATACTCCTAGGCTCAGCAGATTGCACCCGCGGCTTAATGGAAAAGATCAAATGCTGGTAATCGTCAAACTTGAAAGGCTGGCTCATTTCTGCCCCTTAATATGAGGGGCCTTCTAAGAGGCTGCCTGAAACTTCAAGCCGGGCCAAAGCAAATGGGAAAGAACCCCAGACGCATAGGAAACCGCTGCGGAAGTTCTACTAAAATCCAACCACCACCTTGGAGAGAGGTCGCTGCATTCTTCCATCGGCGCCAGCAATTTGCCAGAACGGTAAATGACAACCTTGTACTGGATTCACGACGACACTTTCGATTTGACCATTCCGGCACATTCAGGTCTATTCCGGCAAATTCAAGTTTATTTCTTCATATCAAGATTGGCATCCAGTAACTTTTTAGAAACACTGGACTGAACTCCATCTTTTGGAATTTCGGATTTTGCGATCCACAGCACTGAATTAAGTACCACCTTCCGATAGCTGTCGTTAGCCCAGTTGTCATGAAAGTGCCCGCCGGTAAAACCAAATCCCCGTCCGCCATCGGGACGTTCAACCACCCACATCATCGCTTCGGCACGGCCCTTGTTGGCTTGGATATGATCGTAAGGACCCGGAGGATAAACGTAAGGACCGTTCCTGACTTCATCTGACGGTGCGGCCACCAAAATTGGGGTAAACTTCAGACCGGCCGCAACGCTGGCTTCGTTACCCGATAGATCCGAGATGAATCGCATATTCATGTACCATTCATCTTTCACTTGAAACGGCTTAACACCCTGGGTAACCGGGTGAATTGGAAAGGAGGCAAAGGCAGGTTCCCAAATCGGATTGCAAGAGAACATGTGCTCATAATGACCACCAATCCATCTCTTGAATTCGACGCCGGCTTGGTCTGCAACCACTTCTACACCAAAGTGCATGCAACCGATCCCCACTCCCTTATCTACAAATTTGTCGATCAATTTTAGACGACGCCCATTCTCTTGAACCACTTCATGTCCGCGACCTCCATCCATAAAGAAAACAATTGCGTCGGCGGAATCAAAAACGGATTCGTCCGCAGGCCACCCATTAAGAACCACTTGCACTTCCACATTTGGCGTTGCGCGCAAACATTCAGCCATTAAAAGGCAACCAGCCTTGAATTCATGCATCCTTGGCGGGTGGGAAGGTTTACCTGCCACCAGGACAATTTTCTGGGTTCGGGTATTTTCCGATCCAATGTCCGACGCCGCGAAACCAAAGTCGCAGGCCAGAAAGATCATTGCCAGCAGCGACAACATAAGCTTCAACACAGATGACTGGGTAAGACAACAATTCTTCATCATGCACGACCTTAGATTTAAGTTAGTTCTGTTTGCTGAACTGTACTTTTGGTTCGAATTGGACTGGACTTCACCGCTATCTACGGGGTAAGCGACGCGAATATGTGGGGCTTGTGTGTGGGGCTTGTGTGTGGGGCTTGCCCAAACTGACATCCGCCAAGCAAGGGGGGTGAGGCAGCCACTTTTCCCCTTTAAAGTCAAATTAACTGCCTTTAACCGCTTTCCTACAAATGCCAAAGCGGCATAATCATGGTACACGATTGCATTTAAGTCGCCCAGCATTGGAGTGACGATTTCAGTCGTACTGCTGTGTTGGTTTTACTGTGTTGGCTGTGTTGGCTGTGCTGGCTTTGCTGTGTTGGCTTTGCTGTGTTGGCTTTGCTGTGGGACTTGGAATCCGGACTAGAAACCGTGGTCATCGCGGCGATCCCTCCTGGCTGCCCAACCTTGCCATCCGAAGATCGTGGATTCATGCAAGCCAAGAACGTATTGACGGGTTCGCGTGATTGGTTGGTTTAAGTTTTCCGCAGCATGTGTCTTGGGCAACGGTTACCCGAGTGTCTGGGGCAATGCAAAGCGGACTTGGCCGTGTCGGTGACCGACCCGATAGCGACGGCGGCCCAACCAGTGCTCAAGTGTCTACGTAAGGCGATAATTTTGTCGGACTTAGCCTAGTTCGGGCTAACGATTATTTGGTACAGTTGCTAAAACAAAAACGGTGGTTCCTTTAGTAGGCTTGCCACAAACCTTCGATCTTTCCGGTTGACTGAAGGCTTGTTGGATTGACAATGGTCCGAAAACCTGTGCTTACTTTGCTGAATGAACGTGCCGTTGAACGATTCCCCGGTTGGGTCAGTTGCTGGTTTTGATTTCTGGATGCGGTGATCCAATGATTCGGTTCATCGGTTTAAAATAATTCGTCTCAGTAATTTTACTTTACTTCCCTTATTTGTCTGTAGAACAAGATGTCGCCAATTGCTCCCGCCGCTCGCTCGAATGCTCCATCGTTTGACCATATCGCGAAGATTCAAGAGGGAATCTTTCCAGCGACGGTACTTCGAAATGCAACCATAGGTCGGTTGTATAACGATGCAATCAAGAGTGGCGATGGGATGATTTGTTCGTCGGGTGCGATTGCAACTTCTTCAGGCTCAACGACGGGACGAGTCCCCGAAGATAAACGCGTGGTTGAAGAAGCTGGCAGCAAGGCGGATGTTTGGTGGGGCCCGATCAACAAGCCGCTGAAACCTGAGTCTTTTGATTTGCTGAAGAAGGATGCGGTCGGACATTTGGACCGGTGTCCCCAGCTTTACGTTTTCGACGGGTATGCCGGATGGGACCCTCAATACCAAATCAAGGTGCGGGTCATTTGTTCTCGCCCTTACCACGCTTTGTTCATGAATAACATGTTGATTCGACCCAAGGCGGATCAGTTGAAAAGTTTCGGCCAGCCTGATTTTGTCATCTACAATGCAGGCACGGGCGATGCCGATCCTTCCATTGATGGGCTGGGTACCACAACGAGTGTGTCGATCAACTTTGCGAGCCACGAAATGGTGATCATGGGCACGCAATACGCCGGCGAAATGAAAAAGGGCGTGTTCACCGTGATGAACTATCTGATGCCCAAGCAGAAGGTCTTGTCGATGCATTGTTCGGCCAACCAGGGAACGGCTGGCGATGTCACGTTATTCTTTGGCTTGTCTGGGACCGGAAAAACCACTCTGAGCGCTGATTCGCAGCGAGGCTTGATTGGCGACGATGAACACTGCTGGAGCGATACGGGTGTTTTCAACATTGAAGGCGGTTGTTACGCCAAGTGCTTAGGGCTTTCGCGACGGAGTGAACCGGAAATTTTCAACGCGATCCGTTTTGGCAGTGTCTTGGAGAATACTGTCCAAGATGCGGTCACACATACCGTCGATTACAACGACGCATCGCTGACGCAAAACACCCGAGTTTCCTACCCGATCAACTTCATTCACAACGCGAATATTCCTTGCGTTGGCCGTCACCCGAACAACATCATTCTGCTGACCTGTGATGCATTCGGCGTCTTACCGCCTGTCGCTAAGTTGACGCCTGAACAAGCAATGTACCATTTCATTTCCGGTTACACCGCCAAAATTGCGGGCACAGAAATTGGAATCACAGAACCCAAGGCAACCTTCTCGGCGTGCTTCGGTGCGGCGTTCCTGGTGTGGCATCCAACGGTCTATGCCGAATTGCTGGCCGAAAAGATGCGACTGCATAAGACTCATGCTTGGATAGTGAATACCGGCTGGACCGGTGGGCCTTATGGCACGGGGACTCGGATGAACCTGTTGCACACTCGAGCGATTATCGACGCGATCCACGACAATTCGCTGGACAAAGTGGAGTGCGTGAAAGACCCGATCTTCGGATTTGAAGTACCAGTCTCTTGCCCGCACGTGCCCGAAGCAACATTGCACCCACGATTGACCTGGCCTGACAAAGAGAAGTTTGACGCTACGGCGAAAAAGTTAGCCAGTTTATTCCAGGCCAATTTTAAAGAGTACCAAGACCAAGCAAGCGTCGCAATTCGCGAAGCGGGGCCCAAGTTCTAGTTCACTCAATCGGTGGTACAACCCGGACGCTAAGATTCAAAAGTCTTCGGGTTAATCGCAAAAATAGTGCCAATTGTAAGAGCCGTCCAGTTGTCTAGGCTTCATGCCTGTCGCGGAGCCTTTCGCGTTGCTAAGGCTACGTTCGACACCGAGTGTAGGAAAACTTGGCAACGTTGAAATTCCGGACCGCCAATGATTGAGGGAAACTCATTGATTTTGAACTCAACTTGAGTTACCCAGATGGTCAACCATTTTCCGCGCACCACTGACCCGGAAACGTTCTCGCTTGTTGGCATACTTACTTACCAGCGCATGAATCTGGGCCATGAATCTGGCAAGTCCTCAACCCAGTTTCTCAACCCAGTTTAAGGACTATGAATTGGCGGCTTGGATCAATGGGCCGAACAACGAATCAACCAAGGTCGCGGTCTGGCCGCCAGAAATATTCGCAGCCACCAAGTAGGCCCGGTTTTGGATGGGGGCAAGCCACACTGTGCAGTACCACATGGTGTTGGTTCCGCTGTGAGTCAAGACTTCTCCTGCTGCCCAAGGACGTTGTCCAGTAATCCACCCCATCGCATGGCTGGGTTGGGTCTTAAAGCTAGGCTGGATGGGTGTGTGCAGCGTCAGCATCGTTTCAGGCGTCAACAGACCACCGACCATGGTTTTCTTCCCCGAGCCCGCCAATTTCTCAAGATCGGCTTGGGAAATACTGTGCAACAATGCAAATTTGGCCCAATCCGCGACCGACATATGGGCGGTACCTGCGGGCCCTAGCGCCGCCGCATTATCGCCTTGGACCGCCCGAATTCGATCACCGGGTAAACTGATGTGCCCCCAAGGCTGATCCACTTCACCCGAAGTGCCAGGGACCCCAAAACCAGCCGAATCCATACCCAGTGGCTTAAATACCTGAGCCGTAATCAACTCCTCCCAAGATTTTTTCCCCGTAGTCACCGCCATCAAACCGGCGACCATGTAACCTAAATTGGAATACAGGTAATCTTCGCTTGGTTTATCATTTGGCGGGGCCACTAACGAATCCACTGCCACGTTCAAACGCTTCTGAGTGATGGTGGTTCCGTCTTGCAACCACCAGTTCTTCGCGTTGGCCGGCATACCACTGCGATGGGTCAATAAATTAGCCAGCGTCACACCACGATAGTCAGCATGAATTTTGGCGGCCAAATTTGGCAGCACTTCTTCAATGGTACTCGAAAAACTCAATCTTTTCTGATCTACCAATCGCCCAATCAGTGTAGCCGTCATTGCTTTGGTGCATGATCCCATATGCATCACGTCATCAATCAGAACGGGCGCTTTGGAACCTTGTTTTCGCTTACCCGCACACGCGATTCTTAGTTCTTTTCCTTTTTCCGCAACGGCAGCAACCACACCTGGGATCGGCTGTTGGGCAACCATTTCCGTCAAGATATCTTTGATCTGCGGATCTTCGATCTGCGAACCCAAGTCTACCCAGGGACTGGCTTCAAGGGCAGAAGTAAACAAGCAAGCGGCGCTGGAGATCGCCACAGTCGAGTCTTGAAGAAACTGGCGACGAGAAAAATTGGGCATGCAACTTCGCCTTGCGATTTAGAGTCTTCTTTGACGCAGGAATGCCGTAACCATTGCAACGACTTGGCAACGACTTGGCAACGACTTGGCAACGACTTGGCAACGACTTGGCAACGACTTGGCAACTCTGGCATTATGGCATTATGGCTTGAACCCTGCAGGGAACGTCCGTCTATGCGTAACGTCCGACGCGATTGATCTTAGCATAGATGTCGTCCAATACCCAATGAAAAAGGCAAAGGTGAACACTTTCTATTATGCCCATATCGTCGCAAGGTACGTTGATGTGCAAATCGACTTTATCGCCCAATTTTCCGCCATCGAATCCAGTTAATCCGATAGTCTTCATTCCAATCAACGTCGCATAGTCGACCGCATTGAGGACGTTTAAAGAATTTCCTGAACCGCTAATTGCAATCAAAGCATCGCCTGGATTTGCCAACGTTCTTAGCTGCTGTTCAAAAACCTGATCGTAACCCAGGTCGTTACTGATAGCCAATATCCAACCACTGTTGTCGGTAAGATTCAACGTACGCAACCGCTTCTGCGGAGACTGTTGAGCCAATGATTCGGGCAAAGTACTCTTGGAAAGATCTTGGCAGAAATGTCCGGCGTTGGACGCACTGCCACCGTTCCCAATAATGTAAACCGTCGACTGGCGACAATACAAGTCCAGCAGTGCAGCGGACCATGAGGCTAGTTGCTCCGGAGCGACCTGATTGATCGTGGCATTCAATTGCTGTCGATACTGCAGCCAATCTAAACTTGTCCCCAACATTGGTTTGTGGTGCATCAAGAGATCCTTTTCGCTGCTGTCTGCGCCCCAACGCCGTGAACCAACGCCGTGAACCAACGCCGTGAACCAACGCCGTGAACCAACGCCGTGAACCAACGCCGTGAACCAACGCCGTGAACCAACGCCGTGAACCAACTCTCGTTTGGCCTTCCCCATTTCGGTCAAAAAATGGTTGGGCACATGCCTGGATTGTCTGCCGCAACTATCAATTTTTAACACTATTTTTTCATTGAAGCCAAGATCGCTTTGTCAGCGATATCCTTGCGGCACCAGGCGCCTGGCCAGCGAATACATCGCACCGCTTGATACGCTTTTTCCTTGGCCAAAGCAACGTTATCAGCGATTGCCGTCACTCCTAGCACTCGACCACCATCGGTCAGCACCGTAGTTCCGTCACTTGCCAATTTGGTACCAGCGTGAAAGACCTTCACGCCTTCGATTTGGGCTGCTTTTTCCAAGCCCGAGATGGTCTTGCCCTTTTCGTAGGCATTGGGATATCCATCTGCTGCCATCACAACGCACACAGTGGGACGAGGGTCCCAAACTGGAGGATCGATTTGCCCCAATCGACCTTCAACCGTGGCCAGCATGATTTCCAAAAGATCCGACTGTAAACGCATCAGAACGGGCTGGCATTCAGGGTCACCAAAGCGGACGTTATATTCGATAACTTTTGGGCCTTTGTTGCCCACCATCAACCCTGCGTACAAGACACCCGAGAACGGAACGCCCTGCCGTTTCATCGTGTGAACCGTAGGAATCAACACTTCTTCTAGGACGCGTTCCAACATCGCTTCGTCCATATCAGCACTTGGGCAATAAGCCCCCATCCCACCCGTATTGGGACCTTGATCATTATCGTAAGCTGCCTTGTGGTCCTGCGCCGGCGGCAACACCATGATTGATTTCCCATCGGTAATCGCCAACACGCTGGCCTCATAGCCGGTCAATTTTTCTTCCAGAAGAAAAGTATCGCCCGCCGAGCCCAACTCTTTGCGAATGGCGATCTTTTGAATCGCGGCTTCCACTTCCGCCAGGTCATTGCAAACAATTGCGCCTTTTCCACCGGCCAAACCATTTGCTTTAACAATCAGCGGAATGGCATCAGGACGAGTTTCGTTGATCTCCCGCAGTTGTTCGATCGCCTGTTCGCCTGAAGTGTACATCCAGTGTTGAGCGGTGTCGACATTGCCTGCGCGAAGGATCTTCTTGCAGAATACCTTACTACCTTCCATTTGAGCGGCTTTGGCGGATGGTCCGAAAATCTTAAGCCCTGCTTTCTGGAACGCTTCCACAATTCCCTCGCACAAGGGAACTTCGGGGCCAACCACGGTCAAACCGACATCATTGTCCTTGGCAAATTTGATCAAGGCCGGGAAATCAGAAATGGAGATCGGAACGTTGTGCGCATCGATTGCGGTTCCCGCGTTGCCCGGTGCAACAAAGATTTTTTCAGCATTGGGACTTTGACCCAATTTCCACGCCAAAGCGTGTTCTCGCCCGCCACTACCAATCACCAAAACGTTCATGTACAAAAAATCCCAGGACTCTTGCCGATATTCAAATGGCCGATCTTCCGATGGGCCAACATTAGATTGATGGCCCAAACGTAACCATCAGACAAAACCAGACTTAACGAAAAACGGAAGCGGAAAAAATGAATTCCCGCTTCCGAAATCGTAATCCATTATTGCCGAATCGTCGCCTCCGCGTAAGCCTTCTGCGATTTTCCGCTAGAACGCGAACTTTTTGGCTGAATTGCGGCAATTTTCCATGTCAGGTTCGTCCATGTCAGGTTCGTCCATGTCAGGTTCGTCCATGTCAGGTTCGTCCATGTCAGGTTCGTCCATGTCAGGGCCGACCCACCGACTACGATTACCAGCAGTTTGATGAAAACAGCCGTCCGATCAACCAAGCAACAGGCCGGCTAGTCATTCGCTTGGCGAATGACCTTGTCCAATGCTCCAACGCGGGCAGTGGTCGTTTCGTGCCAAAATTAGCGACCACTTTGACCTAGGATGACCATGATTTCCACGGGTTGGGAATCTCGGATTACGACGACGTTTACCTTATCGGCAGGCTGTTTGCTTCGCAAAAATGAAATGATATCCTCTCGAGATCGAATGTCTTGGTCGTCCATCTTTGAAACGATATCACCTGACTGCAATCCAGCCTTTTGGGCAGGAGAATCTGGAGAAACTTCTCGAATCGTAAGTCCACTTTCTTCGATGTTCTCGAAGTCCAACTGAGCCCCCAAATACGCAATGCGAGACGGTCGGCGCGATTGAGCATTCGTGAATTCAATCTTGTCGGTTTCCAACAACGCTTCGATCAACGCCTCTGAATAATCGACGACTCGGACTGCGTTGGGCAGGTCCAGAGTGTCGGTATCGTCTTCGGGCGTATGGTAAGTTGGCGTCAGGCCGGTGTGGACAAACACGGCTGGGATTCCCTTTTCCGAGAACGGCAAGTGATCACTTCCGGCAAAGCCAGCAGCGATTCGATCCAACTTCATTCCAAAATCAGCATTCGCCTTGTCGGTGCATGGTTCCCAAGCGTCGCTGGTTCCGGTTCCATACAACGTCAGTGAATCATTGCGTAACCAACCAATCATATCAAAATTGACCATTGCAACCGTAGATTCCAACGGATAAATCGGTTCTTGGACGTAGTGGTAACTGCCCAGCAGACCGCGTTCTTCACCGCTAAAACCGATGAACACCAGGCGACGCGCTGGCTTTTTGCCGGCTTGGGCAAAACGTCGCGCCAGTTCCATAACCGCCGCGGTTCCAGTGGCATTGTCATCCGCACCGTTATGAATTTCGCCGTATCGATTAGGAGTTCGCGAACCAAAGCCGCCGATCCCCAGATGGTCGTAGTGACCACCGATCACAATGGTTTCGTTTGCCAGCGGGCCTTCGCCTTCGATGACTGCACAGACGTTGTATCCCCAGCCTTGAATTTCCTTAAATTCAGCCGTATATTTCGCGGAAACCTGGCCCATTGCTTGCGAAAGTGGTTGGCCGGTCTGGTCAATCAATTTGGAAACCGACGCGATGTCCGGAACCTCGTTTCCAGCAGCATCTTTCAAAGGAAAGGTCGCCAGCAGGCGATTAAAAGACTTCTGCGAAATCATTACAAACGGAAGCGCTAGATCAACATCACCAAAAATGGTGTAATTACTTAACGAATCGTTTTCAACATCGGGCGAAGTACGCACATCGTTAACGAAAACAATCCCCACTGCTCCGGCCTGTTTCGCGGCGGCGACTTTGTTTCGAACGTAAGCACTCTCCAGGACCTCCTGTTCCGAATACGGCGAGCCTTCTGTCTGGAACAACGGTTGACGCCGCAAAATGATTACCACTTTTCCTTCGACGTCCACATCTTTGTACTCTTGGAAACTATTCTCAGCATCATCGATGCCATAGCCGACAAAGACCAGATCCCCGCTGACATTCCCGCTGCCGCCAACCATTTGTGGTTTGTAGTCCACATCCACCGTCATTGGGACACTCTTTTGATCGCTCCAAAAATTCAGCAGCGCAGTGGATTGATTGAGTGTAACTCCCATGTCAACCTGAAACGGTTGACGGTACGAACCATCGGGAACAGCCGATTTGACGCCGTACTTTTTGAAATCATCAATCATGTACTGGGCGGTAATTTCAGCGCCACGAGAATAAGTGTCTCGCCCTTCAAGTGCATCATCGGCCATGAAAGTGACATCACGGGTGAATCGATCCAGTGTCGATTCGCTGGAGGTGACTTGCGGTTGTTCCGCCACCTGCTGCGTCGAAGTCGTGCTTTGAGCGGTCACGATGCCCAGATTCAAATTAGCGTTGATGGCCGTGCAAGCGACACTGGCAATACCAAAACAAAGAGCGCCGCGGAATTTCGACGCTACTAAATTAACTGTCCGCATAAAATACAACTCCGAGTTCGAGATAATTTATTCCCTGACCCCCGAAATTCTAGCCTTGTAGGCCATCTAAGCCAATTCGGGGACCCTTTGAATACCAATCCGATTTACTCGTACTTTCCACGATGGGTTTCAAAGCAATTTCTATTTCAAGCGACTACTGAAGCTAGAATTTGATCACCAGCACTGCTTCAACAACCCCAAGTCCTACCTGCAAACATTAAATTAATCGATCTTCAACCACATTCCACAGGACAGATGCCGACCCAATATTTACGGTACGGCTTCATCGTTGTGCGTAGAATTCCGATCCCCACCGCGAAACGACTGGTTTGAACCCAATCCCATCAATTGTAACGCGAATGTGTAAAAAACTTGCTTGTCGTTGGATTTCTAGTTAGAACGGATGCTTACAAGTTTTGAAGATCGTTCGATTTTATCGCGTCAGCCTCGAGGAAAAACAATGCCCCCACCGTCCAGCCCTTCCCGCCAATTGCCTCAGCGACGTCAGTTTCTGGGCAGTTCCATTTCCGCCGCCTTGCTTCCGATGGTGGTTCCTTCTTCGGTTTTAGGGCGGAATGGTGCGGTGCCGCCAAGCGAGCGAATCAACTTGGGCGTCATCGGTATTGGTCCCAGGTGCACCTACGACTTGAAAGCCATGTTGCCCGAGGCAGACGTTCGCTGCATTGCGATTTCAGACGTTCAACTAAGTCGACGAGCCGCGGGTAAGAAGCTGGTCGACGATTTTTATCAGAATACGGACTGCTCCTTGCACCGCGACTTTCGAGAATTATTGGATCGCAAAGACATTGATGCGGTGTTGATTGCGACCGGGGATCGATGGCATGCAAGTGCTTCGATGTTGGCGGCTCAGGCCGGCAAAGATGTCTACAGCGAAAAACCGTGCGGTATTAGCATAAAATTGTGTCAACAATTGGCCGACACAATGAAAAAGACCGGGCGGATTTTCCAGGCTGGTACTCAGCGGCGAAGCGTCCCTAATTTTCAGCAAGCTGTGACGATCGCGCAAGAAGGTAAACTGGGGAAATTGCAAACACTCTTTGCGTCGGTGTACATGCCCACATTGGACAATGCCTGGTTACCTGCCCAGCGAACCCCTGCGAAAGAAGTTGTCGACTGGAATCTTTGGTTAGGCCCAGCCGCTTGGCGACCTTACAACCAACAATACGTAGATGGCGGCTGGCGAGGGTATTACGATTTTGATTCGGGCGCTCGATTACTCGACTGGGGTGCTCACACGGTTGATCTTTGCCAGTGGGCGAATCAATCCGATGAATCGGCTCCTGTTTCCTTCGAGCCCACCGAAACCGGGATCAATTGCGAATACCAAAATGGCGTTCGCCTGGTGTTAGACTTCCTGGCTACGCCCTTCGGAGATCGAGGCCCTAATTGGATCACCAAGTTGGGGACCTGCCCCGTTCGATTCGTCGGGGAAGAAGGCTGGATTGAAACAGGCGACAGTGGAAATACCGAAGTCTCGTCGTCAAAGCTGCGACGGCAGTTAGAAGATTCTGCCTCGAAAGTGACCGGACTGGACGTTTCGGCACATGCGAGGAATTTCTTCGACTCGATTAAGTCTCGCCAGCCCACGGTTGCCAACGCCGAAGTGATGCGAAACTCGCATGTTGCCTGCCATGCTGCGGCCATGTCCTGGATGTTGCAACGCAAGTTGAATTTCGATCCCGTCAAGCAAACCTTCATTGATGACGACGAAGCCAACCGCCTATGCGATCGACCTGAACGTTCTTGGCAGTAAAGTTGATACGCCAAAAGAGTCGCTGAGTGAAGGTTTCGCTGAGCGGCCTTTTTTTTGCCTTGTTGCCACACTGGCGCGGGGTGACAGGTGTTGACCCGTGGTGGACGTTCCATTTGATCACCAAACCTGGACCACTTGCGGTCTGCACGAACTTCAAGGCGATCCAGCCGCATGCGGTACGTTTCTAACGACGGTCTGTTGGGAGAATCCAGCGGTCCAGTGTTTCAACAGTGAAAGCACCCAGACAACTCTATCGGAACTAACTGTCTGAAAAATTGTCACATCATTGAATGCGAATCGGTTTCGGGAAATCTAGTTGCAATGACGGTGGATGAAAAAAAAAAAATCACAAGTGGCTCTTTGCGTTTCGCTGTGGCGGCCACAGGACGTGGCTTCGTTGTTTTCGTTGTTTTCGTTTGGAAAGTCAAAGTTGCGGACCCCTGATTGCAAGTCAAGTGGCATCTATCGATGCATTTCTGCTTACAGGTTACAGAGATTTCTTCAAATCGAACGCAGTTCATTTCATTGGTGAATTGATTTGATTGAGGAGTATTTATGTCCTTGGTGAAGAAATGTTTGGCTGAAGTTATTGGCACAAGTTAGCTAACTTTTGGCGGTTTTGGCGGTGCGGTTGATCGCCACCGAAGGCACAACGCCGTTAAATTTAGGCATTGGCCTAGTAGGTGTGTCGTTGGCCTTTGGCCTTACTGTATTGACGATGGCTTTCGCAGTTGGCTATATTTCGGGCTGTCACTTGAAGCCCGCGGTTTCGATTGGACTTTGTGTTGGAAAGCGATTCAGTGTTGCGGAATTGGTGCAGTACAGCATCCGGCAAGTGATCGGTGCGGTTTGGGGTGCAGGCGTTCTCTATGTGATCGCCAGTGGGCAAGAGTGTTTTTCGTTGGCAGGCGGATTGGCATCCAACGGTTTTGGCGAACATTCCCCAGGTAAGTATTACTTGATGGTCGCTTGGGTTGCCGAAGTCGTGTTAACTTTCTTCTTTCTGATGATCATCTAGGGTTCGACCGACAAACGGGCCCCTGCTGGCTTTGCTCCGATTGCGATTGGACTTAGCCTGACGTTGATTCAGCTGATTGGTATTCCAGCAACCAATCTTTCGGTTAATGCAGCACGAAGCACCGGCCCAGCTCTCTTTGTTGGCGGTTGGGCATTGATGCAGTTGTGGCTAGTTTGGCTGGCCCCAATCACGGGTGCTGTCCTGGCTGGTATTGTTTACCCATTGATTGCCGAAGATTCCAATAAATAGAAGACTTCGTTGGCCATTGCCTGGGGACTAGAAGCGTCCATCAAGTGCAAGCCCAAGAGTGTCCAAGTGCAGCGGGAGGCGTTGACCCCACCAGCCGCACTTTTCTCTTTGCCTGTAGCGGTAATCCAGTTTTGTAAAACAAGTAGGGCCTGACGTTTAAATGCTTGCATTTAGAAACTGATCGCCAAGACTCCAACGAAAGTCTTCCGGTGGACTGGCGATCTCCTTCGAAAATTGCGATCTAGAGCAAATTATTCTTGTGTTAGACCCCGCGATCAAACTCAGCTACGCTGGACACGCCGGATTTGGGGCGGCGGCAGGGAAGTTCGCGCCCCGGTCCAATCGAATTCTTATAATGCGGAAGCAAGTCCGGGTGAACCCGAATTTAGTGACTTTCAGACCGTATGGCTGACTTGATTCACATTATCAAGAAATAGAAATCTTGTAGAATAGGGCGTTATGCCGGCGAAGAGTTGCCTGTTTTTAGTGGTCCAGCGACGGTCTGCCAAGAATGACAGGTTGACCGCATCGAAAATGACGCTAAAACGACTGACGGTTAATCGGTCATTTGCGTTGCAGTAAATGGGGTCAAGCAGATCAATGGATTCGCCGAAACCGCAGCAGAATTAGCGATTAGCTTTCTGGGCTTAACTTCTCTCATCTTCAGTCAGCAATAAAGCGATGGATCGTCGTCAGCAAATGCAAACCGGACACGACCAGAACGACGTTTGGTCCATTGTCAGTCGATGGGTTGGCCAACTTCCGTCTATCGTGGTTTCGTTGCGTTGGTTTAACCTGGTCTTGGGTTTGATTCTCTTGTTGTTGGCCGTGTTCGCAAGTCCAGAGGTTCCCACCGGCAGGTCCATTGAAAAAATGTTTGGGTCGGGTGACCCTTCGGTGTTGTCCTACGAAAAGATCAAGGAAATATTCGGCGATCAGGAAACGATCCTGATTGTCTATCGAGACGCTAAATTGTTCGATCCTTCGGGCAGTGGCTTAGATCGACTGGCGGAACTCTCTCGTCAAGTTGAAGCCGTTGAACAAGTTGAAGAGGTCTTAAGTCTAGATCGCATCGAACAGGCTTTGGGCATAATGGACACGCTTTCCAATCCGCTTGCCGCCTTCTCCAGCACTGCTAATCGAAACACGAATGGCGATCGATTACGCCCCATTTTGGATCCAAACAACAAACTCGCCATTAGCTTTCTTGATACATTTGATGGCTGGACTCATTTGCGAGAAGAGAACTTGGCGGTGCTGGTGTGTCTGATTTCATCGCCCGTGAAGCAGATCAATCCGGATCAAACTCGGATTACAGTGGAAAAGTTGCGGCAATTAGTAGTGGACCTGCCCGAAGCCCATGTGGTCGGCGAACCTGTGATGGTCGAAGACAGCTTAAGCTATCTGCTGAAGGATGGGCTATGGCTTCAATATGGCGCGGTTGCTTTGCTGGGCACGGTCATCTTGATCATGTTGCGAACCATTAAGTGGTTGGTGGTCACCGCCTGCGTGGTGGGTTGGAGCAACCTGGTGACGCGCTGGATCTTGGCCTTGCTGTCGTTCGAACAGTCGATGATCAGTTCGCTACTGGGTTCGATTATTGCAGTCATCGGTGTTGCCACGACGATTCATTTGGTGGTCGGTTATCGGGTTCAACGGCTTTCAGGTGACAGCCGATCACAGGCGATGCGGGAAGCGGTGATTCGTTTATTGCCTCCGATTTTCTGGGCTTGCATGACCGATGCCGCTGGCTTTACAGCCCTGTATATGGCGAATGTCAGTGCTGTTCGCGACTTTGGCTTGATGATGGCCATTGCCAGCTTAGTTACATTTGCGTCCATTTGTTTGCTGACACCGGGATTGATCTTGATTGGCCCGCGTGAACGATCCGAAGCGTCGGCCGTTGGGCAACAGTGGCTGGAACGATTCTTGGAGCGCGTTCTTGGGTGGGTGAACTTGAATCCAATGGGCGTCAGCGCTGTGATCTTAGCTTTGGGTGCGATTGCGTCTATGGGCTTTTTCTTTATGAAAGTTGAAACTGACTTCACGAAGAATTTCCGTGAAAACACGCCTATTATGGCCGGGTATCGCTTCGTTGAGAACGAATTTGGTGGGGCAGGGTTGATCGACATTGCCATCAAGACGCCCAAAGCCTTGGATTCCAAGTTCATTGCCAAGGTGGCGGCGTTTGAACAGCAGTTACGATCAATGCACGTCAGAACTGATGGTTCGATAGAACTGGCTGAAGAAATTGCGAAATTGGAAAACGACGATTCGAAATCTGAAACATCCAACAACGGTTCTGCAAAATCCACGGCTTCTGACTTACCAGCCAAACGCCCGGCATTAGCCAAGGTCGTTTCCTTGGTCGATGCGATCTCGGCCGCCCGAGTCCTTCCGGCGGTCAAGATGCTTCCGGCGGATACGATCGTCAGTGGTATGCGTCAGGTATTACCGGGATTTACCAACCATTGGTACCACTGGAATGCACAGCAACAGTTTGGTTACGTTCGCGTATTCGCGAGGACTAGGCAGCAACAATCGGCCGAAACCAAGCGAGAAATCATCGGTACGATCAATCTATTAGCGGCCAACAGTTTTGGCAGCGATGCGGTTGTCGTGTCAGATGATCCTGCTGAAGCATCAGATGAAAACAAACTTGGAACGCCGTTGTCGCCCGACTCGGCAACAATAAACGGTAAATCCTCAGACCAGCCAGCCTATTTGGTGTCAGGCATGTTTGTTCTGCTGACCCGCTTGGTGGATTCACTGCTTGCGGACAATCTAACGACAACGATTACCGCAACCGCTGCGATTGGATTGCTGTTACTGTTGGCGTTCGGAGAGTGGCGGATCGCCTTGATCGCGTTGGTTCCTAACGTTTTGCCGATCTTGGTGTTGCTGGGGATGCTGGGCTGGTCAGGTATCCCCATCAACATGGGTGTGGCGATGATTGCGGCGGTCAGTATCGGTTTGAGTGTGGATAGTTCGATCCATTATTTGTGGTCAGTCACGAAGGCTAGGAATGATGCCGAAGCCGAGGGTAGTCAAGTCGAGAAATCGATCCAGACGGCTCAAACCAGAATTGGAACTGCCCTGACCTACTCTTCCATCACGTTGATGGTCGGTTTCCTAAGCCTGACCACCAGTGAATTTGTCCCAACGGTCTATTTCGGAGGCCTGGTCAGTGCGGCAATGCTAGGTGGTCTGCTGGGGAATTTGGTTCTGCTGCCGGCAATGCTCCGCGTCGCCAATCGCTAAATTTCGGTCCAAACCCTTGGTTATGCCGATGACATTGCCATAAGAAGTTTTCCAGGATCGCTGGACGCTGTATACTGCTGGTCTATTTTGGTTACCAAACGCAAGAGTTCGGACCGCAAGTTGACTAGTCGGCACACCGATATTGGGAAAGAACATGTCAAACAAAGTCGCCTGGCAAATCGCGGTGAGTCTTGGTTGCGGCGTGCTGTTGTCGATACTCCTTATTCTGGTTCGACCCGATTCCACTACGCCACAGCAGGATCTTCGGGTCACCCAGGTGGTTCGAATCGAACACAAGTCCGATGACTTGCCAACGTCGACCTTGCCGAAAAACCTTGGCTTGAAATCGACCTCGGCTGGCGTGGACCAGGTCAGTCAGTTCGTGAAAATCAGCGAAATACTGGGTCCCTTGGCTCCCTTGGCCATGTCACCCTTCTTTGGCATCACCGTCCTGTCGGGATTTTCTCAATTCTCAGGGGAATCCATGATTGGAAAACTGATCGCTCAAAATCAGTTAATCGCCAATAGTCCCGTTCTGCGTCACCCGGTTACGTTTTGGGTATTTCTCCTGCTTACCATGGCAACCAGTTTGCCAAGGCTAACCAAGATCACCAAACCAGTGGCTCAGGCATTAGACTGGGTGGAAAGTTATTCTGGCCTTCTGACGTCATTGGTAATTTTCGGTGTTGGTATGGTGATGATGGATGATTCAGCATCGGTCCCCGAAACAATCCGGCAGGCCAGCATCTTGTCTTTGACCGTGAACGCGTTTTTGTTGGTTGCAGCGACGTTCAACTTTATCGTTGTCAAAAGCGTGCGGTTCTTTTTCGAGATGTTGATTTGGATCTCACCCGTTCCACTGATCGATGCGGGATTCGAAGTTGCTAATAAATCAATCTGCCTGGGATTGTTGACGATCTACGCTTTTAGTCCAACTCTGGCCCTATTTATCAATTTGGCGATTTTGGTCGTGTGCCTGTTTATCTTTAATTGGGCTCAGCGCCGTTTGAAGTATCACTGGTGCATTTGGTTGGAACCGTTTGTGCAATGGGTGTTCCCCAAGTACAACTCGTTCGACGGTAAGAACCTATGGGTTTTCTGCGAACAAGACTTTCCGCCGTTTCGACAATATGATCGCTTGCATTTGTATCAAGGGGACGGCCAATGGGTATTGATGCGATACGACCTGTTTTGGCGCCGAGCGTTTCGAACCTTCACTTATGACGATCTACCGATGATCGAAACCGGCCCCCTGAAGAATTCAATCATTCTGCAGCAGCAGGAACCGGTTCGTTTTTCATTTCATCGCGGTTATTCCAAGGACTTAGAGAAAATCGCGAACGATCTAGCGATGCCCACCACACAAAGGGTGGCAATGCGAACCAAGCGATTAATCGACGAAGCGGACGCGGCGAAGTTTGAAGGTGATCCAGAGGTTGGCTCAGCCTAAGGAATGGGTCTTAAGATTCGAAATCCCAGCGCAAGTCCCTCCGCCGTAACGGACGTAACGGACGTTAGCCAAGACATTCCAGAAGACTCCAACGGGCTTAAGTGGGTTTCGCCTATAACGCGGCAAGCTAGGTGTTCAGCGTTGCTTGAACCCGCTGCTTAAACTTTAAGTCGCTTCGACGACCCCTTATTAATCGTTCCAACGCACCTACTTGGCCTCAAATTGAGTCTTGGTTGAAATCGGCGTCGCTCAGCTTATCTCAAGATCACATTTTGTTTGCCTGGCACAATTTTGCCAATCTGCCACGTGTGGTATCCAAAATCCGCAATGCTCTTTTGGATACTTTCCGCATAATAGGCGCTAACGATCAAAACGAAACCGACACCCATGTTGAACACCCGAAACATTTCTTCGCGTTGGATGTTACCCAATTCCTCCAGCCACTGAAATTCTGGCGGAATCGTCCAAGATTTGGTGTCAATTTCGGCCGCCGTCCCCACCGGAAGAACTCGATCGATATTCTCCTGCAAACCGCCGCCAGTGATGTGAACCATCCCGTGAATCACATTCTTAACTTTATACTTATTCTGAACCGCACGAATGGCTCGGGCATAAATTTTCGTTGGACGCATCAAGCATTCGCCCACGGTTTCCTCAGAAAACCCGGTGGGACTCTCCATCGTCAATCCAGCATGCTCGAAAACGGTTTTTCGGACCAAACTGTAGCCGTTGGAATGGAATCCAGAAGATTCAATCGCGATGCATACGTCGCCTTCGGAAATATGATCCCCTTTCACCAAATGCTTCTTTTCCACCACTCCGACGCAGAAGCCTGCAAGATCGTAATCCTCATCCTGGTACAGTCCCGGCATGATCGCGGTTTCACCACCTAATAACGCGCAGTCGGCATCAATGCAGCCGTCACTGATTCCTTTGACTATTTGTTCCAATCGACTTGGGTCGTCTTGGCTCATCGCGACGTAGTCCAAGAAGAACAGTGGTTCGGCACCACAGCAGATCACATCATTCACACACATCGCGACCAAATCGATGCCAACCGTGTCATGTTTTTTTGCCTCTTTGGCGACCGCCAACTTCGTTCCCACTCCATCGCTGCCAGAAACCAAGATAGGTTCTTCATAATTCCTGGAAAAAACACCCTTGGCGAAATCCAATTGGAACAACCCAGCAAATCCGCCTTGCCAATTCATGACTCGTGGCGAAAACGTCCGGTGCATCAAACGGGGCAAGCGACTCATGGATTCTTTATAAACATCCAAGTCAACGCCCGACGATTTGTATGAAAGTTCACTCATTGAAAATGCACGATCCCGAAAGTTACTTGACTGGCTAATGTGGCCGAACCTGCGCGCCAAAAATCACCATTCCACATCCATCCCACACCACCACTACAACGGGGCGGAACTACGAATCTGGTGTTCTGCGACAGGGGTTGTCGTCGTTGGTCGATAGTAGAACGCGGAAATAGAACGCGGACGGTGAAATCCACATCGGCTCGCGAATCTGCTATCTTATCGGCGACGTTTTAATCTCACAACGCCCACTACCTGCCCTTAACGGGCTCTGGAATCCCGGTTTTGTTGAAAACCGCAGATTTTGGTTCGAGAAGGACTGCCGTTCTAAATCGCGAATTTAGAATTTTGGTCCTATTTCAAGTACCAAACCGAACAGTCTGGCATAACCGTCTAGAACCAAGTAATCGCCGCCCTAGCCAGTGCCTTGACTACCGCAGACGGTTTGAAAATCAAACGGAGGGGCCAGGTTGTTATTTCCATTCTGAATGATATTCCTTGATGAAAACATTTGAACAACTGCCGATTGAACTGCAATTGCCTTACCTTCCGGCGAAAGTCGAACCGTTCCCGGGCGCAATTGGCTTGATCGCTTGTGGCGAGATCACCAAAGAACATCTAACCGCCTACCGATCCTTGGGCTTTCCTGTTGCCTGCCTATGCGATCCCAATCTGGAAAAAGCAATTAGCCGCCAGCAAGAATTCTTCCCGGCAGCGGCGGTCACTGACGATTATCAAGCTTTGTTGGCGCGACCGGACATCACGATTGTTGATATCGCCACGCACACGGATGTCCGATCACAAATCGTCCAGCAATCTTTGCTTGCAGGAAAGCATACTCTAAGTCAAAAACCATTTGTTGAAGAATTGGCCCAAGGTCGAGCGTTAGCCGAATTGGCCCGGCAGAATTCTGTCAAACTAGCGGTCAATCAGAACGCGCGCTGGGCTCCGCATTTCAGTTACATGCGACAAGCAGTTTCCAGCGGCCTCCTAGGCCGATTGTCCGCAATTCGTTTTAACATCCATTGGGACCACACGTGGACTCGAGGCACAAAGTTCGAAAAAATCCACCATTTGCTGCTTTACGATTTCGCGATTCACTGGTTCGATTTAATGATTTGTCTGATGTCTGAACGACCTTGGCAATCGGTTTATGCAACGGTTCGAAAATCCCAAACACAGGAGATGGCTCCGCCGATGATTGCCCAAGTTGTGGTTGACTTTGCCGATGCACAGGCTTCTTTATGCTTGGATGCCGCCACGCCTCGCTTACCCTTGAATCAAACCTACTTGGCTGGCAGCGAAGGTTCGATCTTTTGCACAGGCCCCGACTATTCGGTGCAAGATCTTGTAATTGAAGTCGAATCAGGAAAACACCAAGTGCCGCTGAAGGGGTTTTGGTTTCCAGACGGATTTGGCGGATCAATGGCAGAACTGGCAGCCAGTATTTTGGAAAATCGCCAACCCACCCACAATGCACTGAACAATCTGGCATCTCTGGAACTCTGTTTCGCTGCGATTGAGTCCGCAGAAACCGGTTTACCCGTGTTTCCAGGGCAAGTCAAAGGTTTGCCCAAACCAACCGTCCGCAGTCGTTGAATAATCGCATTGAACGCTGACTGCAGCACTCTGTTTTTCACAGCATACCATGCCCGCCCCAGTACTGACCTGGAAAGATTTAGATGAGTGATCAAAGAAAAGTCGTTGTCGTTTTGGGAGCCAGTCCTAATCCCGATCGATATTCGAATCGGGCAATCAAGATGTTAGTTCAGGCCGGTCATCACGTCATCCCTGTACATCCGCTGTTAGAATCAGTTGAGGGTTTGTCAGTCGTACACCAATTAGATCAAATTTCTGAAGCGGTTGATACGTTAACGGTTTACGTCAATAGTGAGCGGTTGCTGTTATTGCTAGATTCAATCCAGATTTTAAAGCCCAAACGAGTGATCTTGAATCCAGGGACAGAATCTCCAACCGCGATTGAAAAATTAACCGCAGCCGGAATTCAGGTCCTTCCCGCCTGCACCTTGGTTTTGCTAAGCACCGGCCAATGGTGACATTGAATTTGTTTCGCTTCTGAGCTTTGCTTTGCGTTGAATCCCGATATTTGCAGAGTCGGCGGCCTTGCAGATTCCTGCACTCAAAATCGTGGCACCTCTGATGACGTCAACGGGCTTCTGATTTCTTAACGAATCTTCGCCAGAAGTGATCTTGCCGTTCGCAATCAAAAGCCTTGCCACGTTCAGTGCACACAAGACATTCCGCATCCACAAAACAACCTAAGCTGTTTGATTCAGCTTAGGTTAATTAGATATCTACGGCAGTTAGCGAACCGTTTTCAAATCGACAGTCACCGTCTTAACGATTCACTGGATTAGCTTGACCGGCGGTGGCTTGTTGTGGAGCAATAAAATAGAGGGTTGGATCATCGATAATGATTGGCGTCGACCAATTTTTGCCATCGTCACCGTTAATCACGTTGAAAAAGAACGTCTTAAAATATTCGGCTCGATAACTATACGGAGTTTGGCTGACAATATGATCCGCAGCGGTCAAATCCTGAACGCCTGGTTTGGCATAGTAATGCACGCGACCGTCTGGCGTAATACTGATACCTAAGGTCCACCAACCGGCTTGTGAGATCGCTTTCCCGTGAAAATCATAGCCTCGTGGATTCGATCGAATTCTCCACTGAAATTCATCTTTACCTGAAGTCGAAACCTGGGCCGGCGTAAAATCGGCGAACATGCCTGGCCAATACTGTTCCTGTTCACGCACGGTTCGATTCGTCGCAAAGCGACCGCGCCCAGACGGTTGACTGACCAATTTGGTTGTGGTCAACGAAGTGCGGAAACCGAAGTGTGCCCCTTGTCGAACCTGCCACTGGTCAAATTCGGGCAGGAAGACTCGGACGACAACACTGGGGGATTGGGAAACGGGCAACATGCCGCCCAAACGCGAATCAACATCACACACAAAATCATCTTGTTGGTTTTTGTGACTCAAGCGGCCAGGTACGCCCGTTTGCAAACTTCGCAACAACAGTGCGCCTTCGCTACCTTCAAGTCCATTCTCAGGCGTGGCGACCCGCTGGACCACATCCGGGATGCCTCGCTTGGCACCTTCATACCATCGACGATTACTGATTAATGCACCGGGTTCCCGTTTCTGATTATCTTCCTCAAAAGAACTTTTGGGCAAATTCAGTTCGCAGGTCCAATTTGGATCTTCAAAATCATCTCCAACCTTTGTCGCAACTTGCCCGGTACCGGGAACGACTCCAATGGTGGCCACTGAAGTGTCTTTGGCACCTTCTTGTTGCACGCAGGCACAAACCAATCCACCAAAATTGATGATTCCACCGCATACAGTAAGTGCGGCAACATGGACAATCGGGCGAAAATTCATTTGGATCATGAGATTCTTAGCTTCTGAAATAGGAGAGATTTGTGCACCAGCGACTTCGGCACCGGGCCGGGAAAGCCTTAACATGCCCGCGTCTTGCCAAATTTGAACGCGCCCCGCCGAAAACATCAAAACGCGAACGGTTCCACAATCTGCTTTGCGGTGTGGCGGACTTAATGAACACCGCCAGAAATTGTTAGCAGTTGATTCCGAGCGTCCTAATAGATATCGACCCTGCGATGGCGTTACGATGCCAACAACCTCTGCGGGCGTTGATATCGGATTGTTCGACACAGGTTACTATCGGGAATCATGCACCCTCAGAGGGTGCGATCCGTCTGATGCGCCTTTTTCCAATGGATTGAATTGGTATTGAAAAAAAAGCAGGCTTCCCTGAAAAGTTGTTGTTACTACGCAATAACCTTCAGGAACGGAAGCCTGCCATGAAATT